>Ga0209166_10000975_pt1 | contig 25997 bp, 30 predicted proteins | sample Coa_R1_3_FD_187151 | JGI IMG/M metagenome (GOLD analysis project Ga0209166, IMG submission 187151) | Surface soil microbial communities from Centralia Pennsylvania, which are recovering from an underground coalmine fire - Coalmine... | ecosystem: Environmental > Terrestrial > Soil >...
AACGGATCTTCACATTCTCAGGACTAATGTTCAGGCACTCGGCTGTTTCCTCCGTGCTCATTCCTTCAACATCACGCAATATAAACGCCGAACGGTGATCTTCTGGCAGTTCCAAAATCGCCCTTTCCAGCACGCCGCCAAGTTCTCGATCGTAAGCCGTTTCTTCAGGATTGCGGCCACCCGATGCGAGTGATCCCATAACGCCCCCCTTGGATTCCCCATGATTGTCGAGCGATTGAAACCGTGAACCGCGACGCGAGCGGGCCAAAGCTTCATGAACCGCAATTCGCGCCAGCCAGGTGGAAAACTTTGCTCGGCCCTCGAATTCGGCCAAATGTTGGTATGCGTTAACGTATGCGTCTTGCATTACATCTTCCACTTCCGCATCGTTACGCAGAATGGCGCGTGCCAAACGATAGAGGCGCTGGTTGTAGCGCCGCATCAATAGTTCGTACAATGCAGTTTCACCGGCCCGTACTCGGCTGACGACCTGTTCGTCGCTCCACGCTTCTTGCCTGGCCTGTTCAAGCAGTGCTGCGCTAGCCATAGCAGTTCCTCCCACAAGGTATTGGGTCGCGAATCGGGATAAAGGTTACACCCTGTCCGCAACCCCGCAGAATCAAATCGATTGCCCCATAGAGATTCCCTCCGACTCACCTGCGTTAAGGTGAGAGGGAGGTTCTGTGCGTCCTCGCAGCAAATTTGGCAACGCCGGCGGCTCAGAGTTTGAGGTGCCGGCGTGCCATTATGATTAGTGCCCCCCATGCGAAGACAGTTTAGAACTGAAGAAGAGAAAGAAGTTTGATCCGACCTCAATCGCTCTCCCAGCGGCTTCGGCATCATCCATGGCTTTCGACGAAGTAATGCCACTGCTGCCATCAGCGGCGGGCCAGTCTCTTTGGTCCAGTATCAGCACTGGCCTGACTTCCCACCAGATGGGTGTGGAGTTGACGCGACTGTTGTCGACGACGTGATCATGGTTTGGAGTCGGGACGAATACCGGCGCGGTCGGAGGGCCAGTCTTTCCCAGCGCATTCAGCGTTACGGATAAGTCGACGGAAGAAGCATGCATGGTGCATGTACCCGGCACGGGATTATTCGGGTCCGGGCACTGCGTCGCAACCAAGGGGTGAGTTTTCCAAGCCTCAGGCACAAAGCCGAAAAGGCTGATCAATGTGGACCCCAGCGCGGAGCCGCAGAGTTCAGTTGGTCTCCCACCGCTAGGGCACGGCATCGCATCATTTGGGTTCTGGTCGTTGTCAACTGAAAACATTGGAACAAACACGTAGAGATGCGCGGTGTGTTTGATGTTGCCGCCAGTGGGGTCCTGAGTGGGTTCGGTGACCGGCTGGCAAATCGGGGTTTGCATTTCGTTGGGATCGGACTGCGCCAGGACGCCGTTGAAATCCAAGTCCAAGGTTGGCTGGTCAACACAATCAAAATTCTGCAGGTAAGTGAAGGTGACCAGCCGGTTGTTCCCGAATCCGTTAGTCTGATTCTTGGCGAGTTGTGCCGAAGTGTTAGCGGCTGCGAACAGCACGAATGTGCAGGTCGCGACTACCAGCCATTGCGGAGCGAGCGGAAGGTTCGGTGTTTGTCGCGATTGAAAGTGAAAGCCGATCATACATTTGCTCCTTTTTCAGTGAGTACACTGAGTCACAAATTCGACGAGGTTAGCGCGGTTGGATTACTCATGCTGGTTGTTCTTTACCAGTTCCCGTCGATCTGCTCGATGCAATGATCAGGGCATTCCTCGTCAGAACCTCAGGCTCAATAGGTACTGGACCAGATCGCTCTGTTCCCCGGCAGTCAGTCCGAGGTTCATGCACGTGTTGTAGTGATTGACGACCGCATTCAGATCAGCGAATCGACCGTCGTGATAGAACCCGCCCTTGAAGTGGGTCGAAAGGGCACCAATCGGCGAAGTGCGATAGCGCATGTCGGGCCCGCGGTCTGCCTGAAAACTGTCTATGCAAACTTCGCTGGGCTGGTGCAGATTCCATCCCGGCTCGGTCCATAACGGTTCCACGTGACAGTTATTGCAGCCGGCCTTCCCGCTGAAAAGTTCATCACCTCGCGCTGCCGCGGCCGGGTCGAAGGAGACGGTCGGGTTTGGCGCAGGAATGGCTAACTGATAGAGTTGCAGGGCCGCGAGTTTGGAAGTGATCAAATCATCATCTGGATTGATGTGAGGCAAATCTGCAAAGCCGTTGGCTGCGGCAATTGGGAATTGCGCGGCATTATTCAAGCGGGGATCGAAAAACCTGCCTTTCCCGTGCATCTCGAGGTTGGCGACGAAGGCATTCCAATGGGGAACCGAACCCCAACCGATCCAAGTGTGGAGGTTCACTCCCCCGAGACCGAAGGCTGGAGGTATGAGTGATGCGCCCGGTACGTTCGTGCCGGTGACGACACCATCTGTTACTTGCTGTGGATTGAATGCCTTCCCATCCATGAGTAGCTCGGCATCGAATTTTCCCGGTCCCCAGCTATTCAGTACTTTTCTTACCGTCGCCTGATCTGTCGAAAGCAGCTTGGCAATCACGCTCAGGTCGGGCGCGAGGGCAACGATCGCTCCAACATTCAGATCGCGATTCGGCCAACCATCGAGGCGGTGGCCGATACAGCCAGTGCCGGGGTTGGGGGTTATTTGTCCTGCACAAAGGGCAGGGTTGGAGTTGTCAACAGTGGAATGACAGAGCGCGCATTGAATGCCGACCGACTGTAGAGTTCCGGAAGAGTTGAATGAGCCGGTCACGCCGACAACCGCATTCAATTTGAGCAGAGCCAGTGTCACCGCAGGGTCATCGAGATTGACCCTGCCCTTTTCGATTTGCTCCAGCAAGTTACGGGGAAGTGCATCCACGTCTACCTTCAGGCCAACCGCCAGAGCGGTTTTGGGACTTACGCCTGGACCAACTCCGCCCAGTTTGGCGCCCTCGATTGCCTGATGCAGTTTGAGAGTGTCTCCCCAGAATGCCTCATCTCCAAACGTGTCAAAGCGGAAGATCTGTTCTCCTTGCTGTACCTTTTGGGTTGCATTTTGGACAACCGAATTGTGGTGTGTGTCGTCCCCACCCGCCCGTGCCGAGCGATTAACTGCAATCATGCAAGCCAGCAAAAAGACTGCGGCCGCCACGATCACGTGCAAACGAAATCTTGGTTGCGACATTTAGAACCTCCTGAGTCTTCTGCGTCGAGAAATCGAGGACATGACGAAGCCATGCCCTTGCGAAGAATGCCATTCGAATGGGTACCTCATTAGCCCGACTGACCGGCCGAGCACAGCCGCCGATGACTCGAACCACGGGAACGGGTTATCGGTGGACTCCTTAGAAAATGGCCGCGAAAGTGATCAAAGTTCTCCACCAGAACTGCTCCAGTGTTCCCAAGCCAGGGCCGCGCGGAAGAAGGAAGCTGATGCGCAGGATTCCTGTTCCGAGCCTGATACTTCAGAAATGCATCTGCCAAGACTCAGAGATATTTGCGGGCGGATAGGTTACTGACAGACCGTCAAGGAGATGTAAAGAGATTGTTAGATTCTCGTCACGCGTGAACAAAATGCGTCTTAACATCAGCCACGTTGTCTAGCTTGCGGCCAACCGACACGCGTTTACCGATCGCTGAGTGTTGATCACGCCACCCGTATCGGTCGCAATTCTCGGCTGAGAAACGGTTGCGAATGGGCTGATTCTATTCGTAGGCTAATGCCTGGATAACGTCCTCCTTCACTGCCTTCCACGCGGGGAGGATGGCTCCCAACAAAGCCCCGATGACGGAAATGCCTGAAGCGATAGGCCACCAACTGTAGACGATCTCTTGGGTCAAGCTGGCGGGAGCAGCATGCATCATCAGCCATTTGGTTCCATTCGTCATCACAATTCCTAAAATGCTGCCGAGTATCGCGATCAGCAGCGTCTCCCGAAAAACCAGATTCAGAATGTAGGCGGACGAAGCCCCCAGCGCCTTCAGTATTCCGATCTCTCGCGTTCTTTCGAGTACGGCCCGTGTACATGGCCATGGTCACGACAATAAACCCTACAACCAGGGCAATACCGATCACGACGCCAATGAAATCTCGCAAGAGTCCAACGCTGTTGATCGTCAAAAGTGAAGTAAACTCCTCCATGGTGTAGATGAAGTAGCCTGGCATCATTATGCCCCGCAACTGGTCAACGATAAGCTGCACGCGAGTTGGGTCATCCACTTTCAGGTAAATCTGGCTGAGCCTTCCGGGGTTTCCGGTGAGAGTCTGAAGGACGGTCAGCTGCGCACAAATGTGGGAAAGCTTGCCAGACTCGAAGATCCCCGACACTCGCCAGGTGTGATTTGCCAGCGTGATTATGCTTCCCACGCTCAGCTTCTTCTCCCTCGCATAGAATTCGTCGACGATGACGTCGTCATCAGTCTCAAAAGGCCCGCCACTGATCCAGCGGAAGCCATTGCTTAATCGATTGAATTGAGCCAGATCAATACCCGTTAGGACGTCAAAACCTCCCAGGGGTTGACCCATCGTGCCGGTAGCGAATGTGACATGGGGCTGCTTCATCAGGAAGGGCACGAGCTTTTCGCTCATTGGAGAGGAACTAAGGCTAATGATGGAGCTCGCAGGAGGGCGAACAAGAATATCGGCCCCGACTCCGCGAGCACGACGAGCTGTTTCGTCGAGGGTTCCGTAACTGATGCCAACCAAGGTGAGGATCATCGTGACCTGTACCCCGATGGCTAGGACGCTCAAACATGTTCGCACCGGTCGCTGGCGTAGGTTTTCAAAAACAAGTTTGTTGAGCAAGGCAACCTCCGGCCAGGTATGAGGAGTTTGAGTGCACAGCCAGAAGAGGCGCACGGAACTGCGCTTGCTGTCCGGAAGTTTTGAAAATCCCAAACCTAAGCGCGCCGACCGACAGTCATGAAAAGGCCTCCCTCGTGCCCGAGAGCCCCCATCCATCCGATCTGCGCCAGCCATCCCTCAATGCGCCAGTTATCTGGAGCGCTTGCGAACAACTCCTCCGATTCCTCACCCAACACTGCACTCGGGTAAGCACGCACGTATTCCACGTCATTTGCGGCAAACCAGCTCTGGACTTCAGCCAAGGTATGACGATGCTCTTCAGGATGCTGATATTGGTCTCTCAACCATGCCGCGCAACGTTTCGGCTCGTTCTCCCGATCGGATAGCACCGGATCACACGGAGTAAATCGATATCCAGATAGCCGGGCGACGAAGCGCCGGGCGCGGAGAGGCATACGTGCGAATGCGTTGTATACTCCGACAACGATCATGCCACCCGGACGTGCCAGTCGCACGATGTTTGCGAATGCTGCACTTGGATCTGGAGTGTGGTGCAAAACTCCTGATGAGTAGACCACATCGAAAACGCCGGTTCGCAGGCCAGGATGATGCAAGTCGGTTTCAATGAACTGTACCTGACCGAGGCCGAAACGTCTTGCCGCGTCAGCACCCAGTTTAAGCGACGCGCGGGTGAGATCCGCCCCAATCACAATCCGATGGGCACGTGCCAGATACAGGCTCATCTGGCCGGTGCCACACCCAATCTCTACGATGCGGGCATCGGCGGGAATCGCTCGGTCAATCAATCCGGCGAACTCACTGCGCTCGGCGCGCCCTCTTAACCAGCTCAAGCTGGCACGTGGCGGATAATCGGGAAAAGGGGCTTGTTCATAAAAGTCGCGCACCATTTCGGTTCGCCTGTCACCCGGCAGTCGTAAGTTAGGAATTCCATCGGGGGCTTCGTAACGCATACCGCAGTCGCGACAGGACAAATCGTTTCTTAGTCGTCCTGAACACCTTAGACAGGCTAATAGCTCTAGGAAGGCATTCACGGATTACCAGATTGAGTAGATGAACGGAGCCAATGCTTCAACCGCCGTACCGAGGATGAGCAAGAGCCCAGTTACGCACAGAAAGATGGCCAGCGGCGTGAGCCAGCGCTTATCAGAATTGCTTTGCCACAGTCCCCGCGCCAACTGTGCCATCGATCCGAACGTGCTACCGAACACGATGAGTCCACGTCGAGTCTTGCCACGCGTTTTAATCACGCAACCTCCTCCCTCATTCTCTCTGGTTCAGTGCTTCCCGTTGCCGAGGTACGCTTCGTGACTCGAGTCCCATCAGCGACCAGAACATCGATCTTCGAACGGAGGAATGTCGAATACCCTTCGACCGCGCGATTGACAATCGGTTCTCCCGCAAGATTGAAGGATGTGTTGAGCAGCACGGGTATCCCGGTGCGACGCCCGTATGCTTCCAGCAATGCGTGCAGGCGTGGTGCCATCGCTGTATCCAGCAGTTGTACTCGTGCCGTCCCATCGACATGTGTGATTGCCTGGAGCTGCGACCTCCGCTCGGGTCGAACCGGAAACACACCAGACATGAAACGCCCCAGGCGTGTGCCCCCTGGCGGAATATCGAAATAGCGTCCTGCGGCTTCGATCGGGACGACCGGTGCAAAAGGTCGGAATGGCTCGCGGTATTTGATTTCGCGGTTGAGTCGATCGCGCATCTCAGTCGTACGAGGCGCCGCAAGGATGCTGCGATGGCCAAGCGCACGTGGACCGAACTCAAGAGCCCCCTCCATCCATCCGACTATGCGGCCGGCTGCTAGATCGTCCGCGATCTGATCGATGAGCGCCCCGTCTTGGAATTCCTCGGCAAAGTGACCGTCTTCTCGTGCCAGCCGTGCCAGCTCAGATCCATCCACCGAAGGTCCCCAAAAAGGATGATCAGGTACGTCGCGATCCGGGTTTCCAAAGTGAATGCGGTCACAGTAGAGCGCCGCGCCAATTGCGCACCCAGCATCTCCCGGCGCAGGAGGCACAAATATGCGCTCAAAGCCCGATTCTGTGAGAAGGCGTGCGTTCGCCACGCCATTTAGGGCTACGCCCCCTCCCAAGCACAAATCCGCCAAGCCGGTTTCCCGATGGAGTGCCTGGGCAAGTTCCACGAGTGTGTCCTCTAGCACCCGCTGTACGCTGGCGGCGCAATCGGCAAACCGCTGACCCTCAGCTGTGTCCAAATCAATCGGCTCGTACGGATTTCGTGGCGGTCCGAAAAGTTCGACGAAGCGCGGCGAATAGGACCGTTCGGCTGTGGTGTGAAATTCGAAGTAATTCAGATCAAGCGCGAATGCGCCATCGGGTGTGCGGCGTATGAGCTTACGGACTTGCTCGACCATGGTGGGCTGGCCGTAGGCAGCGAGGCCCATGACCTTGTATTCGTCCTCATTCACCTTGAAACCGAGATACGCAGTGAATGTCGAATACAGCATTCCCAGCGAATGCGGGAACCTGATTTCACGAAAGCGCCTGATTTTTGTGGTACCGTTCGAGCCTCGCTCGCCGTCGCCGACGGAAAGCGTTGCCCACTCACCCACCGCGTCAGCTGTCATGATTGCGGCGCGGCGTGTTGGCGCCGTGAGGAACGCGGCTGCGGCGTGAGACTGATGGTGCTCGGTAAACAGGACCTTGCGTGCCGATACGCCTAAGTGCGATGAGATGATCCCACGCATCCACACCTTCTCGCCGAGCAAATTCTTCATTGCTTTGGGAAAAGCCCGCCAAGACTGTGGGAACGCGCGCAATGCGCAGGTGAGTACGCGATCGAACTTCAGCATCGGCCGCTCGTAGAAGACCACGGCATCTAGTGCCTCTGGCTCGATCCCCGCCTGCTGAAGACACCATTCGATCGCCAAGAGGGGAAAAGCAGCATCGCCTTTGTGGCGCGATAGGCGTTCCTCCTGGACAGCGCAGACGGGTACGCCGTCAACGACGAGGGCCGCCGCAGAATCGTGGTAGTGCGCCGAAATGCCAAGAATGTTCATGTCAATATTGCCTGTTAAGTGAATCGCTGCGTGTCGGAGAGCCTGTTGTCCATCCAGGGTGTTCCCGATTCGCTACGCGCTTCGCCATCCAGGCAAATGGCGGTAATAAGACGAAGTACTGGATGGTCAGCAGTATTGAACCCAGGATTGCCGCAAGGCCTGTCGCAAGGCGCAAGTAGGCTTTCCACAGTCGACTGAGGCGCGCACGCCACAAGTGCCGCTTGTGCTGCTGAGGTTCGACCCGGGCGAGTTGCGTGAGTGTGTAGTTCATGTGAAACGTTTCGTCGTGCAGAATCTCTTCAAAAATTGCGCGCGTCGGTGGATCGTGCTGCATCACGTCGCGATAGACGGAAAACCGGCTGGCCGCTGCCTTCTCTGACAAGTGCAGAAAAGCGAGCATAGTTTTATCCGATTCCCCGTCTAGCTGAAGGTCATCGAGACCGTGCCCGCCAGGAGCAAGCCAATCACCTTGGAATCCCGTATTGGAAGCGGTCTGAGAGGCCCGCAAAAGCTCTGCTGCGCGATGACGAAACAAAATGCCATGACGAAATTCGTCAATCGCGTGCTCTAGATATAGGCGTCGTAAAAGAGGGTCCGAAGTGACCTCGGCTGCACGCAAAATATCGCGACCTCCGTCGGTTTCGGTTTCGCCGAAGCGAAGGAGTTTCTGTACACGCCGATCAGTATCGCTCCAGATCCAGCGATGTACAGGTGTCAACATTCGATCAAACGCTGTGGGCCGCTCGTGGGGCCGAGGCGAATCCACCATGAACCTAAGATGTGAGATGTGGAGTCTGAAAATGTCAAAACTTTGTCAACAATTTGCTCTTAATTTGGTGACAGTTGGGTTCGCTCCCAATCCCTTCGCTAGGATCAACCGCAATCCAGTTGAAGCTTTCCCCTACCCCCTGCAGGCTTTTGACAATTGTTTGACCTGATACGACATCCGGTTCTGCGCGTACCCGCATCAACTCGTAGGAGTTCAGCCTTGCGAAACACTCCTCCGATGCGCGAGCCGCGAGCATTCAAACATCTCGCAGTGCGTGTAATTGCTGAGATCGTTGTCGCATCCGTCGGTGGCGCGTTCCTCGCCTGCGCGATAATCGCGAATCAGCGGTTTCTGGATAGGCATTTCGTGCCGTCCTTTTTTCTGCCTCGGCATTGGTACGTGGTAATGGAAACTTCCGGTCGATTGGTTATGGCCGCGCTGGGTGCATGGCTGGTGACCGTGGGACGGTCCCGCGCTGGACGATTCGCCTTCCGAGCACCAACTCGAGCGTTGCACGTCGTTATCGCTACGATCTTGGCACTCGGGGCCAGCAACCTGATGCTGCGGCGTGTACACCTCCGTCCGTACGAGTGGCTATCCCCCAATGACGAGCCACGCCGTCAACTCGATCCCCAACTTGGCTGGACCTGGGTGCCGGCTCGTACCGGGCACAAGATCGTGGGCGGGCGCGTCATCGACTACGTCATCGATGCGGCAGGATATAGAGTCAGCCGCGTCGATGAACCTGTGGATCTCGATCGCCCCACCATATTGTTCACCGGCGAATCCGTGATGTTCGGCGAGGGACTGACTTGGGAAGAGACCATCCCAGCTCAGGTTGGCACGATGATGGGAATGCAGACGGCCAATCTAGCGGTCCACGGCTATGGCAACGATCAGGCGTATCTGAGGTTGGAGGCGGAATTGCCTCATTTTCGCCAACCGGTGGCCGTAGTGTCGCTGTTCATGACAGCGCTGTTCGGGCGAAATCTTGATCAGGATCGGCCCCACCTTGGCCCAGGTCTTGTCTGGCTGCCGGCGGAACAGCGCCCGCGCCTCTCCTCGCTCGCGAAGTTGATCGTGCCTTACCGTGCCGACACAACCGTCGACCGCGGAGTAACAATGACTCGCGAGGTGCTTCGTGCCACCAGCGATCTCGCACAATCGCACGGAGCGATTCCACTTCTCGTCGTACCACAGTTTGGACACGAAGAGAAGCCTGAACAGGCGTTGCGTCGCCGGATTCTCGACGACGCGAGAGTGCCTTATGTCTTCGTGGAAATTGACTCGTCGTGGCGTCTGCCTTGGGACCGACACCCCAACGCGCGTGCCGCCCACGCGATCGCCACTGCCATAGCGAGTGAGTTGCGACGACGCTTGCCGTTGCAGGCCGCATCAAGGAATGTTCTTGGCTCTTATCGCGAGCCTCTTTCTCCGAAGACTCCGATACCCAGGACTCGATGAAGCTCCGCCCCCGGAAATGTCAAGAAACTGTAATTTCGGCGTGACCGTTGTGGACCGTCTGCCGGGCGGATGCATCTTCATTGCCGAGGATTTGGTTCGTTAGTGTTGATGAGTTTTGTTTCTTACTTGCCTCTTTGTCAGGGCGCAAAGTCTTATGGATGCTCTCCTGTCTAAGCTCTTCCCGCTCATTGCGATCTGGATTGTGATCATTCAGGCGAGCGGATCGACCGCCGAGCAGATTCCTGTGCACCACATCGAAGGCGTGACGCTCGGATTCCTAGTGCTGCGGAATACAGATGGAGAACCGTTGGCGTACGGCGATTGGAAACAGCTGGTGAAGCCGGATGGTCTCGTGGTGGGCGACTTGCGATTTCAGTTCAAAGACGGATCGCTTTACGAGGAGATCACGAAGTTTACCCAAAGTGGCAAGTTTCGGCTGGTGAGCGATCAGGTGGTACAGAAAGGACCGTCGTTCAAACAACAAAGCGAGAGCTGGATTGACGTGGAGACGGGTAAGATCACAGTGCGAACCAGTGAGAAGGGCAAAGACAAGACGACGACCGAGCATCTTGACCTGCCCGAAGATGTGTCGAACGGGTTGTGAAGTGGAATATCGTCCCCGGCCCAGCAAAGACCATCAAAATTGGCTTGATGAGGCTGAAGGCACAGCACTACATTGTGAAAACAAAAACTGAGGGCCCGGCGGGCGCCATTGCGCCATTGATAGGCAAGCAGCCTCCGGAGATTCATGTCTGGCTCGTGAAGAGCGAGGCGCCGACGTTCGTGGAATTCGAAGGGCCGCTGTCTCAGGACACTCCGGTCTGGCACATTGAACTGACTGCGCCGGAATACGATTCACAAAACTTGAGATAGAGTGATTCAGCAAGATTGAAGATGACGCATGGCCTTTACAGCCTCGGCGCTGTTTCGAGTTGCCGTCACGATACGTTTAGACAGGTCGCCACAAATGGGTCTTGAGTCTTTTGAATCAGATCGTCATGGAGTTGCTCGGGGCCAATCTCCAGAACCGAGGAATCGGATACTCGTTGTCCAAGATGATCCATCTGTCCAAAAGATTCTAAAGCGTCTATTTGAGCCCGAGGGCTTTGCTGTTGAGGGACATACGGATGGAAGAGCAGGTCTCGACAGTTTTCATGCAGATCTGCCTTCTGCCGCCATACTGGATTTGCATCTACCCAAGTTATCTGGACAGCAGGTATGCAGAGAAATGAAGGCCGCGGCGCCCTCCATCCCTATCATCATCCTCACAGCCTCCTGCAAACTCAATGACAAAGTCGCTCTGCTGGAGATGGGGGCGGACGATTACATCACGAAACCCTTCAGTCCCCGGGAACTGTTGGCCCGGTTAAGGGTGGCGTTGCGTCACACCAACACTTCTGTCAGAGCAAGACGGGTTGAATTTGATGGTATTACGGTGGACTTCGACAAAGTCGAGGTAGTTCGGAATGGCACTCCGGTGGCCTTGTCAGCTCACGAGTTCAAAACACTCCAGTTCTTTGTATTGAATCCCGACCGTGTCATCACTCGACGGGAATTATTGAGAGATGTCTGCGGCTATGAAGACGCATACGCCACGCGTTCTATTGACAACCACATCATGAAGCTTCGGCAGAAGTTGGAGAACGACCCTAGCCTTCCGCACCATTTCAGGACGGTCCACGGTTTAGGATATAGATTCGCTTTCTAGTCTTGGGCCTCACCGACATAGGAAACCAACGTAACGTATAGTCGCCAGTCATAACAAAAACGGCAAAACCACGGTGCTTTCACCCGATCGCGTTCTCCATCGAGTCCTGACGCGGGAATTGCTATCATCACGGCGCGGATCATCGTTAGATCGCTGACTGACGCCAAAAAGTGGGTTTTGACTGCCTGGCTGTGCCCGATCAACGACAGGCAGAACTGGGTGGAAGCTCAGTGCGAGCGCACCGGGATCGAGCTCTGGCCTGTGGAACTGCCGTGGCCTTGCTCCAACCTGGAATACGAAGATCGAATGCTCATTGTGTGTCAACGGGCAGCAGCTGAGGGAATCACCGCAGTCGCATTCCGGAGATCTTTTTCTTCGGGACATTCGTAATTATCGAGAGCGGCAACTACAAGGGACCGGGCTCACATCGCTGTTTCCGGTCTGGCGAATTCCAACGGATAAACTGAGCCGGGATATGATGGCAGCGGGCTGAAAGCAAAGATTACGTGCGTGGACCCATCGAAGCTCGCGAAGTCGTTTGCCGGCCATGAATACGACCGACAGTTGCTGCAAGCATTGCCTTCGGGAATCGATCTATGCGGGGAGAACGGAGAATTTCACACGTTCGTATATGATGCCCCGGTATTCTCTGGCCCCACCCCGGTGCGCACGGGAGACGTGATCGAGCGCGATGGATTTGTATTTGCTGACTTGGTTCCGCAATGATCCATCACTGCGCGAGGCTGCGCTCTGGAAGATCGAGAAGTTCTGGTTCCAACAGCGTATACACTTTGTCCGTGGAAGCCTGTGCCACCGCTTGGATTTCGGTTGTGGCCCGAGGACGAATGCTCGTGGATGGTCTCGACCTTCCAGGGTGGCCTTCGAGTCAGATACGAGAGTGTGAGGCAATTCCTCGGATTGAAGGAATGGCGGGAGCGACGGGACTCGAACCCGCGGCCTCCTGCGTGACAGCGGATGGTTCAAAGGTAACTGATTGAAATCCAACGGCGCCGATCGCCCATTTTGGGGCCCAAAGTAACCCTCGGGAGTCTTATTGCACCCTAATTGCACCCAGGTTTGAGTGCTGCCTTAACGGCACCGATTCCTCGTCCCATTGTTGCACTCCAATTGCACCCAGATGCCGGGGCTGATTGGCAGAAAAGTGATAAGCCATTGCCGCGCGCTAGCTAAATGACCTTTGTTCCAGGCGGATCTCTTCAATCGAACCCTGACGCCATGCCGACTCGCCTGAGAACGTAACCAGAGTCGAGAGAGACTCGATGAACTTCCCGAGCGAGGCGCGAGCGGCCACAGCGGGTCGACCATGAAACGCACAGCATCATCTATGAGTCGTTGGGCGTGGGCATCGCCTTGCTCGTGTGGATGTATTTGATCTCATTCGTTGTCCTGGTGGGTGCAGAGTTTAATGCGTTGCTCTCCGCGGACAGTGGAGCATCGTCTGTCGCCAGTGCGCATGCCAATGCGCACCAAGCCGTTGCGGGACGATTCGACACGGTGTCCGACACAGATTTTTGCTATTATCCAACCTACTTCGAGCGGGCGAGCCTTGGAGCTTCTTGGAGCCCTCGTTTTGCAGAGCTTGGCTTCTTAGACCAGGAAAACCCAGCGTCCCGCGAGACCGATCTGCCTCACCCTTCCTTGTCGCTCAAGAAGCAGTAAGGCTCGCCGAACTTCCTCTTTTGACCTTCTGAAATGAAGCGCAAATGACGCTTCCTCAACGGTGATCGTTGCTTTCTGGTTTTCCCCTTCGAGCTTATGTACAAGTGAGACAATAGCTTCTGCCAACATCTCGACTTCTGTGTGGCCACTGTTTCGGTCCAGCTCTGTCTCGATGACGAACGGTGTGGGCCTGTTGATGTGTGATTGGGGCCTGGCTTCCGGACTGATGCGAATACTGTCCAACAATCTCGCGATCCTTTTCTCCGCGGCGGTCCAAAACAGAATCAGGGACTCAGGCTTGGGTGCGAACCTCGACGAATCCTTCGTTCCACGGGCGAAAGCCTCACGGGGAGCGGGTCTCGTACCACCAAACATGTGTGCTCTCTTCATAATCCTCCAACCGGCGGCATAACGTATTTCAGGCCCGAAAAGGCTGCCGGTCGCAAGTACAGGTGCCGCACCCTCTGCTTCGGGAACACACTACTTAGGCGACCCGCTGTTGCTCTGTCGCGTTCTCGAATTCCGATAGGGGGTTGAATAGAATATGCCCTTTGAGAACATGTTCAACCGCCCCTATCAAGCTTGCTGGAGATTCACTCTTGGATACGAATAGATCCACCGACCTCAGAACAGTCTCGGACAATTCCGCTTCTCCGGACAGCATCACAATCGGGATATCGGGTTGAGCCGCTTTCATGCACTCTGCGACGAGATCCCCGTTCATCTCCGGCATGCGATAGTCCAGCAGCACCAAGTCGAACCGGTGCGCAGAAAACAGTTGAAGCGCTGCTACCCCGCTAGTAGCGATAAGGACGTGATACCCGCAGTCTTCCAGCAGCATCTTACGGCCTTCAAGGCCACTCAGTTGGTCATCAACGCACAGAATCCTTGCTTTCTTCACGGTCATGGACGGTTCTCCCATTTCTCTCGCGAGAGAATGCAGGCGGCGTTGCGTATTCTTGAACGGTGCGGTCTGCACTAGGACTCTAAGCACAAAGTCTTCCAAACTGGCAAAGGGTGTCAGCGCATGCCCTTAGGTCTGAAATGAACTTGCGTCGCGTGAACGCGAATCAGTAAGAACAACCACTTCCCTCGTAGAAAGTGCCAGTGATTCTTGGAATTCGCGCTATCTATTTTGCCGGCAAGAGATAGTGGCTCAGGTTCTACCCTGACTCTGATACAGCCTCTTCCGTTTAGAGTTACGGCATCGCGCTCTCTCGCAAGCGGTTATCGGGTAGGGCTACTTGAAGGTTGCGGTCCGGCATGGTCTGTGATTGTTGGTCTATCGGAGGACGATCTATCCCGAGTTCAGATTCCTTAAACGCCCCACCGGGGCTACCATGAATTCCGGCCCTTCGCAAAAAGTCGTATTCAAGCATTAATGTGAGGAGACCGGTCCCAGGATCTCGGCTTCTGCCCCGGAGCCAGCCTCTAGTGAGCGACGGCGGCGATGCGGCGCTACTCGCAAAAATCGTACGCCCGAGGCGAGTCTCGTGTTCCAGCAGAGGCTCTGGTAGCTTGGTTTGCGTCATGATGGCAAGGGTATTGCTATTCATCGGTGTGACACCCATGTCGTTCAACTCGCGGACGCAGGGCGCAAATTCGGGTCGGTTGCGACATCGATGTCACGCCTGAGTGACGGTCTTACTCTATAGAGACAATTGAAATCGCTTCATGCTGAGGATCACAAGACCGACTCGTGTCTTGGCGAAGTGTGTTTGCGTTTTCCAGCATTCTTTTTCGTTTGAATGCATCCTGCTCATCCAACGCGTTCCAAACCATCTTCAGCCATGTAGTCGGGTCCAATCTCGGCAATACCATAATTTTCGGCGCTCTGATGACGGTCAACTCTTCGGTCTCCGTCGAATCTTAGTCATGTCGCCAGAATCGCTCTGAGACTTTTTCTTGCGAATGAATACAATAGAGAACCACCATAATTGTGCGGTGTAGAGACAATGACAATCGGGTCTAAACCGTAGCTCGGATGCCAAATGCCAGAATTGAGCTTGATTGAAAAATCGCCCAGACATGAATGACGGTTGGGGTCACAAGCAGAGCGCTGGATTAGCAGAAACGTGAGACATAATCCGTCGTGGACCAGCGTCGCAAGTGGCGCCGAAGACCTCCATTGAAAACTGACAGGCGGGCTGTTCGAAGCGGCAACGGAGGGACTCTAGACCTGCCAGTCTGGTACAACATTCTCATGCGCGGGTCACAAATTCCCGGGCGTTGGACAGCCAAACCGCTCGCCAGGCATTCACGGCGAGTGAAAGTCCCTTGCCGGGGCTCGTGTTTCTGTTAACAATTAACATTTGACTAGGTTGTAATCGGAATGTTTCTGCCGATTTCTTGGATGGGTCTTCCCAAAGCGAGGTATCAACTACGGCGATCACCGAGTTCACGAGAGGTATCACTGAGAGCTCAGAGAGAGTTCCCGGCCTGCGGTATCTCTTGAGGTCGGCGCTGACCATACTCATTTATCTCTGCGCTGGCAAGCTTGGGTTGTCGGTGCCATTCACGAATGGCAACGTTTCACCCGTGTTTCCTGCCGCGGGTGTTGCATTAGCTGCGGTGCTGCTGTTCGGTTCCAAAGTCTGGCCGGCGATTACGCTCGGGGCGTTCCTGGTTAACTTCTGGAGTCCTGTTCCGGTGTGGTCTGCGCTCGGAATTGCATTGGGGAACTCAGCTGGCGCTCTTGTGGGTGGCTATGTCTTCCGCCGTCTTAGCGGACCGTCACTCTCCTTTTCACGAGTTCGGGATGTTGCGGGTCTCATCACAGCTGCATTGGCCGGTCCGATTGCGGCCGCTTCGGCGGGTAGCGCGGCTCTATTTCTCGCACGCGTACAGGCGTGGTCTAGTTTTTGGTCGGCATGGCGGATTTGGTGGCTTGGCGATGCGATGGGCATCCTGATCGTAACTCCACTGTTCTTGGCAGGTCGAGAAATCGCCGGCCTCTTCAAGTGGCCTCGCGTAATTGAGTTGCTTGCTCTGCTCATTGGAATAGTCGGCACTTGTAGCGTAATTTTTGGACCCACCGCTCTTGCAGCCCGGGATGACGTTTTAGCCTTTGTGGTGTTTCCTTTTGTGATTTGGTCCGCTATGCGCTTCCGTCTCGCCGGCGCAGCGCTTGCGACGTTCCTCATCGCTGGAATTGCAGTCTGGGGTACAGCCGCAGGATATGGCGCCTTTGTGAAGCACAATCCGCTTCACAATGCTGTCCTTCTTCAGGTGTTCATCGCTGTCACTTCGGTAACCGGACTAATCCTTGCGGCGGTTGTAACCGAACGGGTTCGAAGTGATGAGCAAATGTCGGAGCAGGCCGAACTCCTGGACTTGGCCAATGATGCGATCTTCGTGCGCACGCTGGACGACGAGATTACCTATTGGAACCAGGGCGCGGAACGGCTCTATGGCTGGAATCGGGATGAGGTTCTCGGCAGACAAAGCCATGATGTGCTTAAGACAGAATTTTCCCAACCGTTTTCGCAAATAAAGGACACCCTTCTCCGTAATGGCACCTGGCAGGGTGAGCTGATCCACTCAAGACGCGACGGCAGTCGCATTCAAGTGGCGAGTCGTTGGTCTGTATGGCGCGACCGGCAAGCCAGGCCATTGGGTTTCTTGGAACTGAATACGGACATCTCTGAACGCAAGAGGGCGGAAGAAGACTTGCGCTCTCTATCAGGACATTTGCTGAGATTACGAGATGATGAGCGGAGGCACATCGCACGAGAGTTGCACGACAGTTCTGGACAGCTTCTCGTTGCCTTGAGCATGAATTTGGCTTCGATCGAAGCCGAAGGTGACAACCTCAGCCCCGAGGCTCGCAAGGCTTGCCGAGACTGTGCGGAACTTGTGCAACAAATGTCGAAAGATCTTCGTACCATGTCTCATTTGCTTCATCCGCCGCTCCTTGATGAAGTGGGCCTCCCCTCGGCAGTTAAGTTGTACGTAGAAGGATTTGCAGAGCGCAGCAAGATTGCGGTATCTCTGGAACTCTCTCCAGACTTCGGTCGTCTCTCCTCGGCCGCCGAAACTGCAATTTTCCGCATCGTCCAGGAATGCCTGACCAACATTCATCGTCACGCCGGAAGTCCGACAGCACGCATTCGCATCACTCGTGACGAACGAGAAGTACGAGTCGAAGTTCAGGATGAAGGCAGGGGTCTGCCGGCACCAATCAGTTCCTCGTCCGGAATAAAGGTAGGCGTCGGCATACAAGGCATGCGCGAAAGACTGCGACAATTAGGGGGCCGTTGTGAAATCAGTTCCGGGCAGAGCGGTACACTCGTAGTCGCAATCTTGCCCCTAACGAACCCCTCAGTTCCGGCTCCAAGAATTCCAGTATCGTGAACACGCATGGCTGACCTCGATGTTGCCGTCCTCGAACCCGACCGTCGACTCCTTGTCTGACAGAACCGATTGCGAAGTTCGCTGCTATCGCCATGGCGGTAACCTCCCTCATCTCGCTGGTTAACTACAGTTTCAGCCGGTATTACCCTTATCGCTAACTCTTCGTGATTTTCATCCGTCTGAGGACATGCCGGGTGTCGGACGGGCAACCGTTCCGACGCATTCCCTCAACTAAGTTGTACTGGGGGCACTTCTTCTGGCCAGATGCCCGCCCTTAGGCGAATGCACTTGAGATTCACGAAACGGGGTTCTCAGAGGGATGCCGCTCCGAATTCTTGTCGTCGACGACAGCGAAGCGATCCGTCAAGCCGTTCGGTCTTGCATTGAAACGCATACCAACTGGCAGGTTTGCGGTGAGGCGGAAAATGGCAGCGTTGCGATTGACATGGTGCGGGAGCTGAATCCAGATGTCGTGGTTCTTGATCTCTCGATGTCAGTCGTGAACGGCTTGGAACTCGCCCGAGAAATCAAAGCGCATTCTCCGCGTACGCGAATGATCATGTTTACGGCCAATAGTTGCGAGCAGCTGATAACGGAAGCTGAAAGTGCGGGCATCAGTAAAGTGGTGGCCAAGTCGGGAGACAGCATAGTTCATCATCTCCTGACGGCAATCAAAGACCTGTTCGACGAACGCAATGCCGCATAGAGCGAGGTTGAACGAGTCCAGACTTTTGGAGTGCACTAGACACAGTACCCTATCGCCGGAATGAAACTGGGTATATCGCTGTATGAAAAAGGGGCGGCCTGTCCCGTCTAAATTACCTACGTGTCCTTCCTCCTCGTGGAATGTATCTCCCTGGAAAAGCAGCAGTTATCGTCACGGTCTGCTGCATGCTTCTTCACAGATGGGCGCCGCTGAAATGAACTTTACGGCGCGCTTCCGAAACCAGAAGTCGACCGGAATCGATCGAGTACTGGCAACGACTGTTGTCGAATCGCAGTGATAAAACTTTAGGAGGATGCCGTGAATTGGGAACAAGTAAAAGGACGATGGAATCAGACAAAGGGAGCCGTCAAGAAACAGTGGGGCAAGCTCACCGACGAAGATCTGACGGTCATCGCCGGCCAGCGAGATCAGTTGGTGGGCAAGATACAGGAAAAGTATGGCATTGCGAAGGAAGAAGCGGATAAGCAAGTGAAGACGTGGGAATCCATGAAGGCAAACGAACCTGACGATGTCAACGCTGAGGAGAAGCGTAAGGCCAGTTAGATATTTTGTTGCGATAACAATGGAGAGCCGGAGCCTACCTCTCGGCTCTCCATCTCTGGTCGGTTCAGCTCCGCGGCCTTGTGATTGCAGCAAGGAGGAAAGAGAAATTCATATTTGAGGAGAGCGCCATGAACGTCAGATTACTAGCGTTACTTATTGCCAGCTGCGGCCTCGCAGGTGGTTCCACCATCGACTTCGCCGGAACACCACCGAATCAAGATCAAAATCAAGGCCAGCAGACCGTTGAGCCGATGGAAAAAACTCCAGTTTTTAGGGTCAATGTAGTGTCTCGCTCCACCAAGGCGGTCGACTATCGCCACCGAGGCGGATCCACTCGCGTCGATCTGAAAGGTACTGACCTGATGCCGCGCGTCGATGGCGAAGCGAGAGTGGAAAGCAAGCAAGGGCGCCTGGAGATCAATGCAAAATTGAGCGGACTGGAAACGGCCAACAAGTTTGGATTGGAATACCTAACCTATGTCCTTTGGGCAATCAGTCCGGAAGGACGTGCCAACAACCTGGGAGAAATCATTCTCAATGACGGAAAGAGTGACTGCACGTCACTACCGATCTACAGGCATTCGGGCTGATCATTACCGCTGAACCCTATTTCGCTGTCACGCAACCCAGCGATCTCGTGGTTGCGCAGAACATCGTTCGCTCTGACACCAAGGGGAGAGAGGAAGCGATTGATGTCAAGTACGAGCTATTACCTCGGGGTCTGTATACCGCACAACTGGAACCGCTAAAAGATGTGGTGTATGGAATCGACCGCAAGGCGCCGCTGGAACTCTTCGAAGCGCGCAATGCAGTAAGAATCGCCCGGTCGGCGAAAGCAGACCAATATGCTGCGAGCACATTTGCCAAGGCCGAACAGGATCTAAAACACGCTGAAGACTACTACCGGCGGAAGCAGGGGAAAACGCCGATCGGCACGGTAGCACGCGAAGCAGCTCAGACGGCCGAGGAAGCTCGTGTCATGTCCCTGAAACGTCAGGAAGAAGAAAGGATTGCGAAGGAGAAGGAGGCGGCAGCTGCCCGCGAGGCGCAGGCGAGAGCCGAGACCGAGGCGGAAACACAACGAAGGCAGCAGGCTGAGGCCGAACGCGCAACCGCAGAACAAGCAAAAGCTGAAGCAGATCGCTCTAAACAGGAAGCGGATCTTGCGGCTCGAAAAGCTGAACAGGAGAAGGCGGAAGCCGAAACCGCCAAAGCCGCTGCTCTGGAACAGCAACAAAAGCTGCAGGTCGAAAACGAACGAGCGCGCTCACTGGCCGAGGAGTCGGAGCGAGGGCGTCAAAAAGCGGAACAAGATAAAGCCGAGATGCGTGCCCGCTTGCTGCAACAGCTCAACGCAATCCTTGTGACCAGGGACACCGCCCGTGGTCTCATCGCCACTATGCCCGACGTCTTGTTCGAAACTGGTAGCTTCACCCTAAGACCGCGAGCTCGCGAAAGCCTAGCCAAGGTTGCTGGGATCTTGCTGGCCTACCCCGACCTGCGATTGGAGGTCGATGGCCATACCGACAGTGTGGGCAGTGATGCTTATAACCAGCAGTTGTCGGAAAGACGAGCCGCCGCGGTTCGGGACTACCTTGTACAACAAGGGCTCCCAATGTCTTCAGCCACCGTCATGGGGTTCGGAAAAACGCAACCGGTAGCCTCGAATGCGACCGCGGTGGGGCGACAGCAGAATCGCAGGGTGGAATTAGTGGTCTCGGGTGAAGTCATCGGTACCGCGATTGGAACTCACAACCCAAATTGAACCCGACGTTGGGAGGCAAACCCCCTTCCGATCTACTGCGGCGAGCCCGGAGATCCATGGGGTTCGCTCCACGTGACATCAGGAAGCGTTGGAGGAAATATGGCATCACTGAAGAGACGGCGGCCGTTCCTAGTTGGAACGCTGATTGTTTACATTTTCTGCATATTGGCAGGCGTGTCGCGTGCAGGAAACGACGTTTTGGGAGAGATCGACCTTTTGGCCGCGTCGAAAGTCGAGAAGACAGCGGGTGTCTGGGTCGACGGGCAGTATATGGGCTACTTGAAGGAACTAAAAGGATCAAAGAAGGTTTTGCTGCTGCCCGGGGAACACGAAATCGTCGTCAAGCAAGGAGGATACAAAGACTTCTCCCAAAAAGTCATGGTTCAACCTGGTGTGAAGCAAAGTATCAGGGTGGCATTGGAGAAAGATCTCCGGGTTCAGTTTCCCACGGTCACCGCGGAGATCAAGTTGTCCGTGACGCCGGAGAGAGCGGCCGTTTTTGTCGATGGCGTCTTTGCGGGTCATGTCGCGGAATTCGGTGGTGTCGGCAGAGCGTTACTGGTCGCCCCCGGCCGACGGAAGATCACGATTAGCTTGACTGGATACCAAACCTTTGAGACCGAAGTCACTCTGGTGGCCAATCAGAAATTCAAGCTCCAGACAGAACTTAACAAGGGTGGCGGCGTTGCGACAACGCCTGTCCCGGATCAGGAGTAGCGAATGCTTGGACGCCTTCAAGGCCTTCGAGTTTAAGGAATGCGCGTCAGAGGCGATTGCCAGTTCAGAGCGAGGTTGTAAAGGCTCTGGATCCTATGGGAGGAGTTCATGTTGCCCAATGCTGTGAAATTAGTGGTAACCGCTTCCGTCCCTTTGGAATGTGAATTCTGGACGGAGGACGATGGTTGGAAAGGCGCTAGTGTCGAACTGTCGGTCGCGGTTCATGGTAGCAATTTCGAAGAGGCAAAGAAAAACATGGAAGCGGCGCTGCAAACGGCTGTCGAATCCATTCTTCGTGACCGCAAAATGGCCGCCTAAAGTTTCTGGAAACGGAGCCGCCATGAGCAGGGCGTCAAGATTGATTTCCAAGTTGGTATGGACCAAAGTCGTTCTCAGCGGAAAGTACCAAACAAAACCGATGGAACGCGCCAAGCCGTTACAGCAATGACGCGTCGCGGGCGGTTCGATTTTCTGCATGCTTTCGCCGAGAAGAGTTGCGGGTAATGACGCAAGAACAGAAGGAAACACATGCACGAGCGCGGGGTCCTGTCGCGGTTGGAACTCTATTCTGTGAAGTTATGCATAGTCCTCACATTCCAGATGTCGTTGTGCACGGCGCAACAGAGCTCTCAAATTCATGAAAATCAGAGACACGCCACGAACAACGAAAACAGAACAGAGTCTAACCGTGTAAGGCTAGGACGACTCCCGATCGAGTGGCTGATCGGACCTTACATTCCGGTTCAGGAGCCGCTCCAGCCACTAAACTCAGGAGGGCGAAGGGAGATCTATCTGAGGCAGACATTTCTGACAGCGGGATCCTACACAGCCAGAATGTTTTCAGCAGGCCTTGATCAGGTACGCGGAGAGCCGTACCAATGGGGCGGCGGGATGGCGGGTTATGGTCGCCGGTACGCAGCTCGATATGGGGAATTTGTCGTGCAGAACAGCTTTGTGGCTGCCGGGAATGCCGTGCTGGGGTATGAACCTAGGTATGACTTCTGCCGTTGTCGTGGCTTTTGGCCGCGTACGGAGCATGCTATCTCAAGAAACTTCGTGGCCTACAACCGGACCGAGCGCGAGCTGCGTCCACAGATTCCGACATATGCCGGAGCATTTGGCGCGGGGATGCTTTACAGCTCCTGGCTGCCGGAACGGCACAATGTATGGAAAGGGGGTGCCTATAGTGTTTTGTCGCAAGCGGGCATCGGGAGCGCCTATAACGTCGTGAGCGAATTCTCGCTGGACATCCTGCACAAATTCGGAATGAAGAGGCGTGTTAAACCGACAGAATAGGAGCCATCAACCAACCGGTTCTTGAAATCACAGGTTCACCTTGGAAATGCAAATGGGCGAGTTCGCAGAAAGTCGGCGGAGATCTCCCTAAGCTAGGACGCTCTAAAAACCGGTCTTACTTGCGAACATCACGAACTTCGCCTGCACTGTTAATTTTTGAGACCGGAGTCAATGGTCGGCGGGGTGCTGGCGAAAGAACCCCTGCTTTCAAACCCGAATCGATACTTGCCTCCGCGTTTGCCTCGTTTGGATGACTCGCCTGCTCTCGCAGGAGCCAGCCTACCCGCGATTGCGTTGAGGACAGCAAACGCAAACGGTCCGTAGGTCTTCGAAGAATCGTGGGCAAGTGACCCAAAACCCAAAAACTGGACCAAAGGAAACTAGAGTTATCTTAGGCAGAGCAGTCCTGGAGAGGAGAAGGGACGATGCCGAAGAAAGCTCACAGCGAAGAACAGATCGTGACCGTGTTGCGGCAAGGAGAAACGGGCGAGAAGGTGGCGGATATCTGCCGGAAGGTGGGGATCAGCGAGGGGACCTACTACGCGTGGAAGAAGCGTTATGCCGGGTTGGGGATTAACGAGCTGCGCGAACTGCGTCAGCTGCGGGAAGAAAATGGCCGCCTGAAGCGGCTGGTCGCGGATCTCAGTCTGGACCGGCAGATCCTGCAGGAGATCGTGTCAAAAAAGCTCTAAAGCCTGGCCTGCGACGGAGGCTGGGGCAGTGGGCCCAGCAAACGTATCAGATCGGGCAGCGGCGAGCGGCTAGGTTGGTCAAGATCGGGTGGTCGACGTGGCAGTACAAGAAGAAAGTGCGCCGGTTCGATGCCGTGTTACGACGGCGGCTGTGCGAAATGGCTGCCAAGCACGTGCGCTATGGTTATCGACGTTTGACGGTGCTGCTGCGGCGAGAAGGTTGGAAAGTGAACGCGAAGCGCATCTACCGGCTGTACACCGAGGAGCAGTTGATCGTTCGAACCAAGCTGCGACGAAAGCTAGCGCGGCGCGAGCGCGGAAGCATAGCCCTGGCGACGGCGCCTAACCAGTGTTGGAGCATGGATTTCATGAGCGACAAGTTGGCGGATGGTCGCTCGTTTCGCATCCTGACGGTGGTGGACCAGTTCACGCGGGAGTGCATCTGCCTGGAAGCGGACCGCGCAATGACGGGGATGCAGGTGGCACAGGCGCTGGAGCGAGCGAAGGGGGAAAGAGGAAAGTTGCCAGCAAGCATTACCGTGGACAATGGAACTGAGTTTAGCAGTCGTGCCTTGGAAGCGTGGGTGATGAGCCACAACGTACAGTTGTGTTTCATTCGCCCAGGCCGGCCAGTGGAAAATGGATTCATCGAAAGCTTCAATGGACGATTGCGCGACGAATGCTTGAATGTGGAGTGGTTTGTTTCGCTGCCGGACGCGCAGCAGAAATTAGCGAAGTTCCGTCAGCATTACAATCACGAACGGCCGCACAGCGCTTTGGCCGATCGAACGCCGGCCGGATTCGCGGAGTTGCACAGGCTTGTGACAGAAAAAACTAGTACATCGATGGGGCGCGCACTCCAGAGCCTCTTTATGGAGTCTCTGGAGTGCGCGAAACCCGCATGAAATCAGGTCAATTGGACTGTTGATGCTGAAAAACTTCAGTTTCGATTGGTACAGAAAAGCGGGGCGGGTCAATCAACCGAGAACTAACATCGAACGTGGTACAGCAAACGGGGGCACTTCACAAGCGCGCCGATAACGCCGTCAAACGCTTGCACTACCGTCATGGCGATTCCCAGAAATGCGATCGCTATGCGGGAACGAATGCCGGTCGCGATCAGGACGGTCAACAACAAGGCGACGCTTCGCGAAGCCGCATAGCGGGCGAAGCTATCATCCCTGCCTGGGCCGAGTAGACCTGCAACAGAAAAGCCAGCGCTTACGCCAGCGCTGAGGAGCGTCATGATGGCGCAGCTCCAGAATCGCTTTGTCATCGGGTCACCCTTCGTAGATCTTGTCTCAAATAAGAGTACCGCATTGGGCTCGCAGCCAAGGATTGCCCGAGTTCGGCCTCGGCGGATCATGACTCTCCCCTGTGTACACTCGTGCGGAGCGTGTGTCACATCTACGTCGCTGGTGACGTTCCACTCGCACCGGATTATGGAAGAGTTGGCCGACCATCCGGACAGAATGATCTGCACGGTTGTTAGTCGCTGACCATTGCGGAGCCGGCGAGCCGACGGCACTTTTATTGCCCGCATCGGCGGTTGACCGAAGAAGCGCTTTGTACTCGCGGGGGGGTGCCTGCTCAGGCCGAGGTTACGGCACCACCATGAAGATAGGCTTGGAGATCGCGTAACCGCCGTAATCTGTAACTTTTCGCTTCCGGTTGCGTCTAACTCATAGTTGCAGCTACACTAATGATGTTGAAGCTCGTGCAAAAAGTCGCTGTTTTCGCTCTCGCGGTATTGTTCGCCACCCTGCCGGTGATGGCATGCGTGTTGCCCAATGCGGCGATGACGGCGGCCGAGCGGGAGTGCTGTAAGAAGATGGCGGGACAGTGTGGGGACATGGGGATGGCGAAATCCTATCCTTGCTGTCAGGTAACCGCCACGCCTGCTGATTTTCATGCACTGAAGACAGCCTCTTCGCAAACGCATCATGTCAGTTTGGTTCTGTTGCACGCGCTTCCCCTAACATCCCAGGCCGACACATACTCCTCGCTGGCACAATGGTCGTCGCGGGTTTCGTGCACCCATAGTCCGCCCGGACTAGCGTCTCTATCCACAACCGTCCTAAGAATCTGATCGTCTTTCCTCTGAGTTGCTGACGCACTCGTGTATCTGTACGTTCGTGCGCCTACAAATTGGTGTTTGTTTGCGGAGGAAAGATGCAATCCAATTATTTGTCCCGAAGTTTCTTCGGGTGTACTCGTATTTCGCTAATTAGTGCGGCTGTGTTGGTTGGGACGATGCTGCTCCCGGTTACGGGGACAGCTCAACAAACAGGAAATTCGCAACAGCCGGGCGCGACTTCTGGATCGCCCGGCATGGCCGAGCACGCGGGGATGCCTACGCCTCTGCGTGAGCTAATCCAAGAGGCGGAGGAGAAGAATCCGCAGATTGCTGCCTCGTTCCACGCATTGCAGGCCTCACGAAAT
>Ga0209166_10000976_pt1 | contig 25982 bp, 45 predicted proteins | sample Coa_R1_3_FD_187151 | JGI IMG/M metagenome (GOLD analysis project Ga0209166, IMG submission 187151) | Surface soil microbial communities from Centralia Pennsylvania, which are recovering from an underground coalmine fire - Coalmine... | ecosystem: Environmental > Terrestrial > Soil >...
GCGGCGAAGCCCTAGGGGTTCACGTTGCCCGACGACGCGAGGCACGAGCGCACGCCGATCCGGATGTCCTCGATGAAGATGCCGGTCAAGAGGCTCTCCGCCGAGAGGACGAGCCGGCGCGCACGGAACCATCCGTCACTCGTGGCCGAGGTCGAGCGGAGCGCGCCCGGCTGTCCCGCGGGGAAGACGATCGGCGGCAAGCCGAAGGGTGCGTCGAGCCCGGTGCCTCCCCGGAGAAGCTTCCACTTGAGCCCGGCGACGATCGCGCGCGCGGCGCGCGAACGCGACGCGACGATCACGGGACGCCGTTGGACCACGAGAAGAAACTCGCCCGGGATGCGCGGCCGTTGCCACCCGCCGGGCGGCAGGACGATCGGCGGGCGCGGCGTGGGGAAGTCGTCGCCCGTCGCCGTGGACAAAGCCGCCCCCCCCTCATTGTCCGCTTGCGCCGTAGGCGCCGAAGCGTCGTCCACGATGCCGTGGACGCCGGCGAAGTCCTCGCCGCCCAGGACGACGCGCGCGGGCTCCTCGAGGGGCACGAGCACGAGCGGGCCGCCGACGTCCTCGGCGAGCAGCTCGGCAAGCTCCTCGGCCCCGGCGAACGTCGGCCGCGCGTCGACGTCCTCGAGGACGACGCGCACAACGGCGCCGGGCTCCTCGAGGACGTGCACCCCGGCCCACTCCTCGCCGCCCAGGACGACGCGCGCGGGCTCCTCGAGGGGCACGAGCACGAGCGGGCCGCCGACGTCCTCGGCGAGCAGCTCGGCAAGCTCCTCGCCCACCGCGAACGTCGGCCGCGCGTCGACGTCCTCGAGGACGACGCGCACGACGGCGCCGGGCTCCTCGAGGACGTGCACCCCGGCCCACTCCTCGCCGCCCAGGACGACGCGCGCGGGTTCCTCGATGGGCACGAGCACGAGCGGGCCGCCGACGTCCTCGGCGAGCAGCTCGGCAAGCTCCTCGCCCACCGCAAACGTCGGCCGCGCGTCGACGTCCTCGAGGACGACGCGCACGGCTGCGCCGGGCTCCTCGAGGACGTGCACCCCGGCCCACTCCTCGCCGCCCAGGACGACGCGCGCGGGCTCCTCGAGGGGCACGAGCACGAGCGGGCCGCCGACGTCCTCGGCGAGCAGCTCGGCAAGCTCCTCGCCCACCGCAAACGTCGGCCGCGCGTCGACGTCCTCGAGGACGACGCGCGCGGCGCCGGCGTCTTCGTCGACGTGCACGCCGGGAAAGTCGTCGCCGGTGAAGAGGAACGGCGCACCGGGCTCCTCGGGCGCCGGCGCGAACGCCGGAGCGTCCTCGACGAAGGGGAAGGTGACTTGGGTGGAGAGCCAGCCGCGCGCGTCGCGAAAGACCTGGAACGGTCCGATCGCCCAAGGCGTCTTTTGCGCTTGGGGAACGCCCGAGGGCATGCAGCTAGCCTTAGTTGACCGACTCCAACACGTACTGTTGAAGCGTCACGTTCGTCGGGTCGGTGCTCGCCGAGAAGGTCCACATGAGATCGATGACCTGGGCCGCCGTCGAGTCGAAGGTTGCCGTCGTGCCCGCGTTGCAGGCGACGCCGACGCTGTTGCTCCCCGCGGAAGCGACCTTGTTCTTCGAGTAGGACAGGTAAATCCCCTGGAAGCTCGCCGCGGCGCCGATCGCCCGGCACGTCAGGACGATCTTCGCCCAGAGAGGAAGGTTCGTGTTGGCCACGTTCTGGAACGTGGCGGCGCCGGTCGTGAAGACGTCAGTCGCGCCGAAGCGCACGGCGACAATGAACGTCCCCGGCGCGACGGCGACGTTGCTCACCTGGACCGCGAACGTGAAGCGCAGCGTCGAGCCGATGGACAGGAAGTTCGCGGGCAGCGTGAGCTTTGCCTCGGCAGGAAGGATCGACGTCTCGACCGCCGAATCGGAGAGCAAGGGCCCCGCGACCTCGGCCGTGATGAGCGCTTGGCACCAGGACTGGACCGACACGGCGCGCCCCTCAGAAAGTGAGGTTTTCCACTAGGAATTGCTGAAGGGTGAGGTTCGTCGGGTCGGTGTTCACGCTGAACGTCGCGAACATGTCGATCTGCTCGTTGGCCGTGGAGTCGAAGTTGTTGCCGACCGCCGGCGCCGTCGCGGGCATCGTGAGCACGTTGGCCGTCGCGTTCGAGTCGGCGGTACCGGCGACGCGGACGAAGGGGAGCCCCACAGCGTAGCCTTGCCCCATGAAATTCGCGGCGGCGCCGATCACGCGCGCCGTGAGCAGGATTTCAAACCAAATCGGCTGGTTCGTGTGCGCCGTGATCGAGAGGTTCAGCGCGCCGCCGTTGAAGACGACGATCGTTCCGCCGCCCGTCGACGTGAACCGCACGTCGAGCGTCAGCGTCCCCGGCGTCGTCACTACGTTGGAGAGCTGTCCCGAGCCCGAGAGCCGAAGCACGCTCCCGACGTTGAGCGTGTTGGCGGGCAAGGTGTACTTGCTCGCCGCCGGAAGGATGGACGTCGCGACCGTCGAGTCCGAGAGCAGCGGCCCCGCGACCTGGGCCGCGATGAGCGTCTGAACCCACGTCGCGGCGCTCATGCGGTCCGAAGGATGGGGCGAGGGGAGAGCGCCTCGAGGGCTTGCCCGCCGGCCGTGAGCGCCTCGCCCAGCGTGCGACACCCGCCGCCGACGATGGGCATGTCACGCGCCGGGCCCTCGCTCGGCGCGACGCACCATGCGTACACCCACCCCGCGGGCGCGTTCTTGGGGGCGAGCATGACGCGCAGCTCCACGGCGACGCTGGACGGCGGCGCCGCGTAGCCCACGAGCAGGCGCGAGCGACGCGACACGCGCGCCTTACTCCGCCGAGGTCGTGTAGAGCTCGAAAATCTGGGAGACGCCGCCCGAGACCGAGAAGACGTCGAGGCTTTGCGTCGCCGCCGCTTCCAACAGGGGACACTGGTCGAGGTTCGAGCCCTGCGCCCAGATCATGCCGTTCGGCGAGGTCGAGCCTGTCCCGATCGACGCGAGGAGCGTGGGCCCGCCCGTGCCCGGGGTGACGGCGCCGACCGCGAAGCCCGCGGTGTGCTTCGCCGCCTGATAGCCCGGGTCGACGGGGCGCGGCGTGATCGCGGTGCCGCCGGAAGAGGCGGTCGTGGTCCACTTCTTCACGCGGTAGCCGGTCGCCGTGATCTGCGTTTGCCCCGCGTTCGCGCCATGAGGAAAGAGGCCCATCAAGTACAGGTTGCGCGTCGCGCCGACCGCGAGAAAGAAGCAGTCGTTTTCGGTGTTGGCCGCGGCGTTCGTGGTCTGCGTCGCCCCGGGCGTGTCGGTGTAGTAGCAGGTCACGGCGACGGCTCCTTCGTGGTCAGGCGCGCGAGGAGCGCGGCGCGGTGCGAGAGGGTCGAGGCGTTCGCCGCGGCCCACGCCTGCGCGTCGGCGCTGTGCGGCCAGTTGGCGTGATGGTCGCACACGCAGAGCAGCGCGATCGCGGGCCGCGCGAGCGTCTTCTGTGCGTCCTTCTCGCTCCCGTCCGTCATGAATGACGGGAGGGAGCCGCAGCCAGCAACGTCGCACTTCTCGGCTACGGGCACGTTTTGAGGGTTCATGGCGTAGCGACCTTTCGGACGTGAGCTTGCCACTCTCGGGACACGAGCGCGAGGGGTCCGTCGCCGTCGCGCATTCTGGCCTCGACCTCGAGGGCCGAGAGCGCGCGCCCGGCGCGCCGCTCCTCGTCCGCGACGGCCGCCGCCTGGCGCTCGCGGAAGACCTCGTCGGGCTCGGACATGAGCCCCGCGATCGGGCCGTTCTTCGCCTCGCACGCGTTGCAGACCACGAAGGCGAACGTGAGGAGCCTTTCTTGGACGAGCCCCCAGAGCGCCGAGCAGCTCGCACAGTAGACCGGGATGAGCGGGCCGAGCGTCGAGTGGAAGACGCGCCCGGTGCGCGCCTTCGTGACCGACGAGGGGAGCACGTCTCGGCCCATGGGCCCACCGAGCTTACCGCAACACGAGCCCCGCCGCGTGCAGGTCGCTCGGCGTCGGCGCCTGGGCCGGTCCGGGCATCCCGAGGCCCACCGAGGGGTCCTCCCACCGATGCGGCGGCGGCAGAGGGCGCCGCACGATGATGTGGAAGACGTCGAGGAGCGAGCCGTCACGCTGGTGCACCGTCTGCGTGCGCACGTAGGGGCGCGCGTCCTCGCCCGCCTCGCGCAGCTCGGCCACGCGCCAGGCCGCGAGGGAGTTGCACGACCCGCCGCCGACCTCGAGGACGCGCGCCACGTCGAGCCACGTGTCAGCGGCGGCGTCCTGGTAGTGGTAGGCGAGGTGGCCGAGCGTGTAGACCGGAGGGACGCGCGGGCGCGCGTGGCGCAGCTCGGCGCGGTCGATCTCCACGAGCCACCAAACCGTCCGCAGGATCAGCCCGCACTTGACCGGGTCCGGCAGCTCGTCAAAGCCAGAAAGCTCGACTCGTGCAACGTACACGGGTCGAGCTTCCTAGGTTCCCTTGACGCTGGGACGCGACGCCCGCGAGGGCGAGATCAGCCGACGAGGGCCGTACCGCCCGAGGCGCCGTCCACGAAGGCGCCGTAGAACGTCGAGGTCATCACGACCGCGCCCGCCGAGGGGTTCACGGCGATGATCTTGATCGTGATGCCCGGGCCCGCCGTGAAGAACGTCACGCCGCAATCGACCGCGTTGAGCGCGAAGCCATCCGCGATGACGTTGCCGCCGTTGGCGAGGCACGAGCGCACGCCGATCTTGATGTCGGTCAAGGTCACCCCGGCCGTGATCGCCGCCGACCCGATGACGAGCCGACGCGGGCGGTACCAGCCTTGCGACTGGTCCGACGTCATCAAGGACGTGCCGGCCGCGTTCGCGGGGAACGACAGCGGGGGGAGGCCGAAGGGCACGTCGACGCCCGTCGTCGCCATGTCGGGCACGAGGGCCGGCGTCGCGCCGCTCGCGAGCGCGAACGAGGGATGCGCACGGCCGGGCCCGGCCGGCAGGATCGGCCCGCCCGCGAGCGCGTGACGGGGCACGAGGAACGGGTTTCGGGCGTGGCCGCGGGGAATCATGCCGTGCATGGGTGTTTTCTCTCTCTTTTTCGTGGGGGCTGCTCGAGGCGTTGGGGTCAAGGGGAATCGAGGGGAGGCGGCGGGGCTCAGTAGTAGCCGGCCGCCTGGGCGTACTGACGCACGTACTCGTTCTCTTCGTACTCGCCCGGACCGAAGAGACGTCCCGCCATGGCGCCGCGGTAGCCGACCATCCCGGCGGTCATGGACGAAGAAGACGAAGAGGGCGTCGAGGACGAGGAGGCCGGCGCGCTGAACGCACCCGAGGGCGCGCCCGTGACTCCCTGCGCCTGCATCCGCTGCAACTGCCAGTTGTAGGCGAGTCGCTGTCCCCAGAGGCCGAGGCCGGCTCCGAACGCTCCGATCGCCGCGGGCATCCACTTCCGCGATCGCACCATGAACGCCGCGGCGATGCCGACGCCCGCAACGGCCGTGTCGAGCGGGAGCTTGCCGCCGAGCTGCGCGGGCGCCTCGGCCGTCCCCCCCTCCTTCGCGTTGAGGAAGCCGACGAGCCCGCCGACGCCCAGCGCGGTCGCGCCGGCGATGAGGCGCTCGGACATCCCGACCTCGTTGTCCTTGATGCGCGCCAGCTTCGCCTCTGCCTTGTCGCGCTCGTTGAGCACGGCGCGGGCGTTCGAGGGGGAGTTGATGAGTTGGGCCGCTTCGGTCGGGTGGACGCTCATGGGACCGAGCGTTCCGCACGAGCCTCGCCAGGGCAACGCGCTTGGGGCACTATGACAGAAGCCGTTATGCGATCCCTCGTCGGAACGTCGGGCGCAATCGTTCCAGCGTCACCGCAAAAGCGCGCGTGGCGCTCGCGCCAAGTCCGTCAATTCACGCTGAATCAAGAGGCCTACGTAAAGCTCTGCCAGGCCGCCGCAGAGCGCTCCATGTCGCGCTCGGCCTACCTCGAGGCGATGATCCTGACGGACTGGCGAGGCCTCTTCCGCGCGTTCGCCGAGGGGAAAGACCTCGCGACGATCGTCGTCGAGCTTGGGTGCTCTCCCGACCGCGTGCGCGAGGCGTTCGCGGAGTACAGCGCGGGGCTCTACGGCAAGCCCGCACCCGAGCCGCCCGAGGTGACCAGGGCACGGCTCGCCCGCGACGCCTCGCTCGCGAGGAAGGACCAAGCGTATCGCATGGCCGAAGCGCGCGAGGTCGAGGCGGCGGCGGCCCTCGAACGTGAGCGCATCCGGCGCGACGCGCAGAAGCATCGCCACGAGACGGACCTCGCCGAGACGCGCACGAAAGAGAACACCAAGCGCGTCGCGATCGCGGCGGGGCGCAAGATTCACGGAGCGTCGTGAGCTTCATCGGCTATGTCTGCGCGCTCTGCTCCGCACCCGCGGCGACGTACACGCCCGAGTGTCCCGCGTGCGGCAAGCCCAACACGCTCCGCTACTCGGGCTCTCCCGTGGCGTCTCCCGGCGCGGCGACGGCTCCCGCACGGCGCCGCGCGCAGCCGATGACCTCGACCGAGGCCGAGCACGTCGAGCGCCGCACGGTCGGGCTCCGCTCCGTCGACGTCGCCTTCGGCGGCGGCGTCGCCGTGGGGAAGGCCTACCTCCTGTCCGGGCCCGAGGGCGCGGGCAAGTCGTCGCTCGCGCTCCGCGTCGCCGCCGCGTTCCAGCCGCACGTTTGCTACTTCTCGAACGAAGAGACGCGCGAGCAGGTCGTGGCGCGCGCGGCGCGGGTCGGCGCCCTCGAGGGCATCGTGCTCCTTTGCGGCGTCGACGTCGCAGACATCGAGGCGGAGGTCATCGCCCAGGCGTCGCCGTCGAGCGGGTGTCACCCGTACAAGGCGATCGTCGTGGACTCGCTCCACGGATTCGAGGGAGGGGACGCCGCGGCGATCTTAGCCGCGCGCCGGCTGCTCACGCTCGCGCGCACGCACGGGCTCACGCTCGTCTGTCTCGCCCACCTGACCAAGAGCGGCGTCGTCCGCGGGGCATCGTCGATCGGCTACCTCTTTGACGCACAGGTGAGGCTCTCCCAACGTGCGGACCCCGAGCCCGGCGAGCCCCGCCTCACGCCCGAGGAGCGCGCCGCGCGCTTCCTCACGACCAAGAAGAACCGTTTTGGACCGGATGGCGAGTGGATGCTCAACATGGGGCCGCACGGCCTCGAGGAGCCGCCCGCCCCGCGGCCCCTCGCGACGGTCACGCCGATCACGGCGCCGAAGAAGAAGCCGTCACGGCCGAAGCCGAAGCGTCGCCGCTAGGACCGCGGCCGAAAGAGCTTGCACAGCTCGCGCGTGCGGTAACGCCAGGGCGGCGCGCACGGGACCTCGACGCCGCCGAGGTCGCGGCTCAACTTGACCGTCGCCTCGACGCGAGCCTCGCTCCGCTTTTGCTGGAACGCGTAGATATCGCGAGGGTGCTCCTCGACGTACTTGCGGAAGGCCTCGAGGCGGGCGTGCGGCGTGCCCTTGAACTGCCCGCGCAGCTTGCGCCACAGGTCGATCTCGAACGGGTCGAGGTTCTGTTCTACGCGCTCGTCCGACTCGCGCCGGTGCTCCCACCCGCGGAGGTAGCTCGCGCGCTCGCGCACCTTGGGAGCGCGCGGCGCGCGTGGCGACCTCGCGCCCAGGATCGACGCCGGCGCGGGCATCGGTCAGAGGTGGAGAAGCCCGGTGTTGTGCCCGAGCTGCTTGACGCCGTGCCCCGAGGCTTGGGACTTCTGCGTCCCCGACGACGCGACGTGAAGCGAGCCCGTCTTCGTCGCTCCGCCCTGCGCTTGGATCGCCGCGGAGAGCCGCGCCAGCTCGGGCGTGGTCACGCCCGCGGGCGGCGGCGTCGTGCCCATCAGGGTCGAGTAGGTCCCCACGTTGTAGGGATGGACGGTCAAGTCGCTGTCGTTGTCGGGCGCGGGCGGCTGGCCGAGCCCGCGACGCCATACGAGCAAGCGCGGGTGCTTGATCGCCCACCCGCCTGACGTCGGCGTCTCGCCCGGCGGCGGCGGGGGCACCTTGCTCGGGTCGAGGTAGAGCCCGACGAGCCCGCCGACCGCGTTGGGGTTCAGGGCTTGCCCGGGATGCGGCGGCCCGATCTGGACGTCGGGGCACCCGTAGCACCAGTAGCCGTTGACCTCGAGGAGCGTGTTATCGGCAGGGCGGAACGCCCACGCGGCGTAACCCGCGGGCACGCCGGCCCACATCATCGCGAGCGAGCCGCCCGGCCCCGGCTTGAGTCCCTTGGCCGCTGCGGCGGCGTTCAGCGCGGCGACGACGTTCGCCGGAATGCCCGCCGTCAAGAAGCCCTCGAACCCCGCCCCGAACTTGTCCCAAATCCCGACGCCGGGCGTCACCCCGGGAGGCGGCGGGATGTTCCAGCCGATGATCGGGTCAGGCACCGTCGACGGGATGAGCGTTACCCACTGGAAAAGCTGGAAGCTCATGGAGAGCTTGACGCCGCCCGCGGGCGTCGAGGTCGACCCTTTCGAGCCCGCCGCGAGGAAGAGACCGAGCGCGCCGAGCGCGATGTACAGAGGGTCCATGCGTCCAGTATCGTCGAGGGCATGAACTGCGGCAAGTTTGGTTGCAGGCACGAAGCGATCGGCCGTTTCGTCTACGAGATCGGGCGGCGCGAGGGCGGGTTCGTCGCCGTCGCTGGCCCCTGGGCGTGCAGAGTACATGGAGCGACGAACGAGAAGCCGCCGCCAACCGCCGAAGACCGGCGGCTGTTCGATCGGATGCTCGGCCGGGACATCACGGGCATGGTCATCGCGTGCGGGTTCGCGACGCTCTCCGAGGAAGAGGGGCGGCGCCTCGACGGCGACGGCTGCGAGGTCTACGCGGTCCTCGAGGAGCGCACTCGACGCGACGCCCAGGGCATCACGATCGACGTCGTCAGCGAACGGGACTACGCCGCGATGACGGAGGGCGCGCGTGTCTACGCGTGCACCGGGACGCCGAACGGCGCGCAGCGCGTGTGCCGGTGCTCGGGCGGCCCCTCGTGCCGGTGTGTCCCGCGAACGCGAGCGTTCCTCCGCTCGACGTGCGTCAAGTGCCAGGCGTCGGTCCGGTACGTGGGGAACCCGATCCACGAGGCGGGGCCGACGCTGTAGCCGTCGACCTCGACGCGCGCGGGTCGATCCGCAGCTCGGCCAACGTCAGGCGTCGACCCGACCGGACCGCCTCGAGGGCGCGCGAGAAGGCGACGACGTCGGCGCCCTTGCCGATGCCTCGTCGCCGCAGCTCGCGCCGCTCGACCTCAACGGGCAGGGTCGAGGCGTGCCCCTCGGCCTCGGCGAGCGCGAGGGCGAGCGCTTCGGCCTCGCCGATCGCGTCGAGCACCGAGACGGCCCAGTGCGCCGGAGGTCGCTGCGTGTCGCAGACCACGAAGAGGCCGTCCGTCCGTTGGAGCACGCGAAAGGGGCCGTGGACGATGCCCGGGTCATAGACGCATTGGTCACGGAGAACGTCCCGGGGGAACGCGGTCACGGTCAGCGCGGCCCCTTGCCGAGGGCGGCGCCGATCCGCAACATGTCGCGACCACCCTTCAAGGCCGTCCATCGCGACGCGTCCCCCCAGAGCGACCCTCGAGCAAGCAGAAGTCGACCGGCGCGCGGGGCTCGCCATAGGCTCCCAGGTGACCCTCGGGCAGCGCATACCACGCCAGGCACACGCGCTGCGGCAGCGGCAGAAGCGACAGGCCAGCCTCGGCGAGGGCCCGAGCCTCCGACGAGGTCAGCGTCGTCTCCGCTCCCATCACGTGGCCGCGTCCCAGTTGTCAGGGAAGGCTTCGGATTCGTCGTAGAACCTCGCGCAGGCTCGGGAACGCTCACGGGCGCCCGAGGTGCGTGCGAAGGCACGTGTCGTGAACCGGGACGCCCACGCCCATCGGCTCGGCCACGTAGCTCGCATGGTCGTAGTCGACCCACATTTCGGCGCCGCACAGGATGCACAGCGTCACGTGACCTCGAGGCGGACGGTAGCCCGCGCGCTCGGGAGGAACCTGGCGCAGCTCGGGCCCGGTCTCGGCGTCCTCCGCGCTCTGCTCGGAGAGCAGCCGGCAAGCGATTAGCGCCGACGTCCTCGCTTCCTCGACTGGCGTCGACGCGTGGACCGCGCGTGTCACGAGCGCGTCGATCCGCTCGCGCCGGAGCTTCCGGTCGCGATTCATGTGCGCCCCGCGGCCAGCCGCTTCGCGCGCTCCGCGTTCTTGGCGCGCACGGCGCGGTCAACGCACAGTTGCCACGTGGTCACCCACACAGGCGTCATGAGAGGAAGGAGCGGTTCACGCATAGGAAAGCCTCCCGGGTTCGACGTTGGCGAAGTGCGTTTGATTCGCGGGCACCGCCCGCCCGCACTTGGCGAGACGCTCTTGACGCCGACGCTCCCACTCCTCGGCGCGTGCACCTTGCTCCTCGAGGGTCAACGGACGACGGAGCACCCTCCACTCGCCGAAGACGCCGCAACACTTGCACACTGCACCCTTGCCGAGCGAGTGAGTTTCGAGGTGGGCCGCGAGCCCCATGAACCCGCGCGAGCCCTGCGTCGATCGCGTCCCGTCGTAGGCCTCGTAGACCTGGGCGTAGAGCGGAGGGTCGAGTCGACCCATGTACGTTACAGCCGTCCCCTTGCCGCGCTCACGCTCGTTGCCGATTAAGGTCAACTGCGGGCGCACGAGGTCTTTGAAAAGGTACTTGATGATCTCCTTGAGCGACTTGTGACCGGGCTCGACCTTGCGGATGTCCACGATCGGTCTAGGCATGAACGCCCCCAGAGAGTGATCGCGATTCGAGCGGCGAGCCCGCGCGCGCTTCCGGCTGCGCTCGCGGTCCGTGAGACGAGCCAGGCGCCTCGAGGTGAGCGGGCCGCGCAGGACCGGCGCCGTGACGGGCTCCACGGTCAAGAGCCGCTGGCGCTCCTCGAGGGCGGCACCGCGCAGCTCGGCGAAGTCCTTGGCCGCAAGGACGAGCGCGCGGCGCCACATGTCGCCCAGTACGTGACGGCCTCCCTCGCGCTCCTCGATGAAGGGGCCCAAGAAGTAGAAGTGCCAGTGAGGGTGCCCGCGCTCGTCATCGCCCGGCGTCCACTCCGCGTGCCGTAGCCACCTCGCGAGCCGATGCCCGCGGGAGTCGAGGAACCCGCCGTCAGGATGCTCACGCAACCACTTCGCGAACATCGGCGCGAAGCGGGCGAGCGCAGCTCGCCCGAACGCCACGCGTCGAGGGATGTCCTGGCAAGCGAAGTGCGGAATCGTGAGGGTCATGAACTTTTCAGACCAGCGGCCACCGTGACGCTTCGTGCGGAGCAAGCCCGCCTTCGCGACGAGGTCGAGGGCCGCGCGTCGATTCAACGCGAGCTTGGCCTGCTTCTCTCCAGCGATCTTGCCTCGGCAGGACGTGCACACGAGGGCGACGCGACAGCGCGCGGCGCGCTCCGACTTCGCGCCGCACGCCTCGCACCGGATGTCTACGATCTCGTTCTTCGTGCACGAGTCGACGCGGTCGAAGCGCTCGCGCTGGCCTCGGGCGCGCTGTCGGTGCCACCGTCCCGCGAGGGCGACGTCGCCCGTGTACGGCACCGGGACGAAAGCGGCGGCGTCGCCCTCGCGCCGAGCGATCTCCGCTTCGGCCTCGAGGCGGGCGGCGCGCTCCACCTTGACCTCGCGACGCTGCTCCTTGGCCTTCGCCTCGTGCTCTCGCGCGCGTCGCTCGCGATACGGCTCGGTGAGCCGGGCGACGTCTGAGTCCCAGGCCGAGAGCACCCTAGGCGCTCCTCGAGGGGTCGAAGTAGCGGCGGCAGCTTCGGCAGACGTGGAGACGTCGGCCGCTTTGCAGCGAGAGGACCGCGGCGCCGGACGCTGGACGCTCGGCGCACCGCTGGCACGACCTTTCGCGTAACCCCTTGTTTACACCCACGTTCCCGTCCCTTTTCGAGTTGTGTGGAAGGTATCCAGTGGAGAGCGGCGCAAGCGCCGCCCACATGCTCGCACCCGTTCTTACAGCGTCAGCGCTCCCCCTCTCGCGTCGGGATGACGCGCAACGAACCCGGTCGCGTAGCTCAGACGCGACGGGTGACGCGGAAAGCCGCTGCGCGCGTAGAGGTTGACGACGTCGAGGAGGTCGAAGCCCCACTTGCGCGCGAAGCCCATGCACTTCGCGATCACGTGCGCCCCTCGATGCGTGCGCGGACGCGAGCGCGCGCCGCCTCAAGCTCGCGCTCGTTCGCCTCGGCCGCTTCGTCGCTCACGCGCAGGACGCGCGGCGGGCGATGCCCTCGGCCGTCTGTGGCGTCCGTCGCGACTACGATCGCGTGGATGTTCACGCGTCGCGCGCGAACCGAGCCCGGCTTCATCGGTGCGCCTCGCACAGAGCGGCGAGCCCGCCGAGGAGGGCGACGAGCAGCGCGTGCGCGCGCGCCTCGAGGGCGATCGCCTTGTCGGTGAGGCCGAGCGAGCGCGCGTCGTAGCGATGCCCCGCCGCGGCGTAGGCGCGATCGGCGGCCCCGAGGAGCCCCGCGGCGGCGTCGCGGATGTACTCGAGGCGCCGGCGCGCGGCGTCGCCGTCCTCGATGACGACGCGCTCGCGCGCGCGGGCGAGGTCTGCGGCGTCCACTAGTGGCCCCTCGCTGCGCACGCGGCGCAGCCGTCGCGAAGGGGCACGTTGTGCGGGCAGAACCCGAGGGCGGCCCACCCCTCGACCGTAATCGCGAGGTCGCGCCGGCCGTGGGGCGGGTCCGAGGTCGCCCCCCGGCTGACGTCGGCCGGACTCGCGGCCACGGCCGCGTAGAGGTCGCGCGCGCGCGCCTCGAGGGCGCGCCGAGACGTCACGTCGGCGCGTCGGCCGAAGTCGATCGCCGCGAAGATGAGCCGGTGCGTCGCCGCTCGCACGGTCACCATCGCGCCAGCCCCCAGCGATCAACGTGCTCGCCCTGGTGATGCAGTCGCAGCCCGCAGACGTAGCCCGGGGCGACTGTTGAGACGTCGGCGCATTCATCCTCGCAACGAAGCGGGGCATGCGCGTCGCGCGTGCGGCCCAGTCGGTGGAAGACGATGGTTCGCCCGTCCTGTAGGTCGCACTCGACGCACCGAAGGGTGCCCCACTCCATGGACTTGATGTTCAGGAGTAGCCGGTGCGCGACCTCGACCTTAATGCGCGACCATCCGAGCATTGACGCTTGCAACGCGTGCCCATGGAGCAGCTCCAGATCCTGACGCACGCGCGCGAGCCTCGGATCGTCGGCGGGCAAGAGGCTCGCGAGCATCTCGACCGCGTGACGATGCAGGAGCACGCGCAAGCGCGACTCGATGTCATGCAGCTCGAGGCGCGCGTTGGCTTCCTCGTAGAGCGCGCGCATTTCGCGATACGCGCTCGCGCTGACGATCGAGCCGTCGAGGTTGTCGACCCGCTCGGCAAGAGCGAGCACCGGCGCCAGGACTCGCACGCCCTCTTGCGCGAGCGCGAGCAAGTCCTCGCGCCCATCGGCGGCGAGCGTATGCGCCGCCCTGGCGCAGAAATCCCGCGCTTCGTCGAGGGCGCTCACGTTGCAAACTCCCGCTTGAGCACTTCGATCGCGGTCTGGATGCCCTCATACCGGCCGAGGCGATGCTCAGCGACGCACAGACGCGCGTCCTCGGGCGTCGCCGTCGACGCCGCCTTCGCGTACGTCGCGAGGCGAGCGAGGACGCGACGCAGCGCTTCGGGCTTGGCCGTCTCTTGACGGATGACGGGCGCCACGCGCGAGGCGACGAGGAGCACGCCCGACCGCGCGCACTCCGGGCAGACCAAGCCGCCTTCGTGGGCACCGCGGAGCAGGACGAGCGCGAGCGTGGCCTTGCGGAACCCCGTGGTTCCGCACGCCTTGCAACGGCGGCTCACGTTCCGCGCCCCGCGTTCGGGAGGTCGTCCACGAGCATGTCAAGGCTCTGCTCGATGAGGCACTCGGCGCACAGCGCGATCTTGTAGGGAAGGCTCGGTGTGGATACGTTCGTCATGTCGGGCGCGGCTCCTTGCAGGGTTTTGGCGCTTGACCGAACCCCGGGCACGGCCAGTGCCGCGGGGTTCAGCCTTTCCATGGTTGAGGTCGACCATGGTTGAGGTCGACGACGGTACGCCCCTCGTCGGCCAGGTCAAGAAAGCGGAGAGGGTACCCGCTTCATGTACGGCGCGCCGGCGCCGCGCGCCTGTCACCCACGCGCAAGGCGTCGGGCGTCCACGTGTCACGCGTTCAGGATCGGCCAGGGTCGGCCACGGTCGGCCAGGGATGGAGAGCGCGGTAGACGGTCGCAAGGTTCCGCCGACGCCTCCCCTTCGGGCAGTCGCCGCGCCAGTCCTCGCCCGCATATCCGCACGCCCCTTGCTCTCGCAAGCGGCGGAGAGCTTCCTTCGCTTGACACCCGACGTCCTCGATGGCGCACGGCTGCGGGGGCATGAGCTGCCACACGCCGACCTCGCCGAGCTTGCCGCACGCGCGCCGCACGAAGCTTCCCTCCATCCGACCGAAGGCGACGAGGTCGAGGGCGTCGTCAGCGTCGGACGTCGCCTCGACGATCGCGAGGGCGATCTCCTCGTACTCCTCGAACCGCGCCGCGCTCCTCGTCGGGAGCATCGCGAGCATGGCGGCGAGGACGTAGCCGAAGAGGCTCACCCGTTCGGCCCGGGGGACGGGTGCCCCTCGACGGCCGCGAGCGCGGCGTCGCGCGCGGGCTCCAACGTCCGATCGACATGCACGACCCAGGGCGGCGAGACGTTCGCGGCGTGCTCTAGCGCTTCGTGCGCGAACCCCTCGGCCACGATGAGCCACCGCACGCACAGCCGCTCCGTCGCCAGCTCGTAGGCCGCGAGCGCGCGCGCCGCCCACGATCGGGAGGTCTGGTATTCGATGCGCTTCATCACGTCGACGTGGGAGGGACGCACGAGCTCGGCGCGAGCGGCGTCGACCTCGCGGCGCGAAATGTCGTCGCTCACGAGGGCACCGGCCCGCCGCCGAGGTAGTGATCTACCCACGCTTGCACTTGCGCGAGCGACGCCGCCTTCGCCGCGCCTGCCGCCTTCGCCGCGCCGCCCGTGGGACGCGAGCCCATCGGGAGCCCGTGGGCAAGCTCGATGTAGTCTTCCACGAGCGAGCGGAACAGCGGCGGCACGGTGTGCCCCTCGTCCTGCAAGATGCGTTGCTGCATCACAAGCTCACTGACGATCGCAGCAGGCTTTGCCCCGCACGTGAGCATTCCCAGGACCGTCGCGAGGCCCGACAGCGCGGCGCCGTTGTACAGGAACGTCGCCCCACCGGACGACCCTCCCGGGGTTTGCCACGCGTAGAGGGCCGAGCAGAAGTAGAGGGGGTCCGGCGTCATCGCGGCGGCTCCATTCTGGATCTGCTTGACCGTGCGCCCCGGCTGGCCAGGCGCGCCCACGATCGGGATGGTGTCGCGGCCCCAGATGCCCGCGAGGTCGGCGAGGTTCGTATTCTGCCCCGAGCCGAATGAACTGTTCAGGATGCAGAAGGGCGCGACGTCCGTTCCGTTGGGCACGGGCGGAGCGGACCCCCAGTCCCAAAATAGCGGCGTGCACAACGGCGACCCAAGACCGGGCAGGGTCGCATCGTCGGGCGAAACGAGCGGGCCCGTAAGCTTCGCCGCGAGCGAGGCGGGGTCGAGCGGCCCGACGAGCGCCGCCACGGTCGAAGGACTGAGCCCGGTTGCCTTTCCCATTTCAGACAGGGAGGCGAGCATCAGTGTCGAGAGGTCGCGCACCCGTCGCGTGGTCATGGGCGGGCGCTTGAACGCCAACCAGTCGTAGAACGTCCACCCCTGAGGCTTGCCCGACTCCGGCCCGAGCCCCGAGCCCAGAGGACCGAAGCCCGCAACCTGCGGCCACTGCCCAACCATTTGCCACAAGCGCAGGTCGCCCGCGTTTGGGAGCGCGAAGGCGCCTTGGTAGCCGCTCGCGACCGAGCCGATGAAGCTCACCGCGGCGACGACGGCGCCGGCGACGGCGCCGAACGGCCCGCCCATCGCGGCCCCGCTCGCGACGTCGGCCGCGGCACCGACGAGCGCGCGCGCGACCTTGCTTTGTCCTGACACTTGCTGCGCGACCGTGACGCCCGCCGAAAGGAGCGAGCCCGCCGCCGAGCTGTCGCCGCTAATCGCGGCACCCGCGGCGGAGAGCAGCTCGCCACCCTGCGCAAGCTGACCGTTCAGGTCGCCCGGCGTCGGCAGAGGGAACGCGGCCGAAGGCACCTGTCACCCCCACACGCTGGGCGGCTTGGTCGGCGCCGGCGCGGGCGCGCCCCACCCGCCACCGGAGGGAGAGCCGCCGGGCTTGACCGGATACGCCGCGGCCTGGGCGAGCGCCGTCGACGTGCCGGGGTAGCCCGCTCCGAGGCACGCCGCGGCGAAGGCGAGGAGGTGAGCCGACGAGGGGTCCGTCGCGATCGCCTTCGTCGCCGCGGCCGACACGTTCGCATCGGTCAAGGGGAAGTGCGCGGGGGTAGGCGGACCGCCCCAGAGCGATTGCCCGGGCGCAACCCCGGGGGTCTGCCCGGGAGGGGCCAACGCGGGCGCTGGGCGGCGGCCCTGGGACGAGCGACCGGACCCCGCGACAGCCACGCCCCCCGCGGCGAGGGCCAGCCACGCCCAGGCCGGAATCACGCCGACCTCGGGAACCGCAGGAGGGGCCGACCGACGACGCTCCCGAGCACGTGCACGAACCACGGGTTCGAGAGGGCGTGGGGACCGCGGGCCGTGCGGATGCGCTGGACCACGCTCCGAGGCGCGAGCCCCATCATGACGAGCGCGAGACCGAGGACGAGCCCCGATCGGTTCCGGCCCTGCGCGCAGGTCACGAGCACCCGCTTTCCCCAGTCGAGCGCGTGACGGACGTCGGTCGCGGCGTCGATCGCGCGCTTGACCTCGCGCGGCGTCGGGATGGTATCCCAGAGCGGGCACCGGACGACGCGCGCGCGAGGCCCGTAGCTGTCGCGATCGCGCGTGGCGTTCGGTTGCAGCTCGGCCGCGCAGAGCACGAGCAGATCGAACGGGAGCCGCGCCGGCGTACGGACCGCGCCTCCCATCCAGAGCTGCGCCGTCACCGGCGAGGCATCGAGCATCGCCCGCGCCTCAGCTCAGTAGATCGGCGTACCGGGAGGCGGGGGGTACCCCTCTTCGTGCCCGGGGTACCACGGACACCAGCCGCCGACCTCGGGGCAGTGCACGAGGGGCGGGCCCGAGACCGAGAAGTCCCCGAGGCCCGGGGCGCCCGTGCCCGTGCTCGGGTCCACGCCGCCCGTGTCGGTCGTGAACCCCGCGGCGCCGCCAAGGACGCTCGACCCGCCCAACGATGGGTCCGTGCCGAGCCCACCGCCGAGGTCGCCGCCGCTCGTGTCGGTGCCGCCCGGGCCGAGGTACGTGCCTCCCCCGGACGGGTCCACCGTGCCCCCTCCGCCGCCGCTGCTCGGCGGCGTGTAGCTCGGGCCCGAAGGCGACGAGGGCGAGGACGGCGGCGCGTAGCCGGGAGGCGCGGACGTTTTCTTGCCGAAGACGAGATACGCGACCGCGGCGGCGATCCCAAGCGGGATGAGGGGCGAAGGCATGGGCTTACTCTCCGAGGTAGAGGAACCGGGCTCCGTTCGGAGTGTAGACGATCGGGGCCCCGGTCGCGAGGTCGTGCTCGCCGAGCCACTCGACCTCGACCAGCTCGGGCGCGCCGACGTACGAGCGCAGCCCGTAGATGCCTGCCGCCGTCGCGCTCGTCGCGGGCGGCTGCACCGAGGCGCCTCCCACCGCGGAGAGCGGAGCCGTGATCGTCTGCCCGTTGGTGTACCCGCCCGGCTGGCTATTCGGGTCGAGGTTCTGGGGGTCCATGATGTTCGACACGGTTCCGGTGACCGTGGAAGGCCCGACGCTCGTCACGTTGACCATGACCGTTGCCGCGCCGTTCGAGGACACGTCCTGGTACCCGATCGAGACGTCGGCCATGCCGAGGGCAATGCTCGCAGCACCTTGCCCGCCCGTCATGAAGCCCCACGGCGGATCGGGCGGCGTCAGCGGCGGATCGGTCGCCGTCTTCGGAACGCTCGACGCGGACCCGGCTGCACCGGCCGGCTTCGATGCGAGGAAGAAGTAGCCGAAGACGAGCGCGCCGAGGACGTATGCGAACATGCCCCGAGCTTAGCGCCTCGGGCTCCACTTGCGAAAGGCTCGCCGCACGGCGTCAGCAACGTCGAGGACGTCACCCACGAACGAGCCCACCGCGCTCGCCTCGGCGGCGAGCTGCTCGCGCAACGGCCGCGGGTCGGGCGCGGGCGAGGCCGGCCGCTTCGGCGGCGGCGCCGCCGGCGCGCGCTTGCCGTTGCAGCGACCGCAGCCCACAGCCCGGTAGCGCTCGACGCCGAGAAGGTCGACCTCCGACTTGTAGAGGATGTCCGGCGTCGGTTGCCCGTCGCAGTAGAGGATCGTCGTGCCGCACGCGGGGCAGTGCGACAGGTAGCGGGCGCGCTCGCGCTCACCCATCGGAGCCCCCGTCCGACGTCGACGCGTGCCTCGCCGCGAAGCTTCGCGCCTGGGAGGCCGGGACCGCGAGCACGACGCGCCGCGCGTGCACGGCCGGCGCCGGCGTCGACGTCGACGCCTCGAGGGCCGCGGCGACGTCGGCCTCGCCCTGCTCGGCCAGGACGCAACCGAACTGCACCCACGGGTTCGCGTCGAGCGGGTCGAGCGGCGAGCACACCGCGCCCGTGAGCACGACCGCGATCGCGTCCGCTTCCGACCTCACGGCGGGCGAGCATGAGGACGCCCATCCCGCGGCGCCCGCGGCGACACAGAGCACGCCGATCGACGCCAGGAACCACCCCACATCTTCGCTTCGCGTCATGCCCGCGAGCGTATCACTGGAGCTTCGTCGCGTCCGAGTCCCCCGCGACGAGCGCCTTGACGCGCTCGCCCAGGCCGAGGGCGTGCACCGCATGGAGCTTCTGGAACGCGCTCCGCTGCTCGTCGGTCGTGAGCACGCGGGCGATGCCTAGAATCTGCTCGCGCGTCATCGCCCGCATGACGCGCTGAACCGTCGCGGGCACGAGCGACGGGTCGACCTTGCCTTGCTGGAGCGAGAAGAGGGCGGCTTGTTGCACCCCGTCGAGCTGCGCGACGACGGCCTCGATCTGCTCGTCGGAGAGCATCTTGACGAAGGCGTCCAAGAGCCGCGCTTCGGCAGAGAGGTTCGGCCCCGAGCCCGAGTGGCCGTGGCTCATGTACTCCGAGAGGAAGAGGGGGAGGAAGATCTCCGCTTGCTCGAGGAGCTTTTGATACATCATGTGCCGTTCTTTCCGCTCCTCGCGGCGCTCGGCCAGCTCCTCTTGCGCGAGCGCCATGGCGCCCATGCGGTCCATCGCCTCGTAGTAACGGCCCTCGATGCGCGCCGTCTGCGCGTTGGCGCGGTCGACCTCGGCGGCGTGCTTGTCGATGCCGAGCTTGGTCAAGATCGAGTTGGTGCGGAGAGCGTCCGTCAAGCCGCGCATCACGATCCCCATCGCGCCGCGCTCTTGCTCGTCCTTCGTCGCGATCTTCCCCTGCATCGGCGGCTTGAGCGCGCGCCGCGCCTCGGGCCCGCTCCGCTCGTCGCGGAAGAGATGGGCGAAGTAGGGCGCTGCATCCTCGCACGCGGCGGCGTCGTCCTCGGCGGCAAGCTCGATGCGCCGCGCGAAGTCGGCCCACTCCTCGCCGGGGAACGGGTCGAGCCGGTCGATCGGGCACGTCGTCTCGGTGCCCCTCGTGACCACGACAAACGCGATCGGCGCCCGCTGCGCCTTGTCGCGCAACCACTCGGCGAGCCCGGTGCCCATGGCCTAGAGCGCGTGCGCTAGCACAGGCCAGAGGAGCCAGAGCCCGACACCCACGGCGACCGCGATCACGATCCACTTGAGCGCCGTCGCCGTCGACGACGCCGCCGAGGTGACGACTTGCTCGGCCTGGGCGAGCGACGACGCCGCGCCCCACGAGGGGAACGCCGACGATGTCGCTTGCGTCGGGCTCGCCGCCTTGAAGTGCGCCGCCCAGTCGCCCGCGAGGCTTTCCCAGTTGGTCAGCCCCAGGACGTTCCCTTGCGTCGCGTAGGTCGAGTAGTACGCGTGCCACGCCGAGAGGTCGGAGTAGAAGCGCACGAGGTCGCTTTCGGCCGCGGTCCCCGCGGGCATCGCCTCGACGAAGGACGCAACGGCTTGCCAGTTGGCGTCCACGCTCGACGCGTTCGGGTCGGGCGGGGCGGTCCCGGTCGCGCCCGCCGCGGGGTGCCCCGGGTCGGTGTGCGGGGGGAGCCCGCCGCCGCCAGCGTCGCCGGGCGTCGGGGCAGGCGCCGAGACTGCTCCCACGCGCACGTAGCGCCCGCGCGCCGTCTGGCCGACGAGGACGCCGTGTCCCGCGCTCGCGCCCTCGAGGGCGATCGCATGCACGCACGTCCCGTCCGGTAGCTCGATCCACCCGTCCGGGCAGAGGTCGAGGGCCCACGCCTCGAGGACGTCGACGCCGCCGTGCCCGCCATGATGATGCCCGCCGCCGTGATGCCCGCCGTGGTGCGGCGCGCCGACGACGGCCAGCGGGTGGAAGTCCTGGGCGGGGTTCGAGTAGTCGGCGTGCGACGGATGGAGCACGTCGTGCGAGACCGCGTGCAGGTCGACCAAGGGCGCGTCCCCGGGCTCGTGGCGCCAGTCGGCGCCCGTCAGCTCACGGAGCATCGCGTACCGCACGCGCCGTTCTTCCTCGATGGGCGAGATCGGATAGAGGCTCATGCGTTGCCTTCCTGCGACGGGTCGAACTGCGCGATCTTCTGTAGCGCGAGCTGCCAGCCCGCCGAGCTGGCCACGCGCGCGAGGTACGCGTCGATGTAGCCGGCCGTGATGACGCCCGACGCATCCGCGATCGCAGGGTTGTCCTTCGCAACCGTTGCCGCGTACGCCTGCCCGCGCGCGAGGTTGCCGCCGAAGACGGTGCGCGCGTAGACCGCGGCATCGTTCACGACCGTCGTCGCGTCGGCGTTCCGCACCCACGAGACCGGGGTGAGGGAGAGCCAGAACAAGTCGCGCGTCGAGTCGAAGGCACCGGCCGGCTTACTCTTCCAGTACGCGAGCACGTAGGGGTCGAGCTGATCTTCGGCCGCGAGCGCGAGGTACTCGGCCGCCGACTTGTCGGTCACGACATGCTCGAACGTGCCCGGGCAAAATTGGTTGATGCCCACGCACCCGAAGCTGTTGTGAGCGGTCGGCAGGATGCCCGACTCCTCGTAGAGCAGGAGCCCGAGCACATCGGGCGTCGTGCCGAGCGTCTGAGCGACGGCCCAGAGCCGTTGCCAGAACGCATCCGAGAGGTTGGGGACGTTGCCCATGGTGGGAGAGATCGGCGCGGGGCTTGGCCCTCCCGCGCCGTCACCCGAGAATAGCAGACCGGCGACGAGCCCGAGCCCCCACAGCCACCACGGCCAGCCGAGGAGCACGGCGCCTACTTGAGCGCGGCGATCAAGCCGTGCACGAACGCGCCGAGGGCCGTCCCGATCGCGAGGAGCGCGGCGGCGAGCAGGGGCCCCCGCTTGACGACGATCGACGCGATCGACGTCGCCGCCTTGTCGATTCGTTCGAGGGTGACCGTCTGGGCGCCATTCGAGTCGAGCACCGCTCGCGACTGCTGCGCGAGGTTCGAGGTCACGATCTCGGCGTGTCGTTGCATCGCCTCGACCGCATCCTTGTGCGCGAGCGCGGCCTCGTCCGCCGCACGGAGCGCGCGTTGAGCGTCATCGTCGACGCGCGTCAGGCGCTCCGAGAAGCTGTCCATCCGCGTGCCCTGAGCATCGACCTTGCTGGACAGGCGATGCAGCTCGCCCACGATGACGGTGCCGAGGCGCCGCACCGCGGTAAGTGTCTCGTGACCGACGTCGACTTCGTCGGCCGAGCCCGGCGCGCGCGGCGCCGACGTCGACGGCAGGCCGGCGCGCTCCTCTAGGGACGTCAGCGTCGGCGCTTCGGGGGGGACGGGCACGGCGCCGCCGTCAGCACAGCTCGAGGGTGGGCACGACGACGAGGACGTCGAGAGAGTCGGCGCCGTCCGTGTTGGGAGAGACCGTAAAGGCGAGCGTGTCCGGGTTTGCGCCCTGCGCCGCCGCAAGATCGAGCGAGATGACTCCCGCGTCTTGCTGCGGCGTGCCGGGCGAGGCGCTCACCGCGAAGACGGTAACGACTCCCGCGACGTTCTTGAAGTAGACGAGCCACTCTCCGATCGCGGAGTCGTTTTCGGGGTCGATGGAACCCGCACGGATGCGGACGAGCGCGCGCACGCGACAGAAGCCCGCGCCCCGAGCAGGAAGAGGGAGCGTCGCGATCAGCGGGTAGTTTTGCGGCGATGGTCCGGTGATTCCGTAAGCCGTGAGAACGTTTCGCGCTTGCGTATCCGTTGCCGCAACAGGCCCCACGCCGCCGATCGCGCTCCGCTCGAAGTTGACGGGCACGAGGCTCGGCGAGGCAAACCCCACGTTGACGGCGGCCACGGCCTAGAGCCCCACCCGGACGCCCGCCGAGTGGCGCGCGACCTCGACCTTGGGAGCCTCGCCGGGCTCGCCGTGCGTGACGACCTTTCCGCCCTCGTTGGGCGGCGCCTCGGGGTCGGGCGCGGGCGGGCGCGGGGGCTCAGTCGGCGCGATCGCAGCGTCGGCGCTCGCCTCGGGCGAGGCGTTCAGCATGGCCACGAGCAACGCCTCGGCGCGCGTGGCGATGGAGTCGAGGTCGGTATGCGTCAGAAGCGCGAGCGCGTCCTTGCCCTCGGGGAACCAGGTTTGCGCGGCCCCCATCTCGTCGCCGTTGGCGTCGATCGGGAGGAACGTCACGCCCAGGCGATGCACGAGGGCGAGCTTGGTACGAACGGTCCCGTTCGGGCCCGTCGCCTTGATCGGCGTCTGCTTGTGCTCCGAGTGGACGGCGTGCACGTGCACGCCGTGCATGACGCCGGCGAGGGGCTTGGGGCTTGCGAGCTTCGTGGCCATGCGACGAGCCTAGCAGCCCGTTGCCCACTCCTCTAGTTGCCACTTCACCACGGCGCCGACGCCGCTCACCATGGGAGCAGCGTTCACGGTCACGTGAAGCGTTGAGCCCGCGGCGGCAAACTGGATCGTCGCGCCCACGAAGGACGCGCTCTTGACGACGGTCTCGCCCGAGTCGGCCGACGAGTCGAGGAGCACGGCGACTCCGCCGACCGTCGTGCCCTTGATGAAGAAGCGTTGCATCCATACGTCACGGCCGACCGTGCCGCCGCCGACGCCCGCCGTCGTCAGAACGCCGGTGAGCTGCACCATGCCGTTCCACCCCGCATCGTTGTTCGCGAAGTCGAACGGGAGCACGAAGGTAAACGTCGCCGTACCGCCGACCGTCGTCTGGCCGAAGAAGCGCTCACGGAGCCCGACGCCGACCTGACCCGTCAGCGTGCCCGAGCCGTTCGGCGCGACGCTCGACACGGCGCCCGTGAACGCCCCCGCGCCCTGAAAGACGAGCCCCTGAGGCCCCGCGCCCGTGTCGGCAAAATTCGACGTCCACAGGTAGCCCTCCGTCGAGGTCGAGCCCCCCGCTACGGGGTTCTGGGACGGCGCGTGCTTGATGCCGATCGCGTTCGGCGTGGGGTACGCGACGAGCCCCGGCGTTAGCCAGAACCCGAAGCCCATCCGCGCGCCGCCGAAGCCTACCGCTGGGATGGTCCCTTCCTTCCCCGTGAAGGCGATGACGGTCGATCCGTTCTTTCCCTCGAGGGAGATCGTTGACGAAAGGCCCGTGTTGTCGGCGCCGGGCGCCGCGACGATGGTGAAGTTTCGATCGGCAAGGAGCGTGTAGTTGCTGGTCCCGATATTCTCGTTCACCACGAGGCCGAGGTCGACCGGGCTTACCGCGTTGCCCCCGAGCGTGAAGCCCTTTCCGGCGTGCCCGGACGCGAGCCACCCTTGGACCGTACCGTCCGCCTGGAGAGTGACGCCCTCGTTTCCGGCGTTCGTGAACGAGACCTGGCCATTGCCGTCGCGGTAGATGCCCGTGCCGTGCGCCGCCGCGAAACTGTACTGAGGGGCCGCGGCACTTCCGTCCGGGGCGAATAGGGGAAAGGACACGCCGCCACCTCCACCGCTCGGATTCTGACCGACCCAGAGCATCGCTTAGCCCTCCAACTGTCCCGGCGAGCGAGCGTCGTTGTACAGCTCGACGTCCACGCGGAAGAAGCCCGTGACGTCCGTCGTCAGCGTGCCGTCCGTCGTCGAGGGCACCCACGCGAGCCCGTACATCACAAAGCGCGTGGACGTGATGAAGTCTTCCGAGAAGCCCGCGCCTGTCGGCACCGGAGGGATCGTCCAAAGGGGCGTGGTCCCGTTGGGGGGAAGAGTATTCGCCGCACCTGGGATCGGCCAGTCGAAGAACATGAGCAGGTCGGCATTTGCGTTGCCGATGGAGTTGTAGCCGCGGACGTTCTTGATCCGCCGAGGGCCGGTCACGACCTGGGCGCCCGCGACGAGGGGCACCGGGCTCGGAACGAACGAGGTCGGGATGATGCACTGCCCGTCTTCGTCGGTGACGAAGACCTCGACCACCGCGAAGACGTCGACGTTGCCGATCGTCGGCGGAAGCTGCACCGTCCCGAGGTCATCGCCTACGAGCTGCGCGTGCACGTAGATGGTCGAGCCCGAGACCGTGAAGGGCGCTCCCGCGATGACGATGAACTCCGTTTCGCCCGCGCCGAGCGCGTTGCCGTCGCTCACGACGATCTTGAGCAGCACCCGCGGCGTCTTCACCGCGTTGGCTCCACCCGGCCCCTGGAAGTGCACGATCGACGAAAAGATCGTGTGCTTCTTGGACAGCGTCTCGCCGCCCTCGCCCGAGACGGGGTCGCCGCCGTGCGCGTCGGTCACGCGGCAAATCTGGACCCACCCGCTACCGCCCGGGATCGTCTTTCGACCGCCGAGCTTGCCCGATCGACTGCCCATGACGCGTCAGCTCGCCGGCGTCGCCGCCGGGGCGGGCTCGTCCTTCGCCTGCACCGCTGCGACCGGAACGCCGTTCGCCTCGGGCGCGGGCGCGGGCTTGGCGACCGGACGCGGGAGGGGAGGCGCCGGCGCGCCGGGCTCGATGCCCACCGCGCGAAGCTTCGCGTCGAGCTGCGCGACGATCGGCGCGGGAGCGCCGGCCGCGGCCATCTCGTTCCGCATCGCGATCATGTTCGCGACGTCGCGCGGGTCGGGAGCGGGCCCCGTGGGCGCCGCGGCCGGCGTCGGCGCCGCTCCGTGCATGGGCGGCGGCGGAGCCGCCTCGGGCGGGCCCATCGGGAGCCCCATGCGCGCGAGCTGCGCGCGCAAGACCTGCAAGTGCCACGCGTGCGCGCGGAGCGTCGCGGCGTTCACGGGATGCGTGCGCTCGATGGTCTGCGCGAACCCGCGGATGCGGCGCTCGTCATCGTCCTCGAGGGCCTTGGCGATCGCCGCCTCCATCATCGGCGAGGTGTGCGCGTCGACCGGGACGGGCACGACGTTCGAGAGACGCACCGCGGGGCCCGCGCCCGCGCTGGGCGAAGCCCCCGCCGTGGGCGAGGGTGGTTGAGCCGCGCCGCCCGGGGCTCCCGCTTGCGCGGGGGGTCGCTGGATCAAGTAGTCCTTGCCGAACCACGCGAGCGCAGCCCAACCCCACGCCGGAATGAGTCCCAACATGGCTACGAGCCTAGCACTCGCTCACCCAGCGACGAAAGCGCCGTAGAACGTGAGCCCCATCGTCACGGGGAACGGCGTGTCGTTCCGCGCGTCGACGCGGACGCGTAGGCCGGGCCCGACCGTCCAGAACGTGACGTGCGTGTCGATCGCGGTCGCGGCGAAGCCCTCGGGGTTCACGTTGCCCGACGACGCGAGGCACGAGCGCACGCCGATCCGGATGTCCTCGATGAAGATGCCGGTCAAGAGGCTCTCCGCCGAGAGGACGAGCCGGCGCGCACGGAACCATCCGTCACT
>Ga0209166_10000978_pt1 | contig 25952 bp, 23 predicted proteins | sample Coa_R1_3_FD_187151 | JGI IMG/M metagenome (GOLD analysis project Ga0209166, IMG submission 187151) | Surface soil microbial communities from Centralia Pennsylvania, which are recovering from an underground coalmine fire - Coalmine... | ecosystem: Environmental > Terrestrial > Soil >...
TCCAATGGTTTCGTCAAATGATGGTAGACGCGCCGCAAGAAAATCGCATCGCAGCACGACGCGGGCAAATTCGTCTCCGCTTCCCCGCTCTCCACGGCCGCGACGTTGTGCAAATCTCGTTTCTTGATTTCTTCGCGCAGCTTCTGAAGTTTGTCTTCATCGATTTCCGTCGCATACACTTTTCCTGCTTCGCCGACGTGCTCCGCGGCGGCAAACGAGTAGCGCCCGTCTCCCGCGCCAATGTCCGCCACGACCGCCCCCGGCTTCCACTCCATCAACGCCGCGAGCTTCGTGATTTCATCGGCGGCAGCGGCGTTTGCGCGCAAGGCGGACGCGAGCGTCGCAGCTGCGATGCAACTTATGGCAAGCAGAATCCATTTCTTGTAACGGGAATCGTGAGTCATGTCGGTTTCACCAGTTTGCACCACGGCCGGCTAAGTTTCGCTGAGCGCAAGTTATTCTTCGCCGATGTCTTCGTTCCATACCGCGGGATTTTCGGCGATAAACTTGCCCAGCATTTGCACACACTCTTTAGACGCAAGATCAATCACTTTGATTCCGTTTTCCTGCAGCCAGTCGATGCCGCCCCGAAAATTCACGGATTCGCCCACAATCACGGTTGCTATTCCGAATTGCCGGATCAACCCGCTGCAATACCAGCATGGCGCGAGCGTGGTCACCATGATCTTGTCGCGGTAGCTTTTCTGGCGCCCCGCTCTGCGAAAAGCATCAGTCTCCCCGTGCGCCGAGGGGTCGCCGTCCTGCACTCTGCGGTTATGGCCGCTCCCCAAAAGTTTTCCGGTGTTATCAAAAAGCGCCGCTCCAATCGGAATTCCACCCTCGGCCAATCCGCGTCGCGCTTCTTCCATAGCCGTCTTCAAAAGTCCGAGAAGTTTTTCTTCAGTCATCGCCAATGTCTCCCGCATAAGTCTTGTATCAGACAGGTCGAAGGAAGTCCCCCTTGGAAATCGCGACGCCCTTCCGCTTCATACCGCTTTTGTTCAAGCGAGCCTCGAACGCCTCTCTCCAAAATCAAGCTGGCTGGCTTATCGGTCGTCTTCGCCACTGACGCAATACGTTCGAATCAAGGCCGATGCGCGGTATCACTGTACCGGGCTACTTTGCGAAACCATAAGCAGGAATAAACAAATGGTCCGAGGAGTCACTTCCCCGGACCATTTGTTAACCGATTCGGAATGATGCTTAACGCTTGCGCACTTTTTTTGCGATAAGCGCGGGCGGATTCGCGCCGTTGTTGAAAAGAAGGCCCCTCACCGAAACGGTGTTGCCATCGGCAAGGCCGTTAATTCCGGATGTCCCGTCGAAATTAGTCCGGTCGGACGTTTGGACCTGAATGCCGGTGATCCCGGCGGCCGTAAAGAGCGCCGGCAGATTGCCCAAGTTGAAGTTCGGCGGAACGGGGGCTCCGCTCACGGTGGCGGTGAGTTGCGTCATTCGCAGCCGGACACGATTTGCGGTGGCCATAACCGGGGGCCCCGCGCTCGCAGGGCTCGCGAGGCGTATCTGCAACACTTGACCTGTCATGAGCTGCGAAGTATCGGTGGCCGTCTGAAAGGCGTCTTGCAAACCGCTGGGGACGTTCAAGCCATGAGTGTCAACCAGGAAACTGGGATTGCTGAGCGTGACTACAATCGGGCTGCCCATAGCGACGTTGTTGACCAAACGAAGCTCGTCGACCACGACCATTTCGAAGTGCGTCGCGTCGTCAACCTTGAAGACGACTCCTTCCACCTCGTCGTCCTCCGCCTGGTCCTCGAATTCGATTTTTTTGGCTAGAAAGGTTCCACCGGGCATGAGCTTAGCATCGACTTGCACGACCTGGTTATTTTGCAAGCACGAAAAATTGTTCGCCGGGCAATTCTCGAATTCGAATTCCGTGGAACTGCCGGTCGTGATGGCAAAGTCGCCATCCAGGGAATGCAGAGTGAAGGACAGGTTCGTTGCGCTGAGGTTCTGAACGGAACCATTCAGGTCATCCACATCGTCGAACTCGCCTTCATTTTTCGCGACGAGTTGCTGCACAGAGACAGCGCCGGAAAGACTGAAGTCCACGCCCAGCGCCGCGCTCAAGATGGTGTTGGGATTTACATCGATTTGAATACCGGCGGAGCCATGCTCCCTGTCGTCGCCCGAGCCTTGTGACGCAGCGCCGGAAAGCACGATGCCGGAACCGGGAAAGTTCACCATGGAGGTTAGTGTGCCCGTGGGCTTGATCTCACAGACGGCCCCAACGGCACAACCCGCCAACACTGCACCGGTATTGTTCTTGAAGGTAAGCTCGGGATTGGCGAACGTTAGGTTCAGACTCGTGTACGTCCCTGCGGGCACGTTTACAGTATTGAGGAACGCCGATTCCGTTTCGAGTTGTTTAATTTCAATGCGGACAGGCCCTCTGCTCCCAAGCAAATCAATGCTTCCGGGATTAAGAGTCGCACCCGTTATGCTGACTTCGAACGAGAGTATCGATACTCTGGCTGGCGGCGTATCCGTGATCGTTACAGACATAGCCGAACTGCCGGGCGGAACAACATTCATCGTGGGATTGTTGCCGCAACTATAGATGAGCGAGCCGCACAGGATGAAAAACGCACCAAGTGCAAAAGCGGACTTGTTCATGAGCACAGCCCTCCAAGGGTATTAGAACGTTTGTTCGTTTAACCTTACGTAAACAGCTCTCTAGCCATATCCGGGACATTAAGGCTGGTTGCAACATGCGATGCGGGACGACGAAGCAGGGTTGCTTGGCACACCTAGTCGGATGGGAGCGCTAATTGCAAAGAAGGCAGGAGATACATGACCGTGGAATTCAGCGACAAGGAGAAGTTTCAATTTGGAACACTTTTGAACTCCAAGTAATAAGCAGGAGGCGAAGAGCTATTTGGCGGAGAACTCTGATCCTTCCCCATCGCGAGTGATCCGTGCAGAATTCTGCTTACTTAAGCGAGGCTTCGACTTTTTTGCCGTATTCGCGGGCTTTAGCGAGAATTTCAGGTTCGTTCAGCGTGAGAAGTTTTCTGTCGCGCATGACGACGCGGCCGCCGATTACGACCGTTTCCACATCGCTGCCTTTTAGCGCGTAGGCCAGTTGGGCGTAGATGTCGTACATGGGAACGGCGTTGGGTTCGTCGAGCCCGATCAAAATGACATCCGCTTTCTTTCCAACCTCGAGCGAGCCGATTTCTTTTTCCATGTGGAGCGCTTTGGCGCCTTCGATGGTGGCCATCTCGACGACGGATTTTGCGCCAAGCGCGCGCGGGTCCATCTTGATGATTTTTTGCAGCTTGGCGGCGAGGTCCATCTCTTCCATCAAGTCAAGGTCATTGTTGCTGCCTGCAGGTCCGTCGGTTCCGAGGCCAACTGCGATGCCTGCGGCACGCTCCTCAACCACTGGAGCTATCCCGCTGGCGAGCATCATGTTGCTGGAAGGATTGTGCACGCAGCCGACTTGGCGCTGCGCAAGAATTTTGCGGTCTTTTTCGTCGACGAAAATACAATGCGCCGCGAGAACGTCGGGGCCAAGGATGCCGATTTTGTCGAGATATTGGACAGGAGTAAGGGCGTTCTGCTTGAGACTATCGTCCAACTCTTTCTTCATTTCGGCAACGTGAATCAGAATCGGGGCGTGATATTTGCGCGCGAGAGCGGCGGAATCCTGAAGAGTTTTTTTCGAACAGGTGTAAATGGAATGCGGCGCGGCGGCAGCGTGAATGAGCGGATCGCCTTGCCAGCGTTTCAGAAATTTCTCGGTGTAATCGAGCATGGCCGCGTTGGTTTTATTGTCTGGCGCGGGAAAGTCGAGGAAGGTTTCGCCGAGCACGCCGCGCATCCCGGCGGCTTTGGTTTCTTCCGCGACGGCATCTTCAAAGTAATACATGTCCGCGAATGTCGTGATGCCAGAACGAATTTGTTCGGCGGCGGCGAGGCGCGTGCCCCATCTCACAAAATCTTCGGTTACATTTTTCGCTTCGGCCGGGAAAATGTATTTGCGCAGCCAGTCGTCGAGGGTGACGTCGTCGTGCAAACCCCGCAGCAGGGTCATCGCGGCGTGCGTGTGCCCGTTAATGAACCCCGGCAGGACCAGCGCGCCTTTGGCCTCGATCGTTTGCTTCGTGAAGATCGGCCCATTGGGCATGTGGGGAAGACCTTCGCCAAGGGCAACGATAGAGTCTCCTTTGACGATCACAAAACCGTTCTCGATAATCCGGCGGTCGGCATCCATGGTAACTATCGTCCCGCCGGTGATCAGGAGATCGACGAAATTGGCCGGCTTTGCCAGCGCCTGCTCTTGCGCATTAGTTTTCGGCGCGACCGCGGACAAAATCGCCAAACAGGCAAACACGATGGCGCTTATCTGGACTGTAATTCGGTTTGGATTCATGTTCTTTCCCCGGTCGTCACAAGTTGGAAGAATCGAACGGTTTAGGAAAAAGGTCGCGCATCCGCAGTGTTTCGACTTTGCCCTTCAAATTTGCCAGGATCACGGGGACGTCGCCGCAAAATTCCCAGATCAACTGGCGGCATGCACCGCAGGGCGGCGTGAGCGTATCCGTGTCCGTGACGACAGCGATGGCGTCAAAACCGCGCTCGCCTTCGCTCATGGCTTTGAAAATCGCGACACGCTCGGCGCAGACAGTCAGTCCGTAGGTGGCGTTTTCCACGTTGCAACCGCCGAAAATTCTTCCCGAAGTGGCGCGCAGCGCGGCGCCTACGCGAAAATTCGAGAACGGCGCGTGGGCATTCTCGCGCGCTTGGCGCGCGGCTTCGATGAGCGGGTCATGTTCTGTCACGCTACAGCCTCCAGAGAAAGAAAGCAAAAACGAAGAGAGATTTCCTGTCGCAAAAAACACGAGATGGTGAAGAGATCTCGCTTCGCTCGAAACGACGGTGGTTGGGTCTTGCGCTGATCATGAAATCTCGGCGGCCATGCGAGGAATGACCATTTTCAATAGAGCGATGAATTGGCCGCGGACGCGCTCGCCGGTTTCGAGAACTTCCTTGTGGTCGAGCGGCTGATCGAGAATGCCCGCGGCCGCATTCGTGACGCAAGAGATGCCGAGCACGCGCATCCCGCAATGGCGCGCGGCAATCACTTCGGGTACGGTGGACATCCCGACAAGATCCGCACCGATGGTCCGCAAATATCGTATTTCAGCAGGAGTTTCATAGCTTGGCCCCGGCAAGGCGGCATACACGCCTTCGTACAGACCAATGTGATTGCGGTTTCCCAGGCCAACGGTTATTTCGCGGAATCTCCGGTCATAGGCCACGGTCATGTCCGGAAAGCGCGGGCCGAATCGCTCATCATTCTCTCCGGTGAGCGGGCTCACGCCCTGCAGGTTGATATGATCCTTGATCACCACGAGCTCGCCTTGCGTGAATTCCCGTTTGATCCCGCCTGCGGCGTTGGTGAGGATGACCGCTTTCACACCCATACGAGAAAGAACGCGGATGGGAAACGCGACGTCTTTGGCGGAATAGCCCTCGTAGAGATGGACGCGGCCCTGCATGCCCGCGACAGGAATATCACCAACCAAACCGACAACGAGCTTGCCCGCGTGGCCGATGGCAGTAGATTTTGGAAAATGCGGAATTTCGGCGTAAGGGATTCTTGTTGCGCCGCCAAATTCATCCGCGAAAGCACCGAGGCCAGAGCCGAGAACCAGCGCGATCCTGGGGCGGAGTTGAGTCTTGGAAAAAATAAAGTGCGCGGCGGCTTCGGCACGTTCGAATTCGGAGTCAGGAGATTTGCTCTTGGAAGAGCGCTTTGGTTGAGGGCTCATGTTGTTGTTGGGATTTTAGCTTGAGTTTGGCTTACGGCACCAATTGCAGAGCACAAACACGATTCATCGCGCCCGAACCACGCGACGGAGCAGCGGTGGCTGTGCCACCCGGGTGTCATGAAAGGATGCCGACGATGGAGGCGGACATCAGGTTGGCCATGGTACCGGCCAGCATGGCGCGGATGCCGAATTTGGCGAGCTGGCCGCGCTGTTCGGGAGCAAGCGCGCCGATCCCACCAATTTGAATGCCGATGGAGCTGAAATTCGCAAACCCACAAAGGGCGAACGTTGCAATCGTGAAAGTGCGCGGATCGAGCGAGTTTTTTATTTCGCCGAGGTGCTGGAAGGCCACGACTTCGTTAATGACCATGCGCGTGCCAAGAAGGTTGCCCATCTGCGCGCAATCCCGCCACGGAATGCCGATGATCCAGGCCACGGGCGCAAAGATCCAGCCGAAAACTTGCGAAAGGCTTGAGGGAAACCAGGAAATCCAATTGTGAATTCCGCCCATGATTCCGTTGACGAGATAAAGCAAGGCGATAAAGGAGATAAGCATGGCCCCGACATTGAGGGCGAGATGAAGGCCGTCAACGGTGCCGCGTGAAATGGCGCCGAGAAAATTTGTCTCTTTTTCCATCTCGGGCATTTCCACGCGGCCGGCAGTCAGCGGCTGCTCGGTTTCCGGCACGAGCATCTTGGCCATGAGCAGCGTGCCCGGCGCGGTCATGATGACGGCGGTTAGCAGATGCTCGGCTTTGATCCCGAAGGCGATGTACGCGGCCATGATGCCGCCGGAGACGTGGGCCATGCCGCTGGTCATCACGACCATCAGTTCGGATTTCGTAAGCTTATTCAAAAAAGGCCGGATGGTGAGGGGAGCTTCCGTCTGGCCCATGAAGATGCTGGCGGCCACGTTGAGGGACTCCGCGCCGCTGGCGCCCATGACGCGCGTCATGATCCAGGCGGCAGCGCGAATGATGAGCTGCATGACGCCGATGTGATAGAGCAGCGCGAAAAAAGCGGCGATGAAAATAATCGTGGGGAGAACCTGGAAAGCAAAAATGAAGTGTTCCGGCGAAGCGGCGAAACCGGGAGAAGCCGCGGAGGGCAGGCCGAGCTCGCCAAAGACAAATTGCGAGCCGTAAAAGGCGTAGCTGAGGAGCAAATTGACGTAGTATCCGGCCTTTTCAAAAAGATAGCGGCCCGCGGAGAAGCGCAAAACAAAAATGGCGAAAGAAAGCTGCAGGCCGAGACCCCAAAGCACAGTTTTGAGTTTGATGGCCTTGCGATCGGTGGAGAAGAGATACGCGAGGCCGAGCATTGTGAGCAGGCCAAGCACTCCGGTGAAACGTCCCATGCGCTGTCCTCTTTCTGCCGTGCCGGTAAAAACAAAATTGTTGACGCGCTAGCCGCCAAGAATGCGGCGGATGAGCGGGCGCCTTTGGCCAGGCGCGGTTTCGCCGATCTTATAGCTGGCGGCGATGAGACTCCGCGCTTCCGCCAACTTTGCTCCGTTATTGTAATGAATTGTGACGAGAGGCTCGCCTTTTTCTACACGGTCGCCAATGCGTTTGTGAAATTCGAGGCCGACAGCGTGGTCGATACTGTCTTCCTTTTTTTCACGGCCACCGCCAAGGGTGGCAAGGGCGGTCCCGAGCTGCTCGCAATTTGTTGCGCTGATAAAGCCTGCGGAAGGACTGGGAACACCGGCGTGGTTGCGAGCTTGCGGGAGCAGGAGCGGGTCGTCGACGATGCGTTCGTCACCGCCCTGGAGACGAATGCCTTGCTTGAATTTTTCTTTGGCTTGGCCGCTAGAGAGCATGCTTTCGGCGAGATGGCGGCCTTCGTCGAGAGTCTTGGTGCGCTCGCCGAGGAAAAACATCCAGCCAGATAGTTCGACGCTCAATTCGCGGAGATCGGCGGGGCCGCGGCCGCAGAGAACGTCAATGCACTCGATGACTTCATTCGAATGACCGGCCATGCGGCCGAGAGGCTGGTCCATATCGGTGATAAGGGCGACGACTTTTTTACCCATGCGCTGGCCGGTTTCGACCATGACTTCCGCGAGTCGAACGGAATCCTCCTCCCGCTTCATAAACGCGCCGGAGCCGGTTTTTACGTCGAGCACGAGAGCGTCAATCCCTTCGGCCAGTTTCTTGCTCATAATCGACGCGCAGATAAGGCCGATATTTTCGACGGTGGATGTGGCATCGCGGAGGGCGTAGATTTTTTTGTCGGCAGGAGCAATCTCCGCGGTTTGCCCGATTAGAGCCATGCCGCATTCGCGAAGGACACGACGAAATTCCTCAAGGGAGAGATTTACGTTGAAGCCAGGGATGGATTCGAGTTTGTCGAGCGTACCCCCGGTGTGGCCGAGGCCGCGGCCGCTGATCATCGGAACGGTGAGGCCGCCCGCGGCGACGATGGGCGCAAGGATGAGTGAAGTTTTATCGCCGACACCCCCGGTGGAATGCTTGTCCACTTTTTTCCCGGGAAGATCGGCGAGATTCACGACTTCGCCCGAATAGAGCATCGCTTCGGTGAGCGAAGCGATTTCGGAGCGGTTCAGGCCGCGGAGCCAGGTGGCCATGAGCCAGGCGGCCATCTGGTAGTCGGGAATTTCTCCGCGAGTGTAGCCGGAGATGAGGAAGTCAATCTCCTCGCGGGAGTGTTCACCGGAATCGCGTTTTTTGCGGATCAGGTCGATGGCGCGCATGCGTCATTGGAGACTGCGGCGCGAGCGTAACATTGAGCGAAAATGACGTCAATGCAAAGGGCGAGGGGAGGTAACTCAAAGCGTGCGGGATGCGTAGTACCATCGAGAGGCGATGATGACGACTGGCGATGGCGTGGCTGTGAGCGCGGAGCGGGTTTCGCGGCACTATGAGATGGGCGCCGCGGTGATTCGGGCAGTGGATGACGTGACGCTTGAGGTGCGCGCGGGGGAGTTCGTCGCACTGCTGGGAAGCTCGGGATCGGGGAAATCTACGCTGCTGAACTTGATGGCGGGGCTCGACCGTCCCACCGGAGGCGCGATTTTTGCCAATGGGCGGAATTTGTCGGAGTTGAGTTCCCTTGAACTGGCGCGTTACCGAAGCAAAACTGTGGGAATGGTTTTTCAATCGTTCAATCTGCTGCCGCGAATGACCCTCGAAGAAAACGTGGAGCTGCCGCTGAGATTGGCGGAGGTAGACCGAGGAGAACGCGGCGCGCGGGTGCAGGAAGCGCTGGAACGCGTGAAGCTCGAAAAGCGGCTGAGTCACCGGCCGAGTGAATTGTCTGGAGGAGAGCAGCAGCGGGCAGCGCTGGCGCGGGCGCTGGTGAACCGGCCCACGTTGCTGTTTGCCGACGAGCCGACGGGAAATCTGGATAGTGCGACGGGTGAATCGATCATGCTGCTGTTGCAAGAAATTCAGCAAAAGTTGGGTATGACCATCGTGATGGTGACGCACGAGCGGCCATTGGCGGAGCGCTTTGCCAACCGCATTGTGGCGCTTGCGGACGGGAAACTGGTGAATGACGGGGTGAAATCATGAAGGCGGGAGACCTCGCCGAGCTCGCGCTGCGTAACCTGCGAGAAGCGGTCTTGCGCAATTCGCTGACGACACTGGGCGTCGCAGTGGGCGTGGCTTCGCTCGTGGCGATGCTTTCTCTTGGTGTGGGTTTGCAGGAGTTGGCAACCAGGCGCCTTTCGAACTCCGGACTGTTTGATACGGTTATCGTGATGCCGCGAAGAAACATGCAAGGAATACGGCGAGCTGTGCCGAATCCCGTGCCAGCAAAGGAAGCTCCCGCCCTGGATGATGACGCGCGAAAGACGATGGAACACCTGCCAAATGTGATCGAAGTCTATCCGCAGATTCGCTTTCCCACGGAAGTGCGTTACAACGGTACTCCTTACTCGACGATCGTGGCGGGAGTGCCGGATTCCGCGCGAGGCAATGGTGCGTACGACGGAATTCAGGGGAGCTTTTTCTCCGGCCCAAATGCGGACGAAGCGATTTTGCAAATTGAATTGGCGAAGGATTTGTCCGAACAGCCGTTGACGTTAATCGGCAAGGATTTGGTGGTTCGCTATGCGGAGCGGCAGGCGCTGCCGCCGAGCGGAACGAACGACGGAAGTGGCGGAAATGGCAAGGATGGTGGGGCCGGGGGTTTTTCCATCGTTCCGCGCGAGCAAAAACTGCGCATTGTTGGAATCATCGAAACGGAGCCGGCGGCTGGTTTCGGCGGATTCGGAAGCGGCCGCTTATTGATTCCGCTGGAGGTGGCCTCCGCATTGCGCGCGGCACAGGTGAATGATCTGCGCGACGCAGTCCGCGCGACAAATGGAAAACCAGCGTACGCGAGTTTGACGGTGCGCGCGAAGAGCCCGTCACAAGTGGAAGCAATCGAATTGGCGATTAAGGGAATGGGATTCGGCACGTTTTCTCTGCTCGACGCGACACGCAACCTGCGATTGTTTTTCACCGTCTTCGATCTGCTGCTGGGGATTTTCGGTAGCCTGGCATTGGCGGTGGCCACGCTGGGCATCATCAATACACTGGTGATGGCCATTCTGGAGCGGCGGCGCGAGATTGGCATTCTGAAAGCCCTTGGCGCGGCCGACCGAGACGTGAAGCAACTTTTTTTCGTCGAAGCGGGTGTGATGGGACTGCTCGGTGGCGTGCTTGGAGCGGGACTTGGCTGGACGATCGGAAAGGCCATTACGTTCGGCACCAATGTTTATCTGAAGCGGCAGAACCTGCCATCCGCTCATGTTTTTTCCGTGCCGTGGTGGTTGGTGCTGGGAGCGATCGCATTTGCGGTGCTAGTGAGCCTGGCGGCGGGACTGTATCCTGCGACGCGGGCGGCGCGGCTGAACCCCGTCGAGGCTCTGCGGTATGAATAAATTTCTGAGCGCTGCAATGGCGGCGCTGCTGCTGAGTTGCGTGTTGTCCGCGGCTACATTGGCGGCTACAGGCCGCGCTGAATGCAATTCCCTGCCCAGCAAGATCCTTGCCCGAGCCGTTCCCTACTGCATTCTGCTGCCGCCGAGTTATGACGCCGAGAAAACGCGCCGCTATCCCATCCTCTATCTGCTACACGGGTTGGGCGATAACGAGCAGATGCTTGTGCATTCGGGCGGGATGAATCTTGTCGAGGACCTTTGGGAGCAGCATCAGTTGGGAGAATTCTTGATAGTGACGCCAGCCGGCGAGGCGAGTTTCTATATCAACTCGCGCGATGGCAAGCACCGCTATGAGGATTTCTTCCTGCAGGAGTTCATGCCCGGGATCGAAAAACGGTATCGCGCGCAGGCGGGGCGCAAATCGCGCGGAATTGCAGGAATTTCGATGGGCGGATACGGTGCGCTGCACATCGCCTTCCGCCATCCACAGCTCTTCTGCGCCGTGGGCGCGCATAGTGCGGCACTGCTTGAGGCGCTCCCCAAAATCAGCGCACCGGATTCGCGGCAGCTCGGCCGGCTGCGTGTTCTTGGCAGTGCGTTTGGGTCGCCATTCGATGCCTCATTCTGGACTCGAAATGATCCCGTGACGATAGCGCGTACCGCGAATCTTTCGGGAATGAAGATCTATTTTGATTGCGGTTCGGAAGACGATTTCGGCTTTGACGCCGGCGCCGAAGCCTTGGACAAACTTCTTACCTCGCGCCACATTCCACATGAATATCATCTATATCCCGGCGGCCACAACTGGAGCTATTTCGCGGAGCACTTGCCGGCTTTGCTGGAGTTCCAATTCCACGCATTTGTATCCGCGCCTGCCCGTTCCAAGTAATGGAACTCTGCCGTGAAAAGTGACATCTGTCCGGAAACCAAACGAAGGTTTGAGTCGAACATGGAACCTCGGATCAACCGCAGTTCGACCATCCCTCATGTGACGGCCTCATGCGATGGTAATTCCTGCCCAGCGGCTAGGATGCGGCCAGGGAGCCCAGTCCGCCCCGAATGGAGGAGTTCCCACACCAGCTGCGTAAACGACGGATTCTCCTACACCGTCGATGGCCAGCTCTCTTTCCACCAAAGCTTGGTCGAAGGCCATGGTGCAGAAGGGAGCAAGGCCCAGCCAGGTGGCAACAAGACAAAAGGTTTGGCAGACATGCCCTGCATCGATCATCACAGTGCGGTAAGCAGCAGCATCGCGATATTTCCACTGAGTGCGGGGGAAGACGGCAGTCATCAACATGAGCGCCGCGGCTGGCGCGTACCACCACTGGTTACCTAGAAACTTAACGACGTCCCGCGAACTCGAGTTTCGCTTGAGGAGTTCGAGGCGGTGATTGTCGGGAGCGTAATGATAGACGCCGCGGGGCAATCCCGCCACGTTGACTGCCAAGACATAGACTTCAATGGGATGACGCGCACCGGCGGACGGAGAAGTCTTCAAAGCGACGCGCCCGATTCCAGGGAAATTCACCCATCGCTGCACACCCCAGGTCAAGCCAAGGAGCGTCGCAAGGTCCCCCAACTGGATAGCGCGCCGGGAGAATCGCCTCCACGTCCGCCTTGCCAGGAGGATCGAGGTGAATGCGCTATCCTTGCGGGGCGGTGGAAGTGCAACCTGGCGGGATCCAGGGTAATGCTTGACGGGATGAGGGGCTGGTGTTTCCTTTGCTCGCTTCAAGAACTGCCGGCGTACCAGGGCCAGGTTTGATTCGTATTGAATATTTCGAGTTCCGAATTGAAGCATCCCTGCGGCGGGAAGCCAAGGCGACCAAATCTCTTGAATTCGTTCGTCAAGGAGGGTCTCTGGTGAACCTTCGGGCAGGAGGAAATGCCGCTCCCTTAACTGCTGGAGAGTTCTCGCGAGGCTGATTCGCTCATATCTGGTGAATTTGCGATAGAACTCCGAGGGCGTGTGCCACCGGCAAAAGAAATCAAGCACGACAACAGTGATAAGAGCAGCGGTTACGCGGTTACCGCTGCGATAGTTCTCGATGACAAGTTCGTTTTTCTGCCAGTAGATTACGACGGTGAAGGCACGCCGCAGACGTGTTTCTCGAATCTTCACAAATTAAGCCAGCGCGAAGTGTTTGAATCCAAGAAAGGCCTAGATCAGCCAAAACGAGGAATTCTTAGTAAGAGTTTGCAAGTCGCAGATCTGCGTCTGCATCACCTCGACCTGGCACGCAATTTGGTTTAGAGCTTTCATGAAGTTTTTCTTGTCAGTCAATGTCAACTGCTTGACCGGGGCTTTTCTTTCTTTGACGGCAACTTTTTTGGGGCGGGCGGCCATGACATCCTCCACGCAGTGTTAGGGCTGCGCTAGTTCCAAAATGCATATCGATGAACAGCGCAAAAAGGGAGTAACTCCGGCGAAACTAGCGCACACTCCAACTGATGTCAACTCATTTCCCTGTTGGCGCTGGATGTTTAGGCCAAACGAATCAAGGAGGGAGGCCGAGCCGTTGTAAGAGCTCATGGAAACGTGGGTCTTCCCGAAGATTGAGAAACCTTGGCTCGGTTTTGACTTCTGGCAACTCAGAGCTTCGATTCCGATAAGCGCGATCCAACCAGGCGAAGGCCTCGTCCTTCTTTCCCAGCCCCGAATCAACGATGGCGATGTAATAGGCAGGGTGATATCCGCCCTCTGAAGAGCTTTGCAACTGGCTGACGATTTCTGCCGCCTCCGTTCCTTTTCCAGATACTGCAAAACCATAACCAAGTGCGGAAACAGATTCGGGGTCACCTCCCGAGAGTCGGACGGCAGTCTGAAATTCAACCACCGCCTCCGGTGCGCGACCCATTTGTAAATAGGCGAAGCCCACGCAATCATGAGCAACGACAAAGCTGGGGTCCATCTCGAGCGCCTTCTGGCACTCTTGGATTGCTTCGCGAGGGCGACCCGAGAGAAGGTAACGCCCTCCAAGGTTGGCCTGAATGATCAGCGAGAGGGGATCCAGCTCAAGTGCGCGCTTGGCCTCCGCAATGGCTTCCTCATGCCGGCCGACCACGGAGAGGTAGATGGAGTACCAGTGTCTTGCGGTTGCATAATTGGGGTTCAATTGGATTGTGCGCTTGTATTGCAACTCGGCTCCGCCCCAATCCCATTCGTTTTGGTACGCTCCCGCCAGCGCGGTGTGAGCTTCGGGCAAACTATCGTCCAATTCGACGGCTTTGAGCGCCGCGGCCCTTTGCTTTTCCCTAGCACTTTCCGACGGAAGCCCCAACTCGGGTGCGAACGCATATGTATACGATAGGCCGGCATAAGCAGGTGCGCAATTTGGATCCTTATCAATTGCCTGCTGGAAATATTGAAGTGCTTTCTTGAGCCCTTCGGGTGTGCGTTTGTTCCAATAGTACAAGCCTTTCAAATAGGCTTCGTGGGCCACAGAATCGACCGAGCGAAGTTTTTGAGACACCCGGACGGGCTTGAGGGTTACTTCGATCGAACTTGCGATGGCTTCCGAGACCTCGCGTTCCAAACCCAGGACATCATTTAGATCGCGTTCGTAGCTGCGTCCCCACAATTCTCTTTCGGTACGGGCCTGAAGAAGCCTCGCGTTAATTTTGACACGATCGCCTACGCGCTGCACCGAACCCTCGACGACAGCATCCACATTCAAAGACTTGGCAATCTCTGGCAAGGATTTGTCCGTGTTTTTGAAACGCATGACGGAAGTGCGTGAAATGACTCTGGCGACGTTAAGTTTCGCGAGCTCGGTGATCAATTCATCCGTCATTCCGTCTGCGAAATAGTCCTGCTCCGGATCATGGGAGCGGTTTTCGAGCGGGAGCACTGCTATCGACCGAATCCGTGCCGGCCGGGCACCGCCCAGCAGGCGGTCTCGCCAGCCGCCGATGTTCACCGCTATCAACACGACTGCAAGCGCAAGCAGCGCGGCCGATCCATAGGCGGCGAGCGTTGCGGCTCTCTTCCATGGAGTAGGCGTCGGCCGTAGTGGCACTGACGGGTCTTGTGCGGTAGCGGTTGTACCCAATCTCTGCAAGTCAACCAGCAGCTCTTTGGCGGATTGAAAGCGCCGGCCTGGATCTTTGTCGAGGCACTTGAGGATGATGCGTTCCAACTCCGGCGAAATCCTTGAATTGAGCGCGCGTGGAGGAACCGGCGGGTGGTGAAGGACGGCATCAATTACGCGCGACGGCAGTTCGTCCGGGAAGGCCCTGATGTCGGTGGCCATTTCATAGAGCACGGCACCGATGGTGTAAATGTCCGCGCGGGCGTCCACGGGTTCGCCCTGGAGTTGTTCCGGCGCCATATAGGGCAAGGTACCAGCGCCTGCTTGCGTGTCCGACAAGGTATCGGACGTCAATTCATTCACCTGTGGCAAAAGCTTTGCCAGACCAAAGTCCAGGACTTTCGCCTGGCCTCGCTCCGTAATGGCAATGTTTCTCGGTTTCAAATCGCGGTGAACGATGCCGCGACGGTGTGCCTCATCGATTGCCGCCGCAATCTGTATCCCCAGGGCCACCACTTCTTTCTCCGGAAGGGCGCCGCGGGCAAGCCGGTCTGCAAGCGTCTTCCCGGGCACATACTCCATAACGAGGAAGTCGATACCATCTTGTGAATCAAACTCATAGATCGTTTCAATATTGGGGTGGCTCAGCTTGGCGAGGGCGAGGGCCTCTTTGCGAAATTGCCGGCGGGAGGCTTTATCATTCAGGGTGCCTGAGGGCAGGAGCTTCAGAGCAACATCTCGCTCGAGTTGGTCATCATGGGCCCGGTAGACTACGCCCATCCCGCCGGCGCCAACCTTTTCCAGGATACGGTAATGGCCGAGAGTTTGGCCTATCATGGGGCGGGACCTGCCTTGACGGCCATCTTAGGGGGCGCGGGAAGACAAGTCAACGCGCGATGCTGTACAGCGGATGGACGCTGCGCATCCTCAGCGAACAAATCAACAATGAGCTCTCTCAAGGCGCCGCTATCTGGACAGCGGAAAAATGAAACGCGGGCGTAGGCTCGACGTCAAACAATGGAGCGAGCGGGGGATACATTGGAAACTCTTTTGCAGGATTTGCGGCATGCCTTCCGGGCACTTCGGAAGAATCCTGGGTTCACAACGGTGGCGGTGCTGACGCTTGGGTTGGGCATCGGCGCGAACACGGCAATTTTCAGTGTGGTCGAAAGTGTTCTCTTGAAGCCACTGCCTTACAGAGACCCCGGATCGCTTGTGCAGGTGTGGAATTCCTACCTTCCGCAGTTTCCTCAAGTTCAACTTTCGTCCGGGGATTTTCTGGATTTTAGCCGCGAAAGTAAAAGCTTCTCTCAAATGGCGGCTTACGTCGATACTCCGCGTGGCTGTAATTTGACTGGCGCGGGCCAGCCGGAACGGCTGGAGTCGAGATTCGCTACATCGGGACTTCTTGGGCTGCTCGGGATCCGCCCGGCAGCGGGCCGCGCGTTTACTCCCGAAGAAGACAAACCGGGAAATGCGCCGACCGTCATGATTAGCCATCGATTGTGGCAAAACCGTTTCGGGTCGGACCCGGCGATCATGGGGCGGACACTCATGCTTGACGGGAGAGGCTATATCCTGGCTGGCGTTATGCCGGCAAAATTTCGGTTGGCGCCCACGACAGACGTGTGGATGCCCGCGGGCCAATATGGCGACGATCTTTCAAGCCACCTTCATCACGAATTCAATATCGTGGCGCGGTTGAAGCCGGGCGTGAGCATCGCGCAAGCGCAGGCGGAACTTGCCGCGTTGAATTTTCAGGAAGAGCAGGCCTTTCCGGACACTCACAAAAATTGGGGTGTATTGGTGACGCCAATGGAAGATCCCTCCGCCGCAAAAATGCGCGTGGCTCTGCTTGTGCTCTTTGGAGCCGTGGGTCTTGTGCTCCTTGTGGCCTGCGCCAACATTGTGAATTTACTTTTGGCGCGCAACGCAGTTCGCCAGAAGGAGATCGCGCTTCGCGTGACGTTGGGAGCAAGCCGGTCACGCCTCTTGCGACAGTTACTAACGGAGAGCATTCTCCTTTCGTTGCTTGGGGGTGCGCTGGGAGTTCTTCTTGCCGGAGCCGGGCTTCGTATCCTCGGCGCGTTAGTTCCGTCGGATCTCGCGAGCATAAAAGAAACCGTGCTCAACGGGTGGGTGCTGAGCTTTACACTTGCGGTGAGTTTCCTCGCGGGAATTGTCTGCGGTCTGATTCCGGCAGCACAGACCTTGAGACAAGATTTGCACGGCATTTTGAAGGAAGGAACGAGGACCGCAGGGGCAGCCGGAGGGCAAAAAATCCGGAGCGTGCTTGTGGTTTCTGAAATTGCCCTGGCGTTGATTCCGCTGGTGGGAGCCGGTCTGTTGATTCGGAGCTTTCATCGCCTGCTGGAAGTAAATCCCGGTTTCCAACACGATCACATCTTGGTGATGGAGGTGGACCAGCCGCAATTGCCGCTCGCGGAACAGGCAAAATTAACGAGCGCAGAACAGATTGACTTGGCGAGGAAGCAATCGCTGCAATTCGATGACCTTGTTCAGCGGATCCAGGAACTGCCTGGGACAAAGGCCGTTGGAGGAATCACGGTGATGCCTTTGGGGTCGGAGATGCGATCGGCATCCAGATTTGTCGTGGAGGGCCAGCCACTGCCCGCAAACGGAGCGCGGCCGATTGCGGAGACGAGAGGCGTAAGCCCCGGCTATTTTGCAACGATGGAAATTCCGCTGCGTATGGGCCGGGCACTCGACGCGCACGATTATGGGGGGTCGAACATCGTTGTGAATGAAACGATCGCGCAGAGATTCTGGCCCGGTAGCGATCCTCTCGGGAAGCGCATCAACATGTGCTCACTGGATCCGAAACCTTGCTGGTTGACCATCGTTGGTGTGGTGGGAAATGTGCACCAATATGGGCTGGAGGCGGCGCCGACTATGGATGTCTACTACACGGGAGGGTGGACGCAGTACACGGTGATTCGAACGGCGTCCGATCCGGCTGCGTTAGCGCAAGTTGCGATCGGCGAAGTACACAAGTTCGATGCAAACCTTCCGGTGACCCACGTGATGACGCTCGACCATTTGCTCTCCGATTCCGTCTCGCCCCGTCGATTCTCGACGTTCCTGCTCGGAGTCTTTGCGGGCCTGGCGCTGCTGCTCGCTGCGATGGGAATTTACGGCGTGATGGGTTACGTTGTCAGCTTGCGGACGAACGAAATCGGCATAGGCATGGCACTGGGCGCGCAGCCAACCGACATCTGGCGTCTTGTGATAGGCCGTGGAGCCCAGCTGGCGCTCGTGGGAGTCGCGCTTGGATTGATGGGAGCCCTTGCGTTGACGAAGATGATTTCGAGTCTGCTGTATGGAGTGAAACCCACAGACCCCGTCACTTTCGGAGCCGTGGCACTTCTGCTAGTGGGTGTCGCCCTGTTGGCCTGCATTGTTCCCGCGCGGCGAGCCATGCGCGTGGACCCGATGGTTGCCCTGCGTTATGAATAGGTCATGGCTCTTTCGAGCCACAAGCGAACCATGAAAATATTCTCGAGATGGAGCTATGCTGGGACACCGTCTCTAAGCGGACGAAGGCCGGTTCATTCTGGCGCGATGCGAGCCCGACTATGAATATGACCTGGACGTCGATGGGCACAACGAACTGTTGCCTCTGTCGCAAGACAGAGAGCACGCTGAGGAATTTCGGCAATTTGCTGACGTCCTCCGCTTGGCGGCGGAAGGAGGTTGGCCATGGAAGTTGTGCATGAAGTGTGTTGCGGTTTGGACGTTCATAAGAAGAGTGTGACGGCGTGCGTGTTGTGGGCTTCCGGCAGGCGTAAGCAGATTCGGGAGTTCGGAACTTTCACGCGGGACCTATTGGAGTTAGCCGATTGGCTGCGGAGTTGCGGAGTGACGCATGCAGCGATGGAATCGACGGGCGTGTACTGGAAGCCGGTGTGGAACCTTCTGGAAGGACAGTTCGAGGTACTGCTGGTGAATGCGCAGCACATCAAGGCGGTGCCAGGACGCAAGACCGATCAGAAGGACAGCGAGTGGATCGCCGATCTGCTGCAACACGGGCTGCTGCGCGCCAGTTTTGTGCCGCCGACTCCCACACGGGAGCTGCGCGATCTGACGCGGTATCGAGCCAGCCTGGCACAGGAGATCAACCGCATCGCCAACCGGATCCAGAAGGTGTTGGAAGATGCCAACATCAAGCTGGCCTCGGTAGCCACGGACACCTTGGGAGCCTCGGGCCGGGCGATGTTGGAAGCGATCATCCAGGGCGAGCAGGACAGGCAGCGGCTGGCGGAGATGTCGCAGGGAAAACTGCGGAACAAGATTCCGGAATTGCAGCAGGCCTTGGAAGGACGCGTGACCGCTCATCATCGATTTCTGCTGCGCGAATTGCTGGATCATCTTTACTTTGTGGAGTCCAAGATGCGGCGGATGGAGCAGGAGATCGCGGAGCGCTTGGACCCTTTCCAGAGCGAGGTGGCGCGGCTCTGCACCATCCCCGGCGTAGACCGTGTGACCGCCTGGGGGCTGGTGGCCGAGATCGGGCTGAACATGGCGCAATTCCCCGATGCGCAGCACCTAGCGAGTTGGGCGGGCCTCTGTCCGGGCAGTCACGAGAGCGCGGGTAAGCGCAAGAGCGGAAAGATCCGCAAAGGGAGCCTGTGGTTGCGTCGTTGCCTGTGCCAAGGGGCCTGGGCCGTCTCCATGCAGAAGAACAACTATTTGTCAGCTTTGTATCGTCGGCTGGCAGCGCGGAGGGGAAGCAAACGCGCGGCAATCGCAGTAGCCCACAATCTCTTGGTCATCGCCTATTACATCCTGCGAGACAAGGTCTGCTACCGAGACCTTGGACCCGACTACTTCGATCGCCTGAACCCCGAGGGGCTGCGCCGACGCTTAACCAAACGCCTTGAAGGTCTGGGCTTCAAAGTGACCATCGAGCCTTTAGCCCAAGCCGGCTAGAAGCGATTTTCTGAGGAATGATCCGTTCGAACCTGCCGTAACACTATCCAGTCAGAAACAAAACTATTGACGCCGTTATATTTTCGCGGCAGTTTCCCAAGTTCCCGCCGTAGCCGCCATCAAAATTTACCGTCTCACCGGCCCGTGCTCCGCTCAAAGTGGACTGCGCTCCGCTATTCAAACGGTACACCTCGGCTGGCGCGCGGCTCTCCCCGCGAATCGCACTCCCGCAAGCCGGCGCGCGCTGAGCACGCCACTTCTCGAAATACAAATTACAGTGCCTGCGGAGTGTAGGGCGGCAGAGGGCTGTTCTGGCCGGCGACCACCTTCCAACCGCTTCCGCCTTCGATGTAGATGTGCATCACACGCATCTGGCTGCTGACGGTCTGCCCTTTCACGATGGCGCGGGAGGACCATAAGCAGGTTGCCACTGCCGTGTCGCGGTAGATATGGACTTTGATATCCGAAGCGATAAACGCCTCGTACTTGATGCCCGAAGATTGCACAGCGCCGATAAACGCGGTCTTATTGACCGGTTCGCCCCGCGAAAGTGTCCCCGAGAAGTCGTCGCTATACACCCGCCGAAAATAGGTCCCATCGCTCAACTGAATGGCGCGCGCGGCCTCTTTCTCCAGGTTGACGATTTCCTGCCGCTGCATATCCGGGTCGGTAGGCTGAAGTCGACAGCGTCTGTAGCAGTCCGCGATCTGGTCAGTTTGCGGGCTCCAAGCCGGAGCAAGAGCCATCCACATTGTCAGAAGCGCCGCAGCCTTGTGCATTGCGAGAAACCTCCTCTAAAGGACCATGGAGCTACGCCTGGTCGCCTCTCTAAGGTATATCCGCGATGGATTGCATAGAAAGGAGATCGTAACGAATGTGATGTATTCGTGACGGCGTATGCAGAGGCTTGAATGAGCAAATAACAAGTAGAGAAAACGGAGAACTTGGACGAGATTAGAAAGTCATGAGAGGCGGACAGCTCTTTGTAATGAACAATTGCAGCTTAGGCAGCTCATTAGCGGCGGAGGGGGGCGGCGGGATCGCGTTTGGAAATCTCCAGTGCCACTCCCCGCGCCTCCTCGTGAATTAATCCGTTCGTGGCAAGAATGACGGGGCCTCCCAGTTCGTAGGGTTCCCCGGTGAAGTCGCTGACTTTACCACCAGCTTCCTCGATTAGCAGCACGCCGGCTGCCGTGTCCCACGGCTTCAGCCCAAATTCCCAAAATCCATCGAATCGGCCGGCGGCTACGCTGGCCAGATCCAGCGCGGCGGATCCGTCGCGTCGTACCCCATGCGACCGCAAAGTAAAATCCCAGTAGTAATGAATGTTGGGATTTGCCAGGCGCTTGTGCACGGGGAAACCCGTACACAGAAGACTCGTCGCCAGCGTATCCACTTTCGACACGAAAATTCGCTTGCCGTTGAGTGTCGCGCCTCCTCCTCGCGCCGCGGCAAAGAGTTCATCGTAGAACGGATTGTAGACCACTCCTGCAAGAAGAGCGCCGCGCTGCGCAAGGGCTATTGAAACGGAAAAGCAGGGGTAGCCGTGGGCGAAATTTGTCGTGCCATCGAGCGGGTCCACGTGCCAGCGAAATTCCGAGCCGCTATCATGGCCGGTTCCTTCTTCTGCGGCGATCGAGTGCTCCGGAAAATATCTTGTCAGGCGCGAGACGATGGCTTCCTCGGAACGCTTATCCGCTTGCGTGACCAGATCGACCTCACCCTTATAGCTGATCTGTGCGGGCCGGTCGAACTCTTCGCGCAGGGTTTTGCCCGCCTCCTGAGCAATTTCGATGGCAGCTTCAAGATAGTCTTTTCTCATGAAGAAAACACGCAGCCGCGCGCCTCTGCAGTGACTTTAACGCGCCAACTTCTTCTCCACTTTACCACCAGCGCCGTGGAATAAGTTGCATCCGTACCAATCAAAATGGATGGCCCGACATTTCACTTCGAAAGCCTTTGCTTTTTGGAGGTTTCTCCTTCTTATCCGGGTTAAAATAAAATCCCGCCCTGAATGCGAGGAAGAATCATGATCAAAATCGGCAACCTGCGGTCCGTGGCGAGTTTGCTTGCGTTCCTTTTTCTGTCGCTCGGCACGGCGCATCTCTCTGCGCAAAGCAGCCAGGTCATGGGCGAAGTGCGCTTTGACGGCGATACTCAGTTGGATCGAGATTCCGGCGTCTGGATCGATGGCAACTATGTTGGCTATGTAAAGGAACTCAAGGGAAAGAAGAAAGTTCTCCTGTTGCCTGGAAAGCACCAGATCGCCGTCCGGCAAGCAGGCTATGCCGATTTCACCCGAGAGCTCGTTATCGAGCCCGGCCAGGTGCAGGAGGTTCAAGTGGCTATGCAGTTGCTCCCGGGGGCCAAAACTCCGGATGTGACTTCGGAGTTGAAGGTTACTGTTCACCCAAAACGCGCGGCCGTCTTTCTCGATGGCCGATATGTTGGCCATGCAAGCGAGTTGGGCGGAAGATTTCACTCACTTCTCGTCGGCCCAGGCAAGCATCGCATCAAGATCGAGTTGCCCGGCTATCGCACTTTTGAAACCGACGTCAATATTGTCGAGGGACAAAAGTCTGAAGTGAAAACAGAACTCGTCAAAGGCAGCATCGAGCAAGCCGGTTCGGAGATTAAACAGCCGCAGTAGACACGCATCTGCCTGAAAGTCACAGATAACAATCAAGGTGCTACTTCTAATATTTCATTGCGGACCGGTGAGATAGGTCTTGCGGTGGCGAACGTGGTAATCGCCGTTCAAAACCTTGACCTCGACATTGCGATACGTGCTGGCCGGGCCGCGCGGATTGGGGTAGTAGCCGAGGCGGTACTGCGTGCGGAGCTCGCGGTCGATGAGATCGAAGATTACATTGAGCTCCTGCGGCGAGTCGGGATAGAACATGGCACCGCCAGTAGTTTCCGTGATGGTTTCCAGGGCGTGCTCTCCGGCTGTGTTGCGGCCGCTTTCATTTTTCACCGGGCGGATGACGATGGTATAGAGCAGCAAGTCCGAACGGACGGCTTCTCGGCGCGCGGCTTCAAAGTCCGTGCGGCTGGTAGTTTCGCCCGCGTCCGTGACCAAAACAATTACCCTGCGTCGCTCTTCTCCCCGGCGCTCCAATGCTTGTGCTCCGAGAAGTATGGCATCGTAGATGGAAGTGCCCGCGCCCGGGGGAATCCTTCGCACCGCAGCTTGCAGTGTCGGAACATTGTTCGAAAATTTGGCGATCTGCGTGACGTTTTCGTCGAAGGCAAAAACGGACAAGCGATCGCTGGGGCGCAAAACCTGCTGGATAAAATGCGTGGCGGCCTCTTGTTCGAAAGTTATTTCTTTATGCGCGCTCAGGCTCGCGTCGATCATCAACGCGAGATCGAGAGGCTGTTGCGTTTCGGATTCGAATACTTCTATCTTTTGCAGCACACCTTCCTCATAGACTTGGAACGCCTCGACTGGCAGGTCTGGCGCGGGCCTGTTGTGGTCGTCAAGAACGCTAGCCAGGATACTTACAAGATCGACTTTGACCTTGATCTTATCGCGTTGCGTGTCAGCGTCCTCCGGAGAGCTGATCGGCTGCGCCGGAGTAGGCACAATCGCTCCCGGCGGTCCAGCCGCATCCGTGGACGTGGAATTCGAGGCCGCCTTGCGCTTCTGCGCCCACGGCGGACGGTCGGGCTTGTCTTGAGAGGAAGCAACGCAGACTACGGATAGCAGGGCCAGAACAGTAAAGGCTGCAGCGAGAGCGCGACGGGGTATGGAGATCATTGATTTACTAAGATGCAGGTTTCGCCGCCCGTGTCTCCGCGGGCGCAGGGGGCATCTCGCCGTCGGCCCAGACGGCGCCGTCTTCGAAATATTCTTTCTTCCAGATGGGGACGGTTCGCTTCAGCGTGTCGATGGCGAACCGGCAAGCCTCGAACGCAGCCGGCCGGTGTGCAGCACTGACTGCAATGAAGACGCTGGTCTCGCCGATTTCCAAGCGGCCGAGCCGATGCGCAATGGCGACCAGGTGAATAGGATATTTCTCATGGAGTTGAAGCGAGATTTCGTGGATTTTTGACAGCGCCATCGATTCGTAGGCTTCGTAGTCTAAATAAAGTGTGCGGCGGCCGTGGGAATGATTGCGCACGCAGCCGTCGAAGGTGACCACAGCGCCGTCTTCAGCGGCGCGAACATGCTCGGTCAGGACGGCGTGATCGATGGGATCGCGCACCAGAAGAAGAAGATCGGCTTGTAGGGTTTCCGTCATGCTCAGTTCGCTAGCCGCCACTAACCGGCGGGAGAAACGCGACTTCGTCTCCGCTATGGAGCGGCGTGGTCCACGCGGCAAATTCCTGATTGCGCGAGGCGACCAGCGAAGCGCGAAACCGCGCAAGCTCCGGATGACTCGCGCCGTAGTGGGAAAAGAGAGCTTCTATCGGCGAGCCATCAGCGATCTCGATCGAGTCTTCGGCCCGGCCCACGATTTCTTTGAGCCGGCCGAAAAAAAGCACCTTGACGCGCGCACTCTTCGAGGAGATGGTCACATGAGAATTGTAACCTGCGAGAAGGTAAGGAGCTATAGCCTGAGCAGTTAGCGCCAACACGGAGGCGGATCGCAAATTGTTCCGCGTTTTCGTCCGTAAAGACTGTTTTGAACAATTCTGTAGCTTGACCAATGAGTGAGGGTTGCGTAGCGTCTTGAGTTAGCGGTCATTCAAGTGGTCGTGGAAGAGAGTCGAGTTAAACCACCATGAAAATTCTTATGGCAGGGTCAAGCGGCTTGGTGGGGAGTGCGCTAGTGCCCGCGCTGGTAAAGGCCGGGCACACCGTTTGCAGACTGGTGAGGCCGGGAACCGTCGCGAGGAACGATTCGAACGACGGGTTTCGAGTGGCGTGGAACCCCGCGACTGGTGAACTCGGCGGCGCGGCGGTGGGCGCGGACGCCGTGGTGAATCTCGCTGGCGCCTCCATTGCCGACGGCCGCTGGAGCGCCGCGCGCAAAGCGGAGTTACGCTTGAGCCGCATCGATACGACGCGAGCTCTGGTCGCCGCTCTGGGGAAGATGAACGCGCGGCCGAGAGTGCTCGTCTCCGCATCAGCAACGGGTTTTTACGGCAATCGCGGCGATGAACTTCTCACGGAGGAAAGCCAGCCGGGAAATGATTTTTTGTCTAGCCTGGCCAAGGAATGGGAAGCCGAAGCGCTGAAGGCTGAGGCGATTGACATTCGCGTCGTGCTCGCGCGCTTCGGAATTATTCTGGCGCGTGACGGGGGCGCGCTGCCACGGATGGTACTGCCCTTCCGTTTCTTCGCGGGCGGAAAAATTGGTTCAGGTCAGCAGTGGATGTCGTGGATTTCGCTCGACGACGTGGTTGCGGTTTTGCAGTTCGCGCTTGAAAAGAACGAAGTTCGAGGCCCCATCAACGTCATTTCCACACAACCGGTGCAAAACGCTGAATTCACGAAAACTCTCGCAAGCGTCCTGCACCGCCCCGCACTCTTCCCCGCCCCAGCGTTTGTCCTGCGCCTCGCCCTCGGTGAAATGGCCGACGCGCTGCTGTTGTCCAGTCAGCGCGTCCTGCCGAGGAAACTGGAGAGCCTTGGCTACCGTTTCCTGCAGGCGGATTTAGGCAGCGCGCTCGCCGCTATCCTAAGCGCATCGTAAGTCTTTGCGCGGCTTACTTAATCACGTTGAGCGTGACGTCTACTTTTGTCACATGCCCCGTGACGGGATCGGTCGCGACTGTCGATTGGATGGTCTGTCCGTCGCGCACAAGCAGATTTACCTGTGTACGAAATTGCTGGACGATCGGCTGGCTGCTGGAGATTTCGTTTCCTCCAACGGAGGCCGTCTTCTGGTTGGCGCTCGGTAAATACACGGAGGACTTCTCCACGCTCAACTTCAAGAGAAAACGGCCGTCATCGGTTTTTTCCGCCCGACCATCAAGATTGGTACCCACGTCCTGATATTGGATTTGTTTGACGCCCGAATTGCTGGACGAAATTTCGATGGGGACACGCAATCCCATACGTACGGCGGCCGGTGCTCCGCGGTCATCCGCGTTTACCAGAAAAGTGTAGGGCAAGCTGCTGATCTTCTTGTCGCCGTCGTACTCTGTAAAGATGACCTGGACGCGCAGAGGCGTAATTGTATTGCCGGTCTCAGCCGGCTTGCCGGCACCTCCTGGTTTTTCCTTTTCTTGCGCCCGCAAACGCGGGATGCCGAGTACGAGAATCGCGAACAGCACTGCAAGAACAGTCTTTTTCATGGAACGCTCCTTTTCAAATCTTCGCCACGG
>Ga0209166_10000979_pt1 | contig 25924 bp, 22 predicted proteins | sample Coa_R1_3_FD_187151 | JGI IMG/M metagenome (GOLD analysis project Ga0209166, IMG submission 187151) | Surface soil microbial communities from Centralia Pennsylvania, which are recovering from an underground coalmine fire - Coalmine... | ecosystem: Environmental > Terrestrial > Soil >...
GCGGCTCGAGCTCAAGACAACGGTCTCGTGGCGCGAAGACGTGGAAGTTGCGCTGGAACGCCTGCTGGGCTCGATGACCCCAGAAAGGGCGCTACGACTGGCCTGAGAACGTGCGTTACGACAGGCACGGCTGGCCTGGCACCAAGGCCAGCCCCGGTCCCACTTCCGGGTGATAAGACGGACCTCCGTACGGGGTTGGCGTGCCGGCGAAGGCTAGCCAGGATCCGGGTTAACGGAGGGTTACAGGTAGTCGGCGAGCTCGCGGAGCAGCGCGGACTTGGACCGCGCCCCGACGAGTTCCTTGACGACCTCGCCGCTGACGAATACGCCTAGCGTGGGGATGTTCAGGATGTTGTACTTCTGGGTGACCACGGGGTTCTCGTCGACGTTCAGCTTGACGATGTCCAGCTTGTCGCTGTGCTCCTCAGCGATCGCCTCCAGCACGGGCGCAACCATCTTGCACGGGCCGCACCATTCGGCCCAGTAGTCCACGAGCACCGGCTTGTCGTTCTTCAAGACGTCTGCCTCGAAGGTCTCATCGGTCACCTTCTTGGTGCCCATTTCCTGGTCTCCCTTCAGCTTTCCGCTGCTGTGCCGCAGCTGGCCTGGCTGGTGGTTTGGCATGCGAGCCGCCGGGCCAGGGGACCGGCAGCCCCGTCGGTCAGTAGGTGTCCTGCGGGTTCGTCCCGCCGGCCAGGTAGCGCTCGGCGTCCAGTGCGGCCGCGCAGCCGGTCCCCGCCGCGGTCACCGCCTGGCGGTAGGTGTGGTCCACCACGTCACCACAGGCGAACACGCCGGGGATGGCGGTCCGGGTGGACGGCTGCTCGACGAGCAGGTAGCCCTCGGCGTCGGTGGCCAGCTGCCCGGTGAACAGTTCACTGCGCGGGTCGTGGCCGATCGCCACGAACACACCGCCCACGGCAAGCTCGCTTTGTTGGCCGGTCACCGTGTCGCGCAACCGCAGGCCGGTGATCTTGGCGTCCCCGAGGATCTCGCTGATCTCGCTGTTCCACCGGAACCTGATCTTCGGGTTGGCGAGCGCCCGCTCCTGCATGATCTTCGAGGCACGCAACTGGTCCCGGCGGTGGATCACCGTGACGGTGCTGGCGAACCTGGTCAGGAACAGCGCCTCCTCCATGGCGGAGTCACCGCCGCCGACCACCGCGATGTCGCACTCGCGGAAGAAGAACCCGTCGCAGGTGGCGCACCACGACACCCCGTGGCCGCTGAGCTTCTTCTCACCGGGGACGCCCAGTTCGCGGTACCGCGACCCGGTCGCGATGATGACCGCGCGGGCCAGGTAGGTCTCGCCCTCTACGATGACCCGCTTGGGCTCGGACTTCAGGTCCACCTCGGTGACGTCCTCGGCGATCAGTTCGGCGCCGAACCGCTCCGCCTGCTTGCGCATGGCGTCCATCAGGTCCGGGCCCTGTATCCCGCCGGGGAAGCCGGGGAAGTTCTCCACGTCGGTGGTGTTCATGAGCGCGCCGCCGGCCGTCACGGATCCCTCGAACACGAGTGGCTTCAGCTGGGCACGGGCAGCGTACAGCGCGGCCGTGTACCCGGCGGGACCCGATCCGATGACGATGACCTCGTGAATGGCGCTCACGGTGTGGTTGCCTTTCGCTTGACTAGCACCGGCGTCAACAGATCCTAGGGCCTGGAGATTCCCGGCGCCGGCGACGCGCGGGCAGTGGGCCCTAACCCGAGCTGGGCAGGGTGGCTGTGGCGATCACATGGGCTGTGGTGCCGGTACAGCCCTGCCCAATGACCAGCGCGCGCAGGGTGCCCGGGGGGCCGGGAAGGATGAGGATGAGCGCTGGGTGGCCCTGGTACCGGGCTATGTCTGTCAGGAGGGGGTGCTGGGCGCCGGCCACGTGTGTGACGCAGGCCGGCAGGTTTGGGAAGCCGGTGGCGGTCTGGTGCTGGGTGGCGGCCTGGCTCGGGGCGGGGCGCGCGCTGGCGTGCGCGTTCGGGCCCAGTCGCGCGAGCACTGCGCTGGCCTGCGCGCCCAGCGTGGCCCGCTGATAGTTGGTGCCGCTGCTGACCACCCGGCCGCCTGGCGCCGCGCTGGCTGGCGCTGTCAGCGCGCCGGATGCCGAGTGGAAACCCCTCGCGGACATGCGGGGGATGACGCTCTTCTTGGCGGCTGAGCCCGCGGCGGCGCTGGATGAGGCGCCTGTGGTCAATGAAGTACTCCCGGACAGCAACCGGGCCACGCCATAGCCGCCGCCCGCGACGACGGCCACCGCGGCGGCGACCATGGCGGCGCGCAGCGTCAGCCTCGTCCGGCTGGGCCCAGGTGATCCCGCCCGGCGGGCGGCACCCGGTGCGCGGCCACCCCCGGCGGTGCCGGATGCGGTGGCTGGGACGGGGGCCGGGGCCGTGTCGGGGGGCAGGGGCCGGGCGGCGGCCTCGGCGGCTAGGGCGGCCTCGATCCGCGCCGTCAGCGCGTCCGGCATCGGCGGTGCGGTGGTCCTGGCGAGCAGGGCGGTGACCCCGGCCAGTTGCGTGTCCAGCGCGGCGCAGCGCGGGCACGCGGCCAGGTGCGCGGACACCCGGGCGGCCTTGCGGCGCGACAGCAGTTCCTCGCGGAACGCCGCCAGCGTCTCGGCGTCGGCATGGCCTCTCACAGCCTGGGCTCACCTCCTCCTTCCGCAGGTGAGACGCGCCGGGGCGGTGGCTGGTTCCGCCGCCCGGGGCCGTCATGTGGCGACGAGGGCACCGGGGCGGCGCCGGCGGTGGGCGGCCCACCCCGGTCACGCAGGTGAGCCAGCCTGGGCAGCAGCCGGGCCCGGCCCCGGGCGCAGCGGCTTTTCACCGTGCCAGGCGAGATACCCAGCACCGTAGCGGCGTCCGCCACCGAGTACCCGAGCATGTCCACCAGCACGAGCACGGCCTGCTGGTCGGGCGGCAGGGTGCGCAACGCGGCCATGACATCCAGGGAGGTCTCCGTGCTGGCCGCCGCGTCCGGCCCCGGCGGCGCCGGGGCGAGGACAGCCATGGCCCGTTCGTCCAGCCCGCTGACGGCGGGCCGGGCTGCCCGCCGCCTGAGCCGGTCCAGGCAGGCGTTGACCACGATGCGGTGCAGCCAGGTGGTCACCGCGGAGTCGCCGCGGAATCCGCCGGCCTGCCGGAACGCGGAGATCATCGCGTCCTGGAGGGCGTCGGCCGCTTCCTCGGCGTCGCCCAGCGTGCGCACCGCCACCGCCCACAGCCGGTCCTTGTGCCTGGTGAACAGCAGGCCGAACGCGTCGTTGTCGCCGTTCACATGCCGCCGGAGCAACTCGGCATCGGGCGGCCCTTCCCCGGGGAGGGGCGTCAGGACGATCCTCGCACGACGACGTTGAAGACATCCGCCCGGTACTGGCCGGACGAGCCGGACTGCGGCGCGAGCTTCGTGAACCAGATCAGGATGAACTCGCCGGATATGGGCCGGTGCCCGGTGAAGGTGACGGTTCCGGCCGCGTTGCTCGAGCGGTCCAGCGTGGTGAACCCGGGCGGCGGCGCCTTGCCGGTGCCGGTGCCGGTGTTGCCGACCTCGATGCGGACGTGCGTGCCCGGCACGTTCCCGAAGGTTACCGCCACCGACGACACGCTGACGCGCTTGCCCATGTCCAGCATCAGGCCGGTGCCGCCGTACAGGTTGCCGAAGCGTGGCGACCCTTGGTAGGAGTCGGTCGTCCAGTCCGTGGCCGGCGAGTTGTCGATGGCGTACCCGGCCTGGCTGGCGTTGTCGCCGCCGTTGGGCCCGTACGCGGCGGCGTTCTGCGGCGCCAGCACGACTGTCGGGGTCGCGCTGGGCGAGGAGCCATGGATGGTCTTGGCGCCGGCTGAGGGCGCCGAGTCTTGGTGGCTGACCGCCCATACCCCGATGCCGATCACGGCGAGCGCTAGCACCCCGGCGGCGACGGCCAGTATCCGGCCGCTGCCGGGCCTGCGGCCGTTCAGGGTGTCGTGGCCGCGGGCGCCCCGCCGTGGTGGCCCGCCGCCATACTGCCGGTACGGCGGCCCGGGGGCGAGCGTGGCGGGCCCGGTGCCGGTGGCGTAGCCGCGGTGCGGGACCGGGGGTGGCGCGGCGGGTGCTGGGATCACCTGGGTGAGCGCGGTGGCCAGGATGGCGGGCGTGGTGACCGGGGGGCCGTCCCCGTTGGCGCGCTGGAAGAGCGCCCGGCAGGCGACGTCGTCGATCCCGGTCGGCACCCCGGCCCGCACCTGCCGCGGGCTGCACGGGTGCCCGTCCACCTCGGGGGCGGGCGGCAGCGGCGGCCAGTCGCCGCCCGGCCAGTTCGCGGTGAGCGCAGCGTAGAGCAGCTTCCCCAGGCCCTGGGTGTCGGCCAGGGCAGGGTCGTCGGCCGTGACGCCGGCCAGGGCCGCGTCGATGCCGATGCCGACGATCTTCACGCCGCCGCCGGCGGTCCAGCGCAGCGAGTCAGGGTTGAGGCACAGGTGCGCGACGCCCGCGGCGTGCGCCACGGCGAGCGCCTCGGCAGCCTGGGCGATGATCTCCGCTCCTTGGCCGGGGTCGAGCGGCCCGTCGGCGAGCAGGTCTTCCAGCGAGTCCCCGGCCACCCACTCCATCACCACGTAGGCGTGGTCCCAGTCCTCTTCTACGTCGAACACCTGCGCCAGCCGGGCGTCGGTGAGCCGGCTCGCGGCCCGGGCCGCCGTCACCACCTCGGTGATCCGCGGGAACCCGCGGGCGAAGGTCAAAACGGTGACGGGCCTGGCGAGCGTTTCGTCGATCGCCTTCCAGGCCGCCCATCCACTGCTGGCGTTGACCCGGTCTTCGAGCCGGTATCGCCCGCCAAGGCGGGTGCCCGGTTCAGAGATAAAGGTGCTCATTTATATGCAGTCAAGAGCGGCGCAGGCCCTCGACCCTCCTTCCGCGCCCCCGGGTGACCAGCAAGCCGACGTACCTCACCATGCTGCCGTCACCATCGTAGGCCGCGCTGGCCGGCGCGCCGAAGCCCGTGCCGGCCGCCCGCGAAAACCGTTACCTGTCAGTGACCGTGCTTTCATTGCCTCCCTCGCGGGAAGTCGCGCCGAAGGCGCGTTCGGCCCGGCGGCTGCGGCGTGATGCTGGGTGTGGCTCAGCGTGACACTGCCCATGGCTGACAGACGATGTCTCACCGGCCCAGCCTCGATCGCAGCCCGCGGCCCAGCTCGGTGAGTTCGGTGATCCCGAATGCCTTGGCGAACAGCACGTACAGCAGTAGCGCGCCGCCCCCGCCGATGATCACGGTAACGATCCCGAACGCCGGCCCGGGGGACAGGATGACGCCGACTGTGAAGGAGACCGCCACCGCGAACACCGCCGCGGGCACGGCCGCCATGTGCATGTGGATCAGGCTGACGGCGATCGAACGGCCTGCCAGGCCACGCATCCGCCGCGACAGGATGCGCCATGCGATCACGGTTCCCACCAGGTTGCCGAGCCCGAAGGCGACGGCCAGCCCCTCCATGACATGCCCGGCGGGCAGCATCGCCAGGGATAGCAGGCAGGCGACGATGTTCGTGGCCATCACGGCCACCCCGATGTACATGGGCGTCCTGCTGTCGTGCATGGCGTAGAACACGCGCAGCATGAGCTGGAACATCATGTAGGGCACCAGGCCAAGCGAGAAGATCCCGAACACCAGGCCGATGTACCTGGCGTTGGCGGCGGAGGTGTGGCCGTAACCGAACAGCGCCTCGGCGAACGGGGCGCCGAGCACCAGCAGCAGCAGCGACGCGGGGACGACGATCACCGACGACAGCCGCACCCCACCGGAGAAATCACGCTTGACGTCCCCGTATCTCCGCTCGGCCGCGTGCGCGCTCATCCGCGGCAGCAGCGCGGTGATGACCGAGATGCCGACGATCGCGTACGGCATCTGGAACAGCTGCCAGGCGTAGCTGTAGGTGGGCGGTCCGTCGTAGCGCACATGCTGCCAGGCCGTGTTGGCCACGTTCTGCACCACCACGAACGAGACCTGCGTGGTGACGATGTAGCCGAACAGCGGGGCGGCCATCCGCACGATCTCGGCCACCTCGGCCCTGCGGAAGTCGAACCGCGGGCGCCACCGGAACCCCACCCGGCGCAGCGACGGGACCAGCGCGATCGTCTGCACCACGATGCCGAGCGTGGTGCCGATGCCGAGCAGCTGGATCTGGCCGGGGGAGATCGTCGCCACCGACGCGCTGGTGCCGCCGATCACGATGAACATCACCAGGACGACGATCACCACGAGGTTGTTCAGGACCGGCGTCCACATCGGCGCCGCGAAGCTGCCCCTGGCGTTCAGCACGCCGCCCGCCAGGGAGCTCACCCCGTAGAAGAAGATCTGCGGGACGAAGAAGTACGCGAAGATCACCATGAGGTTGTGCTCGGACCCGGTGATGTTGTGCGCGTACAGGTCCACCAGCAGGCCCGCGGCCACCGTGGCGACCAGCGTCAGCGCGGCGAGCGCCACCGTGGCCAGGGTGAACATGCGCTGGTCGTAGGCCTCGCCGCCGTCGGCGTCCCGTTTCGCCGCGTTCACCAGCAGGGGCACCACGACGCTGGTCAGGATGCCGCCGAGCATCAGGTCGTACACCGCGTTCGGCAGCGTGTTGGCGTTGATGTAGGCGTTGGAGATGCCGCCGATGCGCCCCGAGCCGGAGCCGAGCACGTAAGCCAGCACCAGCGTCCGCAGGAACCCGGTGCCCCGGGAGGCGAGGGTGCCGAGCGCCATGACCCCGCTGGACCGGACGACGTTCGTGTTCTCGGCGCCCGGCCTCGGCCCGGTATCCCGGCCGTTGCCGGGCGGCCGCCCGCCGTCAGATCGCGCTGGCTGCGCGCGGTGCGACCCGGGCTGCCGCCTGGGCGCGGCCGCCGGGGGGCCGGCTGGGCCGGACTGACGGGTCGCCGCCGGATCGCGGGGTCCCTGCTGCCAGGTCATGTCAGCTCCGGTCCGCCCGGCCCGGGATGGCGTGCTCATCGTCCTCCTTGGCTGGACCCTCCTCCGCGGTCCCCGAACCGACGCTACCTGGTTCGTCCTTCCCAGATGCCGGATCGCCCGGGCTCGGCAGGGCCTCCGCTGCGTCCGCTTCGGCGCCGGCCTCGCCGTCCTGTGGCCCGCTGCGGCGGATCGCCCGGGCCGCGGCGGACAGCACGAACACAACGAGCGCGACGCTGATGATGACGATCGCCAGCGTGCCGAAGTGGGTCGCGGTCACGGTCAGGTTCGCCGAGCCGCCCGGCAGGGCGGCACCCTCCGGGGTGGTCAGCCACAGTTTCAGCGTGCTCGACCCGGCCAGCGCGGCCTGGACCGGGATCCGTACCGTCACCTGGCTCTTGCCGGGCACGTTGATGACCTGCTTGTAGGGCGCGATCACCACGTGCTCCCCGTTCAGCGGCGCGGCCCTCAGCCGGACCGTGACCTCCTGCGGCAGGTTGTTCCGGACCGACACAGGCACGTCGCCGGCCTTGCCGCCGAGCGTGACACGGGACGAGCCGACGATCCTTACCTGCCGCAGTTTCTCCCCGACGAAGTACAGGTCGCGGCGCAGCAACTGCCCGGCCGGCCGCTGTGCCCGCTTGCCGCCGCGCCACGCAGAGGATTCCACCGCGTCCACGGCGGTGGACAGGTAATCCCGGCCGCCGGTGGCCATGATGCTGTCGAGCAGGCGGACCTGCACGGCGAGGGTGAAGCGGACCCGCTTCAGCAGCGACCCGGTCAGCTCGCCGCTGCTGCGGTGCGATGGTGGCGGCTGCCGGGCCGGTGACCCCGGTGGCGGGCCGGCGGCGACCATGCTGGCAAGGGTGGCCGGGCGCAGCCAGGGCGCGGTGACCGTGTCGGCCAGCAGCGCGTCAGCCAGGCTGAGCGACGGATCCCAGCGCTGCGGCGGGGCGGCCACCAGCGCCCGGGGGGCGGTGGCTGGCTCGGCGGCGATCATCGCCGTTTCGGCGAGGAACCATTGCTCCTTCCCGAACGCGGCGGCCTGCCGGATCAGGCCGCGCGCACTGGCGGGCATGCCGGCCGGGCCGGGCACCACGCCGGGGATCTGGTTTCGCCGCCCGGCCAGGATCTGGGTGATCTGGTGGTCGGAGAGCAGGACGTGCATCTGGCCGCCGGTCCTGTTGGGAGTGGTGGCGACCGCCGTGGGCGTGTAGGTGACCGAGGAGGCGGGCGGCATCAGCTCGCTGTCCATGATCATCACCTGGACATGCTGCTGCGCGGCGAGTTCCTCGAGGACGGTGTAGTCCGCCACCCCGCCAGCGGGCCAGGCCACCGGGCCGGGCAGGGCCGGGGTGGCCCGCTGCTCCTGCCCGAGAATCTTCTGCGCCACCGTGGCGCCGTCGGCGAAGGCGGCGCTGAGCTCGGCGTCAAGGCCGTGGTGGGCCAGCGCGGCCATGTCCACGTCGGCGTAGGGGGTGACGAAGAAGTCCTGCTGCCCGGTCACGCCGCGCACAGCGTTGAGCCAGGCGGCCGCCGCGCGGCTGGCACCCTTGGTCTTGCCGCCGGAGCAGTTCTCGTGGGCACCCACGCGGTAAGGCTGCTTCATCACCGCGACATCGCTGAGCAGCGCTGGGTCGATGGCCCAGGTGAGCAGGGCGCGGCGGCCGTCGGCGGACTGCCCGGCCGCCAGCAGCGAGCTGAGCCGCCCGCCGGGGGCCACGCTGCGCGCGAGTTCGTTGGTGAGCAGCGCCGCGCACGCGCCCCGCTGCGGGGTGTCGATGAGCGGCCAGACCCAGCCAATAGTCAGCGGCTTGACCGAGCGGGCGGCGGACTTGCCCGGCCAGAACGGCAGGAAGGTGCGGGCCACGTCCACCGGGCCGCCGGCGCTGCTCAGCTGCGCCGTGAGCGGGTACACGCCGAACAGGCGCATCCCGGCCTGGGTCACGTTCAGCGTCATGCTCCACCGCTCGGTGCCGTGCGCGGGCACCGGGCCGGGCAGCGTAAGCGGCGTCCCCACCTGGGTGTCCAGGCCGGTCCCGCCCGGCGCGGTGAGGTAGCCGTTCATGGTTGCACGGCTGGCCAGCGGGAAGCTGGACGACCAGAGCTGGACCGTGGGGCTCGGCAGTGCCATGGACGCCGGGTTGGCGGCGATCCCGGAGACGACGATCTTGTCCTTGGGCTGCGCGATGGCCGGGCTCAGCGACGTGATCGCGATCCACGGCCGGGCCTGATCCTGCACCTGGCCGGCCGCCGTGGCGGCCGCCCGCGCACCGGCGGCCGGCGTGGCTGCCGCGGGCACGGCCGCGAGCCACGCGGCACCGAGCGCCACGGCCACGGCCGTGAGCCGAAGGCACCGCCGGGCCATCCTGGCCCCCGGTGCTGTGCTGGCCCGGGGGAGCGCCCTCCCGGACCCCCCGGGTGGCCCAGGGCCCCGTTCCCTCGTCACGGGGCCTTGGCCCGGCCACAGACACGCCATGCCGGAAATGCTATTGCCGATCGTCGGCTGGCGTTTACGGCCCGCGATCATCGTCCCGGTCGCCCTGCGCCCGGCCGCATTTTGGTTGGCCGCCGCTTGCCCCTACCCTCGTGCCGTGCCGGATTCCTCTGATCTCACCCCGCGGCAGCGCCGCGCCGCTGCCGACATGCTGCGCGGGCCGGCGGCGGAGACGTTCGAGCTGGCGGCCCTGTTTGCCGCTAGCGGCCATGAGCTCACCCTGGTGGGCGGGGCGATCCGGGACGTGTTCCTCCGTCGCGACCGCCCCGGTCGCGAGTTCGACCTGGCCACCGACGCGCGGCCGAAGCAGGTCCTCCAGATCGCGGCACGCTGGGCCGACAAGGTCTGGGAGACCGGCATTGAGTTCGGCACCGTGGGCCTGCGCAAGGGCGACACGATCTACGAGATCACCACGTACCGCAGCGATGAGTACCAGCCGGGCTCACGCAGGCCCGAGGTGAGCTACGGCCGGTCGCTGGAGGCGGACCTGGCCCGGCGCGATTTCACGGTCAACGCCATCGCGGCGCGGCTGCCGTCGCTGGAGCTGGTCGACCCGTTCGGCGGCCTGCGCGACCTGCGTGCCAAGGTCTTGCGCACACCAGGGGCGCCGGAAGATTCCTTCAATGACGATGCGCTACGCATGCTCAGGGCTGCCCGTTTTGCCGCGCAGCTAGGTTTTTCCGTGGTGCCCGAGGTACAGGCGGCGATGACCGCGATGGCCGGCCGCCTGTCGGTGGTTTCCGCGGAACGGATCAGCGCCGAGCTGGCCAAGCTGCTGCGCGCACCGGGCCCGGAGGGGCCGGTCCGCGGGATATCCGTGCTGGTGGATACCGGGGTCGCGGACCAGGTGCTGCCCGAGGTGCCGATGCTCCGGCTGGAGGTGGACGAGCATTTCCGGCACAAGGACGTATACCAGCACTCGCTGACGGTCCTGGCCCGGGCCACCACCCTGGAGTCCGCCTACGGCCTGCACGACGACCTGGTGGTCCGGCTCGCGGCGCTGCTGCACGACATCGGCAAGCCCAGGACGCGGCGGAAGCTGCCCGATGGCCGGGTCGCCTTCCACCACCACGAGGTGGTCGGGGCGGCGATGGCCAGGGACCGGCTCACCGCGCTGCGCTTCCCCGTCGCGGTGGTCGCGGACGTGTCCGAGCTGATCGCGCTGCACCTGCGGTTCCACGGCTACGGGGAGGGGGAGTGGACCGACTCCGCGGTGCGCCGCTACGTGCGCGACGCCGGGCCGCTGCTGACCCGGCTGCACGTGCTCACCCGGGCCGACTGCACCACCAGGAACAAGGCGAAGGCGCAGCGCCTGGAGCGCGCCTACGACGACCTGCAGAAGCGCATCGCAGCCCTGTCGGCGCAGGAGGAACTGGAGAAGATCCGGCCGGACCTGAACGGCACCGAGATCATGGAGATTCTCGGCCTGCGGCAGGGACCGCTGGTCGGCAAGGCGTACCGGTACCTGCTCGAACTGCGGATGGAACACGGTCCGCTGGGCCGCGAGCGCGCCGTTCAGGAACTGCTGCGCTGGGCCGCTGAAATGGGCCTGGATGTGCCCGGCCCGCCGGGCGAGGCCGGCGAGGACTGACGGCCGAACAGCCAGTAGCCGGCCGCCGCCACCGCATACCCGGCCGCCACCACGGCGACGATCACCGGTGACCTGCCGTTGAGCGGCATGAAGGCGGCGCTCACTATCGCCCCGGCGGCGAGCGAGACATTGAACGCCACGTCGTAAAAGGCGAACAGGCGCCCGCGGAAGGAGTCGTCGACCTCCTCCTGCAGCACCGTGGTGGCGCAGATGGCCACCCCCTGCGCGGTCAGGTACAGCAGGAACCCGAAGGCCAGGTACATGATCTGGTTGAAGGTCTCGCCCAGCGCCACGGTTACCACCGCGGCGGCCAGCAGCAGCAGCGCGATGACCGCCGGCTTGGCCAGCCGCCGGGTGGCGGGCGGGATGACCAGCGCGGCGCAGCCGTAACCGATCGCGGAGACCGTCGCGAGCAGGACCACGTGACCCTCGGCCACCGGGGCGCTGGAGGGGTAGAAGTAGTTCCGGTACAACAGGATCGACAGCACGGTCAAGATCCCGAACAGGAACTTGCCGGCGGCGGTGGCGCCGAGCGCGGCCGCCGGGCCACGGTGCCGCACGGTGTACCGCGCGGCCGCCGCCAGATCGGTCGCGACGACGTTCATCTCGCCTACCAGCCGTCCCGGCTCGTTCCCCGGCTCGAACTGCGGGCCCAGCAGGTCACGGCGCATGGTGGCGGCGACCAGGCCCGCGGTCGCGTAGCAGCAGCCGGCCGCCACCAGGGTGATGGCGGCGCCGCGCTCGGTGTCGCCGGTAGCCGCGTTCAGGCCGAGGGCGATGATGCCGCCGATCGCGCCGACGATGCCGCCGGCGGTCGGTGACACCGAGTTGGCCATCACCAGCTTGTCCTCGGCCACCACGTGCGGCAGCGCCGCGGACAGCGACGCCAGGAAGAACCGGTTCACGCCGAGCACCAGCAGCACGGCCACGTACAGCGGTACCCCCCGGCCCCCGGTGGCCATGATCGCCGCGGTCAGCGCCACGAAGGCCGACCGGAGCAGCGCGGCGACCACCAGGATCTGGCGCCGCGACCAGCGGTCGATGAGCACGCCGGCGAACGGGCCGATGACCGAATACGGCAGGTACAGAACGGTGAACGCCGCCGCGGCTGCCGATGGGCTGGGGAACGAGTTCGCGTTGAAGAACACGTACGTGCCGACCCCGGCGGTGACGATGCCATCTCCGGCCTGCGAGATCAGCCGGACGGTGAACAGCCGCCGGAAGTCCCGCTCCGCCAGCACGCTGCGCAGGTCAGCGAGGAGAGAGGCGCGGGGCACCCGCTCAGCGTAACGGGTGCCCCGGCACTGGCCGGCCTGCGCCCGGCGGCCGGCCACGGCCTGCGTAGCGCCGCGAATGAATATCCGCACCGGCCGCAGGCGCCGCCCAGGTTGTGCCGGCCGGCTAGCGGAGCACGTCGCCGCGGATGAACTTCTCCACCGCGTCCCGCGCGTCGTCGTCGCCGTACTGCTCGGGCGGGGACTTCATGAAGTAGCTCGCCGCCGACAGCAGCGGCCCGCCGATGCCACGGTCGAGGGCGATCTTGGCCGCACGGATCGCATCGATGATCACGCCGGCGGAGTTCGGCGAGTCCCAGACCTCCAGCTTGTACTCGAGGTTGAGCGGCACGTCGCCGAAGGCCTTGCCCTCCAGCCGCACGTAGGCCCACTTGCGGTCGTCCAGCCACGGAACGTGGTCGGAGGGGCCGATGTGCACGGCCGCCTTCTCCATCTCGTGCGGGATCTGGGAGGTCACCGACTGGGTCTTGGAGACCTTCTTCGACTGGAGCCTGGTGCGCTCCAGCATGTTCATGAAGTCCATGTTGCCGCCGAAGTTGAGCTGGTAGGTGCGCAGCAGTTCCACGCCCCTGTCCTCGAACAACTTGGCCAGCACCCGGTGGGTGATGGTCGCGCCCACCTGCGACTTTATGTCGTCACCGATGATCGGCACGCCGGCCTCGGTGAACTTCGCCGCCCACGCCGGGTCGGAGGCGATGAACACCGGGAGGGCGTTCACGAACGCCACGCCGGCGTCCAGCGCGCACTGCGCGTAGAACCGGTCCGCCTGCTCCGAGCCGACCGGCAGGTAGGACACCAGCACGTCGGCCCGGGCGTCACGGAGCGCCGCCGCGACGTCCACGGCCGGGTCGTCCGACTCGGTGATCATTTCTTGGTAGTACTGGCCCAGCCCGTCCATGGTGGGCCCGCGCTGCACCACGAGGCCGGTCGGCGGCACGTCGCAGATCTTGATGGTGTTGTTCTCGCTGGCCCCGATCGCCTCGGCCAGGTCGCGCCCGACCTTCTTGGCGTCCACGTCGAACGCCGCGACGAACTCCACGTCGCGCACGTGGTAGGGGCCGAACTGCACATGCATCAGGCCCGGTACCCGGCTCCCCGGATCGGCGTCCTTGTAGTACTCCACCCCCTGGACGAGGGAACTCGCGCAGTTGCCCACACCCACGATGGCTACCCGTACCGAACCCATGAGGACTGCTCCTGTTCTTTGCCAGCGGCACCGCGGGGGGCGGCGCCGGCCTGTCAGCTCGCGGAAGTGCCTGCTGACGTGTCGTTTTCGCCGGGCGGCCGGGATTGCCGCCCTGTTTCGCCCGCCTGCCGCTCCGATGCGATCAGCTCGTTGAGCCAGCGGACCTCCCGCTCGACCGACTCCAGGCCGTGCCTGTGCAGCTCGAGCGTGTAGCTGTCCAGGCGTTCCCTGGTCCGGGCCATCGCCGCCCGGACACCGTCGAGCCGTTCTTCCAGCCTCGTCCGGCGGCCCTCCAGGATGCGCAGCCGGATGTCCGCCCGGGTCTGGCCGAAGAACGCGAACCGGACGCCGAACCCGTCGTCCTCCCAGGCCGCGGGGCCGGGCTCGGCCAGCAGTTGCTGGAGCCGTTCCTTGCCCTCCGCGGTCAGCCGGTAGACGATCTTCGACCGGCGGCCGGCCAGCGGCTTGCCGGCCATGTCCGGCTGCTCCTCCGCGATAAGGCCCTGGGCGAGCAGTTCCTTGAGGCAGGGGTAGAGCGAGCCATAGCCGAACGCGCGGAACGCGCCGAGAAACGCGTTCAGCCGCTTGCGCAGTTCATAGCCGTGCATGGGAGTCTCGTGGAGCAGGCCAAGGACGGCCAGCTCGAGTACCCCCGACCGGTGACCGCTCACGACAGACCCAGGCCTCCCGTTGCGCTTATCCGGACTTGCCCTGGCTGACGAGACCGGTGAGCGCTATACGTCGAATCGATGTATCGAACCGATACATCGCCAAGATATGTGCAGTCGCCCCATAATGCAACCTCCCGTTTGGCGGCCGTTTGCCGCCGCAGCGCGGGGCACCCGGCCGGCGGCGGATCAGGAGCATCCGGGTCTCGGCGCCGTCACGAATGCGTCGTACTCTGTCTGAGATGGCACCCAGGAGATGCGTGGTCGATTACGCGCTTGCCCGCAGGGCAACGCTTGCCTCGGTGTTTGCCGGGCACACGACCGTCGCGGACGTCTGCGACGCGCATCCGTACCTGCTGCGTGCCGCCAAGTTCCACGGCGAGGCGACCCAGACCCGGTGCCCGATCTGCCGCCGGGCCCGGCTCACCCACGTGACCTATGTGTACGGGGAGGAATTGGGCCGCTACGAAGGCCGGGTCAAGCAGGCCGGTGAACTGGCCGAGATGGCCACCGAATATGGGGAGTTCCGGGCGTACGTCGTCGAGGTCTGCCAAAGTTGTGGCTGGAACCACCTCGCTTCGTCCTACGTTCTTGGCACGGGCGAGCCACGCGCCCGGCGTGACCGTCCTGGGTCCCAGGCAGCGAGCAAGACGAGATAAATCACCTGGCCGGGGCAGAGGATCCCCTGGGCGTTGGGCCCCGAGGCGGGGTGGCGAACGGGCACGAAGCCGTGCACCGCCAGGTACGGTGGCCGCTGTGGGCTGGCTACCCCGCCCGCGACTGGCTCATCTAACCAGCGAGGACGCGTGAGTAACCGAGAATTTCCGCACAGCTACCGGCCAGGCCAGGGCCCGGAACGGCGCCCCACCGGCCTTCCCGGCCAGCATTCAAGCCGGTCTTCCCGCAGCGCGCTGCGGGGCGGCGGCCGGTCGCTGGGCCGTGGCGGGGCGGCCGCGTCGGACAGGCGCGGCGGCGTTGGCGAGGACTTCTTCCCGTCGCGCCGCGGCGCGCCCGAACCGGGCGCCCGGTCCTGGCGGGGCGGGGCCAGGGACGGCAGCGAGAGCCCCTGGGGTGAGCGGGCCGCCGGCCGGGGCCGTAGCGCGAGCCGGTTCGGCACCGGCGTCCGTGACATCAGGGACGACCTGCGTGAGCGGCTGCGCAGGAACGGGGTGAGCGGCGACTGGGACGAGCCGGACGGCCACCGGGCCGGCCGCCGCCGCGGTGCCGGCGGAGGTGGCGACTGGGACGGCCCGGGCGGCCGCGAGCCGCACCGCAAGGGCAACTGGTGGCGGCACTGGTCCTGGAAGAAGGCGCTGACCCTGGTGGCGGCCTTCTTCGGCACGCTGCTGATCCTGGCCGCGGTGGGGGTGGCGTACGCCTATTCGAAGACCCCGATCCCCGATGTCCAGACGGCCGTCATGCAGCAGGCGTCCAAGGTCTACTTCAGCGACGGCAAGACCGAGGTGGGCCAGTTCGGCTCCACCAACCGTGTGCTGCTGACCTACAGCCAGTTCCCCCCGGTGCTCCGCGACGCGGTGGTTGCGGCCGAGGACAAGAACTTCTGGCACGAGGGCGGCATCTCGCCCACCGGCATCATCCGTGCCGCCTACTACGACCTCACCAGCTCCGGCGGGAGCCTGCAGGGCGGTTCCACCATCACTCAGCAGCTGGTCCGTAACTACTACGAGAACATCGGCACGGCGCAGACGCTGAGCCGAAAGGTCAAGGAGATCTTCGTCGCGGAGAAGCTCGCGCAGGCCAAGTCCAAGGAGTGGATCCTTCAGCAGTACCTGAACACGGTCTACTTCGGTGACGGCGCCTACGGTGCCGCCGCGGCGGCACAGGTCTACTTCGGCCTCGCCCCCAGCCAGCTCTCGAAGATCACCCCGGCGCAGGCCGCGATGATCGCCTCGATGATCCAGAGCCCGAGCTACTACAGCCCCAACCCCAAGGACGGGCAGCAGTACCAGAGCCTGGTGTACCGCTGGAAGTATGTGCTCGGCGCGATGCGGGCCATGGGCACGCTGTCGCCGCAGGCCGAGGCGCTGGCGCTGAAGAAGTTCCCCCCCGTGGTACCGCCGGTGAACAACACCTGGAGCGGGTATCGCGGCTACATCATGCAGGCCGTGCAGAACGAGCTGCAGAACACCTACAACTACTCGCTGCAGAAGATCAACTCCGGTGGCCTGCGCGTCGTCACCACGTTCAACAAGGACCTGATGAGGTCGCTGTACGCGACGGTCAGGTCCAACGAGAACATCATGCGGCACTGCGCGCCGCCTGCCCTGCTGTCCTCGGCGGCGCCGGCCACCTGCAAGCACCTGCCCAAGTACGTCCGGGCCGGCGCGGTACTGGAGAACGTGAAGACCGGCGCCATCATGGCCATGTACAGCGGGCCTAGCTACACCAGGAAGAATTGCGGCTGCCAGTACGACAACGCGCTGCAGTCCCGCAACCAGGTCGGCTCCTCGTTCAAGCCCTATGTCCTGGCCACCGCCGTCGACCAGGGGATGAACGTCCAGACGAGCATCCTGGACGGCGACTCACCGCTGTGGATCCCGCCGGACTCGCAGCCCAGCACGTTCGCCAAGCCGGGGACCCAGAAGCCCAGCGGCGGCGGCTATTACGAGGTCTCGAACGACGAGAGCGGCAACAACAACCTCGGCCCGGTCAGCGTACAGACCGCGACGGCGGCCTCGCTCAACACCGCCTACACCGACCTGTGGCACCGGGTGGCGTACAACCCCCAGACCGGCAAGCATCCTGTCGTCCAGATGGCCAAGGCGTTCGGTGTGGACACCCAGGCCAGCGGCCTGGTGAAGATGGAGGACGAGGCGGGCACCGCGCTCGGCCAGGCGTCGCTGACCGTGGAGGAGCAGGCGACCATGATCGCCACTGTCGCCGACGGCGGCGTGTACCACAGCCCGCACGTCATCAAGCAGATCATGGCCGGCAACTCGGTCGTCCCGTTGAAGGTCACCACGCGCACCGTGCTCAGCCAGGCCAAGGCGGCGGACGTGGCCTGGGCGATGTCCGCCGACACCACGTCCGGTGGCACGGCGGCGGGCCTCGGGATGGACAACGGCCAGCCGGTCATCGCCAAGACCGGGACCACCAACCTGTCCCAGTCGGCGTTCTTCATGGGCGCGACCCCGAAGTACGCGATGGCGGACGCCCTGTTCGTCAACCACCCCGGGTGCACGCTGCCCGCGTCCGAGCAGTACCAGTGCTCTTCCACTTCGGCGCTGGCGTTCGCACCGCCGCCGGGCCTGGAGACGCTGTTCGGGGTCGGCGGGCTGTCCGGTTACGGCGGGCAGTACCCGGCGCTGATCTGGCACACGTTCATGGTGAAGAACTTCAGCAACGTGCCGGTGCAGGACTTCCCCCCGGTCAACAACCTCGGGACCAAGTGGAACCTGTTTGGCCGGCTTCCGGTCCACAAGACCCAGCAGCACGGCCACAACCCGGGTAACGGCGGCGGGGGCTGCCAGGGGCAAGGGCCCGCCCAGGGCAACGGCCACTGCCATCACGGCGGCCCGCCCACGCCGACCGGGAGCCCGACGCCGACCAGCACGCCGACCGGGACCCCCACCCCGAGCCCGAGCGGGCCGCAGTTCGCCGCGCGCTCGCAGAGCACCCGGTCCGGCGCCGGCGCCGGTGCCCTGGCGCTGGCCGTCGTCGTGGTGGCCGGGCCGTCCCTGCCGGTGGTGGGCAGGCTGCGCAGCAGGCGATCGCGGGCACGGAAGTCAGCGTCCCGGTCATCGGGCGGTTAGCCGGGCGCACCCAGATCGGGACGGTGTCCGATGGCTGACCGGGACTGCGGGACGACGGCCTCCGGGCCGCCCGCGCTGGCCGGTGCGCGCCCGGGGCCGCAGCCCTGGCACCGCCGCGCCGCCATGGTCGCGGGTTCCACCACGGCGCTGGCCGCCGCGAGCCTGGCGGGCAGCGCGCTCGGGTTCCTGAATAAGACGGCCTGCCGCAGCGGCGACTGGAACGTCTATGTGAAGCAGTTCCAGGCGCACTGCTACACCGACATCTACCCGCTTTACTTCAACGAGCAACTGTCCGCCGGCAAGGTCCCCTACACCGGTCACCCGGTCGAGTACCCGGTGCTCATCGGCGCGGCCATGCAGGCGGTGGCCTGGCTGGTCCGGCCCATCCCGGATCCGTACGTCCGGGGCCGGGAGTTCTTCGACATCACGGTGGTGCTGCTGGCGGTGTTCGCGCTCGCCGGGACGCTGGCCACCGCGCAGGCGGCGGGCCGGTCCCGCCGGTGGACCGCGCTCGGCGTCGCGCTGGCCCCCGGGCTGATCCTGGCCTCGTTCATCAACTGGGATCTGATCGCAATGGGCCTGGTCGCGCTCGCCATGGCGGCGTGGGCCGCCCGCCGGGCCGTGCTGGCCGGGGTGCTGCTCGGCCTGGCGGTGGCCACCAAGTTCTACCCGGTGCTGTTCCTCGGCCCGCTGCTGCTGCTGTGCCTGCGGGCCGGCCGCATGCGCGCGTTCTGGACGACCACGGCGGCGGCGGCCGTCACGTGGCTGGCGGTCAACCTGCCGGTCGCCATCGCCGCGCCGGCCGGCTGGGGCCGGTTCTACGCGCTGAGCAAGTCCCGGTCCGCGGACTGGGGCTCGATCTGGTACTTCTTCGAGACCGAGCACTGGCCGTTTCTCGGCACGCTCACCGGGAACGGGCTCAACCTGGTCTCGGCGGCGGTGTTCGCCGCCGGCTGTGTGCTGATCGCCGCCCTGATCCTCACCGCCCCGCGCCGTCCCCGGGTGCCCCAGGTCTTCTTCCTGGTGCTGGCCGCGTTCCTGCTCAGCAACAAGGTGTGGTCGCCGCAGTACGTGATCTGGCTGGTCCCGCTCGTGGTGCTGGCCCGGCCACGGCTGTGGGCCTTCGTGGTGTGGCAGGTGGCCGAGGTCACCTACTTCTTCGCCATCTGGGCCTACCTGATCACCATCGCCACCGGCTCCGGCACCGTGCCGGCCGCCGAGGGCGGCATCGGCCAAGAGCTCTATTTCGCCGCGCTGCTGTCCAGGTTCGTCGCAGTGCTGATCCTCGCCGCGCTCGTGGTGCGGGACATCCTGCAGCCCGAGTATGACCTGGTCCGGGCCGACGGCGAGGACGACCCGGCGGGTGGGGTGCTCGATCGCGCTCCCGACCTGGTTCGCCTGGGCCGTCAGGCTGACCCCGTACGGGCATAAGTGGGACCAGGGTTGGTCTGGCACCAGGGTTACAGACGCTCCCGCAGCCAGGCGATGTCGGCGGCGGGGTCGGGGGTCTCGGAGATCACCGGCGCGCCGGCCGTACGCACGACGTCCAGGAGCTGGTCCGGGTCGATCGTGCCCGACTCGATGGTGGCGTGCCGGTCGCGGCTGGATCCGAACTCGTCCCGCGAGTTGTTGCAGTGCACCAGGTCGATCCGGCCGGTGATGTCCTTGACCCGGTCCACGATGCCCGCCAGATCCTCGCCGCTCGCGTAGGCGTGGCAGGTGTCCAGGCAGAACCCGATAAGGCCGGCACCGGTCCCGTCGTCTTCGGAGAGATCCCCGATGGCATCCCAGAGGCGCTGCAGCGCGGGCAGGCCGCGGGCCATCGCATGGTCCCCGCCGGCGGTGTTCTCGATCAGCAGCGGGATCGGCCGCTCGATCCGCTCCACTGCCTTGCGCCAGTTGGCGTAACCCTCGCGCCGGTCGGTGCCGCCCGTGACGTGGCCGCCATGCACGATCAGGCCCTTGGCCCCGACCTCGGCCGCAGCGGCAAGCTGCTGGGCCAGCAGCTTGCGGCTGGGGATCCGGATCCGGTTGTTCGCGCTGGCAACGTTGATGCCGTATGGCGCGTGGATGAAGGCCTCCAGGCCCGCCTCGCTGAGCGCGGCGCGCAGCTTGGCCGCGTCGCCGCCGGGGAAGGCCGGCGCGCCCCAGCCCTGCGGGTCACCAAGGAAGAACTGGATGACGTCGGAGCCGGTGGCGCTCGCCACCGTCAGCGGTTCACCTTCGCGGTCGTGGGCACCAATGCGAGCCATGGTCCCGAGCGTAGACAAGTTCCGCGCCGCGTGGCGTTCCGCGCCGGGATACCGGTTCCGGCCGGGGTCAGGCCGACGGGCTCAGCCTGCCGGGCTTGGCGGCGGGGCTCAGGCGGCGGGGCTCAGGCGGCGAAGCCGCCGTGCGCGATGCCCAGGGCGGTGCCGACGAACGCCGCCACCAGCCCGGTGACGATGATCATCCGTTCCGCGCGGGTCGCTGAGATCAGCTGCGCGTACAGGCCGACCGCCAGGCTCGCCAGCCCCAGCACCGTGGCGGGCACGTGCAGCGTGACCACCCACCCGACGGCGAACGCGACCGCGCCGCCGACCAGGGTGAACACGGAAAGGCTGTTCTCCAGCGGATGCCGTTGGCCGTCACTGTTCAGGCTCAGGCGCGGCACGTGCGGAGTCAGGTGTGGCACGTGCGGACGGGGGCGGGTGCTGGCGGCTTGCGGCATATCGGCCACCCTTCGTGAATCCCCGGCAGGCTCGACGAGGATTGTTCCCGCGTCGCATCGCACGGAACCCTGTGCGCCCGGCGGGCGGTCCCGGCGAGCGGCGTGCCCGGAGGAGTCCTTCCGGGCTGGTAAGCTAGGCGCCTGCGTCCGGTCGGCGCGTGCCTGGCCTTCGATGATGCAGTTCCTCCTGCCACGGAGAGACCGTGGCCGTCAGTCCAAAGGGGGCAGTTCACCTTATGCGTCATTACGAAATGATGATCATCCTCGACCCGAGTCTCGAGGAAAGCACCGTCGCCCCGTCCCTGGAGCAGTTCCTGAACGTGGTCACCACGGGGGGCGGCAGCGTGGACAAGGTCGACGTGTGGGGCCGCCGGCGTCTCGCCTACGAGATCGACAAGAGGTCCGAGGGCATCTACGCGGTCATCGACATGAAGGCCATGCCTGGATCCGTCGCGGAACTCGACCGTCAGCTCGGCCTGAACGAGGCGGTTCTGCGCACCAAGGTCCTGCGCATGGAGCAGCACTGACCGACCCCCGAGGTACGCTCGCGGTCGCTACCGAACAATCCCTGAAGACCGGAGTCTCCGATGGCAGCAGGTGACACCCAGATCACAATCGTCGGCAACCTGGTCGGCGACCCCGAACTCCGCTACACCCCCACGGGGCAGGCGGTCGCCACCTTCCGGGTGGCCTCCACGCCGCGCTTCCGCGACAACGCCACCGGCGAGTGGAAGGACGGCGACAGCCTCTTCCTGAGTTGCAACGTATGGCGGCAGGCGGCGGAGAACGTCGCCGAGAGCCTGCAGCGGGGGATGCGCGTCATCGTCAGCGGGCGGCTGCGCCAGCGGTCCTACGAGACCCGGGAAGGCGAGAAGCGCACCGTTTACGAGATCGAGGTCGACGAGGTCGGCCCGTCGCTGCGGAACGCCTCCGCCAAGGTCGTCAAGTCCAACCGGTCCGGCGGCAACTTCGCCGGCCAGGGCGGTGGCGGCGGCGGTGGCGGATACGGCGGCTCCCGGCCGGCCGAGGACCCGTGGACCGCCGATCCGTCCGACGGGTTCGGCGGCGACGCGCCCGACGAGCCGCCGTTCTAGCCCAGCCCACCAATCACATCCCCCTGCTCAACCAATCACCATCCCCGCCGAGGGCGGGGCTCTGCCAAGGAGCACCACGATGGCGAAAGCACCCATTCGCAAGCCAAGGAAGAAAGTCTGCCTGTTCTGCCAGGAGAAGATCGCCTACGTCGACTACAAGGACACTCCGCTGTTGCGGAAGTTCATCTCCGACCGTGGCAAGATCCGGGCCCGGCGGGTGACCGGCAACTGCACCCAGCACCAGCGCGATGTCGCCACGGCGATCAAGAACGCGCGGGAGATGGCGATGCTGCCCTACACGAGCACGCCCCGGTAGGGAAGGAGAGCCGTCGATGAGTCGCACGCCGATGAAGCTGATCCTCACCCAGGAGGTCACCGGCCTGGGCGCACCCGGCGACGTGGTGGAAGTGGCCGGCGGTTACGGCCGCAACTACCTCGTCCCCCGCGGCCTCGCCATGCGCTGGACCCGAGGTGCGGAGAAGCAGGTTGACCTGATCAAGAGGGCCCGCTCGGCCCGGGACATCCGTGGCCTCGACGACGCCAAGGCGGCCGCCGGGCGGCTTTCCGGGCTCCGCGTCCGGCTGGCCACCCGGGCGGGCAACGCCGGACGGTTGTTCGGTTCGGTCAGCCCCTCTGACATCGCGGACGCCGTCCGCGCGGCCGGTGGCCCCGAGCTTGACCGGCGCCGGATCGAGGTGCCCAACCCGATCAAGACCGTCGGGGCGCACCAGGTGCGGGTGCGGCTGCACCCCGAGGTGACCGCCACCATCGAGATCGAGATCGTCGGGAACTGACCCGGCGGTGTCAGCCGCCGCCGGGGTCGTAGCCGCGTAGCCGCGCGGCCAGCCCCGGATCCAGTTCCGCGATCATGCCCCAGAGGCGGGCAAGCCGTTCGGCCAGATCCACCGGACCGGCGTGCCCGGGCGGGTTGGCACGCACGGCCAGGTCCACCTCATCGATGGCTGCTCTGAGCCTGGCGAGCCGTGCCTCCAGCGTCGAACACATGATCGAAGCCTAGGGATACGGCGTCATGATCGTGATGCTTTCCGCTCTGCGGGGACATCCCTCGCTGCCCGGGCAGTGATCGCCCTCCCGCGCCGCCCCGGAACCATTCCCCGTGCCGGTGGCATCGGCGCGCCGGGTGGTCCGCTGGAGCCCGCCAGGCCGGCCGGGCCGGGCTCATCGCGACATTTCACCTGTGGACAAAGATCGGCCGCGTGTGGACGATCCGGCCGCCCAAAGTTTTTTCATCACACACCCGGTGGACGGTGTTATCGCTGGTAGAGCGGGTTCCACCGGCCTATCGTTCTGCCTTTTCCTCAGTGCCATCCCCAGCCCGCGCACAGGGACTGTGGCGTGTCTGCACAGGCTGTCCACAGGCCTGTGCACAGCGCGATTGGACGCGCGGCGCGCCCAGCAGAAGACTGTCGTGACCGTCCGCTAGAACGGATGTGGAGCGCGGTAGCGGGGGCTCTTCCAGGCGTCCGTGAGACGGGGAGGTGGGTCGACATGAGCGTCACCGAACTCACTCCCCGCGGCGGGGAGTTCGAGCGCACCCCACCGCACGATCTGGCCGCCGAGCAGTGCGTTCTCGGCGGGATGCTGATGTCCAAGGACGCCATCTCCGACGTGATGGAGGTGATCAGCCCCCTCGACCACTACCGGCCCGCGCACCAGCTCGTGCACGAGGCCATCCTGGAACTCTACGGCCGGGGTGAGCCCGCGGACCCGGTGACCGTCAGCGACCTGCTGGGCAAGCGCGGCGAACTGGCCCGCGTCGGCGGCGGCGCCTACCTGCACACGCTGCTCGCCTCGGTGCCGACCGCAGCGAACGCGGGCTACTACGCCAGGATCGTCAGGGAGCGCGCGATCCTGCGCCGCCTGGTCGAAGCGGGCACCCGGATCGTGCAGCTCGGCTACACCGGCGACGGGGACGCCGACGAACTGGTGGACCGCGCCGAGGCGGAGATCTACGGGGTCACCGAGCGCCGGGTCAGCGAGGACTACCTGCCGCTCGCGGACATCATGCCCGGGGCGCTGGACGAGATCGAGGCGATCGGCTCGCGCGGCGGCGTGATGACCGGCGTGCCGACCGGGTTTGGCGACCTCGACTCGCTCACCAACGGCCTGCACCCGGGCCAGATGGTCGTCATCGCGGCCCGCCCCGCGATCGGCAAGGCGCTGGCCCTGGACACCCCGCTGCCGACGCCGACCGGGTGGACCACGATGGGAGAGGTCGCTGTCGGGGAGCGGCTGCTCGGGGCGGATGGTCGGCCGGTGACGGTCGTGGCCGCGACCGAGGTGCTGCACGGGCGGCCCTGTTACGAGGTCGAGTTCTCCGATGGGGAGATCATCGTCGCGGACGGCCAGCACCAGTGGCTCACCTGGACCCGCCGGGCCCGGCGCTACCACGCGCAGACGCGCGGCCACCGCCGGGAGTTCACCAAGCCCGTTCCGCCCGAGGTCGTGACCACCGAGCAGATCGCCAGGACGCTCCGCTGCCCGCGGGCCGGCCGCCGGCCCAACCACGCGGTCAGCCTGCCCCAGCCGCTCGACCTGCCCGACGCCGACCTGCCGGTCCCGCCATACGCCCTGGGAGCGTGGCTCAGCGCCGGAACGCCGGCCGGCGTGGCATTCACCACTGCCGACCCCGAGATCGTGATTCATGTCGAGGCATCCGGGCTCACCGCCATCCCCGAGGGGACGCGTTATCACTACCGGATGGCTTGCCCGGGTGAGTCCGGCGGCACCGTGCAGGCGGTGCTTCGCACGCTGGGGGTGCTCGGGAACAAGCACATCCCGGTCAGCTACCTCCGCGCCGCCGAGGGGCAGCGGCGGGCCCTGCTGGCTGGCCTCCTCGACACCGGCGGCACCGTGACCGGCACCGGCTCCATACAGCTTGCCGTGACGAACCGGACACTTGCCGAGGGCGTCCGGGAGCTCGTGCTCAGCCTCGGCTACTGGTGCTCGATGACCACCAAGCGGGTCCACGGCCGCAGCGCAGCGTCCCCCGGCTGCTACATGGTCAACTTCACGACACCCGACCGGGTGTTCTGGCTGGACCGCAAGCACTTGCTGCACAAGGAACGGCTGCGCCACGATCCGCAGCGCACCCGGTGGCGCTACATCGTTGACGTCAGGCGGGTGCCTTCGCGGCCGGTCCGCTGCGTTCAGGTGGACAGCGCGGACAGGCTGTACCTGGCCGGCCGCACCATGATCCCGACCCACAATTCGACGCTGGCGCTGGACCTTGCCCGGGCCGCGTCGCTGAAGCATGGGCTGACCACGGTCATGTTCAGCCTGGAGATGAGCCGCAACGAGATCACCATGCGGCTGCTCTCGGCGGAGGCACGGGTGCCGCTGCACGCGATGCGCACCGGGCAGATGGGCGAGGACGACTGGACCCGGCTGGCGCGCCGGATGAGCGAGGTGGTCGACGCGCCGCTGTTCATCGACGACTCGCCGAACATGTCCCTGATGGAGATCCGGGCCAAGTGCCGCCGCCTCAAGCAGCGGCACAACCTGCGCCTGGTGATCGTGGACTACCTGCAGCTGATGAGCTCACCGAGGCGGGTGGAGAACCGGCAGCAGGAAGTCTCGGAGATGTCCCGGTCGCTGAAGCTGCTGGCCAAGGAACTCGACGTGCCCGTGGTGGCCATCTCCCAGCTCAACCGCGGCCCCGAGCAGCGCAACGACAAGCGCCCATTGCTCTCAGATCTACGCGAATCGGGCAGCATCGAGCAGGACTCGGACGTCGTGATCTTGCTGCACCGCGAGGACGCCTACGAACGAGAGTCGCCCCGGGCCGGCGAGGCGGACCTTATCGTGGCCAAGCACCGGAATGGGCCGACCGCCACGGTGACGGTGGCGTTCCAGGGCCATTACAGCCGCTTCGTCGACATGGCCCCCGGCTGACCGAGGTTTTGCAGGGTTTCAGTGGCGCGGGGATGGCTTCGCTTTCTCCTTCAGCGGGGCAGCCGTGATCTGCGGGCAATCACCGCTCTGGCGACGAGGGACAGGATGAGCACGCCAGCTATGAGCACGAGGGCGCCGGTCCATGCGCGGGCCTGCTGAGCGGGGAACGGCGACCGTGAGTCGGTGAAGATCTGCAGGGTCAGCGACGCCTCCGGCCCGTTCCAGGAGGTCCAGGGGACGAGCAACTGGTTGCCGAATGCGGTGAGCAGCAGCGG
>Ga0209166_10000980_pt1 | contig 25891 bp, 24 predicted proteins | sample Coa_R1_3_FD_187151 | JGI IMG/M metagenome (GOLD analysis project Ga0209166, IMG submission 187151) | Surface soil microbial communities from Centralia Pennsylvania, which are recovering from an underground coalmine fire - Coalmine... | ecosystem: Environmental > Terrestrial > Soil >...
TTACTTCACGGAAGCAATCGTTCCGGCGCTGACGCACGAAGATCCCCGTTACTATACCCTCGGCCATGGAGGTTTTCTCCGCAGGGCACGTTACGCGTTATCCCAGGTCGTCCTGACCAGGACCGATTCCGGCGGCACGACCTTTAACTTCTCTGAGGTTGTGGGGAATGGGATGGAAGCGGGGTTAGCCAACCTTTATTACCCACCCCAGGAGCGTAGCTTGCACAATACGGCGGTGAACTGGGCATCACAGCTGGAAGCAGCCAGCCTCAATAACCTCGTCAGGGAGTTCTGGCCGGATATTCGCCATAAGATTCTTCGACAGAAATAGTCAGGGCGTCTTCGCCCGTAAATAATCTATAAGAGGTCTCCTTCGGCCCCTTTGTGTGTAAACGCACGCATTTCTCGGCTATGGCTCGAGGCAGACGATTTATCCGAGGAAGAAGTTGGAGTGTGCCGCATGCTGACAGGTCGGTTTGTTCTGTTTGCACACCCCGGGCATGATGTCCAGGGTGTGAGGGGTGTTTCTGTTTTGATCGAATAAGAAGAGTACTTTGTTGCCCCACAGCGTACCCGCTGGGGACCGGCACGTCTGTCCTAGATTGCACACATTGAAGGCGCGCGCCTCTTTTATTGTTGGCCGCTACCCGCCCGCGCGGGCCGCGTCTTTCCGTAACCCCTGAACGTTAACCTAATCGTGCAGGACAACAGTCAGAAGGGAATTGTTGATGTGGATCTCGCCGTTGTATTCGATGAAGCCCAGGTCCCTGAATTTGTTCATGAAGTAATTGACCCGGGGCCGCGTTGTCCCAATCATCTCGGCCAGCGTCTCTTGCGATACTTTGGGAAGCACCTTTCGGGGTTCATCTTCCCTGCCATAGCGCGCGAGCAGCAGCAAAGCGCGCGCCAGACGTTTCTCGCTGGAGTTGAAGAGCTGATCGACCAGATCTTCTTCGACTCGGATGTTTCGCGAAAGCATGTAAGAGATGAAGCGGTCGGAGAACTCGTGTTCCTGATGGAGCGCGCGAATCATCTCTTTTTTCTCGATGACCAGCACGGTGGTGGGCGCCATCGCAGTTGCAGTCGCCTTGCAATTGGACTGACCCGCAAGGCACCCTTCCCCAAGAAAATCCCCTCGTCCAAGGATCGCGACAACACCTTCTTTGCCGATCTCATTGACCACACTAAGCTTCACACCGCCTTCTTGAATGTACATGACACTCTTCGCGGGATCGCCCTGCGAGAAGACGGTTTCTTTTGCTTCAAACTCGGCTACCGTTCTTCCCAGAGCGACCGAATCCAGAAATAATTTCACGTCAAAGACAGGCTTTCTTAAATTCGCTTTTTTGGGAGAGCTATGGATCTTGATTGATACTCCTCGAGCTGGGAGCGGCAACAAGCAGGAGAATAGCATCGAACCCGACCTTGCAGGCTGTTCAATATTGCACACGTTCATGCCCCTCCGGAGCTGGTGGAGAGAGGATTCTTTTTTTATTACTAACGGCGGGTCGGGCGAATCGTTAGGCGGATTGTCTCGTTCTGTACAGATTTAGACGCTTCGTTTCGACATGCTTCTACTTCCGTGCGCGGCTGCGAGATCAGTAATAGGAATTGAAGCGAAAGATGAATCCGATACTGCAAACCACATTTGCGCAGCATCCGAAGAAGCCAAGAAAGACATTTGGGTCCAAACCTGTTGCCCTCGTGGCTAGCTTGGTTTTGTTGGCAGGGCTCATTCTATCTTGTGGGAGTCTCAATGTCGGTGAGGTGCAGCCGGCAGATATCTGTAAATGTACGCCTCTTGAGCCAGACCTTGCCGATTACCGGCACGCCGAGAAACATATCCCCATCCCCGTCATGGTCGCCACCGAGATTACCATCGACACCATTTACACCTGGCCCCAGACCGATCCCGGTTCTCTCGACCCACCCCGAACCGGGAGCGAACTCCAAGTGTTCCACGTTGCTGTGGCATTTCTGCAGGAAGCGAGCGTTAACGGGGTGGACTGCGACATGCACCTTGAGATTTCCCAAACGGCGGATAAGAATGCCCGCCGAGTGATCATGGAAACTCCTGTTGACACCGAGTTTTGCAGCGCGCGAAAAAACATTCAAGCGCAATTGGCAAAACATGGATTCCGCCTTGACGCGGAGCATGGCGGGGAACTGCCGCAAGGTTTGCCCGCGGACGTCTTGGGAATGGCATTTGAAGATTTTGATCACAGCGCCATAGGTCTCCAACGCGGATCTGCGCAGGTTGCAACCGTATGGGAACTCCATCCGGCCACTGTGAATTTGGCCCCCTGAAGGCTCACTCATATACCGAGTTTATTCCCAAAGACCTATCATGGAAGTCGGCTTCGACTTAAACTCCCGTATTTGGAGCATCGAGAGAAACTTCGGGGAATTGATTCAGTACACGTGATTCTTATCTCGCGCCGAGAGCTTTCCGCAACGACGGGCGCACTTCTATTCCCTCACCGTAGCTTATGAATCCCTGTTTCCTGAACCCGTTCATGAACCCATTGACTCTTGAACGCGTGGTCCCTACCATTTCCGCCAGAACTTTGTCACTTAGGCGGGGTATCTCGATGCCTGTCCGGCCGTTCTTACCCAAATGCACGAGCCGCAACAGCACGTGGGCCAGCCGTTGTTCCGCAGAACAGATCAGCAGGTCTGCCACGTGTTCGCGGTAGTTCTTAATGTTGAACAGCAGATGGGCTACCAGAGACATTGAAGTCTTGTTTTTTTTGCGAAGTATCTGGAGCATCTTTGTCTTTTTAATGGTACGGATGGAACTTGTGATCAACGCTGTGGCCGTGCACATACGAAGGGGATAGTCTGCGAGGCAAAGCTCGCCAAAAAAATCACCCACTCCAAGGAGTGCGGTAACTGCTGCCGGTCGGTTGTTCCTTCGGGTCGAGAGCCGTACCGCTCCTCTTTGAATGTAGAAAAGCGTCTCGGCAGGCTCACCTTGCTTGTAGATGCTTTGCTTTTCCCGATAGGTCAAGACCTCGCCGCCCAGGTCGGTTCCCGAAGAGAAGTCTGCAAGAGGGGATGCTTTCTGGTTCACGCGCTTCAAAAGTTTCTCCACACCTGGGCAAACTGTTTCGAGATGTGAGGGCTAGACCCGCCTGACCGTTTGAGTGTAAGCAACAAAAAAACGTCTTGTCTGTCCCATATCGTACAGCCTAGGTAAGCCCAAAACGGGGCCCTTTTGGATGGAGAGCGATGGCCCCGGCGGCGGAAAGTCGAGTCTGAGCTACTCACATAGGACGACACGATGAAGTGAACTATCCACTCGGAAGTGACTCGATCTGCTGGAGCTGTTGGGAATTTAAGCGAGCGCCACTGTTCACTTTTGCGCAGTAAGTTTCTTTGCCAGCCGCCTAGAATAAAACATTAGAAAACGGCCGTCCGCACTGAAATAAGGAGGCCTTTGAATGAAACGCAGCCGATTCTCCGGATTAGCGAAAATTTGCGTAGCGGCAGTCCTGGCAACCTGCGGGACCGTCTTCAGCAGCGGCGGCCTGCAAACTGAAAACGGCAAGACTCCCGTCTTGGCTCCCGGTAAACATTTTGAGCGCGTACTGATCATCGTCCTGGAAAACCAAGACTATTCTTCATCGATGAGCAATGAGTTCTTAGCGAAACTGGCGGCCAAGGGAACCAGCTTCACAAACTTCAAAAACCTCTATCATCCGTCCTACCCGAATTATCTCGCCATGATTGCCGGCAGTTATTTTGGGACACACAGCGACCGGCAAATAAACTTCCCCGACGACCCTGAACATAAAACCATTGGTGACTTACTTGATTGGAAGAATTATGCGGAAAACTATCCCCCCGGCGTACAACCTTATCTTAACGCTTCTGAAGGGAAATATGCCCGCAAGCATGTACCGTTCTTGAGTTTCGACAAAATTCAAAAGGAAAGCTATCGCAACGTAGTTTCAGTCGACACGAGAGATCCTCACAACGCTTTCGTGGCGGAAGTCGAAATGTTCAGAAAAGACCCAAAGAAATTCCCTCTGCCTCGATATATGTTCTATACCCCCAACCTCGACGACGATGGACACGACCCTTTCTATAACGCCGGGAAGGGCTTGCAAAAGGGTTCGCGCTGGCTGGAGAGTTTCTTGGGGACATGGTTTCCCTGGGATCAGAAAGAGATGAAGGGGACTCTCGTCGTAGTCACTTACGATGAATCCGAGGGGAATGAGAAGAACGATCGGATCTATACCGTCTTCCTCGGAGACATGGTCAAAAACCAGACGGTAGACAAAGAATACAATCACTATAGCGTGCTAAGAACTGTTGAAGACAACTTTAGTTTGCCTCAGTTGAATTCCGGGGATGCGAACGCGGCGCCTATTACAGAAGCCTGGAAGTGAACGTGGGGCATCCTCCGACAGTTACACCTTAGCGCGACGCCCCAAACCAGCGAAAGCCAATGCTCACCCACAAGAGCCAAACTCCAACGCTCGCAAGAGCCGCGCAGATTCTCGCTGCACCGCTTCCCATGCACGCTAAACCAAGAAACGTGAAAGACAGCGTTACTCCCATCCATCCAATCACCGTGTGCCAGTAATCATTTTGGAGTATCACTGGAATAACCATAAAATCTGTCCAGAAAAGCGCGTAATTCGCAGCGATGCCCGCGATTCCAATACGAAAAGCTCGCTGTCGCCAGACCGTTCTGGAATCTGGGTTCCGTAAGAACAGTCTCCACGCCATTCCGTCCAGCACAAGAGGGAGAAGGACGAGTACCACGCGAAATAACATGAAGAGAGTGTTCATGCTTCTGGATGAGCATACAATTTTGGGCGGGACTTCTGTAACTAGTAATTTGAGGCACTTGGACGTATAGCGAGCTAATCGGTGAGCGATGCCAATCTGGGGTAACTTCGATTTTTGATTGGAAACACGACCGATGTTATTGTTGGCCTGCTCAGACGCATAGGACGGGGCCCGAATGCGACCTCATGTCTGTAGCCCTTTAAGGGCCAGCTCACATTCATTGCATAGACCTTATTCTTTCTGGCTTGAACCGTCTGTGGACCCCGCCGCTCATGAACATACTTGACCTCGTTGTCGGCAAGCCCATCAAGACGAGTGACGAACGCGCCGAAAAGATCGGTCCGGCGCAGGGCATCCCAATCTTTGGCCTTGACGGACTGAGCTCAGCTGCTTATGGCCCGGAAGCGGCCCTCAGTCTTCTGATTCCCCTGGGCCTTCTAGGCGTTCGCTATATCGTTCCGATCAGCGCCGCGATCCTCACGTTGCTTGTGATCGTGTACTTCTCCTATCGTCAGACCATCGCGGCCTATCCCTCCGGGGGCGGCTCCTATACAGTTGCACGCTTCAATCTTGGCGCACAAGCCAGCCTGCTTGCAGCAGCTGCGCTTCTCGCCGATTACATTCTCACTGCCGCCGTGGGCATTTCCGCGGGCGTCGGTGCCTTGGTCTCCGCTGTTCCATCTTTGCTTCCTCACACGGTATCTATCTGCGTCAGCATTCTGATCGTCATCACCGTCCTCAACCTCCGCGGCGTGCGCGATGCCGGGTTTGCTTTCGCAGTGCCCACGTATCTTTTTGTCGGCACACTTCTCATTACCATCGTCGGAGGCGTTCTCCGCGTCCTCCTTAGCGGCGGGCATCCCACACCGGTGGCTCCTCTTCCGCCTCCGCCGCCCATGACCGAAGCCGTCAGCTACTGGCTGCTGCTGAAGGTTTTCGCCAGCGGATGTACCGCATTGACGGGTGTTGAGGCTGTAAGCAACGGGGTGAAGGCCTTCCGCGAGCCCGCCGTGAAAAATGCTCAACGCACTCTTACCGTGATCATTCTTGTCCTGGCGGTGCTGTTGGCGGGAATTTCGTATCTTGTGAAGGTTTACGGAATCGCCGCAACGGATCCGGGCCAGCCCGGTTACCAGAGCCTGCTCTCCATGCTTATCGCAGCCGTTTTTGGCAAGAGTTATTTCTACTATTTGACCATGGGCTCCATACTTTTCGTTCTTTCGCTCTCCGCCAACACAGCGTTCGCCGATTTTCCCCGGCTCTGCCGCGCCATCGCGCAAAACAACTACCTCCCGCACGCCTTCGGGTACCTCGGGCGGCGGCTTGTCTATACCTACGGCATCGTTGTCCTGTCGGTACTCAGTGGCGGTCTTCTCATTCTTTTTGGTGGTGTCACCGACAGGCTCATCCCGCTCTATGCTGTCGGCGCATTCCTGGCTTTCACGCTCTCGCAGTCCGGCATGGTCGTGCACTGGCGGAGAAGTCGTGGGCCGCACTGGCTGAAGAGCGCCCTCGTCAATGGATTGGGGGCGCTGGTCACTGGAGTCACCGTTGTCGTCGTGCTGGTTGCGAAATTCGCTGAAGGTGCCTGGATTACGCTGCTTTTCATTCCGCTGACGGTTGTTTTCTTCATCGTGGTTCGCCGCCACTACCACTCTGTCAAGCTCCTTACCACTTGTAAGGTTCCCGTTCACACGCAAAGCCTCAGCCAGCCTCCCATTGCCGTCATTCCCATCGACCGCTGGAGCAACATTTCACGTCAGGGAATTGAATTTGCCGCACGGTTCTCACCGGAAGTGATCGCGCTGCACGTCGAACCCACCGAGCACTCCGAATTGCTTCAAGAAGATTGGGAGCGTTACGTTGAGCAGCCCTTCCGCACGGCAGGCAAGGAAGCGCCAAAGCTGCTGCTCCTGCCTTCCCCTTACCGCTTCATCATCATTCCCATCATTCAGTTCATTCTCGACCTTTCGAAGAAGCACCCCGATCGCAGCATCATTGTGGTCATACCTGAGCTCGTGGAAGACAAATGGTATGAATACTTCCTGCACAATCAGCGTGGCCGGCTTCTGCAATGGATGCTGCTCGTGCAAGGCAATGAACGCATTTTTACGGTGAGTGCACCCTGGTACGTCGGGGAGCGAACCTGATTTGACCAACCCGATATTCCAGTGCAAGAGAAGTGAGCGTTTTTATATCACAGGCACGGGTTGTGAAGCTGGACTTCCTGGTAGCCGGTGGACTCGCGCCGGCCGGCTGTATCGCTAACGGTTTGCCTCAATTCCTGCAGGGACGCACCTTGCTCTTCGGCGGCCGTATTCTGCAGCTATGTACATCTACTAGGATGGTGGCCGGGCTGACTTCGGACCCGGAAGGATGGTTCATCTTGAAAGCATATCTCAAAGGCTAAAACCCTGCCGTCGAATATGATTCGAATCACCTCGAGTAAGAATATTCCGGAGTCTCGATTTCGTCGAGGCTCGTCGGACTCTGCTTCGCCTCTAGCAAGCATCTGTGTTAGGATAAATCTCGCATGAGCGCGCTGATTTTTGTGGGCGGTTTATGGGCGGTTTTGGCAGGGACAGCTGCTACCGTATGCACCGCAAGCGAACAGTGCGCTGTATGCGAATCTCGCAAACGCCTTGTTTGCAAGGTTTTACGGTAAGTTGTTGATTCCACGGTTGGGGACGTAGTTCAGTTGGTTAGAACGCTGCCCTGTCACGGCAGAGGTCGCGAGTTCGAGTCTCGTCGTCCCCGCCATTCTTTTCAAGCACTTACCGGAAGTGCTCGATTTTCGCGCGGGCACAAAAAGGCACAAAATTAGGTACACGTGTCGGAATCTGTCCAAGCGGAGCCTACGTTTCTAGTGTTTTTTCTGGGAACAATAGCGCAACGACGGCCTCTTGCGCGGTACGCTTCTCGGCTGTGACCGCCTGCGTGTACGTATCGAGCGTCACGCGAATTGTCGAATGACGCAGCAGTTCCTGCATGGTCTTAAGTTCGGCGCCAGTAGATCGAAGAAGTGTGGAATAGGTATGGCGAAAGGTGTGCCAGCCGATTCGTTTCGTAATGCCTAGTTTTCGCGCAACAGGAAGGATATGGTGCCGCATGACTTGCTGCGCCAAGTAGGGCCACCGGCCCTGATTCGCTGGACTCGCGAACACCCAACTCTCTGACGATTGATACGGCGTCTGGCCATGCCATTCGCGCAGAGCCTCGACCAGATCATGGTGGGCCGGAACAGGTTTCTGCGAGCTTTCCGTCTTGCAGAAACCAACAACGTTCTGCACGAAGGAGCGCGTTACGTAAATCTGTTTGGTGTGGAAGTCTACGTCTTTTCCTGACGGGACTGGGACTACAATGCTCGTAGCACTCCAGGATGTCATGATTGTGAAGCTTTAGCCGGGTGGGTGGCGGCTAATGAAGACTGCTTCTGTTTTTCTTCTTGATACGTCCTTTGATTTTTGCTGTCTTTAGTTTGGATTTCAAGCTACTTTTTGGTCATATTTCACGAACCTAGGGAGCCGGTGAGAGTTCGCCAAGGTTCTCAGCGCATCCCATCAGTTTCGGAGGGCCCCGGGAGTTGCGCGCCAGCAAAAGGATGGTTCGTCAGAGCTATTTTCCCACCGCTGGAAATCACGACGTTCACGTTCTCCGCTCCCATCAGTTTTTCAAAGCGAGGGATTTGTAAGTGATCAGCCACGAGGTAGTACCGCTCTGGCCTGCGCCAGTCTTCTGCCAGCTGTGAGTCCGTGAGAAAGATGTCGGGAGCCCCACGGGCATAAGAGCCGTATTCCAAATTTTGCCGGCGCCCGTTCACAAGAGGGGCCGAGCGGTTCATATAGAAGAACATCGACGAAAACGTGTAGTAGTGATGATCCACGCAAGACATGCACATTATACGGACTAAAGCTTTTCGGCCGCCGCTGGCACTTCTTGCAGCGGCAATACTCGTCTGCACCAGCCACTCCAGTAGCAAGGTTCATGATAGTCCAAGAAACTCGATCGTACGCGTCATCGGTGCCGAACTCATTTCTTCGCCGTCGTGTGGGCCCTGATACAGAAAGATCCCGTCAAATTCCCAGGTCAAACCCTACATGCCCCAACGCATCTCTGTTTAACGCCAGATACCGAACCACCCCGGCGACGACGAACAGGATGGCGCGCACCTCTCGACGTCCGCCGCGCACCGGGCGTTTGCCTTGGCTTTTCCCGCTATCGCGGGCCAAGGGTGCCAAGCCCGCCAGTCGCTACGTCGATCTGGAGGAAAAGACTCTGCAGCCTCTCGACAACCCTTTTGGCCCAAAAGTGTAACCTATGTGTCCGGTACGATCTGTCACCCATGTCTCCGGGCCGGACCCCAAGGTTTCTGGAGCGGGCGATGGGAATCGAACCCAGGCCCGATTTCCGCTATGTTGCTGAAACTAGCGGCTATCCCGAAGACTGCCGTCCAAAACCGTCCACAATCGACTGACTGGAACGAAAAAACCGCGGCAGATCAGCTTGAATGGTTCCTGATGTGATGAGTGAAAAAAGGAGCAGTACGCCCATGTCCGAAGCTTGGGAGGTTCGCATGACCCGGTCATGACACAGCTTGATTGTGCCAGGTGATGTTTCATACGTTGCGGCGTGATGGGCGTCACATCGGTCGGCGACGGGACACGCGAGCATGGTTAGTGAATGCGCAGGGAGTTTACCTGCTAGACTTGGACTTAATGCGACGCGTACTTACTTTCGGTCTCGCGTTCAGCGTCTTTGCTGCTGGCTTGATGCCACTTTCGGCTTGTGCCTTGCTCTCTTCAAAAACGGCCGAGTGCGCGGAGGCGACAACCCCGTCGCCATGCGATCAGATGTACGCTCCCAGTCCAGGAACGCAATTGTCCAGAGGTTCGGATAAATCCTGCTGCGTTACGTCGCAAGCCCCACTCCCAGAATTGCAGTTCAAAGGGATTGAGGTTGGACCGGCCGTCACCATCGCCGTATCGCAGGATACACTTACGGTTCCGAGCGTCAAACCGCACAGTAGACTTCTTGTCGTCGAAAACCCTTCACCGCCATCCTTTCAATCCCTTCTTTGCACCTTCTTGATCTAAATCTGGCCTGATCACAGCTAACCCCCCGCACAGGTGTCTGGGTGCGCTTGTTTCCCATGCTTTGATTACCTGCGTCGAGGTCGCTCGACCCTTGACTCGATGCCGCGAAAGGACAGTTTATGAAGTTCACTTCGATTTGGATTCTCGGAGTCTCGCTCCTTGTATTTGCACCACCCCGCGCCCGCGCGCAAGATGCTCCAGTCGGGAAAGTCGCAAAACTCACGGATCTTTTGACTGAGGCGGAAAAGAACAATCCTCAGATACAGGCGGCGAGGCACGGCTGGCAATCGGCAAGGCAGATTCCGACACAGGTCGCCACGCTACCCGATCCCCAAGTGGTCTTGCAGCAAACGAACGTGGGGAGTCCCCGGCCTTTCGCGGGGTACACCAACAGCGACTTCGCGTACATCGGGGTGGGCTTTTCGCAGGACTTGCCCTATCCCGGCAAGCTGCGGCTTCGCGGTGAGATCGCCCAAAAAGACGCGGATGCGTCCCAACAAAAATACGAATCTCTCCGACGTGCGGTGCTGGCTGCTGTGAAGATGGCCTACTTCCAACTCGGCTATCTGGCCAAACGTCAAGAGATTCTCGACGAAGACGCCGAACTCCTACAGCAGGTTGAACAGGCAGCGGAGTCACGCTATCGGAACGGCCTTGGAAATCAGCAGGACGTTCTCCAGGCACAACTCGAACGCACGAAGCTCTTAAGAGAAATCAACATGAATCAACTGGAACAGGGGAAATTGCAAGCACAGCTGAAGAATCTCCTGAACCGCTCACAAACCTCGACGGACATCGATACAGCCGAACTCTCCGAAAGCACGCCTGTCTATAACTTCGATCAGTTGCTGGCCGAGGCGAAAGCCAACAATCCCGAACTCTCCGGTATGCAAAAGATGGTGGAGCGCCAGGGATTGCAGATCGACCTTGCGAAGAAGGATTTCTATCCCGATTTCAATGTTCAAGGAATGTGGCAGCGCACAGACCCTTCGCAATTCCGTGCCTATTACCAATTCACCGTGGGCATGCGCATTCCGATCTACCGGAGCCGTCGCCAACGGCCCGAACTAGCCCAAGCCGAGGCCGACCGGGACCGCGCAAAGAGTGAATTTGAAATGCAATCGCAGCAGACCGCCTTCCAGCTTCGCCAGCAATTTCTCACGGCGGAAAAATCAGCGGAGTTGCTGAAGATTTATCGCGAAGGCTTAATGCCGCAAGCGCGCGCCGAGCTACAGGCGGGAATGGCCGCGTATCAATCCAATCGCCAGGATTTCCAGGCCTTGCTCGCATCCTTCCTCGATGTCTTGAAGCTTGACGAAGAATACTGGCAGACGCTCTCAGAACACGAAACCGCCTTGGCACAAATGGAAGAAGTAACTGGAGCAACGCTGCGCTGAACGACGGCACAAAGGAACCGTTCCATGAAAAACTATCGAACTGCATTCATCATCGTGCTCGTCACAAACGTCGTTCTAGTCGGAGTGCTCGCGGGTTTCTGGTGGTGGTCGCACCGTCCCGTTGGGAAACACACTTCCGCTGTACCCACTTCCTATCCTACGCCGCAGCAGGAGGTTAGTACTCCCACGGTGCCATCTCCATCCGCGGAGACACCACTCTCTCCCATTCAGCTCTCGCCCGACCGCCTGCAATCCATTGGTGTGAAGTTCGGGGTCGTCGAGCGGAAGGATTTGACGGACACCATTCGCACAACGGGGACGGTCGCGATTGACGAACGCCGCGTTTCTTACGTGCAAACGCGCATTTCAGGCCACATCGAGAAGGTTTTTGCGGATGCCACGTACCAATACGTGAAGAAGGGCCAGGCGCTGTTTACCATTCACAGCCCGGAACTTGTTACCGCCGAACGCGAATACCTTCTTGCTAAGCAGAATGCGCAAAATCTCTCGCAAAGCACAGTTCCCGGCGTTGCGACAGGCATCGCATCCCTTCAGGAATCCTCTCGCGAACGCCTCAAGCAATGGGACATCCCTCCACAAGAAATCGCCCGTCTAGAAACTACTGGACAGGTTGGCGAGACCCTGGAAATTGACTCTCCTGTTTCCGGCTATATCACCGAGCGCAATGCTCTTCCCAACTTAATGGTGCAGCCGGATACGCGGCTCTACACCGTTGCTGACCTCTCTACGGTTTGGGTCCTCGCACAAGTCTTCCAAAATGACTTGGGTCGCATCAAAGTGGGTTCACCGGCATCTTTGACCGTGGATTCCTATCCAGGCCGTACATTCCGGGGGAGAGTGGATTTCATTTACCCGGATGTGGACATGACCACGCGCACCGCTCGCGCCCGTTTGATTTTCTCAAATCCGCTACTCACCCTTTCTCCCGGGATGTTTGTGAATGTAAGTGTGGACGTGAATCTGGGGAAGCAATTGGCCATTCCTGTCAGCGGGGTCCTGCAATCAGGCTCCCGGCAAATTGTTTTCGTGGATCGCGGCAGCGGTTACCTCGAACCGCGTGAGGTACAACTCGGCCCTCAGGCAAACGATGAATATATCGTTCTCAAGGGACTGAAAGCGGGAGAACGGATCGTTACTTCCGCGAATTTCTTGGTCGATTCTGAGAGCCAGCTTCAAGCCGCGATTGGTTCGTATGCTTCCCCTCCTCCAGGGGAACCCACAACAGCACCTAAGAATAGTTCAAGCACCCAAAACACAGTTCAAATCGACTTCGCAATGGAACCCCAAACCCCGCACAAAGGCACAAATCTCTATCGAGTCAAACTGTCCGCCGCCGATGGCTCACCCGTTACGGGCGCTGAGGTCAGCGTTCGAAGCTATATGGCCGGTATGCCGGAAATGGGCATGGCCGCGATGAATGTCGTAACGCCGCTCGCTGAAAAAGGGAACGGTGTGTACGAAGCCCAAGTGACGCTTGAAAGTGGTGGAACGTGGAAGCTCACCATCACGGCGCTAAAGAATGGCGCTGCCCTTGCGACAAAGCAGCTCAGCCTTCAGGCACAAGGAGGCATGTAGCCATGATCTCCCGTGTCATTGATTGGTGCGCGAACAACCGTTTCCTGGTTTTCACCGGAACTCTCTTGCTACTTCTCGCAGGAATCTGGTCGCTCAAAAACATTCCTCTCGATGCCCTACCAGACATCTCCGACGTTCAGGTAATCGTCCACATTCCCTGGGAAGGTCAGCCGCCTAGCATTATTGAAGATCAGGTGACCTATCCCATCGTTTCAACTCTTCTTGCCGCTCCCCACGTGAAAGCCGTTCGGGCCCAAACCATGTTTGGTGATTCTTATATCTTCGTTGTTTTCGAAGATGGAACAGATCTCTATTGGGCACGCTCCCGTGTACTCGAATACATTCAGCAGCTTCAGGGAGTCTTGCCTAAAAGCGTTTCACCTATGATCGGACCCGACGCCACTGGAGCAGGCTGGGTCTATGAATATGCCGTCATTGACCGTTCTCACAGTCATAGCCTTGCGGAACTGCGCAGCCTTCAGGACTGGTATCTCCGCTTTCAGCTCGAAACCGTTCCGGGTGTGGCGGAAGTTGCATCTATGGGCGGATTCGTTCGGCAATATCAGGTGAATCTGGACCCCAATAAACTTCGCGCGTACAACATCCCGCTTTCCATGGTCATTGACCGCGTTCGCGATTCGACCAATGAGGTTGGTGGTCGCGTTCTCGAAATGGCCGGCGCTCGATACATGATTCGCGGTTTGGGTTACTTGCGTTCGCTGCAGGACCTCGAAAGCGTTCCGGTCGCAACAAAGAACGGGACCCCAGTCCTCGTCCGTGACCTCGGTACCGTCGCATTTGGTCCGGATATTCGGGAAGGAGTTGCCGAGTGGAACGGAGAAGGCGAAGCTATCGGCGGCATCATCGTCATGCGTGACGGCATGAACGCGCTCACAGTGATTGATGGCGTGAAGAAAAGACTTGCTGAAATCAAACCCGCACTTCCTGCTGGCGTCGAGATCGTTTCAGGCTATGACCGCTCTGGGCTGATTCATGACTCCATCAAAACTCTGCAACGCGATCTTCTTCTCGAAGTGGCAATCGTCAGCTTTGTTACCATCGCTTTCCTGTTTCATTTTCGCTCCGCGCTTGTTCCCATTCTGGCTCTGCCGATTGCTGTGGTTGCCTCCTTCATCCCTATGTACTTCCTCCGTGTCAGCTCGAACATCATGTCACTCGGCGGTCTGGCGCTCGCCATTGGCGTCCTTATCGACGCCTCTATCGTCATGGTTGAAAACGGCTATCGCCACCTGTCGGAGCGCATGGCGTCTGCAGCCCAATCTGGCACCGAAGTGACGGACAAAGATAGAAAAGCCATTCTCATTGGCGGGGCGAAGCAGGTGGGCCCGGCGATTTTCTTTTCGCTCTTGGTCATTCTCGTCTCGTTCTTGCCTGTTTTTCTACTCGAAGCGCAGGAAGGCAGGATGTTTCACCCTCTCGCATGGACAAAAACTCTTTCCGTGGCGTTCTCTTCTATTCTTGCCATCACACTCGTTCCCGTTCTCATGGTCATTTTTATCCGTGGCCATCTTCGCCCTGAATCAGAGAATCCCTTCTCACGCTGGACACAAGCTCTGTATCTGCCGGTTCTCCGCTTCTGCCTGCGCTACCGCAAAACGACACTTCTGCTCAACCTCATTTTTCTTGCGGTCACTTTTCCCCTTGCATGGCGCATTGGTAGTCAGTTCATGCCTCCGCTGTATGAGGGTTCCTCTCTGTACATGCCAACAGCCCTTCCCGGAATCTCCATCACTCAGGCTTCGGCGCTTCTTCAGCAACAAGACCGAATCATAAAATCCTTCCCGGAAGTGGAGAGTGTCTTCGGTGCCGTGGGCCGCTCGAACAGTCCCACTGACAATGCTCCCTTGGATATGTACGACACCACGATCATGCTCAAACCACGCGAGCAGTGGCGTCCGGGAATGACCTACGAAAAGCTCATTCGCGAGATGGACGAAAAGCTTCAATTTCCTGGCCTAACCAACACTTGGACCATGCCGGTGCAGAATCGGCTCGATATGGAGTTGACGGGCATCAAGACTCCGGTAGGCCTAAAGATTCAAGGCCCTAACGTGGAAGTGATCCAACAGGCGGGTACGCAGCTACAACAAATCCTGGGAAGCATTCCCGACTTACGTTCCATATTTGCCGAACGTGTCGCGGAAGGTTTCTACATCAACGTCGAGGTCAATCGCCTCGAGGCGGCCCGTTACGGGTTGACCGTAGGAGATGTCCATCGTGCGGTGACCTCTGGCATCGGCGGCGAAAACATCGCTGAAAATGTAGAGGGGCGTCAACGCTATCCCGTAAGTGTCCGTTACAGCCGGGACTTTCGGGATGACATTGAGGAACTCAAGCGCGTTGTGATTGCGACCCCTACGGGTGCACAGATTCCCATATCCGAAGTAGCCAAAGTCTATTTCAGCCGTGGCCCAGCCATGATTCGCGATGAGGACGGGCTCCTCACCGGCTATGTCTACCTGGACCTTTCGACCAAGGACTACGGCGGATTCGTTACGAAGGCAGACGGCCTCTTGCGCGAGAAGCTCACACTGCCGCCCGGTTATACCTACAAATGGTCCGGGGAATATGAATTCGAGTTGCGAGCAAAATCACGCCTGAAGATCATCGTGCCCATCGTGTTCTTCGTAATATTTTTGCTCCTGTACATGGTCTTCCATTCCGCAACGGAAGCCGCTGTCCTCATCTTTCCCACCTTTTATGCCATGACTGGAGGACTGATTCTCCAGTATTGGCTTGGGTACAACTTCAGTGTGGCAGTTTGGGTGGGCTACATCGCGCTTTTTGGAATTGCCGTCGAGACCGGCGTCGTCATGGTGGTCTATCTCCATGAGTCGCTCGACAAGAGGATTGCCTCGGGCATACCGCTAAAGCACCAGGATATCGAAGTGGCTGTAGTCGAAGGAGCCGTTCAGCGATTGCGTCCGAAGCTCATGACCGTGACGGCTGTCCTAGCCAGCCTGATCCCAATCCTCTGGGAAAGCGGAATTGGCGCTGATGTGATGAAGCCGATAGCCGCGCCCATTGTTGGAGGTATGATTACGTCGACAATTCACGTTCTGATTTTGGTTCCAGTTTTCTTCGCGGTGATGAAGGAGCGGGCGCTTCGGTCTGGCACTCTGAGTATCAATACCGGGGCGGAATAGATCTGGAACCAAGAAGGGGGCCATGCATGCTGTGCTGCACTGGGTATTGCGCCGCGGAAGCCCAGTTCGATCGCAAAGTGGCTGAGCGTGATCTGCGGCGCTACCGACGCCGTGGCGCGGACGCTACCACACGGCTCATTCTGGCAGAACTTCGGCGCTGGCCACTGGAGGGACGGCGGCTCGTGGATGTCGACGGCGGGATAGGAGTCATCAGCAGGGAGCTCGCCGGCACTGGCGTAGCCAGCGCTACCATCGTGGAAGCGTCATCTGCGTATTTGGAGGTCGCGCGACGTGAGGCCGGATCACTCTACGGAATATGTCCCACTCAATTTATCATTGGCAACTTCGCCGTAATCGCAGGCACTCTACCCGAGGCCGACGTAGTCACGCTCCATCTAACAGATTTTATACGACTTGGATATAGAATTCGTTTGAAGGCGCCTCATGCACCGTCCTATGCTTCTGCTCGTGCCAAATTCGGAAAAGCACACATGATCGCGATGGCCATGACTAGCGCTGGCCATAAGAGCGAGGTCTGCCTCGACGCTTCCGCGGGCCCGCGCAATCGGTCCCTCCTTCCCGCCACCTCATTTGTGGGTGGTGCACCAGTTCGCATGTTGTGCCCTTCGACCGCGAGACACGGCGATAACTACTCGCACGGCCACTACCTCGCGACGTCGATCGTTGCCATCATGCCCTTGCCATTGCGCAGAGTGACGGTGACCGTCGCCCGCCCGCACACGCCAGACCGAAGGATATACGCGCGGCTGTGTAGCATGCCCTCAAACTGGCACCTCAATTGGCGCCACCTGATGTTTTAACCGCTTTAGCGACCTTGGGCAGTTCATGACATCATCATGGCAAACTCAATGACCGAGCAGGATATGCGCAAGCACCCCCGTAAATGCTCCGACGAGCACAAGCCAAGCAGAGTTCAACCGAAACCGCAGCAGAATCAACAAGGACGCAATAGTCAAAAAGACTGTAGTGACATCAACGAGAGACGCGCGACTGAGTTGCCAACTGACCGCGCCCATTAACGCGAGCGAAGCGACGTTGACGCCGTCCAGAAAAGCGCCCGCGGTCTCGGATTTTCGAATATGCGGCACCAGCGGACCGCTGGCCGCGACCAGAAAAAAAGCTGGAACAAAGATGCCCACGGTCGCAATAACTGCTCCCCATGTGCCGCCGAGGAGGTATCGGCGATCAACCCCTGCATGACGTAGTTAGTGGGCAGGAAATAGACCAAGTAAGATTGATTTTGGTCCACTCGCGATTTAATTTGTTCCAGGTTCAGCACGTCCCCCATTCGGTGTTCCATCATCCCTTTGTCATCAGCGAGGATCGAGAGTACGACTACGTTCGACTCTGACCACAACGGAAGATGCTCTACCGTGTACTGCCGGAGGAGAAAGACCCCGCCAAGAACAAACACGGCCAGCAAGAAAAAGGCTGCCACTTTGCTAGCGAAAGATGAGAGTGGGACGGCATTCTCAATGCTCCTCGGAAGAAACATCCCCGTGCGTTGTAAGTATTCAGGGTAGGCCGTCGGATGCTGCCTTTGCATCCGGCCTTCTTCGTCTCTAGCGAGTAAGTAATACACCGAGACCATGGCAAGCCAGAGAAGAACAACCAGAAATCTCGGCCAGAGAATCGCCAGACCAGCACCAGCAGTCTCCAGAGCCACATATTGAGGATGCCTGATGAATACCTACAAGCCCTTCGTCGCAGGCCCCTTGCCAAGGAATTTCCCGCATACACTTGAACAGCACAAACTAAGAACACCAAGAGTCCGAGACTGAAAAATACGGAGCCCAATATGCGGACGAGTTCGAGGAACTCATTCGGCGGAACCACTATGTGTGTGAAGAAAAAAGAACTCAACCACCTGGTCGCACGGTACTTCGTTAATCCAAGCAAGAAGGGATTGAACGCGGTATAGAAGAAGCCAGCAAACGGGCTGATCATGATTAGGATTTCAAAGCACACGACGAAATACAGTGCCATGGCGCTGCTCAAAGCCACTCTTCTTCTAGTCATCTGGGAAGCTATTCCGCTCTCAGGATATCCGGCTCATTACTGTGGGTCTGAACTGAAAATCATTTCCAGAATGATGCTAAGTGTGTCGCCTCCGGCGTCACGAGCATACACGTCCCAAAGAGTATCTCGCACCACGCCTTGCGAAGATTCTTCAGGCCCGGTTTGCCTGCATCAGTTTCGCCCCGCTTAAACCAGCGTACGGTTTCCATTCGCCGAGTGTGCAGGAACCCGCTTCAATCGCCTCTCTTAGTCGCTTCTTGTCAGCCTGCAACTGTTCTTCCTTCTTGTAAGTGTTCTGTAGAAACTCGAATAAACGCTTCTTCATTCCCTGCTTTGGGTCAGCGAGGCGGTAGAAGATTCGGTAGCCGTCCCGACGGTCTAGCACGAGGCCTGAGTTCTTCAGATACGAAAGATGACGAGAGACATTTGGCTGTGTTGCCTCTAAGACATATTGGATGTCGCAGACACATAGCTCGCCATGCAGAAGCAAGTTCAAGATGCGTAGCCGGCTCGTATCACCAAGAGCCTTGAAGTATTGTTCCAGTTCTTTCATGCGTTCGTTCCTCTCCCGCTTTATGCTGCTACTTCTGCCATTTGTCGCAACCGCTCGCTCCCAACGGGCGCCTCAATCTGCCAGGGAATCAACGCCACACGAGTGGTCAAACTATCACGAACTTCGGAGATGTAACGGTGTTCAAGCCGACCGCGTTCAGCCAACACGGGGTCCTTCGTATCAGTGGCGCAAAAGCTTTGATTGATCACCCCACTGCCACGCAAGAAATCCGGTAACTACTGCAGGTATGGTAGCGATCGACGCGACCAGCAAGTTGTAAAAGGCCGCCGCAGCCAGCAGGTAGTGCTTCTTCCATTGAGAAAGGAAGTCAAAGAGGACGCCGATAATGAACAGCCCAATCGGAAAGTGAATGAGGACGACGTGCTGGGCATGCTTCGCGAAAAATATCGCTTTTATGTCGAACGGGTGCAAGGTCTCTCCTCACTCACTGCACGATGACTTTGCCGGTCATCTTCGGGTGAATTGAGCAGAAGTAGGGATACGTTCCCGCTTTGTTGAAAGTGAAGGAAAACTTTTCGTCCGTGTCGAGCACCTTGGACTTGAAAGTCTTCACTTCATCGGTGCTAACTACGGTGTGCGGAATATCGTCGCGGTTCGTCCAAGTAACGGTGGTCCCAACCGCCACGGTCAGACTTGCCGGTCCAAAGCTGAAGTTGTCAATCTTTACCTCGAGCAACGACGCTTTGTTCTCAGCGGGCGCGACAGAACTCTTTTGACCTACACTCAGTCCTACAATCCCCAGCATCAGAACTGCTGCCAAACCTGCAACAGACACACTTCTCCTCATGCCTTTTCTCCTTTTCAATGATTTATCGATCTAGTTTTTCACAAGAGGCTGTCGTATCGTTCATGCCAGCGACGAATCCACCACCGCCAGCGCCTGTTGCCCTTGTACGTAATTCACATCCGTGATTCCCAAGACCCTCTTGAGTTGCTCTGCGGGAACTTTCATCGGCCCAGGCGAATCGGCCTTGCCCGGCTGCGGTTGCGGAAACGCTGTAGACGCTGCCGTATGAAAGGTCACTTTGCCCTCAACCTTCTGCAGCGTTTGGTGAATGTGCCCGTTCAGTACCGTCACGGAGCCGAATTTCTTCAAGTAAGTCAGCGCTTGTGCGCTGTCTTCGGTGCCCCAGCCCCATTCGGGATAAACGGACCACAGAGGGATATGCGCGAACACAACGATCGGCGTGCTGGATTTTAAGTGCTTCACATCATCTTCCAGCCATTCTAGTTGATCGTGTCCGAGCGTCCCCAACCCGCCCGCTTTCAGATTTAGGACGTTCACCAAGCCGATGAAGTGCACACCCTTCTTGTCAAAGCTGCACCAACCCGAACCCTTGCTGCCCTTCCCGTAGCGCTCGAGATATTGCTTTCCGTCGTCGTTCAGGACATCGTGTTCGCCTGGCACAAAAAACACATCCTTTGGCTTAGCGGCCTTGAGAATCTGATCGACGGTGTCGAACTCTTCCGGCTTCGAAAGGTGGCTGATGTCGCCCGTATGCAGCATGAATTCTGGCACTGTCGGTAGAGCGTTAATCTTGTCCATCGCTATTTTCAGCGTTGCCGCAACGTCCGGATTTGCAGGTTTGTTGAATCCCATGTGGCTGTCGCTGATTTGCACAAAGCTCAACTCCCCCATGGCTTCCTTGGCGGTCATTCCCGGCAGCCGGCCTAAGGCGTAGGATTTCAGTACGCCTCCTTGAATTACGCAGAGAGTGCCCGTACCCACCCAGGCCATGCACTTGAGGAAGCCTCGGCGATCAATTCCGTCGTTGTTATGGTCGTGGATGATTTCGTCGTTCTTCTTTCTTGACATTGATTGCTCCTTCGTTTTGTTCTTGTGCGATCTGTCCAACGCTTACTTCGGAAACCCGAGCGGCGCGGAAAGAAGAAAGGGGGAACCGCGCCGCCCTTGTACGTGTTCCCCCGTGTAGACAGAAAACCTCCGCCGCTTATTCCCAAATTGCATCCTCGCTCACGTTTTTTTTATTCCCAGTGAAATGCGAATAAAACGAAACCTCAATCAGTTACCACGAGTGAACAATCTTGATCGGGGGAAGGTTCGGACGTGCTTGATTCCCAGGACCAGGTGCGTTTCGAGCAGCTTGTGCTCCCGCATCTCGACGCCGCTTTCAATTTGGCGCGCTGGCTGTTGCACAGCCCAGCGGACGCGGAGGACGCCGCACAGGAGGCCATGCTGCGTTCGTACAAATTCTTCCCGAGTTTCCACGGAGGAGATGCGCGCGCCTGGCTTCTGCAGATCGTGCGCAACACTTGTTACTCCTGGCTGGAGAAGAACTCTCGAGAGGGAAACATGACTGAGTTTGACGAGGAATTTCACGGTCCAACGAGTCCGACTCCTGCCGCGCCCTCTGGGCTCACCACCCCGCGCAACATTTTCGCACCATCCTAATCATTGTCCTTCTGCTGCTCGCCTTTCTCGCCGCGTTCCACGCCTGGACGATTTTCGCGCCGACCACGCTGGTCGCCACACTTCTGGTTTTCTCCTACACCGGCAGGAAGGCGGAAAAAGGCTGGCTGAACTCGCTGGGGACGAAACCGCTCTCCTGGTGGATTATGACCTGGTTCATTACTGTCGCAATTTGCCTCACTGCCGTGGGCACATTCTTCCGCGGCCCGGGCTGGTCCTGGGTGTGGCCCTGGAGGATGCATGCCGGCTGAAGAAATGGGCAAAGTCACGGATCGTTTGCGGTTCGTGTTCGCGGTGTCCAGCTTGATATTTCTCGCCGTACTGGCCATCTCGCCTTTCAAGGACTACCGCCGCGAATGGAAACAATACAAACGTTCTTATCTGCGTTTTGTGCGCTGCAAAACTTGGTCGTTCCTCGCAAGGACGCGTCTTTCCATCCCACCGGCTCCTTCGCCGAAGTCTATGAGCGCTATAAGTGCTACACCTGCCACAAATTCAACGGTTACGGCGGCGACCTGGCGCCCGACCTCACTTACGAGGGCAGCCGTGCGCAACGCCAGTGGCTCGTCGAGTTTCTGAAGAATCCGCAAACTCTTCGCCCAACGCTCATTCTGCGAATGCCGCAGCTCAACATGAGCGATAAGGACGCGGCCACCCTCGCGGACTACCTCTCGACGGTGATGCAGCATCCTTCGGCGAATCCGGCAACCACCGACGCAAAGCAGTTCACTCCTGCAATGGCCACGCTTGGCAAGCAGCTCTATGAAGTCAAGTATCAATGCCAGTCGTGCCACACCATTGGCGGCACGGGCGGATACGTTGGCCCCAACCTGAATAACGCCGGCGGCTGGCTCACGCCCGCATGGATCGAAGCCTGGCTGAGGAATCCTCAGGCACTCGTTCCCGATTCCATTGAGCCTCGCCGCAATTTTACTGATGAGGAGATCAAATCTCTGACCGCTTACTTGATGACCCTGCACGCAGGAATCAAGTCGCAAAAAACCGCCGCCCTTGAAAGTTCACACGCGATGGGACAGGGAGCGGGCCGATGAGAATCCACAAGCTGGCCCTCGCCGCACTCTTGGCCGCAACTCTCAGCAGCTTGCTCAGCTGTCGGAAGTACGCCGAAGCCGCGAAAGCCGATCCGCTTCTTGCAGCTTATGATTCGGAACCCGATTGGGCCGATTCGACGAAACTATTTCCGCTCGGCTACCAGCAAGCTCAAGGAAAGCGCGTCTTCTACCAATATTGTGTCTGGTGCCATGCGGATGCCACGCCCGCGGGGCCATCGAATCGTTCGAATCTTACTCCCGTGCCTCCGTTGCTGAACGACGGCGCCACGCTGAACACCGAGAGCGACGAATTCATGCAAAACATCATCACGCTCGGAGGCAGCGCCATGGGGAAATCCGCCATGATGCCGCCTTATGGCCGCACGCTTTCTCCGGAAGAAATTCGCTCTGTCATCGCTTTTACTCGCGCCATCGCACAGCCGCCGTACCAGCCTTCCGGCCGCCCAGGATCGCAATATTCCGCCAAATAGGAGATACTTTTTCAGCCCATGAAATCCGAACGCTCTCTAGGTTTTCACGGCAAACGAAGTCTGCTCGCCCTGGCGCTGCTCTTCCTGGTTTTCGCCATTCCGGCGGCGGCCCAGGTAAGTCCGAACGAAATCCTGAACCCCGACCTCAGAGCTCTCGAACAGGCTTATTTCCAGCAGCTAATCGGAATCAACCAATCCATTGCAAAAACCAAATTTCCCTTCCCTTTTTATCTGAGCCGTTACGTCGGCCTGGATCCCGCTAAGCAGGCCGAAGCGGACTCGCGCGGACTAGAGTTCGTTCGATTTCAAGACCACGTCATTCTGAAAGTTACAGGGAATTACAACGCGGCTTATGACACGCTCCGAATGACCCAAAACGAGCGGGCCGCCGCAACGCTTCGTTCCATCGTCCTGCCTGTTTTACAGATAGTCACCGCCGCTCTGCCGGAGGATTTGGCGTGCGATGGCATCGGCTTCGAAATCGCTCACCACACGCGCACGAACGATCGCAGCTACGATTTTGAAGGCAAGGAAACGCTTGTGGTTGTTTTCGATCGCGCAGATGCCTGGGCCATGTCGCGGGCGGGCAGCGACGCGGAGCGCCAGGAAATCCTGAACCGCTCGAAAGTGTTTGTCAGTGGCAAGGATTACGGGCTTTCGCTGACCGAGCGCGACCCGGTTAACGTTGAGACGCTGGCGCGGTCCATCCCCGCCAAGCCTGACGCCACGTCCTCGGCTCGCTCCTCTGCCCTGACTTCGCATTCCCCGCTGTTGAAACCCGCAATTTCTGCTCCCATCCCACAGAATTCCACCTCGCCTTCTACGTCGGCTCAACCCGAATCGACGCCCGCATCCGTGGCCACCGTGAAGCCTGCTTCAATTACGGTTGCAGATCCGCCACCCGCGATTCCTGCGGCGACACAATCCGACGCGGATCGCCTAGACGAAAAATATCAGACTCAGTTGGGCGCCCTTGCGAGGGAAGGCGCTACGAAGTTTCATTTCGTCGCGTACGCGCCGCCCACATTTGTGCTCTTCCACGACCAAATCGCCCTTCAAATGACCCTGAAGAATTCGCTGCAATTTGGCCCTGCCAAAGGCTCCATCTACAAGCGGGCCGCCCAGAGTTTTGACCTTTTCCTCGCCCCGCTGCTCAAGGACATCTCTGAACGTGTTTCCCCCGACGTGGAGTTCCAGCTTTTTGATTTTTCCGTGCTGAATAAAATTTCGCCAACCGCCAAAGAAACCTCCGAGGCCATCGAGTTCATTTGCCCCCGCAAAGCCCTCAAACAATTTGTCAACGCGGAAATCACCAACCAGCAGTTGCTTGACCAAAGCATCGTTCTCGTCAACGGCGTCCGCATTGCCCTGAATCTGCAACTTGTCGAATAGAGAGGCTCGCGCGGCTCTCTTCTTTCCAAACCGGCGCTCCCCCAACCTCTTGCATCCGGAAGGCTTGCTGTTACCTTGACACAAGATCGTGATATGGTACAATTGCGAGGTTCTTGCGCAAGACCCATCTGGCAGGCCGGAAGATCAGTGCTTTATTACTTATGCGTTCCCGCCCCGCGGTTCTTCTCACTCCTCCTTCGCTGGCGTTCGCCGTCTCCAAAATTCGCGTAAGTCCTTTCTTTGCCACACTTCCAGAAAATCGCCCGCTAATTCTAATCATTGCCACACTTCCAAAAAACCCCTCCTGTAAGCCCTTTGTTTGCCACACTTACGCCCCCCCTCCCCCCGGCTCCCTGCTTCTACTCCGGCGCACTTGCCATCCTCGCAAGTTCCTTCTATTGTCGGAGGGCAAAATCTGCATGTTGTAGCAGCGGATTTACGCCGCTGCCTCCGGCTGAGAGGAAAAACGTGAACACACGCTTGCCCTATCGAGGTTTCTCAAGCTCCCTCGTGGTCGGCTCGGTTGCTTTACTGCTCTCAATACGCGCCATTGTCGCCATCGGGCAATCGGCTCCTCCTCAATCCTCCGCCGCCGCGCCGGCAAATGCCCCGGCTCAGGCTTCGCAACCGCCCGCCGTTTCGCCGCTCGGAGCTCGCAACGATCTTCCTAACCCTTACTTAGCCGGCGTGAGCTGGGGGCAGCTGCCCAACGGCAGAAAATGGGGTTCCACCGCGGGTGTCACCGTCGGCCTCGATGGCAACATCTGGGCGCTCGACCGCTGCGGCTCTTTCGGCTCCCGGGGCACCAACTGCGTCGGCTCGCCGCTCGATCCCATACTTGAATTTGAGCCCTCCGGCAAATTTCTCAAGGCTTTTGGCAAAGGGCTCTTCGTCAGCCCCCACAAAATCACCGTCGACCGCGACGGCAACCTCTGGGTCGCTGACAACGGGTTAAAAGACGGCATGGGCCAGCAAGTCTTCAAATTTGACCAGAACGGCAGGATTCTACTGACGCTTGGCAAGGCCGGCGTGTCCGGACCCGGCTTGGATACGTTCGACCAGCCCACGGAAGTCGCTATCGCTCCCAACGGCGACATCTTCGTTGCCGACGGCCACGGCGAAAAACCCACCGCCAACGCCCGCATCATGAAATTCGATGCCCACGGAAAGTTCCTCAAGACCTGGGGCAAAAAAGGAACCGGCATCGGTGAATTCGATTGCCCGCACACCTTGGCTTTCGATTCGCAAGGCCGCTTATTCGTCGGCGACCGCCAGAACAATCGCATCCAGATCTTCGATCAGGAAGGCCATTTCATCGCCGAGTGGAAACAATTCGGCCGCCCCAGCGGAATCTACATTGATAGGAATGACGTGATCTACGTCGCCGACTCCGAATCGCGCGAGGGCAAGCCCGGTTACGGCTACAATCCCGGCTGCCGCCGCGGCATTCGCATCGGCAGCGCCAAAGACGGCTCCGTGAAGTATTTCGTTCCGGATGCCGCGCCCTACGCGAGTCATGACGATTCCACCGGCCCCGAAGGCATCACCGCCGACGCTGCCGGCAATATGTACGGCGCCGAATACACCATGGACGTAAAAAAATACGCCAGAAAATAATTCGCCGCGCTTTTTTTGCCCGCGATTGCCGGCAAATCGTGTGGAATGTATATTGGCGTACGGCTGAGAACGTAAAACGCAAGAACCGTGAATGGGTTGGGGGAGGAAACGTGGTTAAAGGTTGTGCAATTTTGTTGTGTTGTTTGATTCTCGTGGCGCTACCGGCGACGGCGCGGGCGCCAAGCGTTTCGGACGTGTACGCGCAGATTCGCGCGGAAGAAACGAACAACTCGAAAATCAT
>Ga0209166_10000982_pt1 | contig 25887 bp, 24 predicted proteins | sample Coa_R1_3_FD_187151 | JGI IMG/M metagenome (GOLD analysis project Ga0209166, IMG submission 187151) | Surface soil microbial communities from Centralia Pennsylvania, which are recovering from an underground coalmine fire - Coalmine... | ecosystem: Environmental > Terrestrial > Soil >...
CAACCGGCTGATGAGCGATACCTCGATGACGAAGGAGTTTGCGGCGGCAGCGGAAACGTTCGGGCTTACGCTTGAAGATTTTGAAAAGATCACGATTAATGCGATGAAGAGTGCCTTTCTACCATACGGGCAGCGATGCGACTTGATTTACAAGACCATCAAGCCTGGATACGCGAGGGTGCGGGAAAAGCTTGCGGGCAAGGGGAAAAACTGACCGGTGGATTTGGCGGGTATGGAAAATCCTTTCATGGCACGCGCGATTCAGCTCTCTCTGGACAACGTTGTATCGGGGAAAGGCGGGCCATTCGGTGCGGTGGTGGTGCGGAATGGGAGTATTGTGGCCGAAGGTGTGAATCGCGTGACCGCGACTAACGATCCGACGGCACACGCCGAAATCGTTGCCATCCGAGAGTCGTGCGCCAAACTGGGAGTTTTTGAACTCAGTGACTGTGAACTGTACAGTTCGTGCGAGCCGTGTCCGATGTGCCTGGGCGCTTGCTATTGGGTGCGATTGGCTCGCATCTATTTTGCGAATTCGGCAGAGGACGCTTCGCAGTTCGGGTTCGACGATTCATTCATCTACCGGCAGTTTGCTTTGGATTTGCCGCAGCGCTCCATTCCGATGACTCCGATGATGCGCGAGCAGGCGCTGGCTGCGTTTCGCGCATGGCAAGAGAGCCCCAACAAGATCGCGTATTAAGATCGCGAGCCGTCTACGAAGGCTATGCGGTTCAGGATTTAGGCGTGCGACGAGCTTCGGCTTCCGCTAGCCACCCCCGGCGCAATTGCTCGGCGGGAATGCTGGACAGATAAGGCTTGATGTCGAGGATGGGAGTGGCATCGAGCATGTCGAGGCCGCGTACGCGTAAAGACCGACCTTGGCGACCGAGCAGTTCCACCGTCGTGAGTCCGATCGGGTTCGGCCGCCGTGGCGACCGCGTCGCGAATACGCCGTGAGCGCGATTGTCGCAAGGAGGAGTGCCGCAAAGCTCGAATTCTCCGGCGCGATCGAAGACCCAGAGAACGATCAAGTGGGAGAAGCCTTCGATATCGGTGAGTCCGGCTTCGAATTCAGGAAGAATTTCGAGAGTACCTTCTGCGTCATGTTTGGCGCCGAGGCCTTTGGGGACCTGCTGCGTGTCGTGGTAGGGACTGCGAACGTAACCGATGGGCTGAGGGGAGAACATGAGAGCCATTTCCCAATAACAATATCAGTTGTCAGACAAGGCTGGCACGGGGGCGGGACGCCTCCGCGACAGCCGGCGAGACGCCGGCGTTACGCTGACTGCGTCTAGTCTTTTTTCTCCTGCGGTTCGCGCGGGAGAGGGGGCTCAATCGGTTTGCGGGGGAGCATTTGATCGCGCATGGCCGCTTCATAGACGAAGCTGGCGACGATGACTGAGATCTGCTTGAGATCCTCGGGCTGCAGGCGATCGTACACGTCCATGTTGGAGTGATGGGTGCGAGTTTCGTACTCGACGGGATCCTGAATGAATTGGAATCCGGGAATGCCGACGGCGTCGAAAGAGAGATGGTCGGTGCCGCCGGTGTTGCGCATGGTGAGCGTGGTCATGCCGAGATCTTTGAAGGGATGCATCCAGGCTTCGAAGATGGGAGCGACCGCTGCGTTTTCCTGCAAATAGACGCCGCGAATTTTTCCGGTGCCATTATCTACGTTGAAATAGGCGGAGACTTTTGCCTGCTCGGGCTTGACGGTGACAGGTCCGGCCTCGCGGCGCAGGAGCGTGGGCATGTCTTTCATGGCGGGATCGTCCATGTGAGGCCGCGAACCGAAGTGGTGCTCGACATAGCCTTGGGAACCGAGCAGCCCTTCTTCTTCGCCACTCCACAGGCCGATGCGGATGGTGCGGCGCGGCTTGATGTCGAGTGCTTTCAGGATGCGGACTGCTTCCATCATGACGATGCTGCCGGCACCGTTGTCGGTGGCGCCGGTGCCGGCGTGCCAGGAGTCAAGATGCGCGCCGAGCATGACAACTTCATCTTTCTTGTCGGTTCCGGGAATCTCTGCGACGGTGTCGTACTGCATAGGATCGTCATCGTAGAAGTTGTTGGTGACGTTGAGTTCGAGCGCGACATCTTTCTTCTGATCGAGCAGGCGCGCAATGCGGCTCCAGTGCTCTGACGCCATCGTGAGTTGCGGGATGGTTGTAGTCTCGCCGGGTTTGTAAGAGCCACCGGATTGGACGAAGACGGTACCCCCGCCGGCGGTGCCGCGGCTGTGATCGATGACAGCGAGAACTTTCTCGTCGGCGAAGAACTGGTTCAGATCCTTCATAAACTGCCGCCGCTTCAGAAACTCGGCGAAGCGGAACGGCGGGCGCTCGCCGGGAATTTGATATTCACCGATTTTGGCGAGGTCTTCATCCGTGAGGCGCTTGTATGGCAGTTCGGTGATGGGCTTCACTTCGGCATCGGGGCCGAAGATGACGATCATGCCCGCCAGCTTACCGCGATATTTGTCGAAGTCTTTCTTGTCTTCAATATTGGCGCGGATGCATTTGCCGGTGACAACGCCGTTGGTGCCGGGCGTCCAGGCTTTGGCGTAGGCGAGCAGAGGCGTGATGTCGGGCGCAGTCATGCGGACATTCACGTACTGATTGGCCCAGCCGCGGCCGAAGGGGCCCCAGGGTTCCAGGTGGGCATTGGTCAGGCCCATGGCGGTGAACTGGTCGCGAGTCCACTCATTGGCGCGCTTCATGTTCGGAGAGCCGGTAAGACGCTCGCCGATGGAATCCATGAGGCCGGAGGCGAGTTCCATCACGTGCGAGTTATGGAAGCCTTCATAACGAATGCGCGTGATGGTTTCGAGATCAACTTTTTCCTGGGACCAAACGGCGGGAACAAAAGCAAGTATCAAGACAAGAGAACAGAAAAATCGGGCGGACCTCGTCATGATCGGCTCCTGAGTGGAAAATCAATCGGCGATTATACAACTCGAAATCGAACGCGAGAGGAATGCGATTGTAAAGTTATTTAAAGAATATCGAGGGCGGCTGAAGATTTCAGATTGCAGATGGGAACGCTCAGTGGCTTCAATCTGTAATCTTCGTTCTTCAGTCTTCAATCTGAACTCTGCAATCTGAAATCTTGCGTTGGCTCTTAATCGCTACGAATCGTTTTTTACCTTGGGCTCTTTGCGGTGTTCCTCGGTATCGACGGAGTAGAGCATGTAATGATCGAAGGTATGCCGGCGGTAGTAACGGTGCTTACGGAAGTCGAAGTAAATTTCAGCGCTCCTGGGCAGCCACAGTGTGGTGTTCTTCTTGGGAAAAGGAACGGGGCCGTATTCGACCACCTGATGTTCGCTGAGGAGTTGAATCTCGGGCATGGGGCTGACCATTTCGGCCTCGATGCGCACGATTTGAAATTTATCAGCCGTGATCCACGCTCTGCCTTTCAGGCCGACGGGGTGATTCTGGTTGCCGACTCTGTAGTTGTGCATGCGGCTGGGACGGTCGTCGCGTTGGCGGAAGTGCACTAGCCAGCTGGCTTGCCCGTGCCAGTCGCCGAGTCCTTCACAGGTCATTTCGAAGTTGTCGCGCATGTGGGGATGGAAGACCAGCGCCAACGCAGCGAAGCCGGTGCTGGCGATACTATCGGGATATCCATGAAGGTCCAATTTATCGGCGCGGTATTCATCGACAGACAGAAAGCCGGGCTCGATTTCCGAAATCGAAGCGACGTAGTTGTACTTACGCGTTTCGGTGCGAACGGGATTGCCGTACTCGTCAAGCGCTTGATGGAACAGGTCCTCCACCGCCGCAAAGCGGGTCACGTCTGCGACCAACTCCTGCACACGCTTGCCCGACTCATCGATCACCTTATCAGCTGGACATGTGACGCCGGACGCAACAGACAGTTTGATGTCGTCGACCCCGGGCGGCTGCCACGCCCTTAGCGATAGCTTGGGCGCCGGGAGGGCCAACAGAGGGTCCACGCCTGTGAGTTTAGCTTTGGCTTGCGATGTATTCTCGACGAGGGAAGGGGTGGAAGCGCCCTCCTCGATCTCCGCAATCAGTGCGCGAACCTGTCCGGCAACGGGGTGCCGTGGCGATTCCTCCAGGAACGTTTTCAGAGCCTGAATTCCTTCCTGCGACTGCCCCAGATTCACCAGTGCCTCACCCAAAACGAGCTGCGCCGAACCGGCGGCGTTCTTGCCTTTGCTAATTGCAATCTGTGCCTCGTCGCGCGCCTTGGCGTAATTTTTTTCGTGCAGGTAGGTATCGGCCAGCAAGTCGTGAGGGACCCAGTTTTCCGCATCAGAAAGCACCGCCTGCTCCAGAGCTGATCTTGCGGCGGGATAGTCTTGCTTCTCCAGGCCGGTTCTGCCCAGGAGCGTGAGGGCTTGACCGTTATGAGGGTTTATAGTGGTAGCGGTGCTCAAGTAGTTTCCAGCCTGGGTGTAATCCTTTTTCTGGAAATACAAATATCCCAACAGGAAATTCAGGTCCGGGCTGGCAGGGGCGGACTTGTAGGCTTCGTTGAGTTGTTTTTGTGCTTCATTCAGATTCCCCGATTTAAGTGCCGAAACAGCGCGTTTGGCTTGCTTCCGTACCTTCGCGGTCAGCCTTGTGTCGGTTACGTCGAGGTTCATGGCGGCAGGGTCGCGTTGCAGCACGATTTCGATGTGCTGCAGTACCAGAGTGCCTGCGACCTGGATTTCCTTATGGGTGCTGAGGTAGCCGACAGCGCTGACCTCGACGTCGTAATTTCCATAAGGGACGTCCGTAAATACTCCCAGAGAAGCGCTCTCAGAATACGGTCCTTCTGACCCTGACTCGGTGGTCTGCCAGCTTGCGGACTGGGTCGTGAGATTGACCAGCTTTAACAAAGCTTGACGATCGAGTTGAGCACCACTGTGCGCGGCGAATATTTTGAAGATCAGAACTCCCGTGTTCGGGCCTGTGGTATAGGACCTTACAGTCGCAATTTGATCTCGGTGAGAACCTTGGCCATTCAGCATGTCACCGGTTGATTGAGCGCTTGAACCGGGAAGGAGCAGTACTGCCACAACAAGCAAGAGGCTTGGCGCTCTTGAGAAGGAAGACATCGGCATGGCGCAGCCGCGGACCATACTACGTGGAAAAGCAGTGTGGCACAGGGCGTAGACGGGGTCAAATCAAGGTTTACCGGTCCTGACCTAAATCAATGTCGCAGGTCGTTTCTAGGATGACGCTTTATTGGGTTCGACTGGTTCTTTGCGGGAAGGTGTGGGGCTGGCCTCGTCGTCATCACTATTTTTTTGGATGTACTGCACGATGAGCGAGATACGGCGGTTGGCCGGGTCGAGCGGCGCTTCCGGCTTACGGAGTCGCTGATCGGCGAAGCCGCGGACCTGAATAATTTGGTCGGCTCGAATTCCATTGGCTTGCATGACACGGCGAGCGGCATTGGCGCGATCGGCCGAGAGTTCCCAGTTTCCATACGTCGCCGAAGGAGCGTAGGGCTGGGAATCGGTATGGCCTTCGATGGAGAGTTTGTTAGGCAGGCTGCCGACTTCCTGGGCGAGCTTGATGAGCAGTTCGGCTCCGTCGGGCTTCAGCTTGGCGCTGCCGGTGTCGAAAAAAGTGCCGCTGGCGGATTCTGAGAGCTCGATGCGAAGGCCTTCGGCGATCACCGTCATCTCGATATGGCTTTTGAGTTGTTCGAAGTCCGACATCTGCCGCATCGCCTGCTGTAACTGTTCTTTCAGCTTGGGCATGTTGTCGCGGGTGAGGACAAAGTTGTCGCCCGCGCCCTGCATATTGGAGCCGACCTTCCTGGAAGTTCCGGTGGGATCTTTGAAGTATCCGCCGACGGCGACTTGAATCTGTTTGCTGCTGTTGAGCAGCCACAGGACGATGAAGAGCGCCATCATGGCGGTAACGAAGTCCGCATAGGCCACCTTCCATGCGCCGCCATGATGGCCGCCGTGGCCGCCTTTTTTCTTGACGATGATGATGGGGCGGGATTTCTCCATTTCCGACATATCAGGTTGAGGCGGCAGCGGCAGCAGCAGCCGGAGGAGCGGCCGCGGCAGCGCCTCCACCGCGGCAGGCTTGTTCGAGTTCTTTGAACGAAGGGCGTACGTGGCCCGGAACCGCGCGGCGCGCGATTTCAACCGCCATGATCGGCGCGGTGCCCTTGAGAAAAGAGATCATCAACACGCGGAGTACATATAGAAAAGCGTGTTCTTCTTCGGCTGCTTTCGTCATGTTGGCGGCGATGGGACCAACCAGTCCATAACAAAGCAGGATTCCAAGAAAAGTACCGACCAGGGCGGCGGCGACTTTGCGCCCGATTTCTTCGGGAGGACCACCAAGAGCGCCCATGGTAATGACGACTCCCAGTACAGCAGCAACGATGCCGAGACCGGGCAATGAGTCGGCCATAGTGCTAAGGGCGATGGTTGGCTGAGTCGCGTCCTGATGCTGCACTTCCATATCGAGGTCGAGCATCTGATCGAGCTCGAAAGCGTCGACTCCGGTAATTGCCATGCGCAACGAGTCACAAACGAAGTTGCACACGTGATGGTTCTTGAGGAACGCGGGGTACTTGGAGAAGATGGGACTTTTCTCGGGTTCTTCGACGTCGGCCTCCAAGGCCATCAAGCCATCTTTGCGGGCTTTATTGAACAGGTCGTACAGCATTTTCAAGGTTTCGATGTAAGTCTGCTTGCCGAACTTGGAGCTGCCGAAAACGCCGCCGATCCCAGCCGCAATTTTCTTGATGATGTGGAGGGGATTGGCGACGAGAAGGGTGCCACCCGCGGCTCCCGCAATGATCACCAACTCGGCGGGTTGGAGAAGCACGCGAATGTTACCGTGCTCCATGAGATATCCGGCAGCGATCGAACCGAATACGATGATGATGCCGATAATGGCAAACATTACTTGCTCCCGGGTGGATTGGCGGTCGCGGCACGGGCGATTCCCGCGGCCTCAAGAGAGTTTTGAAGCCGCTGCAGGAGCAAGGCGTTTGTGTCTCCGAGTTGAGGCGTGGCCTGTCCGACGGACACGGGCAATGACCGGCGCTCGCCCCACCACTCAACGGAGTCGTTCGATAACATGCTGCGGAGGCGCTCGCAAACGGACCGAAGCGCGTCTTCGTGGCAGCCGTTCAAGATCACCAGAAACTGATCGTCACTCCAGCGGCCGACGAAGTCGGTCTGCCAAAGGGCTCCTTTGAGCGTGTGTGCCAGCACGCGCAACAGAGACGACGCGGCATCGCTGCCGAAAGAGGCGCGGAAACGATCGAGCCCTTCCATCCGGAAGCAGAGAACTCCAAAAGGAGCCTGTAAATTGGTGAAAGAGCCAAGGGCTGTGCGCAAATGAAATTCCATGCTGGCGCGGGTGGAGAGGCCGGTGATCTCGTCAATTGCGCCGGAAGCCTGCGCACTGCCGGTGCGCTGATCGAGAGTGACGGCTGGCTGATCTTCAAAGGTCTCGACCGCACCGATGATCGAGCCGTGAACGTTGCGCAGCGGAACCGCGCGGGCTCTGACAGGAACCTCATGCCCGCCTTTGTGCCGCAAGGACAAGACCGCATCAGCCGGATGTGCGGTCTTGATGGCGTGAGCCAGGGGGCATTCCTCTCTGCATGTTTCCGTGCGGCGTTCGCCGCAGTGGAGCAAGGCTTCTTCCGTGCAGCAGTGGCCCAGAACGTCATGTCGCAGATGGCCGGTGATGCGTTCGGCGCCGCTGCTCCAGAACAAAATTCGTTTGTGAATGTCGACTACGCAAAGGCCGGTCGGCAAGTTTTCGAGGATGGTGCGGCAGATTTCAGAATCGTCGAAGGCAGACATGAGAGTGCGCGGAAACCTCCGCGGCTAGCTGATTCATCGGCAAAAATTCACAGGACTTCAAGCCGAGGGGAGACGGGGTAAAACGACAAACGCGCTGCAAGTGGCGGGTTTTCTGAGACATGCGGGGCTGGCACTTTGGTGGTGGGGATGGCCCGAACGTGCCATAGGCAGAAAGCTGCAACCAGCTTATTTTCATTGGTGAGCAGTTCTGGGGGAGGGCTGCCCGGGCGTCCTGGATCCGAAAGGGTTCAGGGCGCTCGTCATTTTAGGGCTAAATTTTAGCGGCTCTCCGGTCCTCAACGCTTGTAGGTTCCCATCCACTCGGCCTGCGCCAGAGTGTGGCCCTTCATCGCGGCTTCTAGTTCAGGCTTGCCTGCTTCTCCCTTCAGAGCCAGCTTCGTGTCGAGCGCAAATAGCTTGAAAAAATAGCGATGGGGCTTGCCGGCTGGAGGACAAGGCCCGTTGTATCCCGGCTTGTGGAAGTCGTTCATGCCTTGCTCGGAGCCGTCGGGCAGGTGGGCATTCTTGCTGAGGCCTTCCGGCAGCGAGCGCAATTTTGCGGGCGAATTCCACATTGCCCAGTGATTCCAATTTCCGACGGGTGCGTCGGGATCGTCAACGAGCAGAGCGAAACTTTTGGTTCCGTCGGGAGAATCGGTCCAGCTGAGTTGCGGGGATAAGTCGCCACCATCGCAAGTGAATTTCTTGGGGATGGCGCCACGGTTGGTGAAACTTGGACTGGAGATGGTCAGAGACATAGGCTGCTCCGCGGGGACGGAAGATTGGGCGAGGGTGCGCGTTTGAGATGACATTACGCAAATCCCCATGATTGCTATTGCGAGGAGCAAGAGCGGTCGCGGTGCATTGCGAAACCGGTTTCGAGTCTGCAGGAGCGATTTCAAACTGGCCCTCCGCGGGAGGATTCAGTTGGTGGAGATGGTGAAGTTGACCGTGATCTTGGCTTGAGTCTCGACGGTCTCGCTGCCCTGGTAGTGCGGTTTGAAGTGCCACTGTCGGACGGCTTCTTGTGCGGCCTTCGCCAAGATCGGAGGTCCGCTGAGCACGCGAAGATCCTGGATCAGGCCATCGCGGCCAATCAGTGCCATCAAGATCACGGAGCCTTCGACTTTCATCTGGCGGGCGAGCATGGGATAGCCCGGCCTCACTGAGCGGGCCACGAGATCGTCGGTATCGGCAGAAACCTGCACGCGCTCGGCGGCGTTGCTGGTGACGTTGGCCGCAGGCGTGTTGGTGTCGTCCGTCGCGGGTTCGGCTACCTGGGGTGGAGGAGGCGATCCCTCCTGCAGTTCGACGCGCATCGAGTTGGATCCGGGATGAACCATCCGATGGTTGTCTCCGGCGACGACCTCGACTTCGAGGGGAGGAAGCACGGTCCGGTTGCTGATGGTAACCGGTTCGGGCGGAGTGGCCGGTTCAGGATCGGCGACAATCTCGGCAACAGAATTTTTGCGATGCGGCGGCCGTGCGTGAGTCTTGTGCGTCGCTGGCGATGCCTCCGGGGCGGGACTGGGGCTTGAGGATGCTTTCTGGCTCGGCTGCGGAAGTTGCTCTTGCGCTTCCTGCGCATCCGGAAACCAGAAATCCCGATCGCGATAGAGAACAAATGCCAAAGCCCCGAGCAGGAGCGTCAAGGCCATAACCATCAGGCGCTGCTGTTTGATGTCCGCCTGCGACGTGCGCAATAGAGGACGGTCCGATTTGGGTGGCATTGGCTTCAGTTCCAGCATGCAGGAGACCTGGTGTTTCAAAAATCGCTGGGGATAGTATGCCCCGAAGCGCGCCGAAAAACCATAGAAAGCGCACTTTCTAGTGACGGGGGGCTGAGTTTTGTCCGTTTGGGTAGTATGCTGACGTAACTTTTGGGAACAAGAGGAATCCGATCTGAAGAGCTTATCGGAGCTTGTCTATGGAGCCAGAGAACGCGAATCCGGAGAAAAAGCAGGGGAAAGAGATCGGCCCTGAGCCCGACCAGCAGGAGACGAAAGCCGCGGCCGAAGAGGATGGAGCGGCAGAGGCTGTCGAGCCACCGGTTAGGAAATCAGAAATTATCCACCCAACTATGGACGGGCGGAAATTCGCAAGCGTTTCGCGCAGAGAACTGCTCAAAGTGGCGCCGGTGCTGGTGTTAGGTGCCTTTGCGATTCCTGCGTTCCAAGAGGGACTGCTGAAGGCAGGATTGGGATTCAGCGATTGGGCATCAAAGTGGATTTTCCGGCGGGGACACCTGGCTCCGACGTTTGCGGACTCGGCACTGACGCCGTTCGAGAAGTTTCCCATCAATGACTACGACGTGGATGATCCGGGAGTGATCTTCGAGAACTGGACGCTGACGGTGAGCGGGGAGGTGCAGAAACCGGGTGAGTACAGGTTGGAGCAGATTCAGAAATTGCCGCGTGTCCGGCAGAATACGCGGCACGTATGCGTCGAAGGCTGGGACGTGGTCGGGCGATTCGGCGGGGCGAGGCTGTCGGATTTTCTGTCGCTGATCGGGGCGGATACGTCGGCCCGATTCATTACAGTGGGGTGCGCCGACGATTATTACGAATCGCTCGACATGGCGACGGCGCTGCATCCGCAGACCCTGCTTTGCTACGAGATGTACGATCAGCCGCTCACCCGCGAACATGGCGCGCCGCTGCGGCTGAACATCCCGACTAAGATCGGGTACAAGCAGGCGAAATATCTGACGAATTTGAAAGTCACAAATGTTCTCGACAAAGTGGGATATTGGGAAGACCAGGGGTATTCGGAATTTTACGGGCTGTGAAAAAGAATTGTTGATTGATGATTGTTGATTATTGAATAAAATCCGCTGGCCAACGGTTTCAATCAACAATCAAAGATCAACAATCAACAGTTCGCGAGGTCACATGAGCGGTACGGCAGTTGAAATCACCCGAGTCAAGGGCGACGAGGCCGAATCCGTCGGACGGGCGGCGTATGAGCATCCGCTGGTGGTGCGCCTTTGCCATTGGGTGAACGCGATTGCGCTGTTCGTGCTGGTGGGCAGCGGACTGCAAATTTTTCGCGCGTTCCCCAGCTTCGGGGCCAAGATTCCGCAGAAAGATCTGCTGAACTGGCCGAAATCGTTTGCGATTGGCGGTTGGCTGGGTGGTGCGCTGCAGTGGCATCTGACGTTCATGTGGATTTATATCGCCACGGGCGTGATCTATCTCGGATATGAAATCGTCAGCGGCAACTACCGGCAAGTTTTGTTTACCCGCCGCGATGTTGGCGGAGTTTGGCCGATGGTGAAGCACTACTTTTTTTTCGGTCCGAAGCCTGAGGTGCGCGAGGCTTACAACCCGCTGCAGAAGAATGCGTACACTTCCGCGATTGGGCTGGGTGTGCTGTCGGTGCTGACCGGGCTGGCGATCTGGAAGCCAGTGCAGTTCTCGTGGCTGGCGCAGGTAATGGGCGGATTCCACTGGGCGCGACTGTGGCACTTCGCGGTGATGTGGGCGATGTTGGCATTTGTGTTCGGGCATCTGGTGATGGTGGTCGTGCATGGCTGGAACAATTTCGTTTCCATGCTGACGGGTTGGAAAAAGGATCCAGAGTACTGACGCGGTAGGGAAAGATGGCCGAAGCGAATGCACTGTTGAACAACCCGGCGGGCACGATTAGCGAGCAGGAGTTGATCGCGCAGGTGCAGCGCGGGCAGAATGAGCTTTTTTATGAGTTGGTGCGGCCCTATGAAAGGCGAGTGTATGCGGCGGCTTTGGCGATTCTGCGCAACGAGGCGGATGCGGAAGATGTGGCGCAGGAGGCGATGCTGAAGGCGTTGGCGAACATACGGCAATTTCGCGCCGAGGCGCGCTTCAGCACCTGGCTGATTCAGATCACGGTCAACGAGGCGCTGATGCGGCGGCGAAGGGGAAGAAACGCGATCATGGAAGGCATTGACGATCATCGCGACGAAGAAGGCGAATACACGCCAAGAGACTTCGCGGACTGGCGCGAGATTCCTTCGGAGGCGCTGGAACGCAAGGAAGTGCGGCAGAAACTAGCTCAGGCCTTGGCGACGCTTGATCGCAAGTATCGCGAAGTTTTCGTATTAAGAGATATGGAACAGCTGAATATTCAAGAGACTGCGGAGGCATTGGGGATTTCGATTGCGTCGGTAAAGACGCGCCTGCTGCGAGCCCGGCTGATGTTGCGCGATCTGCTCGCCCGAGGATGGGAGCAGGGCTGGTTCAGCCGCCTGCCCTTCGAGAAGGGAACGAAGCCATGGTGAACCCGGAAGCTGTGAACTGCGAACAAGTTTGGCGCGAGATCTCGAATTATCTCGAAGGCGATGTGGATGCCGGTTTACGCGCGGCCATGGATACGCACTTCCGCACGTGCGCGCGATGCAAGTCGGTGCTTGAGGGGACAAGCAACGTTGTGCGGCTGTATGGCGACGAGCGGATGATCGAGGTGCCGGCGGGATTTGGACGGAGACTGGAGCGGAGACTAGCCCGCAGCCGCCGGGTCCGCAGCAACTGGGCAACCTGGTCGTCGTGGATGATTCCAGTGGCGGCCATGCTCTTAATGGCGGGCGGATTGAAGGTGGCGAGTTCGCGGACGGTTCCGCATCCGCTGTTATCCGCGCACGCGCAGCCGGCGCACGGAATTCCTCCTGACATGGCGGTGGTGGTGTCCTCGGGCGCCAAGGAATTTCATGTGGTGGGTTGCGAGTTCATTCACAACAAGGATAAAGAGCGGACGCTGACCGCCAGGGAGGCGGAGCGGGAGGGGTACGTTCCGTGCGTGCGGTGCATGCGGAAGTACCTGGAGACGGCATCTGCTGGGAAAATTGCGCTGGACTCGGAAGCCGATGCAGTCGCCGATGCGGGAGAAGAACGAGTGCCGGGCGGACGGTAGATTGCGTTTCGGGCTGGGAGCGGGGGCGGGACGCCCCCGCGACAGCCGGCGAGACGCCGGCGCTACGAATTTGGCGCGAGCGGATGCCCGCGCCTTCGTCTGAAGAGCCGCTAGTTGTTCTTCATTTCGTCTTTTTTGGAGTCGTCCTTCTTCATGTCGTCCTTCATGTTGTCTTTTTTCATGTCGTTCATGTTGTCTTTCTTCATGTCGTTTTTCTTCATCTGATCCTTCTTGCTTTTCTTGTCTTTCTTCATCTGGTCGTGCTTCATGGTGTCTTGCTGGGCGTCATCTTTTTTCTTGTCGTCTGGCTTCATCGTGTCCTGGGCGAATGCAGCGAGGGAAGCGGACATGACACACGCCAGCATCAAACTGCTGAACATCTTTTTCATAGGCTCTCCTTGGATGAGTCGGTCTGCGCAGCAGGCTATACCTGCGGGCAGAGATAGGATGTGCACTGCGGCAGGAAGTTACAGCAGATGAAAGATCTTAACCGCTGAGTTCGCCGAGAAAAATCGCAGAGGTCGCAGAGAAAGGCACAAGACAACTCGACCGAATTAGCAGGCCAGTTGGTCGCGGGTCAGTTTCAGTCCATGCAGATTTCCGAGGGCGGTTACGGCAACTGCTTCGGTTTTGAAGTATTCGTTGGCCAAGCTGGTCAAGTCCTCGGGGGTGACCGCTTCAATGCGCTCGATCAGTTCATCCAGATCATAGAAGTGGTCGAAATACATTTCCTGGCGCGCGAGGTTCGACATACGCGAGGTGCTTGACTCGAGCGACAGCATCAGGCTTCCCTTGAGTTGAGCTTTGGAGCGGCGCAGTTCTTCCTCTGTTACCGGTTCGGCCTTCAGCTTCCGGAATTCTCCGATGACCGACTGCACGACTTTGGCCGCTGACGCGAGCGAAGTGCCAGCGTAAACGGCGAGGCATCCGGTATCGCGATAGGGATTGAGATCGCTGTAGATTGAGTAAGCCAAGCCCTGGCGCTCGCGAATATTCTGGAAAAGGCGCGAACTCATGCCGCCGCCGAGCAGGGTGTTGAGAATGTATCCCGCGTGACGCTTTTCGTGGGCAATCGGGTGCGCGGGAACTCCAATGCAGAGTTGGACCTGCTCGAGAGCTTTCTTGTTGCGCAATATGATTCGCGAAACGATCTTGGGCGCGGAAGAATGGAAGCCATTGTTCATCGGCTTCATGTGCTCGAAATGACCGGCGACCAGCTTGACGAATTCGTCATGATTCAGGTTGCCGGCGGCCGAGACGATGATGTTTCCCGGCGCGAAGCGGTGAGCGTAGGCGTCGAGGACCGGCGGGCGCTCGAAACGCTTCACCGTTTCTTTTGTCCCGAGGATCGGCTTGCCGAGCGGATGATCTTTCCAGAAATTCTGGGTAAAGATTTCGTGGACGAGATAGTCGGGGTTGTCCTCGTCCATCTTGATCTCTTCCATGATGACGCCGCGTTCGCGTGCGATGTCAGCGGTATCAAATACCGGATTGAGCACCAGGTCGCTTAGAATATCGAGCGCGGTGGGCACGTGCTCATCGAGAACCTTGACATTGAAGCAGATGCATTCCTTGGCGGTGAAGGCATCCATGTTGCCGCCAATGGAGTCGACTTGGCGGGCAATATCTTCGGCACTGCGGTGGCTGGTGCCCTTGAAGACCATGTGCTCGATAAAGTGGGAGATGCCGTTCCATTCGGCGTCTTCGTCGCGCGAACCAGTCTGCAGCCATACGCCAATCGAGGCCGAGCGGATGTGCTGCATCTGCTCGGTAATCACGGTCAACCCGTTGGCGAGCTTTTGGCGACGAATATTGCGGACTTCTTGCACCATGGGGACTTCAGTTTCCGTTGCTAAGACTTCAGAGTACGCGGCCGGGAGCATACTTCGGCAGGGCCTTTCCTATTCTGACATACGGTCGAAGAGTGTGCGAGAATAACTTAAGCTTTTAGAATCATGAACTTAAACCAAATCACACTGCTCGGGATGGATCGTGCCGAACTTGCTTCGCTGGTGGACAGCATGGGCGAGCCGGGCTATCGCACGAGCCAAGTTCTTGATGCGGTTTACCGACAGCGGGTTGACGGCCTTGAGGAAATTTCGACCTTGCCCCAGAAATTGCGCGAAAAGCTGGCGGCGGAGGGAGTTTCGGTCGGGCTGCCTACGATTGAGAAACGATTCGTCTCGCAGGATGGGACGGTTCGCTATCTGATTGCTTTTGCCGATGGGCAGAGCGTGGAAACCGTGTGGATGCCCGAGGGGGATGGCGGAGAGGCGGGAGATGGAAGCGAGGCCGGAGATGCCGAGGAAACCGGCAAGCGCGGAAGAGGGCGGGCGACGATCTGCGTTTCCAGCCAGGTAGGTTGCGCGGTGGGTTGTCAATTTTGCCTGACGGCGCTGCTCGGCGTGAAAAGAAATTTGAGCGCGGGAGAAATTGTCGGGCAGGTCTGCGCCGTGCTGAAAGATCAGAACGTTTCACCCCCGCAGGACCGGATCAACCTGGTGTTCATGGGAATGGGAGAACCGTTTCTGAACTATGACAATTTGATGAGGGCGGTGCTCTTGCTGGTGGAGGAAGTGGGCGTCGCGGAGTCAAGAATGACGGTTTCCACGGCAGGCATTGTGCCGAGGATTCATGATTTCGGGAGGGAGAAGATTCGTCCCAAGCTGGCAATTTCGTTGAACGCTTCGGAGGAAGAGTCGCGCTCAGAGTTGATGCCGCTGAATCGAAAATGGAATTTGGAACAGCTGATGGCAGCGGCGCGAGATTTTCCGCTGCGCAATCGGGAACGAATTACGTTTGAGTATGTGCTGCTGAACGCTATCAACGATGCGGTTGAGAACGCGAAGCAGGTAGTTGAATTGCTGCGCGGCATCCGCGCGAAGGTGAATTTGATCGCCCTGAACCCAGGACCCGGCATTGAATTTTCAACTCCGGAAGACGATCGCGTAGCGGCCTTTCAGCAGGTCTTGATCAAAGCCGGAATTCCAACGTTTGTGCGGCGTCCGAGAGGGCGGGATATTTACGCGGCGTGCGGGCAGCTCAAGCGTACGGTCGAGATTGCCACAGCACCGGCACAGTAGCGTCCTTGCCCTTCGCTTTTGCCGGCGCGAGATCTGAAGCGGGAAGTTCGACGCGCAGAAGTACCGAGCCATCCGCGGAGAGTTCACGAGAAATCTGCCCACGATGTTCCTGCAGAATCCCCTGGCAGGCGCTCAGGCTGAGGCTGTCTTCGTCGCTGGAGGAGTTTGGTGAGTTCTCGGGCTTCAAGGGTGCAGTGGCAGCAACAATTTGCAGAACGCAAATGCCGGCTTGGCGTCCGGTGCTGACGGTTACGATCTTTCCCCCGCGCTCGCTTAACAAATGCAGACAGTTGGCGAGCAACTGGAGGCATACCTGCAGAAGTTGATTGGAGTCTCCCAACACTTTTGGGAGCGCAGGATCGAGTTGAGTGTGAACCTCGATTTCAAGAGTCTCCCATTGAGGCTGGGTCAGTTTGACTGCGGTACGCGCCAGCGTGTTGAGGTCCAACGGCGTCTTGGGCGTGGGTACCTGACGGGCGAAGCTGATCAGGCTTGCGACCAGCGATCGAGTGCGGCGCACGTGCTGTCCGATCTTGGCCGCGAGAGGTTTTTGTGTGTCGCTAAGCTGTGTGTTCAGCAGCAGATCGGAATAGCCCAGCATGGCAGTGATGGGGTTATTGAGTTCGTGAGCAGCCCCGCCGACCAACTGTCCCACCGAAGCCAGTTTTTCGGACTGAAGAATCTGCGCCTGCAGGCGTTTCAGATTATCGAAGGATTCGCGAGAGTAGGTGAGCAGGCGCATGAGTTCGCGATCGAGCATCTGTTGGCGCAAAAATACCATGATACCCATGCAAAAGGCTGCCAAGAGCGTCAGAGCCAGGCGGAACATCCGAATGCGTGCGGGGATGTTGAGGTCCGACATAGCCCAGGCGGCAAACAGCGGCAGAGAAAAGGCGGAGATCATGCTGCAGCGGGCGACCCAGAGTCCGTACCCGCTGGAGGCTTCGCGGGTTTCGGACTCAGGCTGGTCGATCTGCGTCCTGAGCCCAATCCAGGTAAGGCTCGCCATGGCCGCGAGCAGCGGAATATCGTAAAGGCTGCCGCTGTAGTAGCCGTTGCTGGCGATGGCCCAGTTGGCCACGGTGGAACCCGCCGAGTAGCAGATACTCATGCCAAACAGCGCCCCATAAAATTTTCTCCATGGGCCTCTGCTAGTGATCCAGCAGGCCACCAATCCTGCGAGAAATGCCAGTTTCTCGGCGTTATAGACGGAGCTCAAATTGCGGTTATAGGCAGCAATATCAGGCGTGACATACTGCCACGGCATGACAATGAAGACATAGAGATAGAACCACCAGACGAGCAAGAGAGCGAAATCGAGACGTCCAATGCGCGCGCCGTACTCATCGCGGGGAACGTGTGGACGCAGGGCCAGTGCTGCCATCAGGGGCACAAAGTGAAGAAAGAGAACGATATCCCAGGCGCAAAGATCAGGCACGTCGCGGCGCAGCACAACTTCGGAATAAGTCCAGAAGAGCTGATAGAAAAGCCAGAAACCGAGTCCCAGGGTAATGAGCAACCAAAAAATGCGGGTGCGGCCCCGGGAGCGCGCCGCGAGAGGAATAAACGAAGCTGTGCCAGACAGCAAGAGAAGCGACTGCACGATGTCACTGAACGCGGTGAGAGCAAACGAGCGTGGCAAAGCGAGCGCGGTCAGAATCGCGGCCGTCAACAAGCCCGCTACGGCAGCCAACCATAGATTGGAGCGCTTGCTCAGGACAGAACCTCGCGACCCATTGTAGATGGGAATTAGCGGTGGCACTGGTTACTGGAGTAACCTCACTTAGAAGGAAGCTATAGGCGGTGTCTAGAGTCGCACTTGCTCGATAAGCTCTTTTTATTCAATAATGTCCGGGGTGATCGCCACGCCGTCAAGGCGGATCCGTTTTGAATCCTCACGTAGAACGCTATCGACAATCTTGGAGATTAAGAATTCCTCCTGAACAGGGCGAAATCCGGCGCGTTGAGCGCTGGCTGGCCACCGCCCGCGTCTTTCTGGCGGTGTCGACGTTAGTGGCCATCCGGATGGATCCGACGGAAGTATTGGGACGCTCCTGGGCGGCTTACGGCCTGTTCGTCTTCTACATGGCGAATGGGATTTTGATCCTGATGCTACTGCGGCGAAGGCAACAATCCACCGCCGCGTTTCGGCTGCTGGTGCATTGTGGCGACATTGTGTGGCCGGCGCTGATTTCCGTGTTTGCCCAAGGGGCACGATCACCTTTCTTCCTGTTCTTCTTTTTCGTGCTGGCGGCAGCGGCGTACCGGTGGGGCTTGTGGGAGACGCTGGGGACCGCGGTAGCAGAAGCGGTACTGCTGTGGATCGAAAGTTTCATTGTGTTGCACGTCTGGCCGCAAGGATCGTTGGCGCTGCGGACCTTGACAGGTTTGCACATCAATGTGACTGACTTCGAGCCGCAGCGGCTTTTCATGCTCTCGATTTATTTGATCGTGATGGGCCTTTTGCTGGGGTATCTGGCGGAGCAGCAAAAGCATCTGCGCGCGGAAAAAGCGCTCGTGACCGGAATGCTTTCGCGGGTGCGAGTGGAAGCGGGTTTGACGGGCACGATGGAGCAAATCTTCCGGGAATTGCTCTCCATGTACGGGGCATCGCGGGGAGTGGTCGCCTCGCAGGAAATGCACAGCAAGCGAGTGTTTGTCGGGGAAATTAGCCAGGCAAGCGGAAGCGCTCGGCCCGAGTTTAAATGGCTGGAGTCCGCGCCACGGGACGTGAAAACCTATGTGGAAGATTTTCCCGGAGATGTATGTTACGCCTCGATTCGGGCAGACAAATGGACGGCATTGGCGCTGGATTACTCGGGCCATCCGGTGCCAGTGACGAATCTGGCGCCTCTGATGGAATTGCGGCAAGCGCAGAGTTTTGATTCTTTGGTGACAGTTTCTTTTCTGTCGGGAGGAGAGTGGCGGGGACGGATATTCCTCTACAATCCCCAGTGGCGCGGCGAAAAACAAGAGGAATTGCGTTTCTTGCTGGACGTGGTGCGGCAGGTGGGGCCTGCAGTGTATAACGTATACCTTCTGCACCGATTGCGGCGGCGCGCACTGGCGGCGGAGCGAGCCCGGTTTGCGCGAGAACTGCATGATGGCGCAGTGCAATCGTTGATCGCCATGGAGATGCAGGTAGACGTAGTGCGCCGCCAAGCCGAGGCCAACCGGCCGATCGGCGGGGAATTGGGACGAATTCAAGGGCTGCTGCGCGAAGAAGTGCTGAAGTTGCGGGAATTGATGCAGCAGATGAAGGCGATCGACGTGGACTCGCAACGGTTGCTCGGCGTCCTGAAAGACACGGTTGAGCGCTTTCAACGAGAGACAGGAATCAACGCGCGCTTCGTTACCGATCTGGACGAATTGGACATGCCACAACGGGTTTGCCGCGAAGTATTGCGGATTGTGCAGGAAGGCCTGGTAAACGTGCGCAAGCACAGTGGGGCACGTCATGCGCTCGTGCGTTTGGCCTCCAGCGGAGAAAAATGGACTCTAACGGTAGAAGATGACGGAAAGGGGTTCGCCTTTGCGGGCCGTTACAATCAGGATCAGATGGAAGAGTCCGGGAAAGGGCCAATGATCATCAAGGAACGGGTGGGCTTGATTGCCGGGGAACTCACGGTAGAATCAAATCCCGGACAAGGAACGCGCCTGGAGATAACTGTGCCTCGGAATGGAAGCATGCCGCATGACGTTTAAAAAGCAACAAATTCGCATCGTGATCGCTGATGACCATCCGATTTTTCGGGACGGGTTGCGGCGCCTGCTGGAAGCGGAAGCAGATCTGAAGGTGCTGGGCGAAGCCTCTGATGGCGCCGAAGCGGTAAAGCTGGCGAAACAATTGAAACCCGACATTCTGCTGCTCGACCTGGCGATGCCCAAACATCCGGGGCTGGAAGCGCTGCGGGACTTGAGCATGCCGGCGAATGCCACGCCGGTGCGCGTGATTCTGCTGACAGCGGCCGCGGAGAAGGGGCAAATCGTCGAAGCCCTGCAGCTAGGCGCTCGAGGCGTGGTGCTGAAAGATTCCGCCACGCAATTGCTGTTGAAGGCGATTCAGACCGTCATGGCGGGGGAATATTGGGTGGGACGAGAGAGCGTTTCGAACCTGGTGCAGTACTTGCGAACGTTGATGCAGTCTTCCCACGACGAAGCCCGGCAGAAGAAATTCGGGCTCACACCGCGGGAACTCGAGATCGTTTCAGCGGTGGTTGCGGGGTACTCTAACAAGGAAATAGCGGAGTACTTCAAGATCAGCGAAGATACGGTTAAGCACCATCTCAGCAATATCTTTGACAAGCTGGGTGTCTCCACGCGCTTGGAGTTGGCGCTGTTTGCAGTCAATCAGGCATTGCCGCTGAAAAGCATTGCATGATAGCCCTATCTCCGGATGACACGATCGTGCAACCGTGTGGCACTTCAGTGCCATTGGCTACCGGAACCCCGGAGACTACAGTGTGGAATACCGATCAGCTTGGCCTAGTACTATCTGTCACGTCATCAGAGGTTACCTGGGTTCGGGGTACGCAGAGACCAAGCGAAGGTTCGAACAAGAGGAGCCTTGTGACAAAACTTCTACAGCAACTCTGGAACGATGAGCGTGGCCAGGACATTGCGGAATACGCGGTGATGTTGGCCGTGATTCTGGTAATCGTCGTGGGTACGATTCGTCTCATCGGCTCGAATGCCAATAATGTGTTCTCGCAAGTTGGCAGTGCGATACAGTAAGGACCGATCCAGCCTTTTGCAATCAGGACGCACCGACGGCCCCGCCTGAGTCGGACGCGAAGCTGTGTGCTCCGCTGTTTCCTGCCGCGACTTTATTCGAGAAAACTATTTTGGTTGGTTCGCAGCCGGCGTACCAGTCGTGGTGAGCGCCACCTTTTCGGCGCCTCCGGTTGATAGCCGAGTGATATACGGGAAGAATGGGGTAATCTCAAACTCCATTTTCTCGCGGGATGAAGTCAGAGCGACGGGCTTAGCTTTGGAGAGCTCCGCCTGATCGCTCCAGGGATCGACCTTGATCCGTCCACCCAGCGGCAAAGCTGCAATCTGATCGAGACGCTTTTCATCGAGTTGCGGGGCCGTGGCCAATAGATTCGACATGCGAATGCTCTTGTCGCTGGCCAAGCCGTTGCCCAGGTGTGGGCGAATCAGCTTCGGCAAATCGGGAGCGTGTTCCTGCAACGCTCTCAGAAACAGTCCGGCGTTCCCCAATTTGTCCTTATAAGGCGAGTTCTTCAGAAGTTCCAGAGCCTTGGTGTCGGCGGCTTGTTCATCGGCGGAATTTTGCTTGAAATCGAGCCGCTGAAAGGATTCCTCGTCGGGGAAGAAAAGCTTGTCATTGAAGGCAAGCTTGGTATCGAAGGGATGCCCGAGGATGATGTGGCTGACCTCGTGGGCGAGAACCATAGCCAGCGCCGCTTCGTCAGGAAGAACATCGAGCAGCCCGCGGCTCATGACAATAGTGTGGCCGATGGTGAAAGACTCCAACGGGGCAGTCAATAGAACGCGGCAATGGAAATCGCTCTGCAGATCGATGTTGTTGGTGACCAGGAGATTGTTGACGACCGTAGAGAGAACCTTGTCTACCTCGCCCGGAGGGGCGAGCAGGCCGATCTTCTGCATGCGCTCGATGGCGTTCTCTTCGGCTTGGCGCTCCCACATGCGCTGAGCCATGACCGGACTCGGATCAGCGGCAGCATCGCTTTGGTCTTTCACCGATTCCGCCGAATCGACCAGAATCTGGGTGAACTCCTCATTCTTGTTCAGGCCTTTTAAGTCATAGCCCCAGAGGCGAGTCTGCGCCTTGAAGTGAAGCGTCTTGGTGAGGCCCGTCTTGAGGTTGGACTCTTCTGTATAGACGTAGGCCGGAAGCCAAGTGCCGGGGCGCATGTTCAAGCGCCAACTGTCAAAGTGGAAAAAGAAATTAATTTTGGGCTGCGGATAATAGGTTCCGTTGAAGCGGACGATATTGTAGTCCTGGTCCTCGACCCAGATTCTGCCCAGGAAGCGAACGGTTTTCTCGCCTTCGCGGGGTTGAACATCGATGACGAGGCAACGGACCTCGCCGAGAAATTCCCTGCGGACAAAGGTAAATTTGTAGTATCGCTTCTGGAAATCAGAGTCGAGCACGACCATTTGGGCGAAGCCCATGGGAAGGTAATGGAGGGAGTAGACCCCGGTCAGCTTGCTGAGCATGCGATGGCCGAAGCCCGGCTGCCCGACAAATGAGGTGTCTTCAGGCCCGTCGCTCATATCGAGCCGGCCGAGGAAGTACTGATCCTTTACCGGTTCGGTATTCCCCGAAGAGTCATTCTTCAAATCCTGCAAATAAGTTTCAACCAGCGGATGCATGTGGCGCATCTGCGCCATGAAGTAGTGCTCGCGTTGCACCACGCGATCCATGACATCGCTGAGAGTGGCGGCAGGAGGCGGGGTGCCCGGGGTCGGTGCGGACGTGGAGGCGGCAGAGTCCGTAGGCGAGATAGCGGGCTGCGCTGCTGCAGATGGCGCTGCTTCCGAACTTAGCGCAGCTTGCGCGCTGGAAGGAGAAGAATTCTGGGCGGTAGCTGTAAAGCTGCAGAACACGAAAACGGAAAAAAATCCCAAGCCCGAAATACAACGAAGCATACGCATAAGAACCTTCTGGGAGTAAATCACGCTAATTGGAAAATGATATGAACGACGGCGGTCGAGTCATAGGGTTGGCCGTCTTTCAGTGCGGGCTTGAAGCGAATCTGTTCGGCGGCGCGTACGGCCGCATCGTCCAGACCGTGTCCCAGTCCGCGAACGACTTTCAAGACACGTAGTTTACCGGAAGCTTCCAAGACAACTTCGAGAAGAACTTCGCCCTCGATGCGCTTGGCGCGAGCTTCATCGGTATAGATGGGCACCGGTTTGGAAAGGATTTCCGCCGGAACTAGTTTCGCGGCAGCCGATGGGGCGGGGCGCGATTGAACGGTAGGAGGAGCGGCAACATCGGCATCGCCAAAACCCGCGGGGCGAACCGCGGCCGGAGAGGAAGTGCGGGCGTTGCCGACGGCCACGCCACCGCCAAATCCGGTACTGGCAACCACCCCCCGGACGCCTTTCGACCCGCCGGTGCCGTTGCCGTAACCAGGGCCGGTGGGCATGTCGAAGCCGCCGGATTGCGCAATGTTGACGGCACGAGTCTGTGTAGCCCTGGCAGGAACGCCGTTAGGGTCGCCGAATCCGCCAGTCTGTACTTGTTGCGGCGGGCGCTCGATGGTTTGCGGGGCGGAACTTCCGGTCGAAAAAGTGTTGGTTCTTACAATCTGCCTCGGTATGGCCGGTGCGCTCGTAGGTACCTGATCCAGTTTCTTTGCGGCGATCTTTACTTCGGGAACGGGAGCATCTTCAACCTTCGGCTTGGGCTGAGGCTGAGGAGCGGGCAACCGCATTGCGGAGGTAGGCGGTGGATCAAGCTTTGCTTCCAAAATCGGCCTGGGAAGTTGCCGCTGCGGGGTGTGATTCTCGGGAACCGGAGTGGGAACCAACTCGATTGCGTGGTAATCCTTTTTCGGCTGTTCGAGGATCTCCGGGTGCAAAACAGGTATCCAGACGAGAATCGCAATTACAACTGCCTGTACGCCATAACTGAGGACAAACTCGTGCCACGGAGCTTTCCACTTAGGAAGGGGGGAAAACAACACTGCTTCGTCGGAGAGGAGCGGCACCATAATCAGGTTCTTTGCTACTGAGATGCAAACACCGGATAGAGCTTAAAAGTTTTTCACCTTTTGCTAGAACGCGGCGAACCCCGGGAAAGTCACGTCGAGACAAAGTGTACTATCCCGCGGGCAGTCATGCACGAAATAGGCCATTCAGAGAAGCCGCTCAGGCGATAAGCCACTGGCAAATCAATAACTTACAAAAACAGTAGTTGGTTTGAGAACGGCAGCCGTCCTAAGGGATGCAAAAAACTACACTCTTTCAGGACAGATTTCCTGTCGTCCCTGTCAGTTCAACAGCGCACGATCTTTGGGCTGGCAATGTCCCGCGTGGCGTTACGGGTGTCGACCACCAGCTGCGATTCCTGGACGATGTGGCGGTAATCATAGTCGGAATGGTCGGTTACGATAACGATGCAGTCGTACTGCGCAAGGTTCTTCAACTCGGCACACTTCATTTGCAGGTCGTACTTACGGCCCTTGCCAATGAAAGGGAAGTAAGGATCGTGGTAGCTGACCTGAGCTCCATCCTTTTGCAGAAGTTCGATGATGGTGAGCGCCGGGGATTCCCGCAGGTCATCAATGTCTTTCTTGTAGGCGACACCCAGCACCAGCACGCGGGCACCGTTCACTGATTTCTTCTGCGTGTTCAGCGCGCCGCTCACGGAGGCGAGGACGTGATACGGCATATTGGTGTTAATTTCGCCGGCCAGCTCGATAAAGCGAGTGCGGAAGTCCCACTCTTTGGCCTTCCAGGAGAGATAAAAAGGGTCGACGGGAATGCAATGGCCGCCCAGGCCGGGGCCGGGATAGAACGGATGAAAGCCGAAAGGCTTGGTGGAAGCCGCTTCGATGACTTCCCAGATATCGATTCCCATGCGCAGGCATAAAAGCTTGAGTTCGTTGACCAGGGCGATGTTGACACAGCGGTAAATATTCTCGAGAAGCTTGGTCATCTCGGCGGCGGCTGGTGAAGAGACCGGGACGGTGCGCTGGAAGATGGAACCGTACAGAGCTTGGGCAAGTTCGGAGGCTTGAGGATTGAGTCCGCCAACGACTTTCGGGATATCGCGGCGAGCCACGCTGGTGTTGCCGGGATCTTCGCGCTCGGGGGAAAAGGCGACGAAAAATTCTTTGCCGGTAAAGGTCTCATTTCGAGCAGCTTTAAGACCCGCTGTATTCTCCTTTTCAAGAATAGGAACCATCACTTCTTCGGTGGTGCCGGGGTACGTGGTGCTCTCGAGTACGACCAGCTGTCCTGCGCGCAGGTGGGGAGCTATGGAATGAGTGGTGTCGGTGATGAAGCTGAGGTCGGGTTCATGATATTCATCCAGAGGGGTAGGTACACAGATGATAACTGCATCCATATCGCTAAGTTGGGAATAATCGGACGTGGCCGAGAACCCTTGAGCTTTCGCGGCCTGAATCTCTTCGGGAGCAATGCGATAGATGTAGGAGCCGCCTTTGGCTAAAGTATCGACTTTGCGGGAGTCAATGTCGAAACCGGTGACCCGGAATTTCTGCTCGCTGTAGAGTAGGGCCAGGGGAAGTCCAACATAGCCGAGCCCGATAATGCCGACGCGCGCTTGGCGCTGTTGAATCTTGCTCTTGACTTGATCAATGAACGAATCTGCGACAGAGGAAGTTGTCATAAGAATTTACTGTACGAACAAAGAAAGAAACAGTGCGAAAAACTCCCAATTTTAGCATGCGGAAAGGGGCTTCGGATGAGCGAAAAGCCTCGCAGGTTCCGCCCGTAAAGGGGATCGGGGGATCAGCAGACTGGATTCCAAAAAAATGAGGAGATTCAGCCGTCGGACCGTTTTTTGGGCCGTTGCCGTTGTCGTGGTGCTGGCCCTTCTGTTTGGCGCAAATGCGGGGAAAATGCTGGTGATCGATGATCCCCAGCCGTCGGACGTGATCGTAGTGTTAGCCGGCGAGACGGACCACCGGCCCACACAGGCCCTGGAGTTGTTGGAGCATGGCTATGCCCGTCGAGTGCTGATCGATGTCCCTGCCGACGCAAAGATTTACGACTCCACTCAGGTCCAGTTAGCCGAGAAATACGTACGAGGTTTACCCCAGGCTGCGGAGGTGGGTATCTGCCCGATTGTGGGGCTTTCGACCAGGGATGAATCCCACGACGTAGAACAGTGCCTGACGCATGAGCAAGGCACGCGAATCTTACTCGTTACCTCCGAGTTCCACACCCGGCGTTCGCTGAGCACCTTTCGTCATGAGCTTCGTGGGAAGAGTTTTTCCGTGGCGGCGGCGCGCGATGCTACGCAATTCGGGGCGCGCTGGTGGACTCATCGTCAGTGGGCCAAAACCTGTCTAGATGAGTGGTTGAAGGTCATCTGGTGGAACGCCGTTGAACGATGGCGCTGAGAGAAAACGCTTGCCCAGAGCGTAA
>Ga0209166_10000983_pt1 | contig 25878 bp, 22 predicted proteins | sample Coa_R1_3_FD_187151 | JGI IMG/M metagenome (GOLD analysis project Ga0209166, IMG submission 187151) | Surface soil microbial communities from Centralia Pennsylvania, which are recovering from an underground coalmine fire - Coalmine... | ecosystem: Environmental > Terrestrial > Soil >...
CGAAGGCCTTGTCGCGGGATTGATTGCGGCGAGCACGGTGGAGGCGCGATCAGCGGCCGAAATCCCCGTGGTTGTACCTTCCCTCGCCTCGATGCTGACACAAAAAGCGGTTTCAAAACGCGAGCTGTTGTGAGGGACCATCAATGGAATTTCGAGCGCATCGAGATGTTCGGGTGTCATCGCCAAGCAAATCAGGCCGCGGCCATACTGGGCCATAAAATTGATGAGTTGCGGCGTAATCTTCTCAGCGGCCACAGTCAGGTCACCTTCGTTTTCGCGATTTTCATCGTCAACAACGATCACCATTTGTCCCGCGCGTATCGCCGCAATCGCATCCTCGATACTTGCGGATGAGCGCGTGCGCCGATGTTGTTCTCTAACAATCTGAAGTCGTCGTCTCATAACCATCTCGGTCTCGATGCGACCATCAGGCCATCACGGATGTCTCGCTAGTTGGTTCCGGGCTCTCAGCGACGGTGCCTGGGGCTGTTGCACGGACCGGAGGCGACGCGAGCCTTCGGTAGACGACCCGTAAAGCGGCGACCAGCGGTACTGATAGATAGATCCCCACGATTCCGCCCACCGCACCGCCCACCATGAGAGTGAAAATTGCGAGCAGAGGGTGAATTTCGAGTTCGTGCCCCATGACCCGCGGCGCAATGCCGTAGTCCATCAGAATTCGCCAAACGACGAGCAGGGCAAGCATCCATATCCAATGCGAGTGACTGAGAGCTCCCGCCGTGACAATCATGACCGCTGCGGTCATCCAGCCCACCACGGGAATGAATTCCAGTATTCCGGCAAGAACGCCCAGCACGATTGCGTTTGGAAAACCCAGCAGGAGCATCGCGATCAAACAATAGAGGAGAGAGAGCCCGCCAAGGATCACTTTTGCCCGGATGTATCGTTGCAACATCACGTGCAATTCGTCCGCCAGCGATCGCATGGATGGGTGGTTTTCTTTCGTGGACACGAGATGAATGACCTGGTTGGCAAGATTCTCTCCGTCGCTCAGGAAAAAGATTGCGAGAATCGGGATGACAGCGAATCCGGCTAGCACCTCCGGCGCGGATTGTTCGATTGTGGCCGCGGCGCGCTCCACATGCGCCCGATGGCGCTGAAGAAAGATTCTGATCTGACTGGCTTGCTCATCGGCCCAACCGAGGTTATTTCCGAGGTTGTTGGCAATTTCTCCGGAGGAGACTCGATCCGTCAGAGTGGGAATCGCCGCGAGCAGCGGGCCCGCGTTCTTGCGAAATTCAGGAATGAGACCGTGGGTGAGAAGTACGGTGAAGACGATCAGAGCGAGATAGGCTTCCACGACGTGCGGGCCTCGCAGGTTTTTGAAAAAGAGAGAATGTCGCTGCAAGAATCGCACGATCGGATTGATCAGATAGGCGAACAAGATCGAGAAGGCAAAAATGACGATGACCGTGCGCGCGACGTACACGGCGGCAACCACAATCGTGAAGAGAAGGATTGTCAGCAAAGCATTCGCTGTTCTGCGATCAGGAAAAACCATGCATCTCCACCGGCAACCGGTTCAATCCGTCCGCCCTTCCAACTTTTGCTTGATCGCTCCGAGGGCTCGTTCGAGCGAAGAGCGGGTTTTGTCTACCGCAACTTTTCTCACGATTCCGCCTTTTAGACCCGTCAATCCGGCCTGCTGCGAACCTTTGAGGGTGATCAAATAGAAGCCGCGGCCGGGACTCTCCTGGTCCTGGACACAGACGGTCACATCCAAAGCGGCCTCGAAGTAGTGGCTCGCGTACAGCTGTTTCACGGCGACGACGTACGCCGGGTTCGCGGGACGGGGGTCTCGGTAAACGATGGCCTGCACAATCCGAAGCGTGGGCTTGAGTCCAAAGTTTACTTTCTCCCAATAAAACTCCGATTGAATATTTTTTGACTCGGCTTTCGGATACTCGACAAGATAGCGTTCGAGTTCAGGGAAATAAACGGGAAGGGCTTTCGAACGGCCGAGCAGAGACTTAAACGTTTCTCCTACCACAGCCGGATGATGCTTATCCATGTAGGTTCCAAGGGCCGTGTTCCCTCCTTGCCGATAGCGCTGAATTGCTTCGAGGGCCATCTTCTGTGCAAGCCGGTTCACTTGATTTGCCGAGTCCGGCGCAGACCAATTCACGGACTGCTTAAACGCATCCATCGTCTCGGCGGGCAGCTGGACGTCGCATTTGCCTGGCTCACAGTTTTTCAATTGCTTGATGTCGTCCGCCTCCAGAGTGAAACCGTCGAGGTCGGAAAGCTGTGGCGGATTGCTGAACTTTCGAATTGCCAGATAACTGGGCAGTTTGCGCAGCGCATCAATGTCCGAAGCAAACTTGAGATATTTTTCGGGAGTGGACTGCACATAAACGGAGCCGAAGACAAGCACCTCATCCGGGGTGCGGGATTCCACTACTTTCGCAACTGCTTTTCCATTTCGAATCGCGGCAATCTGCTCTTCTTTCAGTCCAACGTAGTCGCGAAAGAATTTCAACGGCTCCACGTTTTGGGCATGAGAGGCAGGAAGGTGGACAAAAGAAAGCAAGACCAGGGCGAAGAACAATCTTGAGAATCGGATTCTAGCTAGCATTGTTTTAGGCATTTTCTTCACCTTCATTTTTTGTCCCATACGAGCAAAGCGAACAGCGCCGGAAGATAGAGGATGGAAGCAAAAAGCAACTGCCTTGCAGAAACGGTAGACATTTGAAAAGCAAAGCGTGCGCTGTAATAGAGAAAGACAGTTCCGAGAACGAGAGCGCCTGTAAAAAAAACAATTCCAGACTCACCCCGAATTGGGGGAACGAGGGCCACGGCGAGAAGTGCCAAAGATGAAAGTAAGGTTTGAGAGGCAACAAAGCGGTCCTTGGACTTGCCTTGAGGCAGTACGACGTAGCCGGCACGGGCGTAATCTTCGCGATAGATCCAAGCGATGGCCATGAAGTGCGGAAACTGCCAGAGAAATACGATTGCAAAAAGCACCAACGCATAGCCGTTGAGGTGTCCGCAGGCTGCGGCCCAGCCGATCAGCGGCGGCGCAGCTCCCGGAAACGCACCGATCAATATGCACAGGGGAGTTTTTCGTTTCAGTGGCGTGTACAAAAACAGATAAGCCAGCAGAGTAAGGATCGACAGTAAGGACGCGAGCGAATTGGTTGTAACAGCCAGGTAGGTGACGCCAATTACGGAGAGTGAGATTCCGAACCACAAAGCGTGAGATTGCGTAATGCGTCCCGATACGAGAGGCCGACGCGCGGTTCGCCGCATTTGTGCATCGAACCGCAACTCGATTACCTGGTTGAGGGCCGCGGCGCCGCTGGCGACGAGAATCGTGCCCACAAGAGTGTTCAAGAGAGAAGTCCAGGGGAAGTGTGCAAGCGAAGCAGGTGCTCCCGTCCAAAAGCCGGCGGCGGCGGTGACCGCAATGAGAAAATTCACTTCCGGTTTTGTCAGCGACCAGTACGCGGACAGAAGGCCGGAGCGAACAAGCCTCTGGCGGCGGCGCACGGCCGCCACGTCAAGCGCCGCCAGAATGGGCTCCGTTGCCATTTTCTAGACAACCTCCACGCTTCTTGGAGCACTTTGTGGAATCAGACCGCCAGAAAAATGCGATCGTCGCAAATCGTGTTCCTGCGAGGTCCGTGGGGCCAGGAGTTTCGAAGAGATAATCGCCGCCGGCACGAGATAGATAATAGTGACGCAAGTCCACATCAGTGCGGCCGCACACTGCTGATCTTCAAGAACGGAGAAACCTAACAATCGCGGAGCGGAAAAATACATCGGGTATACGACACGGTCAGAGAAAGCAAGAAATCCGGAAAGGATGTCGCATGGCAGAGTCGCCAGAAAAAGGTACAAGAGCATCGACCATCGCGGCCAAGTTGAAGCGCTTGGCCAAGGCTCGATAACCGGCCACCAGAATAAGAGTCCCGCCGCGAAAAACGATATTTCTTCCGCCATGTGCCAAGTCTCTGACCGCATGCCGAGCGTAAATAGTGCCGGCAGGTGCCAGGCAAGAAGAGTCATCGCAGAAACGGTCCAACATAGCACAGGGCTTGTCACCACCCGTGCAAATCGGCGCAGCAGCGGTCGCCGCCGCACGCGGCGGAAGACCCGTCGCGCTAACGGTGGTATTCCAATCCAGAAAACTCGTACAGGTTCACCCAAGAGGATCAACGCCGGAGCCAGAGTCATAAGGAGTAGATGTTTGATCATGTGGAGCGTCAGAAGGCTGTGGTCGTAGGCCGCAAGCGACGATCCGGAAGCCACCCAAAGCAGGAGCAGGCCGAGAAAGAAGCTAGCCGCGCGCCAGGCAGGAATGGCTGTTCGAGAGATCAAGCGAAGGGGTACCCACCCGAGCAAATATCGGTAAGCTTCGAAAAGCAAAGTAAGCGCGAGTGAAACCGGAAATTCTCCGCACCCCTCACCGACAATGAAGCGATGTGACATGGCTGCGTCTTTATCTTTGTGAGTCCTGTCGTCGATCCGGTTCTTCACTCAGGGCCATGTCGCGAGCGGCATCTCGCGCTGGCGACTGTGTTCGAGGACGCAAAGTTTCGAGAAACGAGACCAAGGCAGTCGTTTCCGCCGGACTCAAATTCTTTCCATAAGCTGGCATGTTCCCGCCTCCCTGGATGACTTGGCGGATCAATTGGTCCTGCGTCAGTCGCACGGCGACGCTGTCGAGGGCCGGTCCTCTTTGACCGCCCAAGTCTCCAAGTGAATGGCAGTTGCGGCATTGCTTCACTTGGAAGACAAGCGCGCCTTGCCGTTGAAGCGCGGTGGTGCCATGCAGAAATTTGTCTGGCACGGGATCACCACTCCAAGCGTTCATGTGCGGGCTCCACGGTGTGTATCCGGCGAGGTGGGTGAGTGTTCCCAGCGTCACGGCAATCAGCATGACCGTTAAAACAGCGATGGGGCGGCGGCGCCAGCTCTTTTCTCCCTCGCCAGATAGAAATGGAAGGAGAAGCAGACCGGCGATGGCTACTACCGGACCGATCAGGAGCGCCGGTGTCTCCATCGACGCCGGCAGGTACGAGAGCAGGCCGTACAGCCACAGGAAGAAGTAATCCGGTTTCGGTGCCGTTTGGATGACTGTGGGGTCTGGGCGGCCCGTTGGGCCGAACGGACCAAAATAGACGGCGCAAGCAGCGACGGCCAGAAGAACAAATGCCGCGAAGAAGAGATCCTTCCACACCGCATAGGGAACGAACGGCGCGCCATCCTTTTTTGTGAGTTCGTGATACTCGTTCATATAGGTTCCGCGTTTCACGATGCGCCCCGGCATGGGCCATTCATTGATTCCAAGTTTCAAAACCATCAAAAGGTGAAGTGCCACGAAGCCAATCAGCATTCCTGGAATTACGAAGACGTGCAGCGCAAAGAAACGAGAAAGCGTGGCGCCGGCAATAATCGGCCCTCCGAGCATCAGCTTCACAATCGTGGGACCGAGAATGGGGACACGACTCGCGATTGAAGCACCAATTCCCAATCCCCAATAGGCGTCCTGATCGAATCGCAGGACTTGCCCGCTGAAGGCCATGCCCAATGTCATCAGCAAGAGAAACACGCCGACAATCCATGTCAGTTCCCGAGGGAATTTGTAGGCGCCAAATAGAAAGACCTGGACCATGTGAATGAGAACAAGCGCCACCATGAAATTTGAGCCCCATCCGTGCAGTGCGCGAATGAACCAACCAAGGGTTATGTCGTGATTGAGGGCTTGCAGACTGCTCCAGGCTTCGGCGGCCGATGGAACGTAGATAAGCGCGAGAAGAATGCCTGTCACGAGTTGCAAGATGAATACGGTGAGTGCAGCGCTGCCGAAGACGTACCACCAGCTTGCAGTGTTTCGCGGCACCGGGTGTTCGGCGACTTCGCGAATCGGCGCCGCGAGTTGCAAGCGACGATCAAACCATTCGCCAATTTGGGCTACGAGGCGCATAGCGGTTTCTTTCCAAGGAGAGCCGCGCTTGCTCCCGGTGTGGGCAATTCGCCAGCCTGAATCGTGATGAGACCGTTCTCGACTTTGTGCGGATACTCGAACAGACCACGTTCTGGCGGACCGGACGCGCGCGAGCCGTCTCGGTAGTAGGCGCCCCCGTGACACGGACACATGAACAGTCCCGACTGTGGGAACCAGCGGACCGGGCAGCCCAGGTGCGCGCAGTTCACGGCAAAGACCTGGAACTGTTCTCCGTCAACGCGGCGGACCCAGCAAGAGGTGTCCACGGTCTTGCCGTCGGTCGGCGTCACATAGGGATTTCGAAATGTGGCTAGACGAGTCTCGCCTTCCGGAAATTCGGTGACACGACCGAGCGGCACCCACGAAAGATAAGCTCCTGCGCGCCCTCGCGTAACCGACGAAAGAAGAAACCGTACGACGGGCACGGCGAGAGCAGTTGCTACCAATCCATTGAAGAGAATTCCCAACTTCATGAACAGTCCACGCCGGGAAATATTATTTTCGTTTGGCACTTTCAGACTCCTGAGGCTGAGTGTTGTTCAAAGCAGCGTAGGGCTGGCCCGGGTTCGCAATCCGTCGTGACGCAAGCCACGCAACCACGTCGGTGATTTCCTGATCCGACATCGACCTGCCGGGCAAGTTTCCGCGCCAGTCTGGCGCTCCCAGTTCAGGGCGACCCGCGATTACGATCGTGCGCAGACTCTGATCGCTGACGAGAGCGAGAAAAGAATCGTTGGAGATGGCACTGGCTTTTTGTCCACCGCGACCGGCGGGCCCGTGGCAGGATTCGCAGAAAAGTTTGTATGCACCTTCGCCACGCTGCGCGTCTCCTGTCAATTTGCGCGCATAAGGAGGAGCCGACGCAGCGTCGAGAATTCCCAGGCGACTCCAACGCGAACGAATTTCCATGGTGAGCACGTCGATCTGTGCGTCCGTCAACATTCCACCCGAGCTTTGGGCGAAAGCCGGCATCGCTGTGCCGGGAACGCCTTGTGCGATCACTTTGCGGATAGACGCATCATCCGCGATAGCCAGATACACAGGACTGGCAAGTGCGATCGCAGCTCCTCCCCGTCCTCCCGGGCCGTGACAGGCGGCGCAGTTTTCTGAGAAGAGAGGGCCAAATTCCAAGACTTCGTTGGGTGCCAAAACTTCGGAACCACTACGTGGCTGGCCGTGCGGCGCGCCGCACCCTGCAAAGAAAATCGCAGCGAGGGCCGCAAACCTACAAAAATGGTAAAATGCTTTCACGGCTGTTTTCCCCCGCTTTTCCGCGTGGGAACTGTCCCCGGAGCTTCAATTCCTGCGCGCAGGACGAACGGCAGATTCTCGCGAGTCGAAACACGCTGCTGCCGCAGGACGACGACACCTGCCACAACCCCGAAAGCGATTTGTGATGCGACAAACCAGAACCAGTTGATGTGACTGGCAAGCAAAGGATTGAGGAGCTGGATCATCGAGTACAGCAGCCCCGACCACAGCACCGGGGCAATTAGCCCACCGAGTACGATCGGGCGCCGCGAGAACATGGGAAGCATCGCGCCATAGAGAAGCCCCACGAAAATGGATCCGATGCCGTGCAGGACGAGTGCAATCGCGAAGCTGTCCGAATGAAATGAATTGAGTTGGGAGGCGCCGAGCCCAAGCGATTGCGCATACACAGTAGCGGCAAGGAGGTTGATGGGATACCAGATACTTCCGGCTTGCAGCACTCCGTACGTGCAGGCCAGCACGGCCATCGCTACTGCCCCGGCGACGCCGCCCTTGATGCCAGCCGATATCGGGTAAGTTTTCAGGGGAAGCCAGACACGGACGAGTTCGGGTGCGATGGGCACGCGCTCGACAACGCGGCGTGTTGTTGTTATGCGGTGTTCTTCGAATACGACAGGTACGGTTTCTTCGTGCTCGTGAGGAAATACGTCGCGGAACCACCCGATGCAACCTGCAACACTCAGGACAAGACCGAGGGCGCTGACCGAAACACTCGTAAGGAGTCCGGCGAACATTAAGGTGAAGCCGAAAGCCAAAACAATGGGCCAGGCGGTTGATGCCGGCACCTCAATCTCAACCGGAGTCTCGAGACTCTGTTCTCGTTCTTCCATGGATGTGAGTGTTGCCATTCGTATTCCTCAGCGACCGAGAACGTAGACAACAGTGAAAACGACGATCCACACGCCATCTACGAAATGCCAGTACAGGGAAAGTACGTCGACGCGAGCTGAATGCTCCGATCCAAGGCGACCTGCCAGCCCGAATAGCAGAACGATGGTGAGCAGGATCAGTCCAGCCGTAACGTGAAAAGCGTGTAGGCCAACCAGCGAGTAGTACGTGGTTCCAAAAAGGTTCGTCGAGATGGTCAGGCCGTGTTCGTAGATCAAGCGATGCCATTCCTGCGCGGTGCCGTAGAGAAAGAGCGCACCTAGTACAACTGTCACCAGCCACAAGGCGAGAAATCCTGTCCGCCGACCGCGTTCGAGCAGCTTTCTGGCGAGGTGGATCGTCAGGCTGCTGGAGAGCAGACAGATGGTGTAGAAGATTGGGGTTTCCAAAACTTCGCCTGGAGTTGGTCCGGAGACGCTTTTTCCTAGGTAGAAAAGATAGGCCACCACGAAAATCGTGAAGATGGCGGACTCGGCGATGATGAGACACGCCATGCCGATCTTTCCGCGATAGGGAAGCTTCCCAACTGCAGAGTTTTCCGGGAGCCGAGACTCGAGTGTGCTCATTGATCGATTCCCTTACTCATAGTGACTGTCCGGATCTTCAGGGTGTTTGAGATCCCACAAGGGTCTGCGACTCGAAACTCTAGGGATTGAAGCAAAGTTATAGGCGGGGGGCGGCGAACTTACGGACCACTCCAGAGTCCAAGCATCCCAAGGATCGTTTCCAGCCTTTGTTCCTTTGAAGTAAGAAATGATCAAGTTCGCGACGAACACCAGCGTGGCAATTCCCTGGATAAATGCACCGATGGTCACGAGAAAGTTCAGCGTCTCCCAGCCGCGCCCGGGTTCGTAGGTGTAAATGCGCCGCGGCATTCCCAGCAAGCCAGGAATGTGCATGAGGTCAAAGGTGAGATGGAATCCAATCACAAACAGCCAGAAATGAAGCTTGCCCAGGCCTTCATTCAGCATGCGTCCGGTGATTTTGGGAAACCAATAATAAAATGCACCGAAGAGAGCGAACAGAATTCCGCCGACGATCACGTAGTGAAAGTGGGCGACGACAAAGTAGGATCCACCGAGCTGCCAGTCGAAAGGCGAGGAAGCGAGCATAATGCCGGTGAGACCGGCGATCAAAAACTGGAAGAGGAAACCAATGCAGAAGAGCATTGGCGTCTTGAATTGAATCTTGCCGCCCCACATCGTGCCGAGCCAGTTGAAAATCTTGATTCCGGTCGGGACGCCCACTGCCATCGTGGTTATCGTGAAAAAACTGTTGGCGTAGGAACTCATTCCGATTGTGAACATGTGGTGTGCCCAAACACTCATACTCACAAAAGCGATGCAAACGGTGGCGCCCACCATGACGGGGTATCCGAAAATCGGCTTGCGCGAAAACACCGGAATAATTTCGGAAACGAATGCAAAGCAGGGAATGATCAGAACGTAGACCTCGGGATGTCCAAATATCCAAAAGAAATGCATCCACAATGTGGCGGAACCGCCCGCTTGCGTATCGAAGAAGTGTCCGCCAAGATAGCGATCCACGAGCAGCATGATTTGAGCGGCGGATAGAGGCGAAATCGCAAGTAGAACCATTCCGGACATGACCATGTTCATCCACGCAAAGAGCGGCATGCGGCCCAGCGTCATGCCCGTGCAGCGCATGGAAATAATCGTCGCGATAATGTTGATGGAAGTGGCGATGCTGCCAAAACCCGAAGCCAGAATAGCGATCGTCCAATAATCCGAGCTGTGCCCCGGCGAAAAGGCGCGAGAGGCTAAAGGCGCGTACGCCCACCAGCCGACGTCCGGCGCATTGCCGGCGCCGTACAATCCGCTTCCACCGAGAAAGCTGAAATAAAGCAGAATTCCGCCAAACGCGGTCAGCCAAAAGCTGAAAGCGTTCAGGCGTGGAAACGCCATATCGCGCGCGCCAATCAACAGTGGCACAAGATAGTTGGCAAAGCCGAAGAGGATCGGCATCGCTACGAAGAAAATCATGGTTGTGCCATGCATCGTGAACATGCGATTGAATACTTGCGGGGAAACAAAATCGTTGTGCGGGTACATCAGCTGGATGCGAATGATCGTTGCTTCAATTCCGCCGATGACAAGAAAAAAGAGGGCGTAGAGTATGTACAGAACGCCCAGGCGCTTGTGATCAACTGTGGTCACCCACTCATGCAACGTTGCAACCCACGGCCGACCCGGGGTTTCTGCAGTTTGAATGGCTATGGCATCCGACGACATTGCTGATTCCACTCTCTTTCTTTACTGCAAGGTTTCGAGATAACGCACGAGCGCGTCCAGCTCTGTGTCACTCAACTTCATTGCCGGCATGAGCGATCCGGGCTTGATTGAATCCGGGTTTTGAATCCACAGCCGAAGATTTTGCGAGTTGTTCTCTGCTGCGCCTGATGCGATCGCGTGGCGACTCATCATGTGGGTCAGGTCCGGGCCAAACCGACCGGTGCCGTTTGTGCCGTTGATGGCGTGGCAGTTCAGGCACGCCGTTCTCTCGAAGACGCGTCTTCCCGCGACCTCTCTTGCATCCTCATTCGCCGGCTGTTGTTGTCCGCGCACCCACGCCTGGAAGTCTTCCGGACTTTCCACGTACACGCGCAATAGCATCTTCGCGTGCTGGGTCCCGCAGTACTGCGCGCATTGGCCAAAAAATAATCCGGTCTCGTGAGGATCGAGCCACGTCTCGTTGACCCGATTCGGAATCAAGTCGGTCTTTCCTGCAAGCTGAGGTATCCAGAAACTGTGATCCGTGTCGGCGGAAAGCAATTTCAAGAATGTCGGTGTGGGATGAGAAGGGTCACTCACGGGAACATGGAGTTCGTTCGCGGTGACCACGCCGAACCCGGGATAGCGGAATTCCCACCAAAACTGGTGTCCGATTGCGGTTACCTGCACCGCCTCGGCAGGCTTAGGCACGTCTTGGATTGCGTGAATGACTCTCGCCGTCGCGAGAAACAATACAACAACGATCAGAATCGGAATGATGGTCCAGGCGAGTTCAATCTGTGTGCTTCCATACACCTGCGCTGGCTCGTGCTCTTTGTCTGCCGCTCTGCCGCGGAACTTCACGACGACGTAACTCAATAAACTGAAGACCACAAGAAAAATTAGTCCGGTGACGCCGAGGATGAAAAGCGAGAGTTGACGGATCGAATCCGCTGGCGTGGAGTGCGAATCGAAAATGCTGGTGACGGAGTGGTCTTGCGGAGTTGCTGCACACAACCCCGCGGCGAGGAGCACGCCCACGAGGAGAAGGGCAACGCCCGCAGCTCTGCTGACGATCGCCGGCCAGTCCGCTTTGTGTATTGTCTCGACGATCCTCATCAAGTATCCCCACTAAGAACTTCGGGTGAACGAGCGGTTGGTGACAGCAATCGCAGTTGAAGACCAAGATCGCTTGCACAACCATCTATGCAATGCAGTCTCCAAGCGGTTGCGTCAGAGCGCGAAACTACAAACCGCGTTGATTGAGCGTCTTACGGATGACGAAAACAAACAGCGACGAATCACTGTTTGCACTCCTGCGTCTCTTGCTTGACGAAATTGTCGAAGGTCTGTCGCGGAACGGCACGGGCTTGAGGAGCGCTCCGAAATGCGACGCCGCATGAACCGAAAAACGACGGATGTGCAACTCAAGAAAGACAAGAATGGCGATGGGGCCTCAATCGCGCATATCACCACCACAGTGTTGGGTGTGATCGACGCTTTCGGTGTTTCATTCGGCACTTTCAAGGAGCGGCTCTTTCGTTGCAAGACAACGGCTCTCGGATCGAACGGAGCGGGCTCTTGTGACTCCCATGCGCCGGGCACCCGCTTCATCGTTCGAATCATGGAAACGTAAGAGACTCCAGAGATTGCAAGGACTGGGGTCAGGATCACCATCAAACAAAGCGAGCCAAAAAATCCAAGGAATGATCCGGGGAGTTCTGGACGCCTCGGTGTCAATGGTGTGGCGAAAACGCTAAACAGTTGGCAGCACCCATGAGCCTGCCTGCGGCTTGAGGCCGCCGTTTCTTGCAAGCGCCTTTTCCGTCTGCACGTTGCAGTCCTGTAACTGAAATTCAATTGGCAAGCAGGTTGCACGACGATCACTGGCTGGCACCGAGAGCCAGCGCCGCATCGCGTCACAGAGATCGCTAATTCGGTTTTAAGTGAGGACTCTCTGAAAGGCTTCGTGCTCTCGCAGAGTTTTTTCTACGCAACGATGTCAGCTCGATGTTTTCGTTGAGAGGGGCCATGGCCGAGACCGAGAAACAAACAGAGCCGATTGCTTCGGCGTGGATGTTCACGAATGGCGCAGCGGTTGCCGATTTCTTGCTGTTGAAGGAGCAAATTTGATGTCCGCCTCGCCAGTACCGGCTGAATCCGCCGCCCCCGTGACGAAACCGCTGCCTCCAGAGAGCGACAAGCCAGCGGCTTCCCGCGGCAGCGTCGGATGGAAAAAGTACGTGACTCCTCTCCTTGTCGTGGCGCTCGCACTGGCGGTTGTGATCACCATCACTCGCAACTGGAATGCGTGGGAGGGCAGCAACGTCGACCAGGTGACTGATGATGCGTACGTCCGCGGCGATTTTACGCCGTTGAGCACCAAGGTGGCCGGCATCGTGCGCACGGTTCATGTAGGTGACTTTCAGCGAGTACACAAAGGCGACCTCATCGTCGAGTTGCAGGACGACGATTACCGGGCGCAAGTGGACCAAGCTACTGCAGCAGTTGAAGCTGCCCACGCCGCCATCGAAAACAACCGTCGCCAGGGAGAGCTGCAAGACTCGCGTATAGCCAAAGCGCTTGCCGGTATCGATCAAGCAAAGGCGCAAATTACTGCGGCTGAGGCTGGTAGAGAAGCAGTGAGTGCGGACTTGGTTCGCGCCCGTTCCGAACGTAAGCGCCAGGAAGGGCTATATCAGACTCATTCGGCGACGCAGCAGAAGGTGGAAGCCGCCGTCGCCGACGACGAGCGCTTGTCGGCACAGCTCGCGAGCCGCGACGCCGATCTAAAACAGGCTGAGACGATGTTGCGCAGCAGTGAACTTACTGCGGAAGCCGAGCGGCGTTCGAAAGCGGTCCTCGGGTCGCAGGATATGCAGCTTCATGCCGATTTGCACGCGAAGCAGGCGAACCTCGCGGCAGCTATGGTGAATCTTGGCTACGCGAAAATCTACGCACCTGGCGAGGGCACTGTGGGCGAACGGCAAGTCCGGACAGGACAACTTGTTTCTCCGGGCATGCAGGTGATCGCGTTCATTGATGTCACGAAGTGGGTACAGGCGAACTACCGCGAAACCCAGCTGACGAACATGAAGGTCGGTGACTCTGCCGAACTTCGAATTGACCAATATCCCGGGCAGGTAATTCATGGGAAGGTGCTGGAGATCGCACCGGCTAGCGGATCACAATTTTCCCTGCTGCCGCCTGACAACGCGACCGGCAATTTCACGAAGGTGGTACAGCGCATCCCGGTCAAGATTGCCCTGGACGACAGCGCCTTTGCCGCCAAACTGCGCCCCGGACTCTCGGTGATTGCAACTGTTCGCACCAAACGGTAACCGCACGCGTATGGCAACTTCGAGCCTCACAGTTCGCCCGTCTCCGATAGATATCGCGCGCACAGCCGCCGCCGCGATGCCCGCGGAGGTTTCGGCCCAGCCACTGCTGGGGATTCTCGGCGTGGTCATGGGCGCGGGAGTTGTCACGCTGACGAGCCGCATGATCTCTCTTGGCATGCCCGATTTCCGGGGCCTTCACGGATTCGGGTACGACGAAAGCGCATGGATTGGCAGTGCCTTCGATGCCGGCTTGATGTTTATCGGCCCCTTCACGGTGTATCTGGGTGGCCTGATGGGACCCCGGCGGATCTTGCTCACAGCCGCCGCCCTCTTCACCGTCCTGTTTATTTTTCTCCCCTTTGCGCACAGTTACAGCCTGGTGATTGCAATGGCGCTTCTCGGCGGCCTGAGCTCCGGCACGTTCTATCCACTCACGCTCACCTTCGCGCTTCGCAACATTCCTCTTCGATACCTTCCTTTCACACTCGTCTTGTACGCAGTCTTCGTGGACGGGGCGGTGAACATCGCGCCTTCACTCTACGGCTGGTACAGAAACTATCTTTCGTCGAATTGGATGTTCTGGAACTCGGCGCTCATCACGCCCCTGATGATGATTTGTATTTATTACGGGATACCGAAAACCAAGGCAGCGAAGAAATCCGGGGAAGCACCGAGCTTCGCAGGATTCTTGTACGCCAGCGCGGGTCTCGCTCTGTTGTTGGTCGCCTGCGAACAAGGGGAAAGGCTCGACTGGTGGCACTCCGGAGTATTCAACGCATTGCTCGCCGGCGGGGCGTTCTTGCTGTTGTGCGCGCTGGTTCGGAGGCTACGCGGTCCGAATCCTCTGGTGGCGCTACCTTATCTGCTGGCGTGGAACACCACGCTGCTGGGATTGCTGCTCTTCTGGTTTCGCTTCACTCTTTGCACGACCATCATTCTAGTCCCGCAGGCGCTAGCGATCCGCGGGTTCGAACCCGAACAGATTGGACCGGCGATCATCTGGAGCGCTGTGCCGCTTATTCCTCTGGCGTTCACGGCTGCACTTCTGTTGCTACGAAAATTTGATCCCCGTCTCCTGCTCGCTATCGGCCTTGCCTGTACTGCCTTTGCTGCCTGGTTGAATTCTCAATACAGCAGCATGTGGGCGGCCGAGAACTTCTACCGCACCGAGTTGCTCACCGGCGTCGGGCAGGCATTTGCTTTTATCGGACTTGTCGGCTGCATCGTCCTGCAAGCGATCTTCGCGGGGGCTTTGGCTAAACCCGAGTGGGTCCTTACCTTTTCGGCTTTCTTTCACACCATCCGTATATTCGGCGGCACCGCAGGCGCCATCTACATGGGCCATTTTTTGGCGCAACGCGAAAAGTTGCACTCGAACTTGTTGGGATTGCACGTCAGCAGTGGGGATTGGCTAACAAATCAGAACATTCATGGGATGACCGCAGGTCTTTACGCCAGGTCGTCCGGCTTGGTAACCGCCGGGGCACGCGCGGTCGATGTGATTGCAGCTCGCATCCGTCTTCAGGCATTCAGCCTGAGCATTATCGACGGATTCCTGCTGATCGCCTGGAGCTGCGTGTGCGCGCTGATTCTTGTCGCTCTGTTGCGCAAATCACCGTTGAACTACGGCGACCTCAGCGCGGTGCAGCGGACACTGGCCCTCGAGAAGGAGTCGAAATAATGAAGCGAAGAGCACTTTTTCTGGTGATGGCGACGGCGTTGTCCTGCTCTCCCACCTTGGCCGACGAAACGGGCAATACTGCGCCGTCGCGCCGCATTTCACTGCGGGAAGCCGTTCAGCTGGCGCTCAAGCACAACCACAATGTCCGCATCGCGGGCTACGCAGTCGATGAGAAACAACACGCGAAAGAAGCCGCGAAGGGTTCCTATTTCCCATCCATCCGCAATGACAGCAGTTTTCTGCGTGTCACGGATACGGAGTTGATTGAGATCCGCCCCGGCAGCCTGGGTACAGCGGGGGGAACGCCGATTCCTCCGGTGAGCAGCGTTCTTAACCAAGGTGGCCGAAGTCTGACGATGAGCGGCACACAGATAACGCAGCCACTAACGTCGCTCCTGAAGATCAGGCGGGCAAACGACATCGCGCAAGCTGAAGTTAAAGCCTCACGGGAGAAGGCGCAACTTACCGGAAACGACGTGGCGCTTGCCGTACACGAGGTCTATTACAGAGTTTTGATTGCTCTAGCGCACCGCAGCGCCACGGAGGCACGGATAAGAGCTTCGCAGGACCTCGAAAGCGAGCGCACCGAGCAGGTGAAGTTTGGGAGCTCACTCGAACGGGAATCGATCGAGAGCCGTGCGCAACTACTGCAAGCGAAACAAGAACTGCTCGCGACAGACCTTCAGTTGGCAGATCTCAAGTTGAAACTGAATGACCTGATGGGTTTGCCTCTGACAACGATCCTGGATCTCGATCCTGTCTCTGCAGAGTCTCTGGAGACTTGCCCGCTTGAGGAATGCGTTACAACGGCAACGGCCTCGCATCCGGAAATCCTGGAGGCTCGCGCCGAAGTGGAGAAGGCGGAGGCCGCAGTCCGTTTGGCCAAGACAGATATTTGGGTCCCCGATGTCGAGGCTTTCGGCCGGTATAGCTACCAGAACAACGTCCCATTCCTGGCGCGCAATTTCGGCACCTTTGGCGTTCATGTCGGGTATGAGCTGTTCGACGGCGGGCGCAAACGATCCGTGAAGCGGGAACGTGAAGCGCAATTGGCTCAAGCAAGGGAGAACCTGGCGAAGCTGACGGACGAGGTCGAACTTGCCGTGCACACGGCATACAACAAACTCGAAAGAACGCAGCAGATGCTGAAGGTGTCGGAAGAGGTTGTGGCTTTGCGCAGCGAGTCAAACCGCCTGCTGCAGCAAGAACTTTTGCAAGGGGCCGCGCTGAAATCGCAAGCGGCAATGGCGACCGCCCAGGAGGGCGACGCCAAGGCACTCCTCCTCCAGTCACAGCTGGACTTCTCGGAGGCACACGACGAGTTCATTCACGCGATGGGCGTCGCGCCCGAATGACGCGCTCTCGTCCATGGCGACAACGCATTTCATCTCGTACAGCAATTGCACCTCTCGCCGCACAAAACTGCCAAGACCAGCGGGAAACGGAGATGCACTTTGGATTCTCGACTTAGTCCTGCGTATGGTCCGCTGGCGGCGTGATACCAAGCCGCTTCATTTTGTAAAACAGAGTGGTGCGCTTCAAGCCAAGTCTTGCAGCTGCCCCTCGTGGACCTCCGAGCTTCCAATTGGCACGCTGGCAAGCAGCGAGAATTTCTCTACGCACCTTGTCTTCGAGAGTGGGGTTTGAAATCTCGGGTTCCGACGGCGCGTAGCTTTCAAGAGGTGCTGGTTCAAAAACGCCCTCAGTGGAGAGAATGACGCCGCGCGCGATGTAGTTTTGGAGCTCACGAATGTTGCCGGGCCAGTGATAGCGCACCAGGGAGCGCATGGTTTCCTGAGGAATCGGTTCGATCGATTTGTCCATCGAAGCGGCAAACTGTTGAACGAAATATTCCACGAGCTCGGGAATATCGGCTTTCCTTTCGCGCAGCGGCGGCAGATAAATCGGGAAAACATTCAACCGGTAGTACAAATCTTCACGGAATTCGCGATCCTGAGCCATTCGCTTCAAGTCTTGGTTGGTCGCCGCAACGACGCGAACATCGACCCGCGTTGTGCGCGTACTGCCGACCGCCTCAAACTCACGCTCCTGCAAGACGCGGAGTAGCTTGGGCTGAAGCTCTAATGGCATATCTCCAATTTCATCGAGGAACAGAGTGCCGCGATCCGCCAACGCGAAGCGGCCGACATGAGAGTTGACGGCGCCCGTAAAGGCTCCGCGTTCGTGCCCGAAGAGTTCGCTTTCAAGAAGGCCTGCGGGGATTGCGGCGCAATTCACCTTCACCAGACTTCGGTTCCGGCGGGGACTGAACTCGTGAATCGCGCGAGCGATGACTTCCTTTCCGGTGCCAGTTTCGCCCGCAATCAGAACTGTCATATTCGTAGGCGCAACCGCTTCGGCTAAAGAGAGGATGCCACGGAGACTCCCAAGTCGGCCCACGATTGTCTCCACGAACGGAAGCTCCTCGTGTCGAGCGCGTAGCTCGTCAGTACGATACCCAACGGAGTTCATTGGCATGTTTCCCGCATTTTCGTTAATTTGTATTACGGAAGTAGAGGCTGAGCCCATTTTTCACTCCTATGTTCGCGCTAACGCTTCCTGCCAAAACAAGTGGGATGCGTTCGTTACCTAGGTCCCCGAACGCATCTCGGACTGTCTTTCCACTCGTTGCCTGCGAATCCACTCTCGGATGAATCCACCACAGTTCTTCAGCTTGATCGAACCCGCTTCCCACTGCTCCAGAGATTTAACCGCCTCGCAGTCCACCAATCTCAAATCGGTCAAGTCGAGGACGATACGGGTCCCTTTTTTCTCTGCGCCGATTACTGCCCCTATTTCCGCCACGTTTTCCGCGTTTAGTTCACCGCTGACCTTAAAGACCACTTCACCGTTTGCCTGCCTCGTGATCCTCAGCATCTGGCTCCTCGTCGCCATCGCAGCCGGTGCAGCGTAGAATGCAATTGACGTTCCAATCGTAAGTGGTTGAAACGACAAAAGCTTCGTGCCTGAGTCAACGCCGAGATCTCGACAATTGGCGAGCGGCTGGACAAAACGTATGGGTAATTTCAAAGGCAGATTTCGAGAAAAAAGGACGTATCCAAGCACTCCATAATGAATCGAATGGTGGCAGAGCGAGGTGATGAGCCTTGAAGTACAGCCAGGCTGTAAGCGATGGACCATGTCACGACGGCAGGGAGTTCGGTCAATCGACCTTATCGATGCGCCGATGTGTGGGAGTATGATGCCTGCCATGCCCTCTCCACGACAGGAATCGGAGTCGTTAGATGTTCAAGTGCTTGTCGACTCGATTCCTGCGCTGATTCACACTGCCAGGCCTGACGGCTACCTCGATTACTTCAATAGACCTTGGCTGGAATACCTGGGTGCCACTCTGGACAAAGTGGCCGGCTGGAATTGGACAGCCTTCGTTCACCCTGAGGATGTCGAGGGGATCTTGGCGAAGTGGCGAGGTTGCCTTGCGACAGGGGAAATCTTCGAGTACGAAACCCGCGTCCGCAGGGCGAATGGAGAATACCGCTGGATGTTCCACCGGAAAGTGCCGCTTCGCGATGGAAACGGCAACATCGTCAAGTGGTATGGATCAAGCCTGGATATTGACGAGCGCAAAACGGCGGAAGAACAGCTTCGCCGCAACGCCGAGGATCTGCAAACAAGCGAGTTTTATCTTGCCGAAGGGCAACGTCTTGCCCACATGGGAAGCTGGGCCTTCGATCCCGACGGCTTCTACTATTGGTCTCCCGAATTATTTCGGATACACGGACTCGATCCGGCCAGCAAACCGCCTAGTGTTCAGGAATACCTGGATCGTGTCCACCCACACGATCGCGAGTCCATGGCGAACCTGATCAAGGGAATCTTGGCGAAAGGTTCGCCCTTCGATGCCACAAAGCGCATCGTGCGTCCCAACGGTGAGGTCCGGTACATTCGCTGCGTCGGTGCTGCTGTTGTCGAAAACCAAAGCCTGAAAAATTACGTTGGCAGCGCCATAGACGTCACTGAGCACGAGCTCCTGACCCAGGAACTCCGCCGGCGCGAAGCGTACTTGGCGGAAGCACAGAAGCTGAGCCACACCGGGAGTTGGGCTTGGAACCCTGCCACCGGCGAACCCGGTTACTGGTCGCAGGAGTGTTATCGCGTGCTGGGTTATGACCCCGCTGAGGGACTACCGCTACTCGAAACATTTTTTCAGCGGATCGTTCCGGAAGAGCTGGCTGCAGTCCGGGAGCAGTTCGAAAGAGCCATCCGCGAGAAGGCGGATTTCGAGCTGGACTTGCGGTTCGTTCACCCCATCACGGGAATCAGGAACATCCGCTCCACAGGCCATGCGGTCCTCGACCGATACGGGGATCTGCGTGAAATAGTGGGGACCGTGATTGATATCACCGATCGTAAGCGGGCAGAAGAAAAAATCCGTGAACAAGAAACAGGGCTTCGGCAGATCCTGGACCTCGCGCCCCAACTTGTTGCTGTATTCGGACCGGATAGCGAACGTCTTTACGCTAACCGCGTCCTGCTCGATTACCTCGGTCTTACTCTTGAGGAGTGGCGGCAGAAATTTAACAGCGCGGTTCCGAGCTACCGCACCGAATTTGTTCATCCCGATGACTGGCAGCGGGTCACCGACCATTCTGCTCGCGCGGTCTCCGATGGCGCTGCTTTCGAGTTGGAGATGCGACTGCGCAAGAGTAATGGAAGTTATCGCTGGTTTTTGGCCCGTTACAACCCATTGCACGACGAAGAGGGACAGATTACGCGTTGGTATGTGACCGGAACCGACATCGAAGACCGCAAGCAGGCGGAAGACAGGCTTCGTCAGGAAAACGTCGCTCTGCGCGAAGAAATCGACAAAGCCTCGATGTTTGAGATCGTTGGAACATCTCCCGCTTTGAAAAGTGTTCTCTCGCGCATCTCCAAAGTCGCACTGAGTGATTCTACGGTCCTCGTCACGGGTGAAACAGGAACAGGTAAAGAGCTGGTCGCGCGCGCCATACACCGACGATCAGACCGTGCTTCGCGTGCATTCGTTAGCGTGAACTGTGCGGCAATTCCCCGTGATCTTATCGCTTCGGAGTTGTTCGGTCATGAAAAGGGTGCCTTCACGGGCGCGACTCAGCAGCGCTTGGGTCGGTTTGAGCTAGCAAATGGAGGCACAATCTTCCTCGACGAAGTCGGAGAACTTCCAGCCGAGACTCAGATTGCGCTGCTTCGTGTTTTGCAGGAGCACGAGTTTGAGCGTGTGGGCGGCAGTCGTCGAATCCGCGCTGACATTAGGGTGATTGCAGCCACCAATCGTGACTTGCAGGCCGCCATCAGCGCTCGGTCCTTTCGTAGTGATTTGTTTTATCGGCTGAATGTCTTCCCGATCGAGATACCTTCTCTTCGAGAACGACGAGCGGACATTCCGCTGCTGGTCGAATACTTCATCGATCGCTATGCGCGAAAAGCGGGCAAGAAAATAAAACGTGTCAACAAGAAGACGCTGGAATTGCTTCAGTCATATCCTTGGCCGGGAAACATTCGCGAACTGCAGAACGTCATCGAGCGTTCGATGATACTTTGCGAAACAGAGATTTTCTCGATCGACGAAAACTGGTTACCTCAGCAGCCTCTGCTGCCAGCAGAACCGAAACCGCAAGTTGAGCTCCCTCGCAGACTCCTAGTCCAAGAGAAGAACATGATTGAGGCTGCCCTAAAAGAGACGCGTGGGCGCGTATCGGGACCCACGGGCGCTGCGGTCAAGTTGGGAATACCGCGGTCTACGCTGGAATCGAAGATTCGATCGCTGAAGATCAACAAGAACCGCTTCAGGCCTATCCCGGGAACTTGAGGGCTCCCGCTTCCCAGAAATTACTCTTACATGGGGCAAACACATTTCAGGTAGGCACGTTGAGCTTCTTCAAGAATGCGGCATATCGCGGGTCCTTGCGCAGGCTCTTCAGTAGGGGATCCACTTTCGTTACGATCAGACCGCTGTCACGTTGGGCATAAGCTCGGTCTAGCCACTCGAACGCTTCGTCGGACTGGTTCCGGAAAGAATAAACCTGGGCAATCTGGAATGCACCGCCTGCATGGTATTTCGTCACTAACTCACTCAATGCGGCGTCCGAGTCTTTTTTCCGACCAAGAGCGTAGTACGCCATCGGATACAAAAATGCACGTATGAGATCAGAGCGTACTAGCTCGATTTCAGGCAAAGCATCTTGAGGCTGCCCGCGAGTGATGTATATCTCGCTTAACAAGCTATGGCTGAACCAAACATCGGGACTCAGTTCAAGCGCCTTCTTGCTCTCCGCTGCGGCTTGGTCGAGCCGCCCCGTGAAAAACTCGGTCTCGCCAAGGCTCTCCCAACACTCTGCATTGAGCGGGTCCAAGTCAACGGCTCGGCGGCCCAATGCAAGAGCTTCGTTAAAGCGGCCCAGAATGGCTGCCGAGGAAGCCGCAAATCGTACAATGTCGGGATCTCCAGGTTCGAGAGTAATCGCCCGCTGAATGGAAGCATCCGCTCCAGCCCAATCGAAGTCGACCTGTTGCTTAATCCGCGCCATTTGGACATGGGCCTCTGCCAGGTTAGGGTTCAGCGCGAGCGCTCGCTCAACTGCTTCACGCGCAAGCCGGTGACCTTCTTCAATGGGAATAACACCTACGTTGGTCTGCCAGTTGCGTACGCGAGACAACCCGACCCAAGCCGACGCGTAGGAGGGATCAAGCTGAATTGCTCGTTCATAATACCTCGCAGCCATGTCCGTATCTTTTTCAGTGTTCCGCTGAAAGAAGTAGTATCCCTGCAAGTAGGCGTCGAAGGCTTCCCGATTAACTGGGCGTGGCCGCGCTAGCTCTGCTTGTTGCTGCGGAGTCAAACGCAGCTGGATCTCCTGCGCAACAGCCTTGGCTAAATCGTCTTCAATCGTAAGAATGTCTTTCATCGGATAGTCATAATCCTGTGACCACAGGTGAGTTTGGTCCTTCACCTGAATCAGCTGCGCGGTAAGTCGTAGGTGAGTTCCGTTTTCGCGGAGACTGTTTTCCAGCACGTATTGCACAGAAAGATCGCGTCCTATCTGATCCAGCCGTTCGTCCTTGTGCTTGTATCCCATGACGGAAGTTCGCGCGATCACACCCAACTGTTCCGGGTTAAGTCGGCCTAACTGTGAAATCGTTTCCTCGGTCAGACCGTCCGCAAGATATTCCTTATTGGGATCGCCCGTCAGATTCTCAAACGGCAGTACGGCGAGCATGATTTTTTGCGACCTTGGCGGTTTCATTCCCCCAAAGTGCCGCCAGTACCCAAAACACACGACCACCAAAAGGACGGCAGACGCACCCCCGAACGCAGCTCTCCGCCAGAGCCTTAGCGCTTTTGGAACCGCCTCATCTGCGGGACTCAGGAGCGCCGGTTGCGTATCGGCTAGCAAATTTTCGGCGCTCGAGCCTTGAACCACAGCTTGTATTGCGGTGTCTGCCGCTTCGGCAACGGTGACATCCGCCGTGAACTGGTATCCCTTTCGAGCAATGGTCACAATCAAGCGAGTGTCTTCCGAGGTGTCACCCAATGCCTTACGCAAATGGGAGATGTATTGCGTCAGGTTCCCCTCTTCCACGAAGGTTTCGGCCCACACGGCTCGCAGCAATTCCTCTTTGCTGACGAGGCGGTTCGGGTTTTGAGCCAAGAAGAGCAGGACGTCGAATGCCTTAGGGGTGAGAAAGACGGGTGAATCAGCGCGAGATAGAGTGCGCTTCGCAGGATCCAGCACGAACTGACCGAAACGGTACAAGCTGTTCATAAGAAAGCGGTTCACTTATGGTGATTCAGAGTTTTTCATCCTTTTTCAGAGATTCCTGAAGGACTTCCCAAAGCCTCGCCTTGAGAATATATCGCATCGTGAGTTTGGATTCTCTCATGGCAAGCGCTTTCGGCCACGAAATGAGTGACGGGCAGGAACTCCGCCTGTTGGCTGGCTTATACGTACATGGTGCGACTCAACGATGCCCTCCGCTCGAAGCTCAACTGCGGTTCACCCTCAATGTGATTCCGGCGTTTACTTGGTACGCCGCTCCGTCCGGTGCGCTCACCTTCGTGAATCAACGATGCGCGGACTATTTAGGCCTCCCGAAGGATCATCCTCTCCGGCTAGGCATCGACATGAGCGCGGAGTGGGATTCGCATATTTCTCTTTTGCATCCGGAAGACCATGAAGATTCGCGTAGAGTCTGGTCAACTTCTTTACGGACCGGCTGCGCCGCTGAGGGGACTTTTCGAGTTCGTAACGCTGAAGGAGCTTACCGGTGGTTTCTCAGTCGTGCAGAACCCCTTCGGGCAACCGATGGAACTCTGCTGCACTGGATCGGACTTAATACCGACATCGAAGAACACAAACTAGCACAGTCCTGCCTTGCGGAAGCACAGCGGCTTGCACACATGGGCAGCTGGGTCTGGCAGGTAGCAGGGAGAGACGCGCTGCATCTTTCAGAGGAATGGTACCGCATATACGGATTTGATCCGAGACGAGGAATGCCCCGGTGGGAAGAACGGCTGCAGCGCGTGCATCCGGAGGATCGAGACAAGTGGCAAGGAACAATCGAGCGGGCAGTTCGAGAGAAGTCGGACTACGACGTGCAGTTTCGTGTTCTGCTGCCTGACGGAACGATCAAGTGGGTTCAAACCGTGGGCCATCCGGTTTCTAGCCCGGCGGGAGAACTCGTCCAGTTCGTTGGCAGTTCGATGGACGTAACCGATCGCAAGCGTTCGGAAGATGGGCTGAAAGCTGCGTTTGAGGAAATCAAGCAACTCAAGGACCAACTGCATCGAGAGAATCTAGCGCTGCGGGACGAGGTGAACCGGGCTTCGATGTTCGAGGAAATTGTCGGCACCTCGAAGCCGCTGAAGACCGTTCTTTCCCAGACTGCCAAGGTCGCTCGAACGGGCGCCACGGTTTTGATTACGGGGGAGACGGGGACTGGCAAAGAGCTCATCGCCCGCGCTGTCCACAAACGCTCAGAAAGGTCGGCACACGCTTTCATCAGTGTGAACTGTGCCGCACTTGCGCCAACGCTAGTTTCGTCGGAATTGTTTGGCCATGAAAAGGGAGCTTTCACGGGAGCCACGCAACGCCGGCTCGGCCGCTTTGAACTGGCAGACGGCGGGACGATTTTCCTGGACGAAGTGGGCGAACTGCCACCGGACACTCAAGTCGCGCTCTTGAGAGTCCTTGAAGAACGGGAATTCGAGCGCGTTGGAGGGAGCCAGTCTATTAAGGTCGACGTTCGTGTCATCGCCGCGACGAATCGTGACCTGGACGCAGCTGTGTCCAGCGGGTCCTTCCGGAGTGATTTGTTTTATCGACTACAGGTTTTTCCGATTGAGATTCCTCCTCTTCGAGAGCGAAGAGAGGATATTGCTCTGCTGGTGGAATATTTTATCGATCGCTATTCGCGAAAAGCGGGCAAGAACATCAGACATGTCAGCCGGGAAACACTCGAATTGCTTCAGTCATACGCTTGGCCTGGAAACATCCGTGAATTGCAGAACGTCATCGAGCGTTCCGTGATCCTTTGCGAAACGGAGACTTTTTCGATCGATGAAAGCTGGTTGCCACAGCAGCCACAGCAATTTCTTATAGCAAAACCGAAAAACCAAATTGAGCTGCCTCGAAGAATCGAGGAGCAAGAGAAGAACATGATTGAGGAGGCTCTAAAAGCGAGCCGTGGACGTGTGTTTGGACTCACGGGGGCCGCGGCAAAGTTGGGCATTCCCCGGTCAACGCTAGAATCGAAAATTAAATCGCTGAAAATCGACAAGAATCGCTTCAAGACGGATCCAGAAGGTTGACGGCTTTCAGGTAGCCGAGCTCATCTAGGAACAATCCGCAAGACAGCGAAAGCGAGGCCCGGCATCTGAGCAGAGTGCCCATGCGGCGATTCGCGAATCCGAGTGAAGTTGCTGCCGCGATCGCGTTTCTTCCCAGCAACACAGCTGCGTTCATTACCGGTCAAACCATGTTGGTGGACGGTGGCGCAACTCTCGGGACTCTCTGAGAGAACTCAAACAAGCGGATCAAATGTGGCGGTGCTCAATTCCTATCTTGTAAAAGAGCGCTCGGACCAGACGCATGAAGGTCTATTTGGTGGCTGCTGACAGCAGGACCGAGGCGGGAACTTTGCTGAACACTAGACTGCAAATGAGGGCTTCTGGCGCAACTCGGAAGGCTGTAACACCAACAAAAACACATGAAAATCGGTCCGAGCGAACAGGTCAGGGTGAATTAGCAAACCGCCGCCACGAAATTCGTTTTGGAAAACTGAGTGAACGTTCGGGGTGAGACGGACTGTGCACCAACTGTGCAAGAATCCAACATTTTCATTCGATTCGAGTTACCTTTGAGCGAAAAGCAGATTCCCCGATTTGTTGGAAACGTTAGTAGTTAGAAGTAATGGACGGAGTTGTTGGAGTCGAGTGTCGTGCGCCCAAGGCAGGCGCGCTACCAGGCTGCGCTACGCCCCGACATGACGTGCACC
>Ga0209166_10000984_pt1 | contig 25871 bp, 21 predicted proteins | sample Coa_R1_3_FD_187151 | JGI IMG/M metagenome (GOLD analysis project Ga0209166, IMG submission 187151) | Surface soil microbial communities from Centralia Pennsylvania, which are recovering from an underground coalmine fire - Coalmine... | ecosystem: Environmental > Terrestrial > Soil >...
CCTGGATGATGACGGCGATTTCGTAGGCGAACGCGGGATCGTAGGCGCGCAGATTCGGCACAGGAAGCGCGAGGACGTGGCTGTTGCCGTCCTGGTGCTGGAGCCCTTCGCCGGAAAGCGTAGTGCGACCGGAAGTTCCGCCGAGCAGGAAGCCGCGCGTGCGCATATCCGCGGCGGCCCAAATGAAATCCGCGATACGCTGAAACCCGAACATCGAATAGTAGATGAAGAACGGAATGGTGTTGATGCCGTGCGTGGCGTACGCGGAGCCTGCGGCAATGAACGAGGCCATGGAACCAGCTTCGGTGATGCCCTCTTCGAGGATTTGGCCATCTTTGGCTTCCTTGTAGTAGAGCAGCGTATTGACGTCGACCGGCTCGTAGCGCTGACCGACGCTGGAATAAATGCCGACGGTGCGGAAGAGCGATTCCATACCGAAGGTGCGCGCTTCGTCAGGGACGATCGGAACAACGAGCTTGCCAATCTCCGGATCGCGCAGCATTTTGCGGAGCATCTGCACGAAGGCCATGGTGGTGGAAACTTCGCGGCCTTCGCTGCCCTCAAAAAATTCCTTCCAAAGTTCTTCCTGGTCGGCAACGATGGGCTTCGAACGCACACTGCGCTTCGGCAGATAGCCGCCGAGCGCTTCGCGGCGCTCTTTGAGATATTGAATCTCGATGCTGTCTTCGGGCGGGCGATAGAAAGGAACTTCGACGCAGTCGTTGTCGTTCAGAGGCACGCCGAAGCGCGAACGAAATTCCTTCAGCTCATCCTCGTTCAGCTTCTTTTGCTGGTGCGTGACGTTCTTGCCTTCTCCGGCTTCGCCGAGGCCGTAGCCTTTGATGGTGCGCGCGAGAATGACGGTCGGCGCGCCTTTATGCTCGACCGCGGCTTTGTACGCGGCATAAACCTTGCGGGGATCATGGCCGCCAAGGCGCAGCCGGCGCAGCGCTTCATCGGGCAGCGGCTCAACCAGAGCCAGCAGGCGCGGATCGCTGCCGAAGAAATGTTCGCGGACATACGCGCCGGACGAAACAACGAGTTTCTGGTATTCGCCGTCCACCAGTTCGCCCATGCGCTTGACGAGGAGACCTTCGGTGTCGCGCTCGAGAATAGGATCCCACTCGCTGCCCCAGAGAACTTTAATGACGTTCCAGCGGGCGCCGCGGAAAGCGGACTCGAGTTCTTGAATTATCTGGCCATTGCCGCGGACCGGACCGTCGAGGCGCTGCAAATTGCAGTTGACGACGAAGATCAAGTTGTCGAGTTTTTCGCGCGAAGCCAAGGTGATGGCGCCGAGCGATTCCGGTTCGTCGGTTTCTCCATCGCCGAGGAAGGCCCAGACTTTCGCGTCGGTTGCGGGCTTTAATCCGCGATCCTCGAGGTAGCGGTTGAAGCGCGCCTGGTAAATCGCCATCAGCGGGCTCAAGCCCATCGAGACGGTCGGAAATTCCCAAAAATCCGGCATTAGCCACGGGTGGGGATACGAGGACAAGCCGCCGCCGGGTTTTAATTCGCGCCGGAAGTTTTCCAGTTGCTGCGCGGAGATTCGCCCTTCGAGAAACGCGCGCGCGTACATTCCGGGCGCGGCGTGGCCCTGAAAGTAGACGGTGTCGCCTTCAAAGTCTTCGGAGCGGCCGCGGAAAAAATGGTTGAAGCCCACTTCATAGAGCGTGGCGGCGGAGGCGTATGTCGAGATGTGGCCGCCGATATTGTGCTCCACGCGATTGGCACGCACGACCATGGCGAGCGCGTTCCAGCGGATCAAGCTCTTGATGCGGCGCTCGAGTTGCTGATCGCCCGGGAAGAGCGGTTCGAGCCGCGCGGGAATGGAATTGGCGTACGGCGTGTTGGCGGAAAACGGGAGGTCGATGCCGGATACCGTGGCGTGCGCGCGGAGGCGTTCGAGAATTTCGGCGGCGACTTCCGGGCCGCTGGACTCGAGGACGGCGTCGAGCGATTCGAGCCACTCCTGAATCTGCGTGTCTTCCAGGTTACGCGGCGGCACGCCGTTCGAAGGGACGGCTGCGTCCTGGCTGGGCTCGACGTGCATGGCGATTTCGTTGTCGTGCGTGTAGGTCTCGTTATCCATGATTTCGGTTTTCTGCCTCGATGAACGGAATCCGTTCGGCGCGAACACTTTGTCGCTGCAATGCCCCTTCCCGCAAACTTATGCGCGCCATTAACAGAATAGAATAACACCGCGCTGCGCCTCTCTGCACGCAGCGATTGCGAAAATTGCGCGAGAATTTTTGAACACGCGACGTTACTCGGACGAAACCACGCTGGGACGGAGGGAACGCAGTCCGATATCCTAGAGAGAAGCGTCCGCGGGCCAGGTCATGCGTAGAGCCACGATTGGCGCTTGAGAAGCGACTTCCCTCGTTCCAGCAAGGACATTTGCGAATCGTGGACCTGCACGTCACAAGAAGCCGCCAACGGATTCTGGAGTGCGCCGTCGCGCTGCTGCGCGAGCACGGACTTTCGGGAGACCTTGTCGAGAGAGCCGCGCGCGAGGCGAAAGTTCCCGTTTCGAACGCGAAGCTGTTTTTTTCGAACGACGAAGAATTGGTGTTGGCGTTTTACCTGCGCGTAGCGCGCGACTTGCAAATCCGTGCGGCAGCGCTTGCGCCGGGCGGCGTAGCGGAACGCTTTCGCGCGCTGATGCTCGGAAAACTCGAGCTGGTTGGACCGTACCGCGAATCGTTCGCCGGATTGTTCGCGAAGATGCTGGATCCGCGGACGAACATCGGCGTGCTGAGCCAGCAGACGGAACTGGTGCGGCTGCGCGCGCAGTCGGCGTTCGCGAAGGTGGTCTATGGCGCGGACGATGCGCCGGAGGCCGCGAAGCAGTTGACGCAGGGCCTGTACGCGGCGCACCTCGCGATCCTTTTGATTTGGAGCCAGGATCGCACGACGGGTTCGCAGAGCACGCGCGGGGCGATCGAGTTAGTGTGCAAATTTGTCGAGATGGCTTGCAAGTTTCGCTGGATGCCGGGCGCGGGAGCGGCGCTTGGGAGTGTTGGTGAAGTTCTCGGGCCCTTAGTCGAGCCGGCGGCGGATGAGGGAACCTCGGCCACGGCGCGGAAAATTCTGCGGCTGGTATTTCGGCACCGAAGGCTGTTGCCGGGGGAGGACACTTGTGCGCGCGCGGACGATCGCTTGCCGTGCGAGCTGTCGCTCGAGCCGCATTTGCCGCTGGTGCGACGATTTGTCGGCGCTGGATTGCCGGTGCATTTTGTGTTGCCGGCGTTTCCGGCAAAGTCGCCAAATCCGGAAAAGGTCTTGGGCAAGTGTCCGGACAAAGCAGAAGAGCTGAGCCTGGCGTTTCTCGACGGGCTCTGTGGAGAGATTCGCAAGATCTATCCGCCGGGAGCGCGGATCACGATCTGCTCGGACGGAATGGTCTTCAGCGATTTGGTAGGAGTCGATGACTCGGACGTGATGAATTACGGGCGGGAGATCGCGGCGATGATCGAGCGGCTGGCGCTCACATCGCTAGAAACATTTCACATGCCGGATCTATACGACGAGGCGCGCTCCGGCGAAGAGATGCGTGAATGGCTGTGCCGGCATTACGCCGGTTCGAATGTAGCGATTCGCGAGCGCCTGCACTCGAACCCCGAGCAGCAGGCGCTGTTCAACGGCATCCAGCGGTTCTTGTTCGAGGACCGCGTGGTGCTCGAGACAGGAAAAAGCCGGACGCGCGTGCGCGAAGAGTGCAAAGAGCGGACCTACGAAGTGGTGCGGCGAAGCGATGCGTGGGGACGGCTGGTCGCCGACTGTTTTCCGTCGGCGCTGCGGCTTTCGATTCATCCGCAGCCGCATCATTCGGAAAAGATCGGCATCTTGCTGGGAGTTTCGCGAGACGTGTGGCTGACGCCGTGGCACGCCGTGGCGCTGAAGGAGAACGGCGCGTTTCGGCTCGTCAAGCGGCGCGAAGCGCGGGAGCTCGGAGCGGTGGTCGTCTGCGAGGGCGGCGAAACGGCGTACATGGAGCTGCGCTCATGATCGGAGCAGACGTCAACGTGCGCGAAGCGCGCGATCTGTATTTGGCGTCCGCGGGTTTCACAACAGCGTCCTACGTGGACCCGAACTTCATCATCAAGGTGGGCTTCATCACGCTGCGCTTCAAAAATCCCGGGTTACTGCCGATGCACGACCTGCACCACGTGGCGACGGGATACGACGCGTCGTTGATCGGCGAATCGGAGATCAGCGTGTTCGAACTGCGCGCGGGATGGGGAAAGCCGCTAATTCTGTTTTTGTGCTGCGGGTCATTGCTTATCGGGCTGTGCCTGGCGCCGCGACGCATGTGGCGCGCGTGGACGAACGCTCGCGGAGCGCGCTCCTTGTACAAAACGACGATTCCCTACGAAGAGCTGCTCGCAATGAACGTCGGCGAGCTGCGGCAAAAGATGGGACTGGAGGCGGGATGACGAGCAACGGCTGGAAAACGCGCGAGCTCGAGCCGTTTGGGCTGGAAGTAACCGCCGCAACGCCGGTTGCATCTCCAAGCGTGGAAAACATCGAGACAGCGCTGCTGAAAAACTGGATTGCCACGCATCGCTACGTGTTGCTTCGTGGATTTGCTGCGCTTTCGACCGAGGCCATGACGCGGCTGGCCGGCACGCTCGGCAAATCGCTCGAGTGGGAATTCGGTGCGATCAACGAACTCGTCGCGAAGCCCGATGCAAAAAATTACATCTACACTACCGGCGCGGTGCCGTTTCATTGGGACGGCGCGTTCGTCGGAAAGATTCCGCACTACATTTTGTTTTCCTGCGAGGTTGCTCCGCCGGAGAATAGCGGCGGCGAGACAATTTTCTGCGATGGCGCGAAGCTCATACAAGGAGCGACGGCGAAGCAACGGGCGCTTTGGGCGGCGACTTCCGTCACGTACAGCACGCAGAAAGTTGTGCACTACGGAGGATCGTTTACGTCAGCGATGATTGCGCGGCATCCGGTGAGCGGCGAGGAAACGCTACGGTTCGCGGAACCGGTACGCGACTTGAATCCCGTCTCGCTGGAGATCCCTGGCATGTCGCCGCAGGAGCGTGACGCGCTCATTGCGGAAATGGCGATGCTCCTGCGCAAGCCGCAGTACTGCGTGGCGCACGCGTGGCGCGCGGGAGATGTACTCGTAGCCGACAATCACGCGCTGTTGCACGGACGCAACGCCTTCGTGCACTCCGGGCTGCGGCATATTCGTCGTATCAACATTCTATGATCACGCGCGTTCTGCATTTTTTCCGCGACCTGCTCATCATCCGGCGTGTCGAATTTCGCATTGCGGAAATTCCCATTGTCGCGATGCCCGCGCTGCTGGTGAACACGCGCGTTGCGGCGTTTAAAACGCAGTCGTTCTGGGAAGGCGTGCTGCTGTTCTTTCTGCTCTTCGCATTCGGCGACATGATCAACTGCCTGGCGGACCGCGATCTCGATGCCAAATACAAGCCGCATCTGTCACGTGCCGTGTACAACCTCGGCGTGCCCTTCGTGACGTTTCAGGTGATCGTCACCGCGCTGCTCGCGCTGCTGGTGGCCGGGCATCTCTCGTGGCTGCTGCAGCGTTGGCAGATGATCGCGATGACCGCCGCGGGGCTCGCGCTGGGCGCGGCGTATTCCGTCGAGCCGTTCCGCCTCAAGGGCCGCGGCCTTGCGCAACTCGCTTGTCTGTGGCTGATTATTTTTGTTGGCCCGATGTTGATGATCGCAATGCTTTTCAACGTAAGACCATCCACGAGCCTGGTTGTCTTTGCGATGGCCTACGGCGCAGTGCAAATGGGGATTATTCTCGTCAACACCGCGGAAGATTATCCCGAGGATCGCGAGGCGGGTGTACACACGGTGATTGTGACGCTGGGATTGGTGCGGGGCATCGGTCTGGCTTCAGCTTTGACGATTTGCGGCGCGGTGGCCATGTTCGCAACTCTCGTACTGCTGTTTTGGAGCCGCGGTGTGCCCACGCCGTGGATTCTGGCGTTGCTGCCTGTAGCCGGGGCGTTAGTTTGGATGACCAGCGCGATCTATCGTTTGTGGCGCGGGATTGCCGCGACGCAGCTCGAAGATGCCATCGCGCGCGTAAAAGCCGCAGCGAAACACGTGCCAGCGTGGGTTACGGTTGTGGCGTGGTCGTCGCTGGCTGCCGTCGTCGTGCTGTTCGTCGTTTCCTGAAGAACTCCCTAGCGAACCTGTGGTTGCCTAGCGAAATTCTTCTTTCGACGGGCCGAGGCTGCGGCCACCGTCCACTACCAGCACGTGTCCGGTCATAAATTCGGCGTGCACGAGGTACGACACGGCGTCCGCGACGTCTTCGGGAGTGCCGGTGCGACGCAGCGGCGCGAGTTTGACGAAATCCGCTTCCCACTCCGGCGGATCACCAGGCATGGTGATGGTTCCCGGCGCGATGGCGTTGACGCGCACCTCCGGAGCGAGGGCTTTCGCCAATACTTTCGTGAGCATCACCACTCCGGCTTTCGAAATGGAGTGCGGAATAAATCCGGGCCAGCCGGTTAAACCACCGGCGTCCGCGAAGTTGACAATCACGCCTTTCGAACGCCGCAGCAACGGCCCCGCGGCCTGCGCGCAAAAAAATCCCGCCTTCACATTTGTGCTAAGCGAGGCATCCCAAATTTCTTCCGTCGTCGAAATAATGCTACCGGGCAGAAAATTTGCGGCGCTGTTGATGAGCACATCGAGACGGCCGAACTGTTTTCCGGCTTCGTCTACAAGCCGGCGAATCTCAGTAATTTTTGCGAGGTCAGCCTGCAACGCAACGGCGCGCCGCCCGAGCGCCTGAATTTCGTTAACCGCCGCTTGCGCGTCCGCCGCGGAGGAGTGGTAGTGGACAATAATATCGGCGCCTTCCTTCGCGAGGCGTAGCGCAACGTGCCGGCCAAGCCGTTTGGCGGCGCCGGTTACCAGCGCGACGCGGGAATGCAGCGGAGCTTCCATGCTCCGGCAAAGGTAACACAGAACGGAGAGGCCGCCCGTGTTGGCGCGACTCCGCACTTCGGGAGGGCGGCGAACAAGCGAACTTAGCGCGTTACAGCGACTTCAGATACTGCACCAGGTCTTTTTTCTGCTGGCCGCTGAGCCCGAGCGCAAACGTCGAATCGTAATGCTCGACGACGTCCGCGAGCGTTGCGAATCGCCCATCGTGATAGAAACCGCCCTTGCTGTGGCTGAACAGCCCGCGCAGCGGCGAAGTGCGGTAGCGCTTGTCAGGCGAACGGTCGGCCTGGAAATCGTCAATGCCAAGCTCCTCGCCGGTGTGCATATTCCAGCCCGGTTCGGTGAAGAGCGGCGGAACGTGGCATCCCGCGCATTTGCCCTGGCCGTTGAATACCTCTTTGCCGCGCTCCGCCGCGAGCAGATCGAAGCTGCCGGCTGGCGGCTTCGGCACAGGCAACGCAAGCTGGTAGAAATGCAGATCGGCAAGCTTCGGCGTGATCAGGTCCGGCTCATTGCGAACGTTGCCGAATTGGTTGGCCGCGGCGATCGGAAAAGTCGTGGCGTCGTTCAAACGCGGATCAAAAAACGTTCCTTTACCGTGCATTTCGAGATTCGCGACGAACGCGTTCCAGTAGGTGAGCGAGCCCCAACCCGTCCAGGTGTGCAGATTGACGCCATCAAGGCCGAACGCTGGCGGAATCAGCGTTGCAGCCGTTTTTCCGTCGGGGCGAAAAGCCTTGCCGTCCATGAAAAGCTCCGCGTCAAAATGTCCCGGGCCCCAGCTGTTCAGAACTGCGCGCACCGTGGCTTGGTCCGTGCCGAGCAGATTCGCGACGGGCTGAAGATTCGGCGCCAGCGCGACGATCGCTCCCACGTTCAGATCGCGATTGGCCCAGCCGTCGAGGCGGTGGCCGATGCCGGGCGCGAGGGAGTCGTCCACTGTCGAATGGCAAAACGCGCACTGGATACCGATGGTGTCAAGACCGGGGCCCTTTCCCGTCGCGGTAACGCCTACGACGGCGTTCAGCTTCAGCAGAGCGACGGTCGTCGCGGGATCGTTCAAATTGACGCGGCCCAGTTTCAACGCCAGGATGAGCGACTCTGGAAGCGCGTCGACGTCTACTTTCAACCCGACGGAGAGGGCCGTCGCGGGGCTTACGCCCGGTCCTACGCCTCCTAGTTTCGCGCCTTCGATGGCCTTGTGAAGGCCCAGCGTGTCGCCCCAATAGGCTTCGTCGCCGAACGTGTCGAATCGAAATGTTTGCCTTCCGCGCGCGAATCGGCTGTCGGAGCTGTGGTCGGCGTTTGCGGAGTCGCCGTCGTTCGAAGCCCTCGCAGGCAAGTTGTAGAAAATCGCAGTCGCGAGAAGAAAAATCAGCGCTGCAAAAACACTTGAGATAAGTGGAATCGAATGGGATATCCGCCGCATGACACCCTCCCGAAAAAACGTACAAACTGAACGTAAGCGCCCCGGCGCAAAACTGTCAGTTACGCGCGTAACATCGCGGCGATTTTCTCTTAAATTCAGGCTTTCTTGATAAGCCCGGTCGCCGGCAATTTACAAAAAGTCATAGTGTCGCCGCAGGTCAAAATTGTTTGTATCCAAATGCCGCAAAGTAAATCTACTAATTGTACCGTCCGGGCGTGGAGGCAAAGCTGTGCAATCCAGGACAGCCACGAACCATTCTGCCGAAATAGTCTCTTGCATCTTGGCGACGACTTTTCGCGGCAAGCTTTGTGAGACGCTGCTACCAGGCCGCCGTTCTGTGGCTTTTGAAAAGGGCGCAGTCCTCTACGACGCCGGCTGCGGCAGCGACTCGTTTTACTTCATTCGCGAAGGCGTGGTCAGTCTCGGCGCGGTCAGTTCCGACGGGCACGAAATTATCTACGATCTGCGCAAGGGCGGCGATGTAGTGGGAGAGCTGTGCGTCTCGGGCGCCATGCGCCACGATCGCGCGGTCGCGTTGGAAAACACGCAAGCGGTTGTCGTTCCTTATCAAGAAATCGTGACCGCACTGCAGCAGAACTGTAGTGCCCTGCTGGATGTTCTTCGGCTGTTCGCGACGGCGCTGCTCAGCGCGTACGATCAAACGGAACTTCTGCTGATTCGCGACATCGCGCAGCGTCTGATCAAAACATTTCAGCACTTGGCGCGCGACTTCGGCCACGAATCCGGCGGTCTGACGGAGTTGGACACCTATCTGACGCAGGAGGAGTTGGCACGCATGGTCGGCGCGAGCCGCGAACGCGTTTCCAGCGCGTTGAATGGATTGCGGGAGCGTGGTTTGATTCAGTACTCACGCGGCGGCCGGTTATTGATGAATGTCGTCGCCCTCGAAGGTTACTCCAGGTCGGCATTGGAGACCGATCGCGACATTGCACCGGTCGCTTCCGCGTTTTGATGACTCGAGGTCTCAGACGCCAAGGCTCGCTCAGCTTCAAGCCTCGCCGTCCCCTGCGCGACATCGCTCTGATATGCTCGCTACCGTCACGCCTGTCTTCCAGCTATAGCGCGACGAGGGAAACCGATGAATCTCGATTTACTGGCCATCGCCGCGCATCCCGACGACGTGGAACTGACCTGCGGCGGGACGCTCCTGAAAATGGCGCAACTCGGTTACAAGACGGGAATTCTAGATCTAACCGCCGGAGAAATGGGTACGCGCGGCACCCCGGAAACGCGGGCCACGGAAGCTGCCAAAGCCGCGAAACTGCTACGAGCTAGCTGGCGCGGCACGCTGGGCGTTCCCGATTCGGATGTGCAGCCCTCGCGCCCGCACAAGCTCCGGCTGGCCGCGCAAATCCGGGAACTGCGTCCCAAAACCGTCATTCTTCCCTACTGGGAAGCGCGCCATCCCGACCACTACAACGCTTCGACCCTCGGCTACGAGGGCTGCTTTCTCGCTGGCCTCAAACAACTGCCGCTCGCGGGCGAACCGCATCGCCCGTTCAAGATTCTTTACGCAACGTCGTTTGCCGACGTGCGGCCGACTTTTGTCGTGGATATCACCGCGCAGTACGCGCAGCGGCACAAAGCCATCCTCGCTTTTGGGTCGCAGTTCCGGCCGCAAAAAGGCGAACCGCACCGGCGTTTCAAGAAGACCAACGTCTTCCTCGCCATCGACCGACTCGAAGACGAGATGAACCTACTGGCGCGGCATTACGGCGAAATGATTGGCGTGAAATACGGCGAGCCGTTTCTGGTGAAGGAACTGATGCAGATCCATGACGTGGTGAAGATGGATGTGCGCTCCATCTAGCATTTATGCGGGCGTGGCGAGGCCGTACGGAACCATTGCAAAGGGAGGCTTCGGTGACCTTGCACTAGGGTGCGCTCCGGCGCAGTCCGGTCTAATACCGGTCCTCATCCTGGGCCGGTGAATACCCCGGAATGCCCTGCCCTTTGGCCGTTTTTTCGGCCCGCAGACGGATAAGGGCTTCGTCCTCGGCGCCGGACTTCCGAAGCACCACCATGGTGCTCAGCGCCTCTGGGTACACACGAGTGACCAGGTAGATGTCCCCGGTGTCGTTTTGCTTCCACAGTTGGCCTATCTGGATTTTCTTTACGCTCATCGGGCTCTCAATGACTCTAGAGACCAACCCGAAAGCTGTCAACCACTGTCGCGTGGCAATTTCGACGCCAATTCGCAAGCTATTAGTGCCTATACCGGGGCCGCGCCGGCGGGATGCGATGTTCGACGTACCAGGCCGTCCGGCAGTCTCCGGGCGCCCGCCTGCCTATGGAGTAGGAAACCCTTCCTGCGCGTCCATCATCCTAGTGGACAGTGGTGCCGACACCCTTCTCATCTCGGCTGCAAAACGGGTGTATAATTGAGGCAATCGGAGGTTCATGCCATGACTCAACTCTCTAGGACGATCTTGGGGATATCCGTGGCTGGCCTCTTCGCTGCGGGCACTTCGGTCGCCATGGCGCAATCCCAGGGATCCAGCCAGGGTTCGAGCCAGTCGCAAACCCAGCAGCAAACCGGGCAGCAGCAATCGGGCCAGCAGTCCGGCCAGCAAACGGGCCAGAGCGCCCCACCGGTCAGCGCCACCCAACCGATTACCCCAAGCGTGCAGCAGCCTGCTCCGCCGCCTCCGACCCCCGCGCAGCCGGCGCCGGTAGCCAAGAATGGTGACGTTCCCGATAACGCGCCGATCCAGCAGCAGGACGCGGTTCATCCGAAGAACTCGAAAGACGACGTCAACGCCATCGGCGAGCGCAACGTCGGCAAGGGCGTGAACTTCTATTCGCTCGAAAAAGAGATTGGCCTCGGCAAGGCCCTGGCACAGGACGTCGAGAAATCCTCCAAGCTGATTGATGACCCAGTGGTCACTGAATACGTCAACCGCGTGGGCCAGAACCTGGTGCGCAACTCCGACGCGAAAGTCCCCTTCACGATCAAGGTGATTGATTCCGACGAAGTCAACGCGTTCGCTCTTCCGGGCGGCTTCTTCTACGTGAATAGCGGCCTTATCCTCCGCGCGCAGGAAGAATCCGAACTGGCCGGCGTGATGGCGCACGAAATCGCGCACGTCGCCGCGCGGCACGGCACGAAGAATGCCACGAAGGGCGAAATCATGCAGTTGGCGACCATTCCGGCGATGATTTTCATTCCGTATGGCGCAGTAGGATACGCCGCGTATGAAGGCATGAACCTGGCGATTCCGCTGACCTTCCTGAAGTTCTCGCGCGATGCCGAGCGCGAAGCCGATTATCTCGGCCTCGAATACATGTACAAGGCCGGGTACGACCCGAACTCCTACGTGACGTTCTTTGAGCGCCTGGAGGCCGACGAGCGACATCACGCAGGGACGATTCCGAAAGTATTCTCGACGCATCCTCCGACGCCAGACCGCATCGAGAGCACGCAAAAAGAAATCGCCAGGATTCTTCCGAACCGGCCGGAATACATTGTGACGACTTCGGAATTTGACAGCGTTAAGGCGCGCCTGCGGAACATTATGTTTGCGAAGAAAGTCAGCGACGGCCCGGGCAAGCCCACGTTGCGCACCAAGACGGCGCAATCCAAGCAACCGACTTCCACAACGTCGGATCCGAATTCGACCTCCGGCGATGACGACCGGCCCACGCTGAAGCGCCGCCCGGACAGTCCGAATCCGTAAGATGCAGAAGTAAGACCACGGTCCACTGACAAAAATCGATAACGGGCGGCCACTGGCCGCCCGTTTCTATTGTGGGTCGTCTCGCCCAATCCACTCGTGTGGTGGGCTTTCTTCCCGGCCGCGGCGTTCCCACCAAACGCCACTGGCGCCGGCCAAAAAAATGTCAAGCGCAAATAAACGCGCTGCGAAAAAAGCTTCTGCCTCTCACTTCCTCATGACTTCCTAACAGCAGGCGTGGCACGCTATCCACGCAGAGCAACTAAGCGCTCTAGCGGAGGAGCATGCACATGGACACGTTTGGAAAAGGTGGCAGGGGAGACGGCGCGTACGAAATGCGGCAAGCCGTGCCGTTTCTTAAAGTCGGCGCGCTCGTGGTCGGCGCATTTTTCGTATTACTTATCTTGGGAATTTTTCTGCTTCGCGTCACCCGTATTGAAGCAGGCTTCGTGGGCGTCGAAGTGAGTCTGACGGGCAAGCAACGTGGCGCTTCGGAAATTCCCGTGCGTACGGGTTGGGTGGTGTACTCGCCGTTGACCACGCAGATCATCGAGTTCCCTACCTACGTGCAGACGGTGAAGTGGACGAAAGACATCAGCGAAGGTCATCCTCTCAACGAAGAGATGGGCTTCAACTCGAAGGAAGGCATGGAGATTTTCACGGACGTCTCCATGTCCTACGCCATCGAGCCTAGCAAAGCGCCGGATTTCTACGTGAAGTACCGGCTTGCGGACATGGATTCGTTCACGCACGGGATTTTGCGCGACGTAGTGCGCGGCTCCTTGAACAAGGTAGCGTCCACATACGTCGTAGAGGAAATCTACGGAGAGAAAAAAGCGGAGTTTTTGGACAAAGTGCAGAACATGATTGCGGAGACCATGTCGCCGGTGGGCGTAAATGTGCAGCAATTTGGATTTATCGGCGCGCCGCGCGTTCCCGCCGTTATCGCGACGGCCATTACTGCCAAGGCGCAAGCCATACAGCAAGCGGAACGCGCACGAAATGAGTTGGCCACGACGCAAGCGGAGGCCGCCAAGAAAATTGCGGAAGCTGAAGGCGACGCCAAGTCTCTGGTCACGCGCGCGCAAGGCGAAGCCGACGCCAACCGCATTCGGCAGAGTTCTCTGACGCCGCAATTGCTCGAATTGCGCAAGATCGAGAACAACCGCGCATTAATTGACAAGTGGAACGGCCAACTGCCCACAGTAGAGTCGGGCACGGGCGGCGGGCTGCTGATGCAACTTCCGAAGCCACAATAAGTGAAACGCCGAGCTACGCAACTGCCATTTTGTTAGGTATGGGGCTTGCCTTGGACGAGTTGCGCGGCGCGCGTTAATTCGCTTGCGTCAGTTCCCTGCTCCCGCGGAAGCGGTTGCCGACGCCGACGGTGCGTAATACCCGTTGCGCGTGCGCGCTACGAGCTTTCCGCGGCCGTGCGGCGGAATTACTTGCACGGTCACCGCCCGGAATGTGCCGTCTTTCTTGTTGTTCGACGGATAGTACGCCAGCGTGTACTGATTGCGGATGTCGTGCGCCACCTGTTCGCAGATGGTGTGCACGTCCTCGACGTTTTCCGGGAAGAAGGCCAGGCCTCCCGACCCCTCGGCGATTTCTTTCAACGCCTTCATTGCATGATTCTTTTCTTTACGCTTTTCATCGCCGAGTAAGCCGATGGTGTAAATCACCGTGTTGGTCTTCTGAATTTCCCGCAGCGTTTTCTCCAGCGAATTGTGGCTGGAGTTGTCCTCGCCGTCCGTGACCACCAGCAGTACGCGCTTGTCCTTGCTGGCCTTCTTGAGGTGGTCGAGCGAGCCGATAATCGCGTCGTACAGCGCCGTGCTGCCACGCGAATCAATGCGCTCCAGCGCTTCTTTCAACTGGGGAACGCTGTTCGTGAAGTCTTTGTCGAGATCCAGATAAAAATCGTCGTTGAAGTTGACGACAAACGCTTCGTCCTGCGGATTGCTTGCTTCCACCAGCGTAATCGCCGCTTCGTTTACGCGCGGGCGCTTGTCGCGCATGCTCCCGCTGTTGTCAATCACCAGCCCCATGCTCACCGGCACGTCTTCTCGCTTGAACGTGGAGAGCTTTTGTTCGACCTTGTCCTCGTACACGCGAAAGTTTTCCGCCTTCAGCCCGTCAGCGAATTTTCCGCGGTCGTCCAGGACGGTCGTGTGCAACACCACGAGCCCGACGTCAATTTTGATCGTCGAGCCATCCTTGCTGATGTTTTGATCCGGAGAATTTGGCTGCGACTGCTGGACGGGAATTTGCGCAAAACTCGCAGCGGCAAGCGCGAGCATGCCACAGAAAAGCACCGCCAGCGAATAAAAGTACCGGAGGCCCGGAAAATCGGTATCAGTGGCTCGGCGCGTAATAGCCTGTCCTGGCGTAGACGTTGAGCGGCGGCAATCCTTTTGGAGCACGCAGCTTGATCTTGATTTTTCGCCACCTTGCGTCATGCGCTTTGTTGCTCGGATGGTATCCCAAGACATATTGATTTCGCAGCTCCATGCCTATTTTTGAGGCGATGTCCGGCAGGTCTTCCAGTTTCTCCACCGGAAAGACGCGGCCTCCGGTCATCTCCGTTATTTCCGAAAGCAACGACGGACCGTTCAATTCTTCCGGGGTCCGGTTCCTGTAACCAAGCGGGTCGAAAATTCCGATGGCATAGAGCTGGGTGTCCGCCTCTCGCACCAGCCGCTTGATGTCGCTTTCGTTGTACCGACTATGATTATCTCCTCCGTCCGATAGGATGAGCAAGGCGCGTTTGGCGTTGTGTGCACCCCTCATCTGGCTAAGGCCAAGGTAAATCGCGTCGAGCAGCGCGGTGCGCCCTTTCGCGGACGTCAGCATCAGGCTGCTCTGCAAATCCTCGACGCTGTTCGTGAACGCGCTGGTCAACTCCGCGCGCTCGTTGAAACTCACCAGGTAAAATTCGTCCGCCGGATTCGCGGTCTTGAAAAATTGCACTGCCGCTTCGCGCGCTTTTCCGACTTTGTTCGCCATGCTTCCGCTGAAATCGAAAACCACGCCAATTGAAATCGGCACGTCCTCCGACGAAAACGTTACGACCTCCTGCTCAACGTTGTCTTCAAACACGCGGAAGTTTTCCGATTCCAGCCCGGTCACCAGGCGGTTGTACGGATCCGTCACCGTGACGTTAACCAGCGCCATGTCCACGTCTAATTTCAGCGACTGCCCGCGCTTGATAATCTGCCCGCGCGAATCGCGGCGCACGTCATCTCGTTGAATTGCCGGAACTTGCGGCTCTTCTTTGGGCTTGGTGTCGGACTGCTGGGTAGTCTCTTGCGGCGGGGGCGGCTGCTGCCACGCATAGGTGGCGCTGCGGGAGGCCAGGAAGCAAGCAAATATCAGGGCGACTACGGTAAAGCGCACAACGCGAAAACTGTGTGCATCGCGTTTCACGGCACCCCCATCGTCCCGATACATAGGAACGGCCGCGCGGTTGGGTCTTGTCGAGATTCTATCACTCGCACCCGCGAACACAAGGCAAATCCGGTACCAAAACCGTTTTGGTTACTTAGTTCTTTTCTCGCCGGTGGGAGGCTGCAATCATCGTAGCAACCTGGGAGGACTGCGAGAATGGGGCGAAACAAGTAATTCTGCATGGGATAAAGACTGCACGCCGCGCGGAATTATTCCAGATTTATGCGACACTCGAATGCGCAAACATGGCCAATCCCGAAGTTGTGATCGTCATTCCCGCCCGTTACGGCTCCACGCGCCTGCCTGGCAAGCCGCTCGTATCGCTCGCGGGCAAGCCGATGATTCAGCGCGTGTACGAACGCGCCAAGCTAGCCGCCACCGCGCACCGCGTCATTGTAGCCACCGACGATGAACGCATCGTGAAAGCTGTCGAAGCATTTGGCGGTACGGCGCGCATGACGCGTCCCGATCACCGCACGGGGACCGAGCGCGTGGCGGAAGTCGCGGCGCACGAAAAAGGCGACGTCTTCGTCAACGTGCAGGGCGATGAGCCGCTGCTCGACCCCGTGGCCGTGGATACCGCCGTGCAAGCTCTTCTCGAAGATCCGCCCGCTTCCGTCGCCACCGTGGCCACGCCCATTCGAACTCCTGCCGACATCATGGACCCCAACGTCGTCAAAACGGTCCTCGATTTTGATGACAACGGAATCTATTTCTCGCGCGCGCCGATTCCGTGGGTGCGCGATACCGCCAGCAAAATTCAGGTGCGGCATCTCAAGCATCTCGGCCTATACGTGTTTCAGCGCGACGCGCTCCTCGAATATCCCACGCTCCCCCAGGGCGAACTCGAGCGCATCGAGCAGCTCGAACAGCTCCGCTGGCTGGAAAATGGCTGGAAGATTCGCGTCGCCGAAGTCGAACACGACGCCGTAAGCGTGGATGTCCCTGAAGATGTCTCCCGCGTCGAAAAACTCCTCGCCTCCCAAAAATAAAACCGCCCGGCACGTCAGCACCGGGCGGGTCAGTTTCGGTTTGCAAAGCTTTTTCGTCGCGGCTACGGCGCCTGTGGCGTCATGATTCCCGCCGCGAAGCGCACCGTTTGCGTCGTCATCAGCAAAATGGTGTTGTTGTTGGCCACGTACGCGAACGCCGTGATGCCGTTGTTCGCCGGGTTTGTGGTCAGATTCACGGTTAACGCATTGTGAGTCGTAGGATCGGAGGCGAGCTTCAGGTTTCCCGTCATGCCCACGCTCGCGAATTCCGCCGGCGTCGCAAATTCGTTGAAGTCCACCGTGCCGGTCAGCGCTCCCGCGCTGCTGAACGTCCCTTCACCGAGCAGGTCTTCTTCTCCGCTTGCGTTTCCGCCATTGATTACCGTCACTCCGCTCCAGTTCATCGCGTAATTTCCAGCGAGCGATGCGTTCGTGATCGACCCGGCTCCTTGCGCCAGCATCGAGCCGTCCGCCACGATTCCGATGCTCTGGTCTTGAATGACGGCTTGTGTCGGCGAAATCAGATAGAACACGTATTGGAACATGTTCTTTTGCCCGGTTGCCGAGAACGTGATCGTTCCGCGCCCGTCCCCTGACGAGTCTATCGCATACGTGCCCGTGGATGTGCCGTTCGTAGGACCCAAGCTAAGCAGTACGCCCGCGTTGTTATTGTCCACGAAAATACTCGAAAGGCTTCCGCCGCTCGCGGAGAATTTGCCACCGCGCACGAGCGGGCCTGAAATGCCCGACACGGGAACCGAGGCTCCGCCCATGACGTAAACGAAGCCGCCGCTGATTCCCGCGGTCGTTGTGGGAATGCCGGACTGTAACATCGCATCCCCAGCCAGGGTGCCTCCGCTCGTCGTTTCCAGGAACTTCACCTGATTCGGACCGACGATATAGAAAACGCCGGTTAAGCTTCCGATCGCGAATGTGCCGCGGCCGAACGCGGAGAGGTCCCCGGTGTTCGTTCCGTCCGCATTATACGTTCCGGAAATCGGCAAGGGCCCCGCGCCGCTATTGTTGATGTTGCCGCCATCGTTGTCGTCGGCAACTCCGGTAGTAAACTGTCCACCCGCATTCGCAGAAAATTCGCCTACAATGGATTCCGGAAGACCGCTCGGATCGACGCCCGAAAAATCGAAAGTGTAGTTGCCGGAAACGCCTGCCAGCATGAAGGAACCCGTGCTCTGCTTGATGAAGCTGCCGCTCGCCGTCGATAAACCGTCCGACGGCGTGGCCATGATGTATCCACTGGAGGAAGTCGCCATCGTCACGCTGAACGCCAGCGTCCCACTGGAATCAATTAGGCTAAGCGTGCCGCGGCCGTCGCTGTTGATGGCGTAACTGCCGCCCGTGAAAGCGAGACGTCCGCTCCCGTTGCTCGCGAAGTTCAAGTTTACGTCTTCAACGCCGCCCGTGATGTTTCCCTTGCCGTCCGCGATGAATGAGCCGACGCGCGTGAAGGGCACGACAGAACCAGTCGTCTGGTCGAAGGTCGATCCCGACATCGAAAACGCATATTGCCCCTGCATACTGCTATTCGAAAAGCCATTGTTCGGCGGAGGAGGCGGTGGTGGAATAGTTCCACCGCCGCTGCATGCGCCGGCCCACAGCCCTGCGGCAACCACGAGCAGGAATGACGCGCGCTTCATTGCGCACCTCCCGCGATGGACCGCCGCTTCGCATTGGCCCGAGCCTTCGCTACGTACGGTATGCCATTCAGGTTGCGCAACGTCACCGTCTGGCTGCCCTTTTGCACGATGCGCGCCAGGAACACGCTTTCGTTCCCGAAAGTTCGCGACTCACCGACAATCTTCACCGCGTCGCCCGCGGCGAGAAAAAAATCACTCTGTTTCATGAAATCGGCGTTGCCGAGATGGACGTCCACGACGCCGGAAGAGGTTTGAATGCTGGCATGCGGTCCGACCGGCGCGACGTCCGACGCTGCAGTGTAGGAAATTACGGTTCCCTGCACTACGGCCTCGCGCGTCACGTCATACGCGAAGTTGGCTTGCGGCGTTGTGATTGGTTTTTGCTGGCCGATGGCCAGTGATGCGCAGAAAAGTGCGACGGCAATGACAAATAGTCCCCAGATGATCTGCTTCTTCGATCTCATGAACCCTTCCCCACGTCCCGGTGACTCTGGAGCAGTCCCTCGGAATGGTGCTTGCCGCTGGTCAGAGCGGCGATGCACGCATTCTCTTATTGTGATGACAAGGACCCCGCTAACGGTTTCAGTTAACGATGCTTTTTTCGCAAACAGTTAACATCCGTGTAAGCCGCGCGAAGCCAGCAACACGCATCCCCTCGGTCAAACCCGCCCGCGGAAGAAAAGTTTCGCTCGGTTCAGCAATTCGCGCCGGCCATTTCCCTCTCTTGATTCGCAAATTCGCAATCGCCGTCTTCTGTTTTCAGCAGCAATTTCTTCGATTTGACACCCGCTCCCATTCCGACCATAATTGTGCGTACGTCACTCCAGTGGAGGGCTGATAAGCCCGGCATTCCAGGAAGGCTTGGAAGCGGGCTGCATGGATGGCGCCAAAATATATTTTTGTTACCGGCGGTGTGGTTTCCTCACTTGGGAAGGGCGTAGCAGCCTCCTCTATCGGTTGTCTCCTCGAAAGTCGCGGTTTCAAAGTCACACTTCAGAAATGCGATCCGTATCTGAACGTTGATCCCGGTACGATGAGCCCATTTCAGCATGGCGAAGTGTTTGTAACCGAAGACGGCGCGGAGACCGACCTCGACCTCGGCCACTACGAACGCTTCACTCACGCCAAGCTTTCTCGCGATAATAATTGGACTACCGGCCGCATTTACGAAACCATCCTCACCAAGGAACGCCGCGGCGACTATCTCGGCAAAACTGTCCAGGTCATTCCCCACGTCACCGACGAAATCAAAACCACCATCAAGAAAGTCTCCGAGGGCGTTGACGTGGTCATCGTCGAAATCGGCGGCACCGTTGGCGACATCGAATCGCTTCCCTTCCTCGAAGCGATTCGCCAGTTGCGCCTCGAGCTTGGCGCGGAAAACACTCTTTTTGTTCACGTCACGCTGGTTCCGTTCATCGCCGCCGCCGGTGAACTGAAAACCAAGCCCACCCAGCACAGCGTTAAAGAGCTTCTCGGCATTGGCATCCAGCCGGACATTTTGCTTTGCCGCAGCGATCGCCACATTTCCTCCGACCTGAAGCAAAAAATCGCGCTCTTTTGCAACGTCGCACAATCCTGTGTCATTTCCATGGAAGATGTGGACACCATCTACGCCGTGCCCGTGGAGCTGAACAAAGAGGGCCTCGACGCGCAGATTCTTCGTCTCCTGCATCTCGCCGACCGGCCCTCGGACATGGGCCCGTGGCTTAATCTCGTCTACCGCATGCACCATCCTGCCGGCGAAGTGCGCATCGCTGTCGTCGGCAAATACGTGCAACTCGAAGACGCCTACAAAAGTTTGCGCGAAGCTCTTCTTCACGGCGGACTCGCGCACAATCAAAAAACCGTTCTCGAATGGATTGAAGCTGAAGAAATTGACTCAGCCGAGGTTGCCGCGGCGCGCCTTCGCGGCTACGACGGAATCCTCGTTCCGGGCGGCTTCGGCAAGCGTGGCATTCAAGGCATGGTGCACACCATTCAGTACGCGCGCGAACACAAGGTGCCGTTTTTCGGAATTTGCCTCGGCATGCAATGCGCCACCATCGAGTACGCGCGCGACGCCGCCGGATTGAAGCAGGCCGACAGCACGGAATTCGATCCGCAGACTCCGCACCGCGTCATTTACAAATTGCGCGAACTGCTCGGCGTGGATGAAATGGGCGGCACCATGCGCCTCGGTGCCTGGCCCTGCAAACTCGAGCCGGGCTCTTTCGCCGCGAAAGCCTACGGCAGGCTCGAAATCAGCGAACGCCATCGCCATCGTTACGAATTCAATCGCGATTACGAGAAATGTCTTGTCGGCGCCGGCTTACGCATCACCGGTCGCACGCCCGACGAAAACTACGTTGAAATCATCGAAGCGCCCGACCATCCCTGGTTCCTGGGCTGCCAGTTCCATCCGGAATTTAAGTCGAAGCCGCTCGAGCCGCATCCGCTCTTTGCCGCCTTCATCGGCGCCGCCCTCGAACACAAAAAGCGCCGCCTGCACCAGGGCGGCTCGGTCGCTCCGACCGCCGACGCCGTCCGCGAAGTCCAGCACGCCTCCGCATCACCAAACGAGCCTCGCGCCAGCGCCATGTCCGCCGCCCCGCACGCCCTCCGCTTGCATGGCGGTGCTGATTTGTAAGCGCGGCAAGGTTCCGACCTCGCCCCGTCGGCGCGTCCTTACGTACGTGCCAGGGCTGACTGCCGCAGGCAGGCTTTATCCCGGCTTTTATTGGTTATAGTGGCACAGCTATTCCCGGCAGCGCTGCCGCAAGACTCCGCCCAGCCCGGACGAAAGCTCGCCAATTACGGACTGGGACCTCTAGAAACTTCTTACTTATGCCTTGCTAGCAAAGCCAGAAGCCGCTTCCGCGAAAAGTCTGAGGGATACTCCAATAGCGTCAAGCCACGCGTCGCTTCCTCAAGCGCTACTCCATGGTGAACGGCACAAACATCAGCTGGTCGTCCCGCTGAATCTGCAATGCCGCGCTGCTGTCCGGCCCCAGCTTTGCCAGAGTCTCCCGCAAGCGCTCGAGCGTCGTCATGGGCTCCCCATTCAACGTCCGAATAACGTCACCTGTCACCAGCGGCACTCCCGCTCCGCTGTCAGCCGTACGCGCCGCAACCACGATCCCGTACGGATCGCGTAACTGCGGCAACATCGCCGCAATTCTATTGTCGATCTCCAGGCCGATGATGCCCAACCGCCGCACGAGATTCTTCGACGGGTCTGCCAGCGCCGTAACTTGGTCCATGTCGTGCTTCTGTTCCTCGACCGGCACATCAAACGCCAGTTGATATTCTTGGCGCTGTACAACCAGGTGCACTTTCTCGCCTTCTTGTCTCCCCCAAAAATGGAAGGCCACGAAAGGGAGCGACTCCGCCGGTCGACCATCGATGCTCAACAGCACATCTCCGATGCGTAACCCTGTCGCTTCCGCCGGACTTCCCGGCAATACGTCAGAGATGATCACGCCCGTATTCCGCGGTAAGCCCAACGCCGTCGCCAGTGTCGGCGTGATCGTCTGTAGTCCGATTCCGATCTCACTTTTGTGCATGTGCCCGTACTTTCGAAGCTGCGCGTATGCCAGGGTGACGGCCGTCGACGGAATGGCAAATCCCAGCCCTTCATTTCCGCCACCTTGCGACAGAATGAATGTATTCACTCCCACCACATCACCATTCACGTTGACCAGTGGGCCTCCGCTATTTCCGGGATTGATCGGCGCATCGGTTTGCACATACACCAATGGAGAATCCACGTCAGTCTGCCGCGCCGTTGCACTGACGACGCCCATAGTCACGGAGTTGCGCAGGCCCTCGGGACTACCAAACGCAAATACCAGTTCTCCTTGCCGCAGTTCGCGATACGGAGCCATCGGCAACGCTTGCAGGCCATTTGCTTCGACCTTCAACAGCGCAAGATCCATTTCCCGCGTGACGCCCACAATCCGCGCGGGCACAATCTTCCCCTTCGCCGCCAAAACGCTTCGCGCCGAGGTGTCCGAATCCGGCTCGGTAAGTACTACTTGAATGCGCTGTGCGCCGCTCACCACGTGTGCGTTCGTGATGATGTATCCGCTGGAGTCGATGACAAACCCGCTCCCGATCGCGCTTTGCCTTCCAATCACGTCTCCCGTATTCCCGCGTCCGCTTTCCCCGACCGTCCCAAAGCCCGTCACAAGAATCTGCACTACGCTGGGAGACACTCTCTTGATGAGCGCTTGCACCGACTCGTTTACTTTGCGTAACTCCTCTGTCCCACGCTCCTGCCCCAATGTCGCACACGCGTACCCCAGCCCCACTATTGCTGTGAGGACCGCGCAGCGCGATATGCGACGCAAAACTGCAGAGATCTTTCTGGGGGCGATGGGATGACACATCGAAAGCCTCTCTTTCCGCGGTGCTGCAATCGCCGATTCCGTCAGCATCAATATGCCAAACTCGTTTCCCAGAATACATGCGCGTGTGCTTCAAAGGCGAGTGGCGCCTGGAATTTAGATTTCTGTTCACGACGAGGCACGAAGAGACCACGGCGGATGGCCGACAGATTAATGAGTTGGACGATTTCGGTTGCCGCTTTCTTGCGCTTTTTGCAAGAACCCGGTTTTTGACTTTTCTCCCGGTTTTGGCTTCTCACCGGAATCCCAACCCATTCCAACCAAAGCACTTACAAAAACCTGAAACTTTTACTTGACAGATATAGTGTTTTATGCTATATAAGAGTGTGCGCTTCGGTTACATAAGCGATTGTTTCCCCCCGGTTCTTACAGCGTCTTGGACCGTCTACATCTCCCGTTCGCCTCGCCCCTCAGCCGCTTTCGCCATCGATCACGCACTATCTCGTTTGTTTTCAAATTCTTGCTTGCCCGGAATGACAGCGAAGGGTGCACCGCACACAGACCCCACCCCCTCCCCTTTTTTTGGAAAGATGTCATTCTAAAGGGCTTACCAGCCCGGGTCTGCAAAAGTTGTGATTCTAAAGGAGTTACCGAAAAGGCCAGCCAATCCCGCCCGCGCCCCTCGCGCTCATTCCTAAGCGCAGCGCGCGCGGTTAAGCCGCCTCTTCTTTACCTCGTTACTTCAGTGCTTCTTTACTTCAGCTTCTTTGAAAGGAAACCTCATGTCTTCTGAACTAGCCCTTTCCCCCGAACTCGCCACTTCGTCCGAACTCGTCACCACCAATCAATGCCAGCACACCAGTCCTCGCGGCCAGCACTGCCGCATGCTCCGCGTCGACGACGAGTCCTTCTGTCCCTATCACCTTCGTCAGACCCGCGCCGCGCAACCCGATCCCGAAACGCTCGCCGCCGAGCTCCTCGACTCCACCGGCAACCTCAACACCGCCGACCGCGTCAACGCGCTCCTCGCCAACACCGTCAAGCAACTCGCTCGCCAGCGCATTGACCGCCAGGACGCTCTCGCCATCGGTTATCTCGCGCAGCTCCTCCTCAACACCGTTCCCGGCGTCCAAAAGGAATATCAAGCCATTCGCTCCGCCGAAGCCCGGCAAGCCCTCCGGAAATCCATCGCCGAGTCGCAAGCTCGCCTCCGCGCCGGCCAATCGGTTTAGCCGCGCCAGGCACGATCAATCCTGCGCCTGCATCGGCGCGGAGCAGCGCCGACGGGCCGCGGCAAAAGCGCGGGTCTTCGAGCGGCGCCGCGCGGCTGCGCCCAGCAGCTCGCGAAGCGGTTTCGGCTAATCGTGTGCTATCTTCGATGCTCCGATGCCCGTCACTCGCGAAATCGCGCTTGGCTCGCTGCAGCTCGGCGGCGGCAATCCACTTTTTCTTATTGCCGGCCCGTGTGTCATCGAATCCGAAAAGCACGCGCGCATGATGGCGGAACGAGTCGCGAAAATCGCGTCCGACGCCGCGATCCCGTACATCTTCAAAGCGTCCTTCGACAAGGCGAACCGCTCGTCCGTGAAGGCGTTTCGCGGCCCGGGGCTCGTAGAAGGCCTGCGCATTCTCGGCAAGATCAAATCGGACTTATCGCTCCCGGTGTTGAGCGACATTCACGAAACATCGCAGGCCAAGCCCGCCGCGGAAGTCTGCGACGTGCTGCAAATTCCCGCGTTTCTGGCGCGCCAAACCGACTTGCTCGTCGCGGCAGCAAAAACCGGGCGCATCGTGAACATCAAAAAGGCGCAGTTCCTCTCGCCGTGGGATATGGGCAACGTCGTGGAAAAAGTGGTGAGCAGCGGAAATGCCAATATCCTCGTGACCGAGCGCGGGGCTTCGTTCGGATACCAGAATCTGGTTGTGGATATGCGCGCGTTCCCGATTCTGCAGAAGCTCGGGTATCCGGTCGTGTTCGACGTGACGCATTCGGTGCAGCTCCCCGGCGGGCAGGGCCACGCCAGCGGCGGCCAGCCGGAATTCATCGAGCCGCTCGCGCGGGCCGCCGTCGCCGCGGGAGTGGACGGCATCTTCGTTGAGACGCACGACAACCCCAGCGCGGCGCTCTCCGACGGCGCCAATGCGCTCCCGCTCGCGCAACTCCCTGCCCTGCTCAAACGCCTGAAAGAACTTTCGACCGTGGTCCGCCGCTGGAGCGTGCAATGAGCCTCGAGACCGCGCGTCGAGTGCTCAAGATCGAATCGCAGGCCATCACCGACGTGCTGGCGCGGCTGGACGCGACCTTCGAGAAAGCGGTGGACGTGCTGTTCGCGTGCAAAGGGCGCGTCGCGGTGGCCGGAATGGGCAAGTCCGGTTTAGTTGGACGGAAGATTTCCGCGACGTTATCCAGCACCGGAACGCCGTCATTCTTTCTGCATCCTGCCGAAGCGCTGCACGGCGACTTGGGGATGCTCGCGCGCGGCGACGCGATGATCGCGGTGTCCTACGGCGGCGAAACGCAGGAAATTGTTGCGCTGCTCGAAGCGCTGAAGCGGCTGGAAGCGCCGCTTGTCACGTTGACCGGCAAAGTACATTCCACACTGGCCGCCGCGAGCGACGTGACGCTTGACGTGAGTGTGCGCGAAGAAGCTTGCTCGCTGAATTTGGCGCCCACGGCAAGCACCACGGTGGCCATGGCTGTTGGCGACGCGCTCGCCGTCGCCTTGCTGGAGCGGCGCGGCTTTCAGCACGACGATTTTGCGGCCCTGCACCCTGCCGGACGCCTCGGACAAAAATTGCTACGGGCAGAACACACCATGCACAGCGGCGACGCGCTGCCGCGCGTTGGAACGGACACGCCTATGCCGGCGGTGATTCATGAAATGTCCGCGAAAAAACTGGGCATGACGACCGTGCTCGAGACGGATGGCCGGCTCGCGGGAATACTGACCGACGGCGATTTGCGGAGGCTGATGGAAAAACACCGGGGTGCCACACTTGAAATGTCCGCGGGCGCCGCGATGACGCGCAATCCGCAAACGATTGGCCCGCGCGTGCTGGCGAGCGAAGCGCTCAATTTGATGGAAAAGCGAAAGATTACTTCGGTGGTGGTCGTGGACGAGACGCGCAAAGTGCTCGGCGTGGTGCATCTGCATGATCTCTGGGGACTGCAACTGGTCTAGCCGGAGAATTGTTTTTGCAAAAAAATTGAGCCGCCAGCGCGAAGAACTTTCGCGTTGGCGGCCTAGAATTTGCGTAAGACTCGCGCGAGGAGCAGCACCGCGCTCGTCATGAACCGTGCAACGGCCCGTGCGGCTCTGCACAAAAGCCGCACGAACAGCAGCGGTGTTCCGCGAATCGCAAGG
>Ga0209166_10000985_pt1 | contig 25869 bp, 22 predicted proteins | sample Coa_R1_3_FD_187151 | JGI IMG/M metagenome (GOLD analysis project Ga0209166, IMG submission 187151) | Surface soil microbial communities from Centralia Pennsylvania, which are recovering from an underground coalmine fire - Coalmine... | ecosystem: Environmental > Terrestrial > Soil >...
GGCGGCTTGAAGCCTCCCTCCGCAGGGCGGCTCCGAGGGGCCACAAAACCCTCATCTCTCATACAGCACCGCATCGAGGAACCTCGTAACCTACACGGCTGGCTCCTCTCCGCGTTCATGGCACACTATGCGTCAATTTTGTAGGGGACCGGGGTTAGCCTGCGGCTGGCTGAGTAGCGCTCTGCCGGTGTAGGAACCCCAGGGCGGCGGCCCCCGGGGCGGCGGCCCCCGGTGCCGCTGCCCCGGTGCTAGCGTCAACCCGGTCGGGCGGGTGGTTCGACGCGGAGCCTCGAGGGGAACCAGGCATGGTCGATCTGTAATTGCTGCCGCCGTCGGCCAGCGTGGACGGCGAGGATCTCCGGATAGGCGGTTGCCTGGTGCGTGACCTTGCCAGCCAGTTCGGGACCCCCGCATTTGTGATCGACGAGGAGGCTTTGCGCTCACGGGCGCGGGAATACGTGGGCGCGCTTGCCGGCAGGCACCGCCCGGGGCTGGTCTGCTTCGCGGCAAAGGCGTTTCCGTCGGCCTCGATCATCAGGATCCTGGCTCAGGAGGGCCTCGGATGCGACGTGGTGGGCGGCGGTGAGTTGCGTATCGCCCTCGCCGCGGGGGTTGCGCCGGAGAAGATCGTCATGCACGGCAACGCCAAGACCGATGACGACATCCAGGCCGCCCTCGACGCCCGTATCGGCTACGTGGTCGTGGACGGTTTTGATGACATCGACCGGATCGAGCGGCTGGCGCGCGTGCGGGTGCCCGTGCTGCTGCGCGTCAATCCGGCCATCGACTCGGCGACGCATGCGGCGCTGGCCACAGGTGGCGCCGGCGCCAAGTTCGGCGTGCCGGCCGGGCAGGTACCTGCGGCGATCGCCCGGATGCGGGCGGTAGCCGCAATCGACCTGCGCGGCCTGCACGTGCACATCGGCTCGCAGATTCTCGAGGCGGCGCAATTCGAGTCCGCCGCCGCCAGCCTGGCCGGAGTGGGACGGTTCGACGCCTACGATCTCGGCGGCGGGCTGGGTGTGCGTTACGTTCCGGGCGATGCCGCGCTGCCCATCACCGAGTACATTGAGCGCCTGGTTGCCGTGGCGCACCGGTACCTAGGCGAGTCCATCGAGATCCTGATCGAGCCTGGCCGCTCGATCGTGGCGCCCGCGGGCGTAACGCTGTACCGCGTGGTGACGGTCAAGCGCGGCACCCGGGTGCACGTGGCCGTCGATGGCGGTATGGGCGACAACCTGGAGCCCTCGCTGTATGGCCAGGGCTTCACGCCACTGGTCGTGGGCCGGTGGGATGCCGAGCAGATCCGGGCTGATCTCGTCGGCCGGCACTGCGAGTCGGGCGATGTCATCACCCCCGATGTGATGCTGGCCAGCCCGCACGTGGGTGACCTGATCGTGGTCCCGGTCACCGGCGCGTACTGCTTCACGATGTGCAACAACTACAACGCCGCGCTCCGGCCGCCCGTCGTGCTCTGCGACGGCGGTCAGGCGAGGCTCGCGGTCAGGCGCGAGACCTACGCGGACCTGTTCGCGCGCGAGATCGGCGAGGGCGGGAAGGCGGCGGCGGTTATGCCCGGCCTGCTCGGCCCGGGCACCGCGGGGCACTGACACCGCGTGATTTTCCCGCATGATAGTGCTGGGTGACGGCGCCGCGTGCCTGCTCGTAGGAAGCCCAGAGTTCGTCCCACAACGCGGCACGGCCCGGATCCGGCTCGGCAGTCGGCGAAGCCTCCGAGCCATGCGCGGCGGCAAGGGCAGACGCGGGCGGCAGCTCCCCATCGATCCCCAGGGCGGCGAGGAGCGCAGCGCCGCAGGCGGAGTATTCGGTATCGCGGTCGCCGGGCATGCCAACCCGGCGCCTGGTCGCATCAGCCAGGTCCGCGCGGAACGCAGGGTCGGCGGCACTGCTGCCCGCCACCTGGAGTTCGCGGCCGGACTGCCCGGTCTCGTCGAGCGCCGAAAGGCACCGCCGGCTCTCCAGCACGATGCCGTTGACCAGCCCACGCGCGAGATGGTGCCGCCCGTGGCCCAGCGCGAGGCCGACGAGCGTGCCGCGCAGCAGCGGGTCCCAGAGCGCGCCCTGCTCACCCGGGCTGAAGTAGGGCAGGACCAGCGGTGCGTCGCGGGGATCGACGCCCGCGGCCAGCGCCACCAGCGCTGCCTCGTCGATCTGGCTCCCGAACAGCCCAGCCAGCCAGCTGATCGAGCTTCCGGTTGCCAGCACGTCCATCTCCAGGCCCCAGCGGCCCGGCTCGGCGAGCGGGGTAACCAGGAACCTGTGGTCGGGATCGAGCAGCAGCCGGTCGGCCACGCCCATGATCACGGTGCTTGTCCCGGCGATATACGCGACCTCGCCCGGGTGTCGCACACCCAGACCGAACGCGCCGAGCACCGAGTCCGCTGCCCCCAGGCACACCGGAATCCGGCCGCAGCCAAGCCGCTGCGCGGTCTCGCCACGCAGCGGCCAGCAGGTCGTGGAGGGCAGCACGGGCGGCAAGGCCGGCAGCGCGGGAATCGTCCGGCCGGCGAGCGCCGCCGTGGCGGCGAGCACCTCGCCGTCCCAGGCTCCGGCCTCGAGCCTGTAGCAGCCGAAGCCGGAGGCCGTGCTCGGGTCGGTGGCGATCTCCCCCGTCAGCCAGCCGAACAGGTAGTCCTTGGCGGCCAGCAGCCTGGTGGTACCCGTGGCCCTGGCCGGCTCGTCGTCGGCCACCCGCAGGAACATCGGGAGCAGGTAGCGGCCGTCCACCCACTGGCCGGTGGCCCGGTACAGATGATCGCCGCCGCAATGCTCGCGCAACTGTTCGCCGCGGGCGTCACCGCGACTGTCCTGCCAGGTGATCGCGGGCCCGGCCGGCTCGCCGCCCGCCTGCGCGGTGACGAGGGTCGGGATCATCGCCGACAGCCCGATACCCCGCCAGCGCTGTGGTGCAACGGCGCTCCTTAGCTGCGCGGTCACCGATTCGACCGCCGCGATCCAGTCCTCCGGCGCCTGCTCGCAGGCCCCGGAGGCGGGCCTGAGAGTGGGATACCCGGCGCTGCCCCGGGCGCGGATGCTCCCGTCCGGCGCCAGCGCCACGCCCTTGAGCCCTGAGGTGCCGAGGTCAAGGCCGATGTAGATGTCTGTCGCGCTCGCGTTCATGTCCCGGTGGCCTCGTCATGCCCGGTCACGCCGGCTGCTGACCCGCCAGTTCTTCGTCGATGGTGTCGCCGTGGCTCACCATCGGATCGGTGTAGAAACGCGACTTGCCCACATGCTTCGAGATCGCCGAGAGCACCAGCCCCAACGCGGCGAGCCCGAATCCGAACACGATCTCGATGCCATTCAGCGAGCCGGTGGCCAGCGAGTAGATGATCACGAAGGCCATGAACGCGGCCCCGAGGCCGGGCAGGATCCCGCCAAGGATGAAGTTCCCTGTGCTAGCGAGGATCGAGCGCCGGTAGCACCAGACCGCGGTCCCGGCCGTGAGCAGGTAGAAGATCGCCGCCATCAGCCCGAGGGTGCTCACGATGTCGCCCAGCGCCTTGCCGATCGAGCCGATCAGCGTGGAGGCCCACAGAAAGACGACGTTGAGCAGCCCGAGCAGGATCGTTGCATTCCACGGCGTCCGGTGCTCCTCGCTGACGGCACCGAACCAGCGCGGGAAGACCCGGTCCCGCCCCATCGCGAACGAGATCCTCGAGGAACTGACGATCGCCGCCTGCAGCGACGCGAGAGTGCCGCCAAGAACGGCCACGATCATGACCTGTTTCCAGAAGCTGCCGCCGATCTGCTGGCCCACAAAGGCGAGGACGTTCGCCGCGTTCGCCTGCATAACATGGTTCGGCGCGATGCCCTGGAATGCCAGGATGGTGACGGAATAGATCACGAACAGCAGCACGACACTCGTGATCGCCGCCGGCCCGGCCTGCTTCCCTCGCGCCTCCTCGCCGACATAGGCCGCGGTGTCCCAGCCGGAGTAGAGGAAGATGGCGAGCAGTACCCCCGAGATCAGCGCCGTGAACCCGCCCGCGCCGCTGATGGTGAACCAGGAACTGGTCAGGTGCATGGTGTGGTGAAGGTGTCCGCCGTAGATGCCGACGATCGCGGCCATCGTGAAGCCGACCAGCAGGCCATACTCGAAGATCGCCCAGCCCCACTGGAACCGGGCCGAGAGCTTGATCCCGAGCGCCGCGACAACCAGCACGATCAGATTGAACGCGGTACCGACCAGGGCTACGTCGTGGGAGTTGTTGGCGGCACCATTGCTGAAGAAGCTGAGCATGTAGGTGCCGAGCGGGATGGTGAGGCTGGTGGTGCCGATCGTGTAGTACATCAGCATGATCCAGCCTGAGAAGAAGCCGGCATGCGGGTTGACCGCGCGGCCCACCCAGGAATAGGTAGCCCCCGCACTCGGCCGCCAGGCGTTCAGACGCTGGTAGCCGATCGCGATCCCAAGCATCGGGATGAAGCAGATCAACAGCGGCAGGAAGCTCGCGTATCCGACGGTGGCGAGCATCGCCGCCAGCGTGACCGCGATGCTCTGCGTCGGGCCGGCACTGGCCATGGACACGACGACCACGTCACGGGCCTTGAGGGCGTTCGCCCGCAGGCCGCGGCCGTGCGGCCCATCGCGTCGCCCTTGGTGCCGGTCAGGGCCCGTGCTGCTGCTCGCCAGCGAGGACATGGGGCCTCCGTCTCCACAGCCACAAGAGACTGCATACTTTGTATGTTTAGTATGCAGTCACAAAATAGACCCATCGCGTCCGACGGCGCAATGGCAACACCAGGTCCAGCGGGGTCGCCTTCAAAGCCTCACCCATGACCGGCGCGCGGGTCAGCCGGGTTTGCCCGGCAGGCGGAGGGGCCTACCCGGGCTCGCTGGGCAGTGACCTAACTTCCCAGTCCTGAAAACCCGGAGTCGGGAACAGGTGCCGCGACGCGCTGCCTGAGATCGCGAACGCGAACTCGGCCGCCGGGTAGAGCTGCTCAAAGCAGTCAAACGGAGTCCCAGCCTTGTCCATGCTGAGCCCGCGGATCCGGACCACCTGGGTCCGCGGTGGAATGCTCAGCAGCCGCCGCTCTTCCGGGGTCGGCATGATGACCTCGAGGTACTGCTCCTCGTAGGAGTCCTCCAGTCCGTACTCCCGGCCCAGCAAGTCGTACAGCGAGCCGCCCAGGTGGCTGACCAGGCGGTCCAGCTCTGGGGCCAGCGCAGTGGGGATGATCGAGGTTTCCACGACGGCGGGCTCGCCGTCGATCATGCGCTGCCGCCGCAACTGCCAGACCTGGGAGTCGGGCCGTATCTGCAGCGCCTGGGCGATATCACGGGACGGCAGACCGCGCCGCATCGCCAGTATCCGGGTGTCCAGGCTCGCAGCTCCGCGCCCTTCTTCGCCGCCGGCCAGCGTGCCGAGCAGGCTGCCCGCCCGGGTCGACTCGGTCACGATCCGCGGCCGGGCCAGGATTGTCCCGACCCCCTGGTGGCGACGCACCTTCCCGGCCCGCTCCAGCTCGTCGAGTGCCCGCCGGACTGTGATCAGGCTGACGCCGGTGAGCTCCGCCAGCTCAGCATAGGTTGGCAGCATGTCACCAGGCACCAGCCCGCGCTCGGCCACCATCTGCTCAATGTAGAAGACCACCTGCTCATAGAGCAGCCCAGTCCCGGACCTGCCCGCTGAGCCGGGCGGCCCATGCGCTTTCCCACCTCGAGGGCGTTCCGGACGGCTGCCACCAAGATCGAGCACCATAACAGTCCATAACCTCAGCCGGGCGCCCGGCTTATCACGGCAAGCGCCTGCTCAGCGGCGTCCAGCAGGTAACTGACGTCGTCGTGGGAATGCACCAGCGACAGGAAGAGGTTCTCGTACTGGCTCGGGTGGAACAAGACGCCGCGCAGCAGCATCTCCTGCCACCACCGGGTGAAGAGCGGCTCGTTGGCGTAACGCTGCGCGTCTCGCCAGTTGCGGATCGGGCGCTCGCTGAACCACATCTGGAACACGGTGCCGAGCCCCTCGACGATCACCGACAGGCCCGCGTCGGCAGCCAGGTTGCGCAGGCCCCGCATCAGAGTCTCGCCCAGCTCCCGCTGCCGCTCGAACAGGCCGGGCTCGGCCAGCACGTCCATCGTCGCAGAGACCGCCGCGCAGGCGATGACGTTGGCGTTGTAGGTCCCCGAGTGTGAGTACCGGCCATCTCCGATCATGGACATGACGTCTTCGCTGCCGCCGATCCCCGCGACGGGAAACCCGCCGCCGAGGCCCTTGGCCAGCGTCGTCAGGTCCGGCGTCACGCCGAAGAACTCTTGCGCCCCCCCGCGGGCGAACCGGAAGCCGGTGATCACCTCGTCGAAGACCAGCAGGGCACCGTGCCGCCGGGTTTCGGCCCGCAGCAGTTCCAGGTATCCGGGCTCGGGCAGGACGCAGCCCGTGTTGAACATGGCCGGCTCGGTAATCACTGCCGCCACCTGATCACCGCGCTCGGCCATCACCCTAACGAAGCTCTCCGGGTCGTTCCAGGTCAGCACGATGAGAGTGGCGGCAAGCTCAGCGGGCACACCGGGACCTGAGGGGACCGGCCTGGGGCTGGCGGCGGGGCCGGCCGCTACCGGATCGACGTGGTTGCTCCAGTAAACGGTGTCCTGCCAGCCGTGGTAATGCCCCTCGAAGCGAATCAGCAGGCGGCGGCCGGTGTACGCACGCGCCAGCCGGACCGCTGTTCCCACCGCCTCGCTGCCCGAATTGGTGAAGCGCACCATCTCGACCCCGGGTACCGCGTCGACAACCTTCCGGGCCGCCTCGACTTCCATCTCGTACGGCAGCCCGAAGCAGGTTCCGAGCTCGGAGATGGCCGCGACCACGGCCTGGGTGACCGCCGGGTGCCGGTGACCGAGGATCATCGGCCCGAGGCCGAGCAGGCAGTCGACATACTCCTGCCCGTCAACGTCACGCACCCGTGAGCCACTGCCCTGGGCCAGGAACGGGGGGTATGGCTGCCACCCGAATTTGGCCGTCCTGGCGCTGCTGCCAGCGCCACCAGGGATGTATCGGCTGGCCACGCCGAATAGCTCTCCAGAGCGCCGCGCCCAGGCCTGATACCGCTGATCGAATGTCACGTCCGGCTGCCCGCCTCTGTCTCTCTCCCGTGCGATCGCCCCTGGGTGGTCGCACGATACCTTGTATACTCTGCATGTTCAATAGAACTATCCCTCGCTGGGCACATCCACCATTCTGAGCGGGGCTTGTCTCCCTTGACACCAACCATGGCAAGCTGCATGCTGTCCATACTCTGTATGCAGTCTGCCATGGTTGATCTGTGGTGTAACAGAGGAGAGACAGCCGGATGCCAGCCGAATCCAATCGCCGCGAGTTCCTGAAACGGGCAGGGTTGCTCGCCTTTGCTGCCCCGGGCGCCGCTGCCGCGCTCGACGCCTGCGCCGCCGTGGCCACCAGCGCGAAGAGGAGCACAATACGGGTCGGCTGGGCGATCGAGCCGGACACCATGAATCCTCTGACGACCTACAGCACCCAGGCCGTCGAAGTGCTGCAGCTCGTCTATGACAACCTCATTCATTACGACCTTCACCTCAAGCCCGAGCCCGGCCTGGCCAAGTCCTGGTCCTACAGCGCCGACGGCAAGACCATCACCTACAAGCTGCGGTCCGCCAAGTGGCACGACGGCCAGCCGTTCAGTTCCGCCGACGCCAAGTTCACCTTCGAGGTCATCAAGTCAAAGCAGGTCAGCCAGTACGCCCAGTGGGTGACCGACCTGACCGCCGCCGAGGCACCCGACGCGACCACGCTGGTCCTGCGCTTCTCCCGGCCGCAGGCCTTCAACCCCGGCCTTGCGGTCCCGATACTCCCGCGGCACATCTGGCAGAGCATGTCGGCCTCGCAGATCCAGCGCTTCCCCAACTCCGTGCCGGTCGGGACCGGCCCGTACAAGTTCGTGAACTGGAAGAAGGGCCAGTCGATCGAGATCGCGCGCAACGACGGCTGGTGGGGGACCCGGCCCGCGGCGCAGAAAATCACCTGGATCCTGTTCCAGAACGAGGACGTGATGGCGCAGAGCCTGCGCACCGGCGCCGTCGACATCTGCCCGGAGATCCCGCCGACGATCTGGGACGGCCTGTCCGGGGCGCAGAACATCAAGACCGTCTCGTTGCAGTCATTCTCATTCCACCACATCGGGATCAACGTCTCGAAGAACCCGAACTCCGGCGGGAATCCGCTGCTCAAGGACCGGGCGATCCGGCTCGCCCTCAGCTACGCGGTCGACCGCAAGCAACTGGTGGACATCGCCCTGGCCGGCCATGGACTGCCGGGCAGCGTCATCCTGCCCGCCGGGTTCGGCGCATGGCACCTGGACATCCCCGCTGACAAGCAGTTCAACGCGAACCCGGCGAAAGCCAAGGCCCTGCTCGACGCGGCTGGCTACACCCAGAAGAACGGCAGCGCGGTGCGGACCTCCAGGGACGGCAAGCCACTCAGCTTCAGGCTGATCGCGATCCAGTCCACCTCGGTCGACGTCGCCGCAGCGCAGATCTTCCGCGACGCATGCGCGAAGGTCGGCATCGAGCTGACCCTGACCACCCTCGATGCCAACTCGCTCGGCGCCACGGTCTACAACGCCAAGGCGCCGAACTGGGACATTTTCGTTTGGGGCTGGGACTCGGGTGTCTACGATCCCGACTACATGCTGGGCGTGCCGCTCTGCAACCAGATCGGGTCCAACAACGATGTCTATTACTGCGACCCGCACTATGACCAGCTCTACAACGAGCAGGCAACCGAGCTTGATCACGCCCGCAGGCTCGCGCTAGTGCAGGAGGCGCAGCAGTTCTACTACGACGCCGCCGCCTACATCATCATGTGGTACCAGGCCAAGCTGCAGGGTTACCGGACCGATACCTGGACGGGCTGGACGCCGGTGACCGGCGGGATGATCCTGAACTTCACCCGCGACAACTACCTGAAGGTGCGGCCCGTCTAGTCGGCGGACCGGGCAACGTGTCACGGCTCCGATATCTCGTACGCAAGACCGTCTGGCTTGCCGTGACGCTGTATTTCGTCATCACGTTCAACTTCGTCCTGTTCCACCTGCTGCCGGGCAACCCGGTGCGGCTGCTGGCCAGGTCCGGGCACCTGACCCCCCAGGCAGTAGCCGACATAACCCGGGTCTACGGGCTGAACCACCCGCCGCCGGTGCAGTACCTGATTTACTTGAGAGACCTGCTGCACGGCCAGCTCGGGATCTCCTACACCTACCGCGAGCCGGTCAGCCGCTTGCTCGGCCAGTACCTCGGCAACACCATCCTGCTGCTGGCCGCGGCAACCGTGCTCACGATCGTGCTCGGCGTGCTGACCGGTGTGATCGCCGCCAACCGGCGCGGCGGCGGGTACGACTCGGCCACGGTCACAGCGTCGGTCATCGGCTGGTCGCTGCCGACCTTCTGGACAGGGCTCATCCTCGCGTTCCTGCTCGGCGTATGGCTGCATGCGTTCCCGATCTTCGGCATGGAAACCCCGAACGCCGTCTACACCTCACAGTTCCAGCGCATCGAGGACATCGGCGCGCACCTGTTCCTGCCGACGCTGACCTTGGTCATCGTCAATATCGCGCAGTTCGTCCTGGTAGCCAGGGCATCGGTGATCGAGGTCCTGGCCGAGGACTTCATGCTCACTGCGACAGCCAAGGGCTTGCTGCCGCGCCGGATCCTGTGGCGGCACGCGGTGCGCAACGCAATGCTGCCGGTGGTGACGGCCTCGGCCCTGCTGATCAGCCTCGTCGTGGGCGGCGCGATCGAGGTCGAGACGGTGTTCTCCTGGCCCGGCATGGGGCTGCTGGTCTACAACTCGGTGCTGAACCGCGACTACCCGGTCATCGAGGCGGCGTTCCTCGTCTTCGCGATCGTCGTCCTGCTCGTCAACTTCGCCAGCGACCTGCTGTACCAGGCGCTCGACCCGAGGGTCCGGGAGGCCTGATGGTCAGGCCGGGCACGACGACGGGGCTCGGCGCGGTCGGCGCCGAGCCCCGCGGTGATGCGCGCGCGCCTGGGACGTGGCGCGGGACCGAGTTCCGCCGGGTGTGGCGCGCACTCACCGCCGACCCGATGGGCCGGACCGGTCTCGTCCTGTTCGTCCTCGTCGTGACGATGGCGGTCGCCGGGCCGCTGCTGTTCCCCTTCAACGCGGCAGCGATCAGTAACAGCGCCGCCGGCGTGTTGCAGCCGCCGTCGGCCCGGCACTGGCTCGGCACCGACGAGCTGGGCCGCGACCTGTTCGCCGAGTTCCTCTCCGCCGCTCACGTCTCGCTTGTCGTCGGACTGGCCGCGACCGCGATCTCGATGGTGCTCGGCGCGTCGATCGGCACGGCAGCCGGTTTTTACGGCCGCTGGGCCGACACCGTGCTGATGCGGATCACCGACTTCTTCCTCGTGCTGCCGCAGCTTCCGCTGGTGATCGCGCTGGCGGCATTCTTCGGGCAGAACCTCTGGATCATCATTCTCGTGATCGGGATGACCGGCTGGGCGACGACCGCGCGGATCGTCCGGTCACAAACCCTGTCGTTGCGCGAGCGCCAGTTCGTAACCCGGGTTCGCTCGCTGGGCGCGCCAAACCTGCGGATCCTGCGGGTGCACATCCTGCCCAACGTGATGCCGCTGATCTTCGCGAACACGGTCCTGGTGATCGGCGGCGCGATCTTGGCCGAGGCGACGCTGTCCTTCCTCGGCCTGGGCGACCCGGTCCAGGTCTCCTGGGGGACAATGCTGCACTTTGCCTTCGAGTCGGGCGCGATCGGGCGTGGCGCCTGGTGGTTCTTCATTCCGCCCGGTGTCGGCATCGTCGTCGTGGTACTCGCGTTCACGCTCACCGGCCACGCCATCGACCAAGCCCTCAACCCCCGGCTGCGGAGCTCGCGATGACCCTGCTGGAGGTAACGGACCTGCGGGTCTCCTACGCCACTCCGCGCGGCCCGGTCGTCGCGGTGGACGGCGCGAGCCTGGCCGTCGACACCGGCCAGATACTCGGCCTGGCAGGCGAGTCCGGCTGCGGCAAGACGACGCTGGCGCTGGCGATACCGAGGCTGCTTGCCCGCGAGGCGACAGTATCCGCCGGCTCGATCATGTTCGACGGCCGCGACGTGCTGGCGATGACCGAAGCGGAGCTGCGGTCGGTGCGCTGGCAGAAGATCGCCGTCGTCTTTCAGGGCGCGATGAACTCGCTCAACCCTGTACACACGATCGGCGACCAGATCGCCGAGCCGATCCGCTGTCACGAGCCGGGGACGACGGCGGCACAGGCGAGGGAACGGGCCAGGGAACTGCTGGACAGCGTGGGCATCCACCCTGGCCGGTATCGCAGTTACCCGCACGAGCTCTCCGGCGGCATGCGGCAGCGGGTGCTGATCGCGATGGCGCTCGCGTGTCGGCCGCAGCTGATCGTCGCTGACGAGCCGGTCACGGCCCTAGACGTCATGACCCAGGCGCAGATCCTGGACCTGTTGCGCGGCCTCAGCGACCGGCTGCAGCTGTCGATGATCCTGATCTCGCATGACCTCTCGGTGATCGCCGAGATCTGCGACTCGGTCAACGTGATGTACGCAGGGAAGATCGTCGAAACCGGCCCCGCCGCGGCGATCTTCGCACCGGAGTCCGCGGGGCGGGGGCCGGCCCACCCCTACACGGCACGGCTGCGGCACGCGTTCCCCGATGTCCGCCGGGAGCGGACCTTCGTCGAGGCGATACCTGGCCACCCGCCGGACCTGCTTGCGCCACCGCCCGGATGCCGGTTCGCCGACCGGTGCACCATCGCAGTGGACATATGCCTGGCCGAGTCGCCCGCTCTTGAGCCCGTCGGGCTAGGACATGAGGCGGCCTGTCATCGTTCAGCATTTGTACTCGGGAGCAGGACGTGAACGGCAGCGCGCTGGCCAAGCCGGCTCAGCCGCTCCTGACCCTGGACGGCCTTGCCGTCAGCTACCGCAGCAAGCGCGGCCCCAGGGCCAGCCGGGACATCCGTGCAGTGGACGGCGTTAGCTTCTCGCTCGGGACCGGCGAGATCCTGGCGCTGGTCGGGGAGTCGGGCTGCGGCAAGACCTCGATCGTCCGCGCGGTCGCCCACCTAGAGCGGCCCGCGGGCGGCCGGGTGTTGTTCCTGGGCGAAAGCGTGGGAGATGCGCGCGGGCAGGCCCTGCGCCGGCTGCGCCGGGATATCCAGGTGGTTTTCCAGGACCCCTTCGAGTCGCTCGACCCGCGGCTGACCGCGTTCGACACGGTGGCGGAGTCGCTGCTGGTGCACCGGCTCGGCGGGCCGAGGGACGCGCGCCGCGACCGGGTCCTGGCCATGCTGGAGCAGGTGGGCCTGCATCCCGCCGACGCGATCGCACGCAGGTACCCGCACCAGCTATCCGGCGGCCAGCGTCAGCGGCTGGTGATCGCCGGGGCCATGGTGCTCGGGCCGAAGCTGCTCATCGCCGACGAGCCCGTTTCCATGCTCGACGTGTCGCTGCGGGCGGGCATCCTGCGGCTGATGCTCGACCTGCGAGACGCCCGCGGGGTCTCAATCCTGTTCGTCACCCATGACCTTTCGCTGGCCTGGGTCGTCGCCGACCGGGTGGCTGTGGTCTACCTCGGGCGGATCGTGGAGATCGGCGCGGCCGACGATGTCATCCGGGCGCCGCTGCACCCATACACCCGGGCGCTGGTGTCAGTGATACCGGTGCCGGAAACCGGTGGCCGACGGGAGCGGATTCTGCTGCGCGGCGAGGCGCCGTCGGCCAGCCGGATCCCGGTGGGCTGCCGGTTCCATCCCCGCTGCCCGTTGTACCGCAGCCTCGGCGGGCCGGAACAGTGCCGGGCGGAGGATCCTGTGCTGGCCGACCTGGACGGGGGCCACGCGGTGGCCTGTCATTTCGCGAAGGAGGCTTCCTGATGCCGGTAACGCAAGCCGAGGCCGTGGAATTGCTCAGCGCCATGGTCCGGATCGAGTCCGTGACACCCTGGCTGATCCCCACCGGCTCCGGCGAGCGGGAGATAGCCGCGTTCATCGCCAAGTGGCTCGCCGATACGGGTGCCGAAATCGAGATCGTCGAGGTCGAACCGGGGCGGCCGAACGTCCTTGCCAGGCTGCGCGGCACCGGCGTCGGTCCCACGCTCTGCCTGAACGCGCACAGCGACACGGTCGGATACGCGAACTGGCCGGACGAGGCGCTAGTGCCGCGGATCGACGGGGACCGGATGTACGGCCTTGGCGCGGCCGATGACAAGTCGGGCTGCGCTGCCGGGATGCTGGTGCTGCGGTCCCTGGCGCGATCGCGAGCGCGGCTGCGCGGCGACCTGCTCGTGGCGTGCGTGGCCGACGAGGAGGGCGTCTCGATCGGGTCGGAGCACCTGGCGCGGCGCGGCGGCATCGACGCGTCTATCGTCATCGAGCCGCAGTCGACGGATGTGCTGGTCGTGGAGCATCAGGGGTTCGGGTGGATCGACGTCATCACCCATGGCGTCGCCGCGCACGGCTCCGCGCCCGAACAGGGCATCGACGCGATCGTGCACTTGGCCGAGGTAATCTCCCGGCTGCACCGGCTGGACCAGGAGGTGTTCACGCGGCATCCCTCGGCGATGAACGGCCGGACCGTATTCCATACCGGGACGGTCGTCGGCGGCACTGATTACGCCACCTACCCGAACCGGGCCGCGGTGGGGATCGAGATCGGCACCCAGCCCGGCGAGCACCTCAGCGACCGCGTCGCGGAGATCGAGGCTATCTTCGCCGAGGTCGCCAAGGCCGAGCCGGGCTTCCACGGCGAGGTGGCAGTGCGGCTTGACCGAGACCCGTTCCTGGCGCAGGGTCACGAGCGGCTGCAGGAGGTGCTGGTCGCGGCGATGACAGACGTGCTCGGCCGTCCGCCCGAGATCACTGGCATGAACGCCTGGACTGACGCCGCGCTTATGCAGGCGGCGGGCATTCCCACGCTGCTGATCGGCGCGACCGGCGGCAATTTCCATGCACCCGGCGAATGGCTGGCTGTCAGCGAGTTCGTGAAGCTATGCGCGATCCTGGAGCAGGCAGCCATCAGCTTCCTGTCCTGAAAGGCGCGAGGAGGGCGTAAGTGATCGCAGCGGCTGTGCCCTCGCCGAGCTGGCAATCCTGGAGGCACTTGACGCGGCCACCAAAGGGCACCCGCGGGCGCACGTCGTGTCTGCGAAGGTGCTGGCAGCGATCGACGAGCGCATTGGGATCGGGCGACGGTATGCCTACGAGATGCTGCTGGACCTGGCGCGCCCGTGGGTTATCCCGCTCCCCACCGTGGCTGTGGCCGGCAACCGCGGGGACCGGGCGTTTCCTGTGCCCACCGTCCCTGAGTACACCGAGTGCCGCCTGTCGCATGTTGGCCAGCTCGTACTGGCGGCGGAGGCTCACCGGCTGGCGCCGGTCCCGCTCGGACTGATCAACGGCACCACCTACCAGGGCGGTACTCAGCCGCCGCTCAAGCCATCCGCGGTTCTGGCTGCCCGGCAGAGGCTGCACCGTGATGGTGACCTGGCCGCCCTCGCCAAAGGGCGCCGGGTCACGCTTCGCGAAAGCGGCCAGATCACCATCACCGACGTTCCCGTCCCGGAGAAACGCCGGAACCGCCAGCGCCTGCAACTACGGCAACCATGACATGGCAGGCCGTCCCGATCAGATGCTCACCCCGAGCGGCCAGACGGCCAGCATGAAGATCAACTACATCATCATTCATGACACCGAGGGTTCCTACGACGGCACTATCAGAAGCACGCCTGCGCTACGGTGGATGTATGATCTGTCCAGTCTGTCTAGACTTGGAGGTGCTGCATGAGGTGGCAGGTGCAGGAGGCTAAACAGCGCTTCAGTGAACTCATCCGTACGGCCCACGCGGATGGCCCCCAGGTCGTTACCCGCCACGGTGAGGAGATTGCCGTGGTCATCGATATCGCTGACTACCGGCGCCTGAAGGGCGATACCGCTGAGTTCAAGGACTACCTGCGATCTGGCCCGGCCTTCGATGACCTCGATCTGGCCAGGTCGGCCGAGCGTCCCCGGCGGATCGACCTGGCGGATGAAGCATGACCTACCTGCTCGACACCAATATTGTCTCCGAATTGCGCAAGCGCGATCCAGATCCGCTTGTCGTTGCCTGGTACGGGACCGTTACCTCAGCACAGCTCTTCTTGAGCGTGCTCACGATCGGCGAGATCCGCCTGGGCATCGAACGGCTGCGCCGTAAGGACAACACCCAGGCCGACCTCCTGGAACAATGGCTGCAGGGCTTGCGCGTCGCCTACCGCGACCACTTGATCGATGTGGACACCGACGTTGCCGAGGAGTGGGGCCGCCTCAACGTCCCCGACCAGTTGCCCATCATCGACGGCATGCTCGCCGCCTCCGCCAAGGTACACGGCTGGACCCTCGTCACCCGCAATGTTGCCGACCTCGGCCGCAGCGGCGTCTCAGTGCTCAATCCCTTCGAGGCGCCACCAGCGACCTGACCAGTCCGCGGCCGGACACCGTGTAAGAGCAGGCGATGATGAGGGCCACGCCGAGTGCCGGACCGAGTTGAACCGTGCCGTCTTGGCTCATAACCCAGAGGTCGCGGGTTCAAATCCCGCCCCCGCTACTAGGAAGTCCAGGTCAGAGGCAGCACCCGGCCCGCGCAGGCCAAATGAGAGCCACACGACCAGCGTGGGCAGCCGAATTGAGAGCGACGGGCCGGGCGCCTAGACCGAGCCTCGCCAGGCATCGGTCCTGGGGCAAGTCAACAAGTAGCTGAATAGCGGGCACCCCCAATTGCATACTCATGCACATCCATGCACAGCTTGGCATGTTTCATCGAGGCTCGGCGAGCGCGCGCCCGCGAGCGGCGGTATGCGGCCCGCCAGGTGCACGAGGGGGCAAGCACCGCGGTGGACCGGCCGCAGCGGCAGGTAACCGAGCTGGCCAACCGGCTAGATCGCATGCAGCCCTAGCCGGTGGGAGCGAGCCTTGATTATCAGTTAGGGGCTAGCCAGTCGTTCGCGAACGCCGACGTGTACTTCCCCGACAGCAGCGCCTCGGGTTTCACATCGTCCCGGCCGGACGGGCCGCGCAAGATGTACTTGTTGATGGTCCAGCCCGGTGAGACCAGCGGCTGCGGGGAACTCTGGCCGGTGGCCTGCACCTGGATCTGGTGGAATGCGGCCTGCGTGAAATCCGCGACAGGAAACCCAGCGGCACTACTAAAAATGCCCGCTGCCTTACTACCCGCGCAAGAGGCAGTATTAGAACTCGCAGTTGCGCCGGTGGTCATGTCAGAAACTGTGTAAGTCATGCTGCCGGAGCCGGAGTCAAGGGCAAGCTTGACAGCGTCGCCTGGGCTGACCGTTACTGGCAGTGGCGAATTATGGCTGCAATCAGAGTCTGATGCATACGTCGCCTCCGCCGAGTAAGCAGGAGAGCCGTTCTGGCAGCTCTCTACGATTTCCGTCGCGGCCGAGTTGCTGACGAACCGCGTGAATGAAGCAGCCGCGAGGACGACAGTCTGTGCTGAATACGCCGTAGGAGTTTGAGTGCAATTCAGCGACGGGACCGTGAACGTGGCCTGGACATACTGGAGTGAGGTCACCGTGCTTCCGTTGGCCACGGCTTCGTAGCCCGCTCTGATAGGGCTGGTGACGGTGCCCGCTGCGCGGGCCGGGCCGTGCGGGGCGGCGCTGGCCCCGGCTCCCAGGGTGAGGATCAGGGCTGGTGCTGCGGCTGCGGCTGTCAATCGCCCAGTTTTCATGGCTCGTTCCCTTCTCGTGTCCCCGTGCTGTGCCGCGCCAGCGTACCGCCAGCCCGCAGGCCCTACAGGCGCACGCGGACCGCGCCCCAAGTAGCGAGCCCGGCAGCACACCGGGGCACGCCACCTCACCGCCGCACGAGCCCGCGATCATCCGCAGCTTCAACTCGTCCGCCTGCCGCAGCTTCCCGGATCGCAGAAATGCGCTAACGATCTTTAATGGTGGGTGTTACTGACGGGTGTGAGGTCCAGCCCTGGTCCAGCCCGGTCGAGGCGAGGAAGCCGCCGAGCAGGAATGTATTGCTTGGGTCGGACAAGTGCACGGCGCCTGGCGAAAGACCTAAAGCGGCATTCCAGAAGTTCTGTTCGTAACCCGGAGGCAGCCAGGGGCTGGTCCGGGGGGCGGCGGCGTCGAGCATCTGGCCGGGTGATCGGTTGCGGAAGAAGGGAATGGATCTGCCTGAGCCGTCCGGGCCAGGTGACGGCGGTGTTGGCCACGTAGTTCTTCAGCGCCGCCCAGACGCGTTCAACCGGGTTGTCGTGCGGGCTGTAACGGGCGCCGTAGAGCAGTTCCAGCCTGGGGTTCTTCTCCAGGTAGCGGGTGACGGCGCGGGCGTGGTGGATGCTGTCGTTGTCGCAGATTACCACGATCATTGGGGCCAGCGGGAAGGCTTGGGCGAGCATGCGCAGCAGGGCGATGAAGTCGGCCGCGCGGCGGCGGCCCAGCCGGTACACCCACCGCCCAGTAGTCACCTCCAGCGCGCCGAGCACCCAGTAGTCACCCTACCTCCAGCGCGCCGAGCACGGTGACCTGCCGGTTCTTGCCCGGGGTGGGGACCATGGGGCGCATGCCGCGCAGCGTCCAGCTGGCCCGCACATGCGGCAGCAGGTTCAGGTGGGTCTCGTCCTCGGCGCACACCACCGCCCGGCGCGGCAACTCGATCAGCCGGGCCACGATGCCGGCCGCCACATGGTCGTGATCGGGGTCGCCGCGGGCGGTCAGCTTGGGCCGCCGCCAGATCGCCACGAGCCGCACCCGGCGATACAGCGTGCGCAGGCTGACCTGCGGGCGGCCCAGATACCGCCAGATCCGCGGCAGCGTCTACGGCTCCGGGCGCTCCGGCAGCGCGGCGATCCTGCTGGTCAGCCGCTTCCCGCCCAGCAGTGGGCGGCCGGGCCGGGGCCGGTCGGCCAGCCCCGCCAATCCCTCGGTGTTGAACCGGCCGATCCAGCGGCGCACTGTAGCCGGGTGACAGTCCAGCAGCACCGCGATCTGCGCCGCTGATAACCCCTGCAGCGGCAGCAGCACCATCACCGCCCGTGCCGCCTGCTGCCACCGGCCCCGCAGTCCGGCTCGCAGCTGCTCAATCTCCTCGCCTGGGCCTTTGGCGAACACGCAAACCGGGCGCATACTGACCACGACCTCGCCGGTGGGCAGGAACGATGGAGGCACCCTCGATCCAGCACAGGCCCCCGGCATAGTGGCGTGATGTCCACTTCATGACTTGATGCCGGTTCCGGCCTCTCGCGGTCAGGACGGGCACGCCTTCAAGATCATGAGGCTGTCTACATTAATTGACTTCCGTGATCTCAATGGGCGTACGGAGGCTAGAAAAGCAACGCCCTCTGATTATGATACGCAGCCGGTGGCTCACGCAGTGCCACTGCGTGGCCGTCGTATTGCGTTTGCTGCACGGGCTGTCGCACTCAGGGCTGCGAGCGGTGCCCCCGCCCCCCACTTGCGGCTGATTTGTCGATGCCAGCGGCCGGCCTGCCCGGTCACGGGGCCGGATGGGCCTGCGGGCCTCCTGGGGGGAGGTGGCGGCCCGGTGCGTATGTGCCAGCTCGTGGCGGGTGTTCACGTTCTCTGGGAGACCTCAAGGCCCAGTTGGCCGACTGGGCCCCAGCGAACGAGCCGGCGTCATCATCGCCGGAGCTTGGCGTGTCCAAGCCGATGATCAGACGGATTGTCGCGGTCTTGCCGGCGCCGTAGGCATTCTTGTCGACGGGTTCCGGGCCTGTCAGCTGATCCGCTCGGGCACTGCGGCGAGCCGCCACGCCGCCCTCACGAATCACGGCATCAACTCGGCGGCACGCCGGGCCCGCGCGAACGCGGAGGCCCGTACGGCGGCCCCGGCGGCAGCGATGGTGGGCCTGCTCCAGGGCCGCTGACAATCCGCACATCTGTTCGGGCAAATCCCTAGTTTCGGGACTGCGCGCAGTGCCACTGCCCCTGCTCAGGTCGCACTCACCTGGCGGTGCGGTTGACCGTAGGTGACCCGTCCTCCTCACCTGTTCCTGGCCTGAAAATGGCAAGCTCCGCGGGCATGCTTGCCTGGAAATCCGCATGTCTGCCTGGAAATAAGAGCCGGTATCAGAAAAGATGATCACATACAAAAACATTGCGAAGGACATTGTCGCTTAATTTGCAATTACGAAGGTATTTCGCTAGGATTTGCCTTAATCCGCGGTCCGGCGCCGGCAGTGCTGCCTGTGACGAGAATCGTGAGATGTTGAGGGGAACCATAGACATGGCACTCGGAATGTACTTCACGCCCAGTTCGTTCACGCCGGCGCGGTACGACGACACAATCAAGCGGCTCGAGGAGGCCGGCGCCGGGTCGCCCCCCGGAAGGCTGTATCACGTGGCTATGGAAGCGGACGGCCTGATCCAGGTGTTCGACGTGTGGGAATCTGAGGCGACGTTCCAGGCCTTCGGGAAGACGCTGCTTCCGATCATGAAAGACCTAGAGGCGGACCCGGGCCAGCCGCAGGCCTCGCCCGTTCACAACATAATCAAGGGCTGACGCTCGACGCGGGGCCACGTCGGCTGTGCCCTGCACGGCGGGCTTGGGTTAAACGGGACGGCGCATGCGCCGTCCCGTTTAACGCGACGGCGAGGATGCGCCGGGCGGGCCTCCGGGGTAGAGGCAGGCGCGCTGGCGAGCACGACCGATGGGCCTCTGGCGGCGGATCTTCGAGTTCGACTATCAGCGGGAGATGTACAAGCCAGTCGCCAAGCACCGGTGGCTACCTCGCATTGCCAATCCTGCACGGACCTGGACGTCAACTGCCTGCATCGCCTGGGCAGCCGGCGAGCTTCGCCGGGCGGGGCGCAGTGTCTGGGCATAACGACTTTCCCAGACCTGGCATCCGTCCCATCCGATCCTCTGGTGCCGTTCACTGACCAGCTGCGCTGGCAGTGGCTGCCTACCTGGCCCGGTTCACGGGCTCCCCCCGCGAGCACACCGACTCCGACCTGCGCTGCTACCCGTCCTGGTGCGCCGCGCGCGGCCTGGACCCACTGACCGCGCGCCGCCGCACCTGGAGCTGTACATCCGGTGGATGCAAGAGATCCGCCAGTTCAAGCCCTCCACCGTGTCGCGGCGGTTCTCGGTCACAGCCTGGTTCTACCGCACCTGCGTCATCGACGGCCTGCTGGAACATTCACCCGCTGAGCACGTCCGCCAGCCTGCGGTACCTCCGGACACCGACCCTGGGGTTCACTACCTGCAGTTCGAAGCCCTGCTCACCGCCGCCCGCCAGTCCGCAGACCGGTGTGACTTCGCGCTGGTAGCCATGCTCGGGCTGCTCGGCCTGAGGATCTTCGAAGCCACCGGCGCCGACATCACCGACCTCGGCGAAGAACACGGCCACCGGGTCCTGCGCGTCTGCGGGAAAGGCACCAAGGTGGTGTTGATCCCGCTCCGCTTGCACTAGGCCGGACAATGTTGCAGCCAGTCCCGTTGCAGATGCGAGCATGATGCAGCAGGCACAACCAAAAGCGCAGCGACGAGGGCAGATGCCCCAACCGTCCGTTCGCCGAGCCTGACCTATTCAGCAGGGTTGGAACATTGCTCTCTACCAGTTCACGGTCAGGAACTCAGGGCGTTGCCATGTCCGAAAGACGCCCGCAGCGCATCGGTCAGCAATGCGGCCAGCACCTCGAGCTGCACGTCGGCCGACGAGGAGACCTCTTGGTCCGACCCGTCCAGCGCCCGGGCGGCAAGCCCTGCCTTGCTGTCGATCAGCCCGGCGATCCGGGCGTCGATGGTCTGCGCGGCGATGATGCGCCACGCGGTTACCGGTTCGGCCTGCCCGATGCGGTGGCTGCGGTCGATTGCCTGGGTCTGCTCCGCGTCGGTCCAGGACAGCTCTGCCAGCACGGTGTTCGAGGCGACCTGCAGATTCAGGCCCACGCCAGCCGCGGTCAGCGAGCACACCGCGACCGCGACGTCCGGGTCGTTCACGAAGGCTTCGACGTTCGCCTGCCGCGCTGTGGGCGTCTGGCCGCCACGGATCGACGAGAAGCGCACCCCCCGCCGGGCGAAGATCTCTTCGGCGGCGTCCATCACGTCGACGTGCTTGGCGAAGAAGACGACCTTGCCGGCGCTGCGGGCCAGTTGAGCCGCGTAGTCCGCGGCCAGTTCGGCCTTCGCCTGGCCGATGCGTCGCATCATGGTGAACACGTTCTCGCCGGACTGCGCGGTCGTCGCCTCCTTCAGCTCCGACCGGGCCACCCGGCGGACCAGGTCGTGGTCGATGCCCCGGGCGCCGACGTCGGAGGATCGGTTCGCGAGCGCGGTCTCGTACCGCGCCACCATCCGGCGAGCGAGGTCACGTTCTGCCGCCCGGATCGACCGACCGGCTCGTTCGTCCAGCTCAACGGGGAGGTCAGCGATACGGCGGGCAGGGATGTCGGCGGCCACGTCGAGCTTGCGCCGGCGCACGATGCCCAGGTCGATCACGCACTGGCGCGCTGCGGCGTAGAAGCTTCGGTCGGCAGGCGTCAGGCCGGTGCCCTCAAGCGCGTCCATTAGCTCGTCGAGGGGTTTGCTGTCGTCGATCCAGCCGAGGAACTGCCAGATCGCCCGGAAGTCCTCGATGTCGTTGATCAGCGGGGTGCCGGTCAGCGCCATCAGCAGGGGGCGGTCCGTACCGGACCGGATGCGGCGGGAGAGGGCGAGGACGTTCTGCGAGCGCTGCGAGATCTTGTTCTTGATGAAGTGGGCCTCGTCCACGACCATGCCGCGGAAGCCGAAGTCACCGAGCCAGCCCATGTGGCGGTCGAGAACCTCGTAGTTGAGCACGACGATATCGGCGAAGCCGTCGACAGCCTCGCCGTCGCCCTGCACCACCGTGGCCGGGCGGTGGGGAGCCCAGCGGGCCGCCTCACGCGCCCAGTTGATCTTGACAACGTTCGGCACGACGACGAGCAGCGGGTAGGCGTTCGCTGCCTCCGCGGCGAGCAGCGCCTGGGCCGTCTTGCCCAGACCCGGCTCATCGGCAAGCAGGAACGTCCGGTGGCCGGCGGCGGCCGCGGCGACCAGCTGCCCCTGGTGCGGCATCAGTTCCAGGGCCGCCGGGGTGAACCGTGCCGTCGGCGCCGGGAGCGTCATGCACGCCGGGGCTCCCCCGCCGGCACGTTCGAAGGAACTCAGCAGCGGGCCGAGCAGCTCCCAGCCGGCCAGGCGGCGCGGACCGGAGGTGCGCTGCGCAAAGGCGGAGGAGTCGGGAGCGAGAAAGGGGTTCGCCAGTTGCCGGGAGACCACCGACTGCGGCACGACCCGCCGCTCCGAGCCGCCGGAAGCTGTAGCAGCCTCCGTAGGTGCGATCTCTTCGCACGCTGGCTCGATGCCGAAGTCCCGCAGCATCTCCCGCTTGAGCGACCGGGCCGCGTCGGAGACGCCGGAGTCCTCGGCGAGCAGCGCCAGCAGCCCAGCGTCCTGGACGGCGGTCGCCGCGAGGATGGCCGCGATGCCGTCCAGGCGCTTGAGCTGCGCGGCCCGATGACTGTCGCTTCCGGAGGCCGCCCGGACGCGGGCACGCTCGTCCCGCAGCAGCAGGGCGACGGCCTGGAACTTCGTGCGCACGGCAGGCGTGACGCGGCCGCGCCGGGCAGCCGCCTCGACCTCACGGACGGTTCGGGCGAGCACCGGGACGACATCGCCGCGGTGGTGTACGCGTCGCTGTTTCCGCGGGGCACTGCGGACAGCGCCCGTCTGGCGCTGGCCTGGTCGAGCCACAGACTTCTCCTCTGAAATGCCGGGACACGGTGGCCACGGCGGCATGCCGCACAGTCCCGCGGCCGGGGCGAGAAACGTCCCAAGCAGAGGGCCTGGTGCTTTGAACACCGAGCCGGCCTGCGGATCTCCGACGATCGACGCAGGCAGGCTCCGGTAGGCCATTTACACGAACCCTGAGCCGCCGGTGCTGGTGACCACAGCACGGGAAAGTCGTCGTCGGACGACCAGCTCGGTTCTCGGCTACCGCTTATGTTAACGCGCGCGAGAGCGCATAATTCCCGGCCGCACTGTGGGTGAACGTCCTCAGTTGCCGTGCCTGGTGCAGGTTTGCGGGCTTCGTGGCGGCGGACAGGCGGCGCAGTGTCAGGTCATGACGAACCTCACCGCGAACTGACCCCAGCCCCTCCGACCGCCCAGTGCCCGTCGCTGATCATCTGCGCCTGGCCGTGGCTGCCTGCCTGGCCCGGTTCAAGGCTCGCCCGCGAGTCACCGACCCTTGGGTTCACGCACCTGCAGTTCGAGGCCCTGCTCACGCCGGCCCGGCAGTTCGCCCATCCCTGCGACTTCGCGCTGGTAGCCATGCTCGGGCTGCTGGGCCTGCGCATCTTCGAGGCCACCGGGGCCGACATCGCAGACCTGGGGACACGCCGCCGTCCCGGAGCAGCCGCGCCCACGGCACCTGCCGGCTGGCCGCGTAGCGCGGCGGTGCGCAGCCGCTCGAACCCGCGGCGGGCGCCCTCGCGTGCGGCGGCAGCGCCCAGTTCGGTGTGGCCGGCCTGTTGCACGGGCCGTTGCTGGCTGATGCACGCCGGGCCTGCCGCGAGGGCGCCGTGGGGCGACGGAACGATTTGTTCGCCGCCGGTTTACGCCTCCTGGTTAAGAGCTGCACGAGGTCAGCCATGACGACGCAGTGCTTCCCGGCCGGCACGTCTGCCAGACCGCAACCGCAGCGTCGGGTGTGATTAACGGAGGCCAAGATGATGTTCGTGGACTGCCCGGCCTACCTGGACCAGGACGGTGCCGCACGATGCTTCCCGCCGAGGTCAGGTGCCGGTTCGTCATGTGCTCAGCCGACGGGCCCGTGGAAAGCGCCATGATCAGCCGTCCGGCCGGGCACTGGTTCGACGGGCCCATCGAATCACTCACCCTGCACGGCGCGGACAGATTCCCCAGCCGCTGCGACTCCGGTCGCCTGCCAGACGCTGAGACCAGGGCCAGGAGCAACGGCGGTTCAGCTCATGCTGAACCTTACCGCAACGGTATTACCCGGCAACATTACGAACTAGCTAGGCGGGACGAATGACGGACATTTTGGAGCGCGACCTGCAAACGACCATCCAGGCCTGGGACCAGGCAGCGTGGAGCCTGGCAGCGCTGGCGCTCGCGGCCCAGGACGACGGCCCACCCGACCTGACGGCGGCGGCACGGGAACTGCTGGCCGCCGCCAGGCTCACCGGCGTCCCCGGCGGGCCGCTGCCGGGACTTGGCACGTCGCCCCCGCCCGCGCAGATCGCCAGCCAGGCTGCGGCCACCCTGCACCAAGCCTCGGCGCTGGCCAGCGGTCGCGGCTACCACTGGAGCGCCCAAAACGACCAGGCACTGCTGGCCCAAGGGCACGCAAGCGCGCAGGCCGCGGTGCCCATGGCCCGGTCCATGCTGCCGATGATGGGGGACCTCGCCCGCCGCCTGGCCGCGCCGGGTGCCCGCATGCTCGACGTAGGGACCGGCGTCGCCGCACTCGCCGTCCGCTTCGCCCAGGCCTTCCCCGAGCTGCACGTCCTGGGGATCGACATCTTCGACCACGCCCTGGATCTGGCGCGCCAGACCATCGGCGCCAGCAGCGTCGCAGCCCGGGTGACCGTACGCAAGCAGGATGTCGCCGAGTTCGCCGACGATGACGGATTCGACCTGGCATGGCTCCCCGCGCCGTTCATCCCGCGACCAGCCGTGCATGCCGGGCTGCCGCAGGTCGCGGCCGCACTGCGCTCCGGCGGATGGCTGATCCTGGGCCATGGAAAACTCGCCGGCACCCCGGTCGAGGACGCACTTACCCGGCTCAAGACGATCGCCTACGGCGGCACCACGCTGGACGAGGCGGCGGCATGCCAACTGCTCCGCGACGCCGGGATGACCGCGGTGCGGACGATGCCCACCCCTCCCGGAGCCCCGGCCATCACCATCGGCCAGAAACCGGCATGACGACGACCTGGACCGCGCGGCCGGCCGGAGGACCGTGCCTGAGCGCAAAACCCGGCCGGGTAGCACCGAGGCGGGGCCAACCTTATCGGGATCTGCTTGTCTCCGGTCGGGGTAGAGCTGGCACGGCGCCGGGCGGCGGAGCTGGGTCTGGGGGATAAGGCCCGCTTTGAGGTGGGCGATGTCACGGCGCGGCGGGCCGGCGTGCGGCTGTCCTCGGGTCTCAGGTCAGCGCCGCGTAGGCCGCGGCCTGGATGTCGCGGTGGACCTGCGGTGGGTCTGGGCTTTCGAACATGCGCTGGGTGAGCACGATGACGGTCAGGTCCTGGGATGGGTCAACCAGCCAGGACGTGCCCAGCCCGCCGTCCCAGCCGAACGCGCCGCTGTCGTAGACCGCCTGGCAGAATCCCCACGACCGGCCGTGGAAGAACCCCGGCAGAAGGCCTCCACCAGCCTTCTGCGCCGGCGTCAGCTGGTCGGTGGTCATGGCCCGCACCGCGTCGGCTGGCAGTACCGGCGCCCCGCCGCGCAGCAGCATCCGGGCGAAGGCCAGCAGGTCGTCAGCGGTGGACACCAGCCCGGCCGCTCCGTCACCGAACTCCGGCGGGCGGCTCCACTTGCCACCGGGCTCATCCAGCACCACCAGCCCGTCCGGGGCAGGCTGGTAGGCCGCTGCGAGACGGTGGGTATCCGCAGTCCAAAACCCAGTGTCACGCATGCCGAGCGGCTCGAAGATCCGGGTTTTGAGCACCTCGCTGAACGGCTGCCCGGCCGCCCGGGCCATCAGCACGCCCAGCACCTGGGCGCCGGTGTTATACATCCAGCGCTCGCCGGGCTGGGCGAGCAGCGGCAGGCTGCCGAGGGCCGCGATCCAGGTATCTGGGCCCGG
>Ga0209166_10000988_pt1 | contig 25805 bp, 27 predicted proteins | sample Coa_R1_3_FD_187151 | JGI IMG/M metagenome (GOLD analysis project Ga0209166, IMG submission 187151) | Surface soil microbial communities from Centralia Pennsylvania, which are recovering from an underground coalmine fire - Coalmine... | ecosystem: Environmental > Terrestrial > Soil >...
ACGCCGAGACCTCGCTCACCCGCCTGACCCAGGACAAGGAGGCGGTTGAGAAGTCGCTGCTCGATGCCGAGCTCGACTCCGGACGGCGCGGCCAGCTGATGCGGCGCCAGGCCGAACTCGCCGCCGCCGTGGCACGGGCCGAAGAAGCCTGGCTCGAAGCGGCCGAGGCGCTGGAAGCGGCAGCGGCCTGAACCTGGGCCGCGCTCGGTATCAGACCCGTTGACGCGATGCCCGGCCCAGGGTGGCCGGGCATCGCGCCGAGCGGAACTCTCCAAGCTTTTCAGGCGATTGTGTCATTGTCGCGCGCTTGCTTTCGCGAGCCCTGGCACCATCTTTCCAACAGTCGCCGTGCCGTCCGATCGCGACTGGTCGCGGCTGCCCGAATTCCAGCAAGAGAGGTCCCCATGCACCGCACCAAGATCGATCTGGCCGACAACGTCCGCGCCGCCGTCATCGGCGAACTGAGCGCGGCGCTCGCCGACTCCGTCGACCTCTCGGCCCAGGTCAAGCAGGCCCACTGGAACGTCAAGGGCCCGAGCTTCATTGCGCTGCATGAGCTGTTCGATCAGATCGCGGCCGACGTCCGCAATTTCACGGACGAGATCGCCGAGCGCATCGTGACCCTGGGCGGCACCGCTCACGGCACGGTCCAGGAAGCGGTCGCCAAGAGCCGCCTTCCGGCCTACCCGACCGACATCTCGGCCGGTTCGAGCCACGTCGAGGCGCTGAGCACCGCGCTCGCCACCTACGGCAAGCATGTCCGCGCCGGCATCGACACGACCGACGAGCTGGGCGACGCCGTCACCGCCGATGTCCTGACCGGCGTCGGTCGCGGCATCGACAAGTGGCTGTGGATGGTCGAAGCCCACCGCCAGTCCGACGCATAGAGACTGCGCCCGCGATATCGCCGAGAGAGAGCGCCGCCGTCGAGGCCGGCGCTCTTTTTTTGCGCACTCGGCCGCATCCAGATCGGACGGCGAGCGGGCTGCCGATCACGTTCGAAGCTTCTCCGCCAACTTGGCCTTCATCGCTTTCGCGGCGTGGGTATATCCGCCCCCCGCCCCGTCGATGAAATGAACGTGCCAATTCTTCCTTGCGGAATCGACCAGGCACGTCATCAATGCCGAATCGGAGACATGCAGGCCAAATACGAGGACGCCTGCCGCCTCGAGTTCAGTCAGGTAGGACTCGATCCGGACAAGCTCGTCGGGCGTGCAGTCGATGACCATCTGAAGCGCGTCGTCGGCCTTCGCAAAATCCGAATTGCGGACTTTTTCCTCGAGCTCGCGCCTGAAGCTGCCTGTGCCCAGCCGCAGGCTGATCTGCGCCATCAGCCAGCCGCAAACGATCGAGAGCCAGTGTCGCAGGCGGCTCACCCTATCGCTGACGCTCAAGGCATCCAGTTCCAGCTCGATGTTTTCCCGACTGGGAAACCATGTCCGTTCGAACGCCGCCGCCAACGTCTCGGCGGACGTGGGCCTCGGGCTTTCGCCCGCGATCGCCAGCACCTTGCTCAGCACCGGGCGGTAATCTTCGCCCTCTTCCAGCATCGCGACCACCAGCGACACCGTGCAGCCGCCGCGGGAGGCGATCGGCTCGAAGCGGCATGACAGGCCCGTGAGATCGGGGGTGGCGCTTTCCGCCGCCACGCTCACCAGGGAGGCCGGCACCATCGGGTCATGGCCCTTGAGGACGCGGTCGAGAAACCCGACGCCGCCGCCGCGGAACATCGCGAAAATGATGCCGGGCGCCGCTTCGTAACGGGCGACCAGGACGTCCTGTCGCCGCGCGCGCAGATCGGCGACGGCCATGGCGCCGACCCGCAACACGAGACCGGCGAGCTGTGCGGAGGCCCGCACGCCGGCGAGCGCCGCCAAGGCCGCATCCGCCCGTTCCGGCGGGATCAGCAGCGTCGCGCCATCGCCCCCGAAGGCGAACGGGATCTCTTGCCCGGCGCAGGCGTTGCGGACCGCCGCGATGCATGCGGCGGCGATCATGTTTACGGTCTTGTGGAGCCCGCGCGCGATCGCCTCGGTCGATCGCTCGATATCGGTGATCACAAGCCGCCAATCCGCAGGCGCCGTCTCGTAGCGCGCCGGATCAAGCGCCGCGCTCAGGCTCGTAGCCGGTTCGATATGGTCATAAAAGGACATGATGCCTTCAGGAAATTCCGCGCCGGCAACGACCGGCAAGCCGTTCTAGGATATCGTCCTTCTTCTGTCTCGACGAGGAATGGCCAAAGCATCTGCAGGCTGGACGCACGAGACGATACCCACCAAGCCACCGCCTCGACAGCACTGAAATTCGTCTGGGACGCCCGGCATGACTGCCGCCCGCGAGCTTCCGCCGGATATCGAAGGCCAAACTCGCCTCGCATGAGAGAACGTCCTGGAAATCCTGAAGAAAGCCGGGATGACCGTTCATGACCTGGTGAAGGTGACGACGACGCTGACCAACGCAAAGGATATCCCTGCCTACGCCAAGATCCGCTCCGAAGTCTTGGGCGACGTCCGACCGGCATTCATGCTCCAGGTCATTGATCAGTTGGTCAGACCGGACATCCTCATCGAAGTCGAGATCGTCGCCGCGGCCAAATAAGGCGCCCGATCCTCGACCTGCCGACAAGGACCCTACGACGGCGTGCCGGCGCGCTCGCGGATGCCCATCTCGTCCAGCGCCGCGCCCATGGCGGCGACCGCCGCTTCCATGTCGACCGGCTCGATCGCACCGATGCAGCCGACCCGGAAGCTCGGTTCCGGCGTGTTGTAGAAATTGCTGATCAGGAAGCCCCGCGCCTTCAGCGCATCGACGAAGCGCTGAAGGTCCCAGGCCGGGTCGGCCGGGGCCGCGACATTGACGATGATCGGCCCCTGCAGATGCTCGGGCAGGCAGGGCGTCAGGCCGAGCGCCATGACGCCCCGATAGAGCGTCCGCATGTTCTCGGTATAGCGCGCGAGCCTGGCCGTCCGGCCCTCGGCCTCGTAGCGGTCGAGCGCCACCGCAAGCGCCGCCACGACCTGTGCCGCCGGCGTGAAGCGCGCGGCGCCGGTCACGCTGCGCACATGGCGCCGCGCGCCGGGCGAGCCGCCGCCGCTCTGATGGACGTAGACGTCGGACAGGTCGAGCGACCAGCTGCCGGCATTGCCGCGGCTGGCGTCGAGCCGGTCGATCGGTGACACCGTGAAGCTCATGCCCGGCAGCGCCTCGAGTGCCTTGTTCGAGGTGAAGCTGATCGAATCAACCGCGTCCAGCGCACTGATGTCGAACGGCAGGACGCCGAACGCACTGACCGCATCGACCAGCACCCGGCGGCCGAGCCGTCCGGCCGCCGCGGCCAGCGTCGGCACGTCATGGATCAGGCCCGATCCGGTCTCGCTATAGACCAGCGCCAGATGGCCGATCGACGGATCGGCCTCCAGTGCCGCGATCACCGCCTCGACGTCGGTGCGCGTCCGCGCCGGCACGGGCAGCCGCACGACCACGCGCCCCGCCTCGTCGGCCAGGCGCGCCAGCCGCTCGGCATAGGCGCCGGTCATCGGCAGCAGCAGCTTGGCGCCGCGTGGCACGAACGTGCGCACTGCCGCCTCCACCGCGAAATGACCGCAGCCCTGGAGCGGCAGCACCGCGTGCCGATCGGCGGTGCCGCCGGCAATCGGCAGCAACCGCCGGAACACGTCCGCATAGACGGCGCGGAAGTCGTTGTCCCAGGGGGCGTAATCCTCCGCCATTGCCGCACGGACGGAAGGATGGGTCGTGACCGGGCCGGGAATCAGCAGCTTCATCGGGAAGACCATGCGAACGGGATGACGGACGCCGGATTGTCCGGCAGACCGCCCGGCCGGCGAAGCGGCTTCTGCGCAGGCGCCTCTGCTCAGCGCGCAGGGCTGCCATTCCCGAGCAGGTACGGCGCCCCGGCGGCCTCGGCGATCTCGCGCAGTTCCTGGGCGAGCCGGGCCGAGAGCGGGATGCCGTCCCGCCGCCGTTCCGCGCGGGCGCGGACCTCCGGATCGCCGGCGACCTGGACCGGCTCGGCCGGGTCGACCGGACGCGTCGCCCGCAGCGCATCGATCATGTCGTCGAGGTCATTCTCGAACGCACCCTCCTCGCGGAAGGTCGCCGGATCGATCGCCAGGAAGAAATGCCCGACATCGTGGCGCGCTGCGTCGGGATCGCGCCGCTCGCGCAGCGCGCCGTACTGGGCACCGGCAAGCGTGGTGCACAGCACCTCGACCATCATCGCAAGCCCGTAGCCCTTGTGCCCACCCATCGGGCGCGAGGTGCCGAGCGGCGTCAGGCGGCGATGGACGAGCGCCTCGTTCGGGTCGGTCAGGGACTTGCCGTCGGCATCGACCGCCCAGCCGTCCGGGATCGGCTTGCCGACGCGGGACGCGATGGTGAGCTTGCCAAGCGCGGCCGTGCTCGTCGCCATGTCCAGGAGAAAGGGCGGATTGCGCTTGGCCGGGGCCGCGAAGGCGATCGGGTTCGTCCCGAACATGGCATCGGCGCCGAACAGCGGCACGACGTTCGGCCGGGCGACCGCCGTCATGGCGCAGCCGATCAGCCCGCGGTCGCTTGCCATCTCGGCATAGGCGCCGGCGGCGCCGTAATGATGGGAATTGCGCACGGCCACGACGCCGACGCCGATCGCCGACGCCTTGTCGCACGCCAGCTTCATCGCCAGCACCGAGGGCACATGGCCGAGGCCGCCGCCGCCATCGACCAGCGCCGTCGCCGGGTTCTCGCGGACGACCCGGATTTCCGGCTGGAAGGTCAGTTTCCCCTGGTCGCGCAGCCGATGATAAAGCTGCATCATGCCGGCGCCATGGCTGTCGATGCCGGACAGATCGGCCCAGAGCATGATCTCGAGCGTCGTCGCAATGTGCTCCTCGGCCATGCCCCAGGCGGCAAGGATCGCCCGCAACTGGTCTTTCAGCCGATCGGCGGAAACCAGGACCTCGTCCGATGCCATTGCTTGCGCGCTCCCCTAACCATCGTTCGAATTTTCGATAGAGGGGAGCCCAGGCCGATCGGGCCTGTCAATCCAGTGCGACGAAATTGTCTGACAAAAGGGATGGCAGCCGCTCAGGCGACGCCCAGGATCGGCATCTGCTCCAGCGGCATCGAACCGTCGATCCGCGCGGGATCGCCCAGCGAAACCGCGACCAGATCGCCCTCGGCGAAGTCCGGATGCCGCAAGGCGTCATCGACGCCGGCGAGCACGGCGTGCACCGTGTTCGGGTCGTGCCGCCCCAGCAGCCGGGCGTAGAGCGCGATCTCGGCGATGATCCGATCTTCCAGGCCGATCGCCTCGCTGTAGAGCATGTCGATCAGATGCTGAAGGCCCCCGGAGAGCAGGTCGGCGCCCTCGGCGATATGGCCCAGCGTCGGATAGGCGCCGATGGCCGGTGGCGGCGGCAGGATTTCGAGCGCAATCGCCATTGCCGAGACGCGGATCGCATCGAGATAACTGGCAACCCGGGTGCTGTGATAGGCCAACGCGCTGCCGGCGATGGCAGACGCCAGCGCCGAGATCCGCTCCTGGTCGGTCAGAGTCATTTCTTCAAATGACTCGATCGTCTCGAGAAGTACCCGCCCGGGACCGACGCCGATATTGCGCAATGTCTGGTTTATAGTTTCGACGAGAGCACGCAAATGTACCTCCTGTCCCGGCCGTGTTTTGTTGTCGCAGAGGCCAATTAATTAGAAATTAATCTTTGACCAGCGAGACGACGAAACGGGAGCGACGAGACAAATTTACCGATGGACTGGCCACAACCGCCCCTTGTTAGCCCATTCTTAAGGGGAAGTTTCGGAGAGTCATGGCGACCCCGACGGATATTTCCCCGGGAGCTGGAGGAGGCGACGGTCATGCTTGATCATTCCCGGCCGCTCTGTGAGCGACACCTGGACACGGCGACAGTAATGTCGTGCCAGCGCGAGCCCGCCTGCTTCGCCTTTCTTTGCGCCAATGCCGTCCTGGCGCCCCAACCGATCGATCGGCTGAATTTCGACATCGCGTCCGCCGACTTTCACCGCGGCCGCGCCTCGGTGTGGGCAACGCTGGAGATGCATGGCGAGCCACACACCGAAAGCGGCGCCGGCGAGATCATGTCGCTCCTAGGATTCGACGAGGGCTTTCTTCGCCCCTTCACCCGCGCCGTACTGGAGGCTGCCGCGACCCGCGTGCCCCACCGCATGTCGATCCGCCCCGACCCCGAACGGCCGGAAGCGCCGCGCGTGGTCGATTATGTCCGCGACGCCGGCGGCATGCCGGTCACCGAACTGATCATCATCCCCCACGAGCTGGTGCTGGCGGTCGTCGTGCCGGTCGACAGCGCCGAGATCGAGGAGACCCTGTTCCAGTTGCCGCGCACCGACACGTTCCTCCGCGCCTTCGCCCGCGTGGCGAATCTGGCCGACGTGGCGCTGCGCGACACGATCGGCGAAATGACGCGGCTCGGTCGCGCCGCCGCGGCGACGGCGGCGAAGCCGGCAGTTCAGCGCCGCAAGGCGACCTCGACCCGGCCGAAGGCGCCGTAGGTCGCAACACCACGCGCGCCCGGTCCGACCGGCGTCGCTCCGTCGAGCGAGCCGGTCGTGACCACGTCGCCGCGCTTCAGGCCGCCGGTGCGCGCCGCCAGATGATTGGCGGTCCAGACCACCAGCTTGACCGGGTCGCCGGCCGGATGCGTGCCGACCGCGCTCTGGCGGACCGCACCGTCGATCTCCAGTTCGACCTTCTGGGTCGCGAAGTCGAGCGACCGCCAATCGGCGATCGGCCCGGCATAGACCAGCGCGCCATTGGCGTTGCCGTCGGCCAGGTTCTCCGCCGCCGCGAAGCCGGTTCGGTCCTTGAAGCGGCTGCCCAGCACCTCGATGCAAGGACAGAAGCCCTCGATCGCCGCCACCACCTCGTCATAGGCGTAGGGCTGGGCCCGCGCCGGCAGGTCCTGATCCATGCGAAAGGCAAACTCGATCTCGAGCGCCGCGCCGTGGAGCTTCGCCGGGTCGAGCACGGCACCCGAGGCATGGACCCGGTCGGCATAGATCGGCGCGATGCTGATCGGACCGGTCGGGCCACCCTGTCCGACCTTCCAGGCACCGATCGCGCCCAACGCCGCCGTCACATGATCCTGGATCGCATAGGCGTCTTCGATCGTGACCGGACGCAGCGCCTCCGGCAGCCGATCGATGGGTTGGCCAGTGCGGTGGGCCTCGATCAGCAGGCGGGCAGCCTCGAGGGCGTGGTCGGTCATTACATTCCTCCGGCGATTAAAACGGGCGCAGTTTGGCCGAAACGGCAAGCGCTGGATATCAATGAAAACGGCCCGGCGAGATCGCTCTCGCCGGGCCGTCAGGGTCCGGTTTGGCCTTATTGCTTGGCCGGCAGCAGGATGATTGGCTCGAAATAGCCGGTCTTGTTGAAGGCGCGGCGCTCGACCTGGGCATAGCTGTGAGTGGGCGCGTCATCCGTGTCGGTTGCCTGGGCGGCGCTGCGGCCGTTCACGGAGATGTTCGCGCCCCATTTGCTCGAGACGTCGCCGTCCTGGAACTTGGCGCCGCCGTCGGGCGCGCGGTTGGTGACATTGTCCTGGGTGAAGGCATGGGCGCTGCCGATCGAGGCAGCGAAACCGACGGCCAGAAAGGCGACTACGGACGAACGCATCGGGCAAGACCCCCACCAAAACAAAATCCCCAAAACGACTCTATCGCGTCCAGATGCCGCCGACCAGGGCCCGCGACAATCCGTACCGAGCGCCGTCAGATCCGAACCACGTGCGCGAAATAGGCGTCGACCGAACCGACGATGCCGTCGGCCAGCTTGCGGCGATAGGTTGCGGTCCGCAGCAGCTTGTCCTCGTCGCGGTTCGACAGGCAGCCGAGCTCGACCAGGGCCGATGGAATGTCCGGCGCCTTCAGCACGGCAAAGCCGGCGGAGCGATGGCTGTGCTCCAGCATGCGGACTTCGGTGCCAAGCTTGGTCACCAGCTCGCGCGCCAGGCCGATCGACAGGTTGTTGGTCTGGCGACGCGCCAGATCCATCAGGATGTTGCTGACTTCGGGCGTCTGGCCGGCCATGTTGACGCCCCCGACCACGTCGGAGTGGTTCTCCTTGGCAGCGAGCGCCGCGGCCGCGGCATCCGACGCCTTTTCCGAAAGGGTGAAGACCGAGGCGCCGCGCATCGCGCGATCGGGAATCGAATCGGCGTGGATCGACAAGAACAGGTCGGCATTGACCGCCCGGGCGCGCACCACGCGCTCGCGCAGCGGAATGAATTCGTCCCGCGTCCGCGTCAGCACCGGATGGAAGCGGCCGGTCGACTCCAGCAGCTTCGCGATCTCCTGCGCGGTATCGAAAGCGACATATTTCTCGTAGGTGCCGCTGTAGCCGATGCAGCCCGGATCGATGCCGCCATGGCCGGCGTCGATGACCACGGTCCGCCGCTGGGCGGGCGCTCTGGTCACGCGCGCCTGGGCCTGGGCCAGCGCTTCCGGCGTCAGCGCCAGGCTGAAGGCGCCAAGCCCCATGAGACCGGCTACACGCAGCAGTTCGCGGCGGCCGATGGCCTCGTTCGACATCCTTTAACCCCCCGACCCGCGAGATGCCGAAACCCCTTCGGCACCGCTCGTGGACGATGGACGCGACTCGGCGGCGCCCATTTCGAGTTCTGACTATAGACTCGACTCGAACGGAGCGCTACATCCAATTGCGATTGAACGAAAAACCGCGCTTGCGACGTTACGACGCGTCGTTCGCAGAGTCCAGCACCAGTTGCACGCGGTCACTGGCAAAGCGTGTGATCGACACGGAGATGGGCTTGCCGCCCCCGTCGACATCGACCGCCTCGGTCTGGATGATCGGCCGCGTCACCGGCTGCTTCAAGCGCCGCGCCTCTTCCGCCGTCGGCATGCGCGCCGTCACCCGGGTCGTCGCACGGGCATAGTCCGCAAGGCCGCAGCGCTGCAAGGCCCGGGTGATCGAGCCGGTCTCCGCCATATGCTCCGCCAGGCCCGGGAACCGGCCCGCGGGGAAATAGCTGGTCGAGAGCGAGACCGGCATGCCGCCGGCGCTCGACAGGGTTTCCAGCATCGCCACGGGCTGGCGCGGCGGCACCTTCAGCGAGCGGGCGACCGGCGGCGGCGGCAGAACCTCGCCCGAAGACAGCAACTGGCGGGCGGCCTCGCGCCGATTGCGGGCGATATTCTCGGTAAAGCGCGTACGCCGGCCGATCAGGTAATCGATGACGCCTTCCTGCACGAAGGTGCCGCGCCCCTGCTCCACACGCAGCAGGCCGCGCTGGACCATCGCCTGGATCGCCCGCCGGATCGTATGGCGATTGACCCGGAACCGCTGAGCCAGCATGTGCTCGGTCGGCAGCCGCTCGCCCGGCGCCCAGGCACCGCCCGCGATGTCGGCGCTCAGGCTGCGATCGATCTGGCGCCAGAGGGCAACTCCATCGCCGCGCTCGATCGCGCCCTCGTCGCCCGCCCCGTCGACCATGTGCCGCCCTCGCCCGTTTTTGTCAAAAACACGTCACACGATGCCGCTTTACTTTTGGCGGCCCGAGATCGATTTTGTCGCCTGAGAGGTACGGATGTCTAGACAAATATCGAACTCATCGGATCGGGACAAGGCGGGCGATCCCGCGGTGGCCGAGCGCCAGGCTTGGATGGCCACGCTTGCCAAGGCGCCGCTGCCCGAGCTGGAGCGCGCCTGGTCGGACCTCTCGCCGCAGCCCGGTTTCACCCGCCTGCGGCCGGCGGAAACCGGGCTGGTCATGGTCCGCGGCCGGATCTCGGGCAGCGGTCAGCCGTTCAACCTCGGCGAAATGACCATGACGCGCGCGGCCGTGCGGCTCGAAGACGGCTCGACCGGCTTCGGCCATGTCGCCGGCCGTAGCACCCGTCACGCCGAACTGGCCGCCCTGTTCGACGCGCTGCTGCAGGATCCGGCGCGGCACGATGAGCTAGTCGTGCGGGTCGTCCGCCCGCTCGCCGACCGGGCCGCGGCCGACCGACGGCTGAAGGCGTCGGAGGTGGCGGCGACCAAGGTCGATTTCTTCACGCTGGTCCGGGGCGAGAATTGATGAGCGCGCTTCCCGCGACCCAAGGGATCGAGCCCGGCTTCGCCGATCCGGTCGATGATGCCAACCTGGTCTTTCGCCAAGTGCTCGACGCCCTCGCCCATCCCGGCCGAATCGTCGAGATCGCCCGGCCGGCGTCGATTCCCGACGGCGGCCTCGGCCGGGCCGCGATCGGCCTGGCGCTGGCGCTCGCTGATTTCGAGACCCCGGTCTGGCTCGACGAGGCGGCGGCGCCGGCGGGAGCGCATCTGCGCTTTCATTGCAATTGCCCGATCGTTCCGCAGCCGGATCAAGCCACGTTCGCCTTCGTGGCCGATGCCGCGCGCCTGCCGGATCTCGCCAGCCTGTCGCTCGGCAGCGACGCCTATCCGGACCAGGGCGCTACCTTGGTGATTGAGGTCGCCGGGCTTGCTCCCGACGACCTGCTGACCCTGGAAGGCCCCGGCATCGACGGGACGATCCAGCTTGGCGTCGCCGGTCTTACCGACCGGTTCTGGGAAGAGCGCGCCGCCCTGGCGCCGCTGTTTCCGCGCGGCATCGACATCGTGTTGACCCGCGGCGACCGCCTGGTCGCCATCCCACGCACCACCCTCGTCCGGCGGAGCTGACACCATGTATGTCGCGGTCAAGGGCGGCGAAAAGGCGATCGATGCGGCGCATGCGCTGTTCGCTCGCGAACGGCGCGGCGATCCGGCGGTCCCCGAGCTGGATCTGGCGCAGATCGCCCAGCAACTGGGCCGCGCCGTCGACCGGGTGATGATCGAGGGCTCGATCTACGACCCGGAACTGGCGGCGCTCGCCATCAAGCAGGCCATGGGCGACCTGGTCGAGGCGATCTTCCTGCTGCGCGCCTATCGCACCACGCTCCCCCGCCTCGCCGTCTCGCTGCCGGTCGAGACCGACCATGGCTTGGTGCGCCGGCGCATCTCCGCCGTGTTCAAGGACGTGCCGGGTGGCCAGGTGCTGGGCTCGACCTTCGACTATACCCATCGCCTGCTGGACTTCGCGCTCGCTGCCGGGACGAAGCTGCCGGAAGAGAGCGCAACGGCCGAGCCGATTGGTGCTGCCCCGCGGGTCGCCGATATCCTGGGCCGGGACGGGCTGATCGAACCGCCGCCGACCGGCGATGCCACCCCCGGCGACCTCACCCGCCAGCCGATCGAGTTCCCGGCCGACCGCGACCTGCGCCTGCAGAACCTGGCCCGCGGCGACGAGGGCTGGCTGCTGGCGCTCGGCTATTCGACCCAGCGCGGCTATGCCCGCAACCATCCGTTCGCCGGCGAGATCCGCATCGTCGATGTCGCGGTCGAGATCGTGCCGGAGGAGCTGGGCTTCCCGGTCGAGATCGGTGAGATCACGCTCAGCGAATGCGACATGATCAACCAGTTCGCCGGTTCCGAGACCGCGGCACCCGCCTTCACCCGCGGCTACGGCCTGGTGTTCGGCCAGGCCGAGCGCAAGGCGATGGCTATGGCGCTGGTCGATCGCGCCTTGCGGGCGCGGGAGCTGGGCGAGCCGATCACGGCGGCGGCCCAGGACGAGGAATTCGTCCTCAGTCACTCGGACAACGTCGAGGCCTCGGGCTTCACCCAGCACCTGAAGCTGCCGCACCATGTCGATTTCCAGTCGGAACTCGATCTGCTGCGCCGGCTGCGCGCCGAGCATGACGGCAAGATCGGGAGCGCCGCGGAATGACCGAGACCCTCGCCGGCTATAATTTCGCCTATCTGGACGAGCAGACCAAACGGATGATCCGCCGCGCGATCCTGAAGGCGGTCGCAATCCCCGGCTATCAGGTGCCGTTCGGCAGCCGCGAGATGCCCCTGCCCTACGGCTGGGGCACCGGCGGCATCCAGGTGACCGCGAGCATCATCGGCCGGTCCGACGTGCTGAAGGTTATCGACCAGGGCGCCGACGATACGACGAACGCCATCTCGATCCGCCGGTTCTTCGCGCGCACCGCCGGCGTCGCCACCACTGAGCGCACGGCCGAGGCGACCATTATCCAGACCCGCCATCGCATCCCGGAGACGCCGCTCCAGGCCGGCCAGATCATGGTCTACCAGGTGCCGATCCCTGAGCCGCTGCGCTGGCTCGAGCCGCGCGAGACCGAGACCCGGACCATGCACGCCTTGAGCGAGTACGGCGCCATGCACGTCCGCTTCTACGAGGACATCGCGCACTATGGCCGGATCGCGACGACCTACGACTACCCGGTCATCGTCAACGACCGCTATCTGATGCGACCCTCGCCGATCCCGAAGTTCGACAATCCGAAGCTCGACATGAGCCCGGCGCTGCAGCTGTTCGGCGCCGGACGCGAGAAGCGGATCTATGCGGTGCCGCCCTTCACCAAGGTGAAGAGCCTCGATTTCCACGACCATCCGTTCGCGGTAGAGAGCTGGGATGAGGCCTGCAGCCTGTGCGGCTCGACCGAGAGCTTTCTCGACGAAGTGCTGACCGACGACCGGGGCGGCCGGATGTTCGTCTGCTCCGACACGGATTATTGCCGCACCCGCCGCGATGGAGAGGCCGCATGAGTGCGCTGCCGCTGATCGACGAAGAGCCGCCATTGCTGGTCGTCGAGGGCCTGACGGTCGCCTACGGTGCGCGCGTCGGCTGCCGCGACGTCGGCTTCGAGCTCTGGCCGGGCGAGGTGCTGGGCATCGTCGGCGAGTCCGGCTCGGGCAAGACCAGCCTACTGAACGCGCTGTCGGCGCGGATCGAGCCGGCGGCCGGCCGCATCCGCTATCGCCTGCGCGACGGCCATCTCGCCGACCTGTTCGGCCTGAGCGAGGCGGCACGGCGGCAGTTGCTCAGGACCGACTGGGGCATCGTGCACCAGAACCCGCGCGACGGGCTCCGGCTCACGGTCAGCGCCGGCGCCAATGTCGGCGAGCGGCTGATGGCGATCGGCGCGCGCCATTACGGCGAGATCCGCGGCGCCGCGCTCGACTGGCTCGGCAAGGTCGAGATCGACCGCGACCGAATCGACGACCGGCCGGCGAGCTTCTCCGGCGGCATGCAGCAGCGCCTGCAGATCGCGCGCAACCTGGTCACCAACCCGCGCCTCGTCTTCATGGACGAACCGACCGGCGGCCTCGACGTCTCGGTCCAGGCGCGCCTGCTCGACCTGATCCGCGGGCTGGTCGCCGACCTGGGCCTGTCCGCGATTATCGTGACCCATGACCTGGCCGTGGCGCGCCTGCTCGCCCATCGCCTGATGGTGATGCGCGGCGGCGAGGTCGTCGAGAGCGGCCTGACCGACCAGGTGCTGGACGATCCGCAGCACCCCTATACCCAGCTCCTCGTCTCCTCGATCCTGCAGGTCTAGGCATCTATGGAACCGGTTCTCGAGATCCGCGGCCTCGCCAAATCCTTCACGCTGCACAACCAGGGTGGCGTCACCCTGCCGGTGCTGGGCGCGGTCGACCTGACGGTGCATGCCGGCGAGTGCGTGGCGCTCCATGGCCGGTCGGGCACCGGCAAATCGACCCTGCTGCGCACGCTCCACGGCAATTACCGGGTCGGCGCGGGCCAAGTCTGGGTACGTCACGGCGCCGTCCGCATCGACTTGGCCCAGGCAAGCCCACGCCAGATCATCGAGCTTCGGCGCAGCACCATCGGCTATGTCAGCCAGTTCCTGCGCGTCATTCCGCGCGTGGCGGCGCTCGACATCGTTGCCGAACCGATGCGCGCGCGGGGCGTATCCCCCGCCGTGGCGCGCGACCGGGCGGCGGCGCTCCTCACCCGCCTCAACGTGCCGGAGCGGCTGTGGCATCTGGCGCCTGCGACCTTTTCCGGTGGCGAGCAGCAGCGGATCAACATTGCCCGCGGCTTCGCGGTCGAGTATCCGATCTTGCTGCTGGACGAGCCGACGGCGTCGCTCGATGGTGACAATCGGGCCTCGGTCATCGGCTTGATCGACGAGGTGTTGACGCGCGGCACGGCGATCGTCGGCATCTTCCACGATGGCGAAGTACGCGAGCGGGTGGCGAACCGGCTCTATGACATGACGGAAGCGAAGGCGGCATGACGAGAATTCAGGATGCGGTGCTGACCAACGCCCGCCTCGTGCTCGAGGACCGGGTGCTCGACGGCACTGTCGTGGTCGAAAACGGCATGATCGCCCGGGTCGACGAGGGCAAGTCCAGCCTGCCCGGCGCCATCGATTTCCACGGCGATTATCTGCTGCCCGGCCTGGTCGAGCTCCATACGGATAATCTGGAAAAGCATTTCGTGCCACGCCCGGGCACGCGCTGGCCGGCGATGGCGGCGATCGTCGGCCATGACGCCCAGGTCGCCTCGGCCGGCATCACGACCGTGTTCGACGCGCTCTGCGTCGGCGAGACCTCGTCGGGCGGCGATCGGCTGGAGATCCTGGCCGGCATGGCGAACTCGATCCGCGAGGCGCGCTCGAAGCATCTCCTGCGCTCCGACCACCTGCTGCACCTGCGCTGCGAGATCAGCCATCCGGACACGGCGAGCCTGTTCCGGGAATTCATCGGCGATCCGGGCCTCAAGATGGTCTCGATCATGGACCACACGCCCGGCCAGCGGCAGTTCACCACGATCGACAAGTACAAGTACTACTACGTCAAGAAGCATGGCTGGTCGGACGCGGAATTCACCAAGTTCGTCACCCAGCAGACCGAGGCCTCGGCCCGCTACGGCGCCAGCAACCGCCGGACGATCGTGGCATTGGCCCACGAGAACGGTCTGACGCTCGCGAGCCATGACGACGCCACCGTCGCCCATGTCGACGAAGCCATCGCCGACGGCATGGTCGTCGCCGAATTCCCGACCACGATGGATGCCGCCGAGGCATCACGCGGCCGGGGCATGGCGATCCTGATGGGCGCGCCCAACGTCGTGCGCGGCGGCTCCCATTCCGGCAATGTCTCGGCGCTCGACCTGGCGCGGGACGGGCTGCTCGACATCCTGTCGTCCGACTATGTGCCCATGAGCCTGATCCACGGCGCCTTCATCCTGTCGCGCGCCGGCGTCGGTTTCGACCTGCCCGCCGCGATCCGGACCGTGACCGCGACCCCGGCGACGCGTGTCGGGCTCACCGACCGCGGCCGCATCGCGGCGGGCCTGCGCGCCGATCTGGTCCGGGTGCGCGACACCGGCGACATGCCGCTGGTGCGCGGTGTGTGGTGCCGGGGCGAGCGGGTGATCTGACCGCCGCCCAGTCCCTTTTTTGTCACAGGGCTGATTCGCCGGGGCCCGCCGTATCTCCAAGCATGTGCAATTCGCAACTTGGAGAATAAAAATGTATCGCACGAAGCTTCTGACCACCGTCGCCACGCTTGCCCTCGCCATGGGCATCGCGGGTGGGGCCTCGGCCCAGACGGTCGGCTCCGAGCAACAGCGCGACGTCGATCAGCAGCAGCGGATCGAGCAGGGGTTGAAGTCCGGTCAGCTGTCGACCGGCGAGGCCGCCAAGCTCGAGCAGGGCGAGGCGCATATCGATCGGATGGAATCGAACGCCGACAAGAACGGCAACCTGTCGGCGGCCGAGAAGGCGCGCATCCAGAACGCCCAGAATCGCGAAAGCGCCGCGTTCCATGCCGACAAGACCAACGGGATCACCGGCAATCCGAACAGCGTATCGAGCCAGCGCATGCAGGCCGACGTGGCGCGGAACGTCCGCCAGGACCAGCGCACCGAGCAGGGTATCCAGTCCGGCCAGCTGACCAACCGCGAGGTCGGCCGGATCGATCGCGGCCAGGCGCATCTGGATCACTCGGAGGCGGCCGCCAGCGCCAATGGCCATGTGAGCGCCGCCGAGCAGGCGCGGACCCAGCGGATCGCGAACCGGCAGAGCAACCACATCTACCGCGCCAAGCACAACGGCCGCACGCGCGGCTGATTTCCGCTGCCATCGTTAACCCGACATGCGGCGACCGCACACGTGCGGTCGCCGTTTTCATGGCGAAAACCGTTCCGCCTTCCGGCCGACCCACGCTAGCTTCGAGCGTCCCACGTCCAAGGAAGCGCGATGTCCGCCGGCCCCACCCTGATCTCGCTCAATGTTGGCCTGCCCGCCCCGCTGCGCTCGGCGCATCGGGAGGTCCAGAGCGGCATCCGCAAGCATCCGGTCACGGGCCCGATCCTGGTCGGCGCGGGCGGCTGCGCCGGCGACGGGCAGGCCGATCTCGAAAATCACGCCGGCCCCGACAAGGCGGTCTGCGTCTATGCGACCGAGCACCTGCCCTATTGGTCGGAGCGGCTGGGCCGCGCATTCTCGCCCGGCGCCTTCGGCGAGAATTTCAGCGTGACCGGCCTCGTCGAACATGAGGTCCGGATCGGAGATCTTCTCGCCATCGGCACCGCCCGCTTCCAGGTCACCCAGCCGCGCGGGCCCTGCTTCAAGCTGGGCATGCTGCACGACGCGCCGCATCTGGCGCTCTGGGTTCAGGAGCAGGGCTGGACCGGATTCTATCTGCGCTGCCTCGTGCCCGGCCCGGTCCAGGCCGGCGATCGGATCGAGCTGCTGGAGCGGAACCCGGACCATCCCACCATCACCGAAGTGGTGCGCGTGACCTATCACGATACTAAGGACGAAGCCGCGATCGACCGGGTGGTCGCCTGCCCGCCCCTGGCCGAGAATTGGCGTGGCGCGCTGTTACGGCGGCGCGCCAAGCGGCAGTAGGCGGGCGGCGGCTGCAGCCTCCGGGTGGGCCTTCGCGAACTCCGGGGCCGCCGCGCGGGCGACGAAGTCGCGGCGCAGGTCGATCGGGATCCGATCGAACGCGGCCAGGAACGGCCGTTCGACCCCGTCCGCGACCTGCGGCCTGAACCGGAAGCCGGTGCGGGCGCCGAGCGCGGCGATATCCCGATTGTAGAGATCGACGAGTTCCCGGTTCTGCGCCGCCGTCAGGTAGCGCAGGCGGGGACTGAAATCCGGCCGCCGCGCGAGACAATCCTCGAATAATGCGCGCAAGGGCACGACGACGGCGAGCTTGGCCTCGTCCCAGGCCTCCTCCAGATTCCGGTCGACCAGCAGGCGCAGGAGTTCGATTGTCGCCCAATGGGGTGCCTGGTTGCGGGCCGGTGCGGCGGCACCCAGGGCCGGATCGAGCCCGAGCGCGCCCATGCAATCCGGGGCGAGGTCGGCCCAGGTCATTCCCACGCCGTCGATCGAGCGGACCCTGATCTTGTCCCAGCCGAGCCCCTCGCCCCAGGCTTCGAGGTACGGCCAGACGGAAATGCGCGGCCGCAGCCAGTCGAGATATTCATCGAAATCGCGCAGGCTTTCGCCGTTGCGCACATCCTGGGCATAGCTCGACGAGATCCACGCGTCATAGGGCCGGATATAGGCGATGACGCGCGCGTCGAGGCCCCTCAGCCCCGACACCACGCCGTCGGTATATTCCCGGGGCCAGCCGAACATGAACTCGTTCGAGACGAGCACCGCCTTGTCCGGATGGGCCCGGGCGAAGCCGGCCAGTTCGTCCTGATGGCTGAAACCGGGCACGCCCGGCACGCTGTCCTTCATATGGCCGAAGAGCGCATAGCGCACGCCGCCCGCCGCCATCGCCGCACTCTCGGCGACGAAACAATCCTGCAGCGTGGTCGAGCCGACCTTGTTCCGCCCGATATGGAGATAGACCAGGGGCGACGGCCGATGCCGCCAGCGGCCTGCCTTCGCCTTCGCCCATTGCAGCAGACTCACGGTCTTGCCAGCCTCACTGTCGCATCCTTCCGCAGCCGAGATCGCGCCAGCCCAGGAAAGCGGTTCTTCGGTGACCCGTACCGATCCGGATTGGCCTTGACTATCCCGGGCAATCTTTCAGCATGGCGCCCAGGTTTTCGCAATCCACTGAGATGAATTCGGCCATGTCCCTGTCCTTGATCGAGCCGTCATCGACCGAGGTTTCCGAGGTGCTTCGCCAGGCGAACACGATGATTGCAGCCGGCGCGATGCTGGACGCGATCGACTATGCCACGCGGGCGAACCGGCCGCTGCGCGCGCCGAATCTGGACCGGCAGATCGCAGCCTGGCGTGCGGCGGCGTTCACGAGCTTGGCGCCGCCGGTCCCGCGCGCGGAATGGCCGCCGGCATTTCCCGATCCCTTCCCCGACGTCGGCGGGCTGCCCCAGATCGACGCGGCGGCGCTGACGCCGGAACTGCTGGGCGGCGCCATCCTGCATCACGGCGCGCTCTGGGTCCGCGGGCTGATCGATCCCGGCCGAGCGGAGCGGTTGCGTCGGGACATCGACCGGACCTTCGCGGCACGCGACGCATTCCGCGCCGGCGCCCCGGTCGAGGAGACCAATCCCTGGTATGCCCAGGCGCCGATGGACGATGCGCTTGCGGCGTCGCGCGACTGGGTCGAAGGCGGCGGCGGCGCCTGGACCGCCGACTCGCCACGCGTGCTGTTCGACCTGATCGACCTGTTCAATGACAGCGGCGTCGTCGACTTGATCGCAGGCGTGCTGGGCGAACGGCCGGCGCTCTCGATCGGCAAGTCGACCCTGCGCCGTGTCCCGCATACATCCGATACCGACTGGCACCAGGATGGCGCCTTCCTGGGTGCCAACGTCCGCACGGTCAATGTCTGGCTTAGCCTGTCGGACTGCGGCGTCGACGCCCCGGGCCTCGACGTCGTCGCCCGCCGAGTGCCGTATGTGCTGCAGGCCGGCTCGCACGGGGCACATTTCGACTGGTCGGTCGGACCGGGGATGGTCGGGCTGCTGGAACAGGGTGGCGCCCAGGTCGTGAGCCCGGAATTCGGCGCCGGCGACGCGCTGCTGTTCGACCAGCTGATGCTGCACCGGACCGGTGTTCGGCCGGGCATGACCAAAAGCCGCTGGGCCGTCGAGAGTTGGTTCTTCGCCCCGTCGAGCTTCCCGATGGATCAGGCGCCGATCGTCATTTGATCGTACGGGAGGATGGACTGACCGACCGCTATCTCGATCTCCTGGAGCTCGTCCTCACCGGCGCGCTGACCGAGGATCCGCCGATCCAGACCGAGAGCCATCGCATCCTGATCACGGATATGGTGCATTCAATCTATGGCCCGACGGCGACGGTGCACGAATCGGCCATGGGCTATAATCCGAAACTGCGCGAGACCGGCTGGGACTGGCCGTCGACGGCGTTCACCATGGTCGGGCTGCAACGCCTGAGGAATTTCAGGGCGCTGATCGAACGGGCAATCGTCGAACAAGTCCCGGGCGACATCATCGAAACCGGCGTCTGGCGTGGCGGTGCGTCTATCTTCGCGCGCGCCATCCTGGCGGTGCACGACATCGGCGATCGCAAGGTCATCGTCGCCGATTCGTTCGAAGGCCTGCCGCCGCCGGACATCACGCGGTTTCCGGCGGACCAGGGATCGGTGCTGCATGAGTTCCGCGAACTTGCGGTATCGCTCGAACAGGTACAGGCCAATTTTGCCAAGTTCGGCCTGCTCGACGATCAGGTCGTGTTTCTCAAAGGCTGGTTCCGCGACACGATGCGCCAGGTACCATCGGAACGGCTCGCGATCATGCGGCTCGACGGCGACATGTACGAATCCACCATCGACCCGCTCAACCACCTCTACGACAGGCTTGCCGTCGGCGGCTGGGTGATCATCGACGATTATTGTCTGGTCGAGGGTTGCCGCCAGGCGTTGCACGACTTCCTCGGATCCCGCGGGCTCACGCCGGAGATATTGCCAATCGACGGTGTCGGGGTCTATTTCCAGAAGACTCGGTGACCACCTCCCGCGCGACATACTGAAAAAGCCAGAAAGGCCAAGGAACATTGGGTATGCAGGCGAGCCGTCGAATTTCCGATATCGAATGCCTGCGCGGCGTCGCGGTCGTTTTCGTCATCCTGTTCCACGCGCGCAATACACTGTTCCCCTGGAAGATCCCGGCCTGGGACCATGTCGTGGATCATTATTTCAGCCTGTGGCCCGGCGTCGATCTGTTCTTCGCGATCTCAGGCTTCGTCATTGCCCGCACCCTGCTGCCGACCCTGCGTCGGTGCGACGGCCCGAGCGAATACGTGCGTGCAGCCCTGGTATTCTGGGTACAGCGCGCCTGGCGGCTGCTGCCGTCGGCCTGGCTCTGGCTGCTCATCATGCTGGCCGGTTCCGCCTGGCTCAATCGATCCGGCCTGTTCGATACGTTCCACACCAATTTCGAAGCGACCATCGCCGGCATGCTGAGCATCGCCAATTTCCGATTTGCCGAGAGTTTCGGGCTGCGCGGCTACGGCATCAGCACCCATTACTGGAGCCTGTCGCTGGAGGAGCAGTTCTATATGCTGCTGCCGCCGGTGGTCTTCCTGTCGCGGCAGCGGCTGCCCCTGGTGCTGCTGGTCGTGACCTTTGGCGTGTTCCTGCTGCCGCAGACCAATTTCGTGATGACGTTCCGAGTCCATGCGATCCTGCTCGGCGTGCTGCTGGCCATTTTCTCGGAGCAGCCGGTCCATGCGTTGTTCGAGCCGATCGCGCTCCGCGGCAGGCCGACCCTCGGCCTGACGGTGCTTACCGGCCTGCTGGGTGTGATCGCGGCCCTCGCCGTGTACGGCCAACTGATCGCGGACCATAATGTCGACGTCATCGCGGTGCTCTGCGCCATCCTGGTGCTGATCGCTTCGTTCGACCGCGACTATCTCTTTCCCTATCCGGCCCTACGGCGGGTGATGAGCTGGCTCGGCAGCCGGTCCTACGCGCTCTATCTGGTCCATATCTTCGCCTTCGTCGTCACGCGCGAGATCTGGTTCCGGCTGGCGCCACCGGGCACGGTGTTCGGCTCGACCTACACACTGCGCTTCGTCGTGACGGCGCTCGTGCTGCTGTTCGGGCTGGCCGAGCTCAATTATCGACTGGTCGAGCGGCCGCTGCGCAGCTATGGACGAGGCGTCGCCGCCCGGCTCGCGGCCCGGCCGCTGTTCGTGGCAGCCGCAGATCTCGAACCCCGGCCGGTCGCCACCGACGATCTGCTGGCGGACAACGAGGCGTCGGTCAGGCCCTAGCCGACCGGACGCGCGCGCCGCGCCGCTTCCAGCTGCTGCTGCAGCTCGACGATCAGGGCGCGGGACCGCATCAGCGCCTCGGCTTTCTGGGTGAGCTTGTTCTGCATCGTCGCGAGTTCGGCGCGCACGATCATGCCGTCCTTTTCCAGATGGCGGCAGATCTCCATCATCGCCGGGGCAGCGAAGAAGCCGTCGATCACCGCCTGCAGTTCGGGTGTCGTCCGCGCCTCTGGCACCAGAATGCCGAGACCGTTGAAGAACGGCAGCTGGTACAGCGTCATCGGCACGTCCGCGCTGGCCTTGAAATCCTCGACTGCGGTCAGCACCCCGTTGCGCGGACCGCCTTCGTGGGTCGCGTTGGCGAAATGGCTGTTGAGGCCGGTGTCGACCAGATCGCTGCGCCCCGGCAGCATGCCGCGATAGGCATAGGGATGGCGATCGGCCTCGTTGATCCCTGCCGGATTGTAATACATGTCGCGCCGGGCATAGGGCCACGCAACGTCATGGAACAGCACGACCGGCGGCACGGCCCCGGTCTCGAACGCGCGCTGGAAGATCAGCGTCAGTTCGCTGAATACCGTCGCCCAGTTATGGTCGCCGTCGAGCAGGACGAGGTCGGCCGGCGCCACCAGCGGCAGGGCATCGATGCTCTTCAGCGGGTGATAGACGTGTTCGTCAGAATAGGCCGCGCGCACGTCGTGGAGCGCCGGATGCGGGGCCGGATCGATGATGTCGAGCCGGCAGCCGGTCTGCCGGCAATATTTGAGAAGATGCCGCGTGTTCCAGCCGAACTCGGCCCCGACTTCGATGATCCGTCGCGGCGCCAGCGTTTCGACGATCGGCTTGATATGGCGTGCCCAAAATCGATGCATGCTGTGCCCTCACCGGTCGTCCGCAAGCGCGTCGTCGGACGACGAGAAATTACCGATCCGCTGCAGGTAACCGAGCGGACAGGTGGTGATCAGATGCGGCGTCCAGGTCTCGTCGATCGCGAACGGCGCTTCCTCGACCAGGGTGCGGATCGCCTTCGCGTACCAATGCTTCGAGTAGCCGAGCCAAGGCTGCCCGAACACCGAGCCCAGGAACACGAGATAGGAGCGCGGCGACACGAACCGGGCATAGGCCCTGAGAGCCGCGATCGGGGAATGATCCGCCGCGTCCGGCGCGAACAGCACCAGGATCTTCTCCGACGTCCCCAGGGCGCGCGCGACGGCCGCCAGCGTCTCCGGCGCCGAAGGCGCGCCGGCGAGCGCCCGAACCGTTTCCGGCACCGGAATGTCCCGGGGCGCAGCTCCGACGTCGATGATGCGGCTCAATGGCAGCTCGGCCAGCCGCAGCGCCGCATCGGCGAGATGCAGGACGCCCGGCTCGACATTGACCGCCACGATCCGGTCCGGCCGCTGCTGATGGATGATCTCCTGGATCGCCAGCACGTCGGGCGGTGCGAGCGAGAGCGCGTGGCCCTGCCATCGGGTCGCCCGGTTGAGCCCGTTCTCGACATAGGCCGAGCGCAGATAGTCGGTCGCCATCTCGCCGATATGCAGCGGCGCCGTTCCCGGTCGGACCCGATCGGTGACGCCGAGGCGTGCCGGCGACAGCGGGCGATGGCGGCCGATGATGCCGGCGATGACGCGATGCTGCCCGCGATAGCGGATGTCGGTTTCCTTGAGGCCGGCGAAGGCCTGCCCCTGGATGCGGGCGTAGCTGTTCTCGTAGGTCCGGACCCGCCGGTCCTTCTCCTCGTCCGAGACGTTGGTCGTGGTGCCGCCGTGGAACTGGTGGAACGACGCCTCACCCAGTAGGGCCACGATCGGTTCGTCGATCGCCGAGGCCGCGCGCTTGAACAAATCGAGATTGGCATAGCCGGCGCCGGGCTCGCTGAACGCCTCGTTCATGCCGCCGACCTGCGCGTAGAGCGCTCGGGGCAGGAACAGGCAATTGCTCTCGATTGCGCCGCTAAACCAATGATGCGCGCTTTCCCAGACCGGCGTGCCGATCTTGAATAGCTTGTAGCCGTCCCGCGGCCAGCCGATCTTGTCGAACAGCATGTCCTCTTGCAGGGCGCTGTAACCCACCGACGACAGCCAGCGCTGGTCACCGCCGACAAACCATTGCCGGATCGCGATCAGCGCGTCCGGGCTTTCTTCGACCGTGTCCCAGACCTCGCGGAAGACGCCGGGCGTCAGGACATGGGCGCCGTCGATCATGATGGCGAGATAGCGCCCCTTGGCCGTCGCCGCCGCCTCGTTGATCGCCTGGCAGGGCGACGGCAGGATCTTGCTTGGCACGACGAGGCGGAATTCCGGCCCGAAGCTGCGGATCCATTCGGGGTCGAGCGGTTCGGACGAGCCGTTGTCGATGCACAGCACTTCGTAGGGCAGATCGCCGATGCCGCGCTGATAGGCGCGGCTGAGCGAGGTCAAGGTGCGCGCGGCCTCCCGGCGCATGTTGTAGAACACGACGACGATCGTGAATAACGGCTCGGCCGGCGCCTGCCAACGCAGCGGACGGGTCCGTCCGGCACGGCTGTCCTCATCTTTGTCGACCCGCGGTGGCGGCTCGTCCGGCGGACCCTCGCACAGCGGCAGCTGCAGCGACAGAGGAGCGGCCAGGATCGAGCGACCGGAGAGCCGCAGGTCGATGGTGTGCAGCTTGCCGTCGGTCAGTGCTCGTGGGCAAACGGCCACGAACCCCCAACGGCCGTCGCCCTGATGCAGTTCTTCGAGATCGGCGCGCCAGATATCGGCCGTGAAGCCGCCGACCGGCTGATCGCCGTCCCAGATCTCGATCTCGACCGGCGCCGAGGGATCGGCCGGATTGAAGACCCATCCTTGGATCAGCGTGGGACCGAACTCGTCAAGATACCCCTCGACGCTGGCCGGCCCGCCGAGCGGAGTCGGCAGCACCGAGATGTTCGGCCGATCCGGCTCGGCCACCGCCATCGCATCCTGCCCGCCAAGATCGATCGAGAGCGCGCCATTCTGCAACAGCGTGCCGTCCTTGGCCCTGACCATGAGACCGACCGTGTCGCCCGGAAGGGCGGCGAGATCGAGCGGTACCAGAAAGCCGTAGGCGCCATCGCCCTTGCCGGCGGTCGCGAGGTCGGCGCGCATCCGATCGGCCCTGCCGGTCGCGATGACCGCATCACCGGCCAGCACCTCGATCTCGACCACGCTCGACGGTCGCAACGGGCGCCAAGCCCAGCCGTGCACAGCTCCCTGGGCCAGGCCGTCAACCCAGCCCTCGACCCGATCCGCACTCGTCTCAGTCATGGGTTCTGCGACCTTCCGCCCGACCGTAGCGGACATAATGTTCGAGCGGATTGTGCCCGTCCCGCGCGACTTCGGGATAGGTTTCCAGATAGAAGCGAGTGCTGAACAGGGGGCTTGGATTACGCCCTTCGCCCGCACCGCTCGCCAGATAATGCAGCAGCGGGTCGTGCCCCGCATCCGCCACGTCCGCGTAGGTCGAAAGATAGTAATGCGCCGAGAAATCGGGGCAAGGATCGCGCCCCTGATGGCTCAGGTAATGCAGCGCCGGGTCGAGCGCCCCCGCCGCGTCAGGATAGCGCGCGACATACCAGTCCGCATCGAACAGGGCCGATGAATGTAGGCGAGCGAGATCAGCTGCGCGGTCCGCGGCGGCGCCCCCGTCTCCGCGCAATCGCGCCCTTACCGCGCGCCGGCTTCGGCGCAGCAGCGCGCGGGCGAGGATTGCGGCCGAGTGATCCTCGACATTCAGCTGCTGCGCGGCTCGCAGGGCCGCATGCAGAGCCTCGTTGCGATGGGCGGCGCGCGCGCGTTCCTCCGCCGCGGCCTTCGCCGCAATTTCCAGCGCCACGCGCGCGGCCTCGAGGTCGGCCGACAGAGCGGCGGCGGCCGACCCCTGCGTCAGCGCCGCGACGACCGACGCCAGCATGGGCTCGGCCGGGCCGCCCAGCGGCTGCAGCAGGGCAATCCCATGAAACATCGGCAGCAGGGTGGTGATGAAGCGTCCCGCCCCTTGGTCGATGAAATCCTCGAGCGCCGTCAACACGCCGCTCTGCGGCTTGTTCTCGGCCGCGGCATTGAACCGATCGGCAAACAGCCCGTTTTGCGGCGACAGGGCGGACGCCCCCGGCACAACGCCGGAGCGTTCGTAAACCTGTCGAAAGGCCGCCGGCACCGCAGCCGGCTCGTCATAGGAATCCCGGCGACCATAGGGCCAGCCGACCTGGGTCAGAAGCACAACCGGGAAAGGGCGGTCCGAGCGGTCGGCCTGGCGCTGCAAGGCCGTCAGCAGATGATAGACATTGAACCAGTTCGGATCGTCGTCGATCAGCACCAGATCGGGCACCGGCAGCAGCGGCACCACGGCCAGCCCGCGGGCGCGATGCACGACCAGCCGGTCGCCGACCTGCCGACGGGCAGCATCGACATCGAACCCCGGCGTCAGCGTCGCGACGTGGAGCGCCCCGCCGATTCGCGCAGCCGCCCCGATCAGCTTGGACACCAAGCGGCCGTCCGTGCCGCCGATGTGCAGAATAACCTGTGGCCTGAGCGCCTCGATGACCGGTGCCGTTACGCGATCCCAGAATTGAAACATCCAACCGCTCTTGTTATTCGGCAGATTACCGGCCCGGACCTGATGAGGCCACCGACACTGGCGGGCGTTCTTGCGGTTGTCAACACACCCTAGCCGCGATAATTCATCGGGGTTGGCGGGCATAGGCTAAACCCTTGGATTCACGTAGGATTCGATTG
>Ga0209166_10000991_pt1 | contig 25698 bp, 20 predicted proteins | sample Coa_R1_3_FD_187151 | JGI IMG/M metagenome (GOLD analysis project Ga0209166, IMG submission 187151) | Surface soil microbial communities from Centralia Pennsylvania, which are recovering from an underground coalmine fire - Coalmine... | ecosystem: Environmental > Terrestrial > Soil >...
ATCTTCCCCACTTCCGGCGGCATGAACAGCGAAACGCTTCCCGGCGTATGCCCCGGCGTGTGAATCACCTGCGCTTCCAGTGAACCCCATTGCAAAGCGTCGCCGTCGGTCAGCAATTGATGAACGTCCGTCAATTCCGGCGGCATCACCCCCAAAAAGGCTGCCTGCACCTCCATCGCTTGATACAGCGGCAAATCCTCACGGTGCATCATCACCGGCGCCCCGGTGTACTTGTGCAGTTTGCTCAAGCCTCCAACATGATCGATGTGCGCGTGCGTGCTCACGATGGCCTTCACCGTAAGCCGGTGCCGCCCAAGCAGCTCGAGAATCCGGCTAACTTCATCCCCAGGATCGATAACTAACGCCTCGCGCGTCACCGGATCGCCGATGATCGAGCAATTGCACTGCAACATCCCCACCGGAATCGAAATGTGCAGGAATCCCTGCTTCTCTACGCCAACTGCCGGAGTAAGTTCACTCATCGCCTCGCAGTATAACATCCGTCCCGGGAAGCAGTGCGCTCCCCGATCCCATGTACGGACGACCATGCAGGGTCCTCGCTGCCGGGCGAGAAGCCCAGCTTTGCTACACTGTCAACAGCGGCCGTAGCCGCCACTCATGCAAGCTCCCGAACCTGACAGAATAATCGACACTCCGCTTTCTGCCGTTCATGCTGAACTGGGAGCCACCATGGGTGCCTGGTTCGGTTGCGCTCTTCCGGTCGATTTTGGTGATTGGCAGCGCGAATATTGGTTCGCGCACAAATCCGTAGCTCTGATCGACAAGAATTACCGCTGCTATTTTTCCTTCACCGGACCTGACCGTGTCCGCTACCTCAACGCCATCTTCACCAACAACATAAAAGATCTTGCCCCCTCGCAGGGCAACGCCTCTCTTCTGCTCAATCCGCAAGGCCGCATCCTCGCCGAAATCGAAACCTATGCGCTACCGGAATCCCTGTTCTGTGTTTCCTACGCTCTCATCCGCGAGCGCTTGAACGAAACGTTGGATAAATACATCATCATGGACGACGTTACGCTCACCGACGAAACTCAACTCTTCGGCACCCTCGCACTGGAAGGGCCGGAAGCGGCCCGAATTGCCCGCGATCTGACCTCTGTGGACCTGATTTCCTTGCCAGAGCTGGCCCGGCGCGATGCGCGCGTTGCAACAATTCCCTGCTCCGTGATCCGCCGCTCACCGGGAAGGGTTCCCGCAGCGGAATTCCTCGTCGAGCGCGCCCATTTAGAATCACTGTGGCAAATCCTGCTGGAAAAGACGAAAGCCGCAGGCGGCGGCCCCACAGGCTACAAGGCGCTCAACGCGCTTCGCCTTGAGCAAGGCATTCCCTGGTTTAGCTACGACTTCGGTGAAAAGCAGATTCCCCACGAAGCCGCGCTCGAAAACAGTCACATCAGCTTCACCAAGGGTTGCTACACCGGCCAGGAAATCGTCGAGCGGGTCCGCTCCCGTGGCCAAGTGAACCGCCGTCGTGTAAGTCTACGACTCACCGGTCAAGCAGTCCCACATGCCGGCGACATCTTATCTTTCGAAGGCAAAGAAGCAGGCTACATCACGCGGGCGGCATTTTGCCCCGCAGAATCTTCTGTGATAGGCATGGGTTATGTCAGAAAAGAAAACAATTCCCCAGGCAATAAGTTGGATTGGCAAGGAGAAACTGCCACGGTCAGCGAGCACTGATAGCGACCGACTTCAGGCCGACGCGTCGAATCGAAGGAGTCCGCCTGTACGGTCAATCGACTTTTGAGTTCTTAGACTCTTGAACGCTCCGACCTCTGCATTCACACTGCCGCCAGCATTGGCAGCAGTGCCTTGCTCAGCCGCGCCCGGTCCTCTTGGGTCAAGGAGATAAACTCAATCCCCATGCCGTACAAGGGCGAAACCCGCCGCACCACCGCCCGCGCCCGCACTTCTCCCAACGGTAAATCCAGCAGGATTTTCATCGTGCTGCGGATCGGCGCCGGCTGCCGGGTCAACACAAACAGGCCACCTAATGCAATGCTCCCCAAGGAGGAAACCGCTCGGCGCGTCCCGGATTGCCAAGCCACCAGCAAGTTTCTAGGCGGCACGACGCGCGGATACCTTCTCTGCTCGGCATCTTTCACAACCACCCCTGACTACCCCACCCGAGCCGCCAAATCTCCGTCAAATTTACAACGCCGTCAAGCAGCTTTTGGCAGTGGAATAGCCCTGTCACATCGTATCCCTCTGGCGAAGCTGAAGTGTTTGAGCGAGAAGAGACGGTTGGAGCTGGCCGCCCGGCTGGGGGGAGAGCCGGGCGGCGCGCGGCGAGTAGAATCGGCGCGCCATGGCCAACGCCGCTCGTTATTTCGATCTGGTGCGTGAGATGAAAGACGCCTACAACCATCGCCTGCGCTTGGTGGAAAGCGCCAAGCGGATCGGCATCAAGCCGACCGCACGGCTGTTCACTACCACCGTGCCCACGGTTCGCAAATGGCTGCGCCGCTTCCAGCAACGCGGCCCTTCCGGCTTGCGCGAGCAATCCCGCGCACGTCACCGGCAACCCCACCAGACTCCTGCCCATGTCGAAGCTCAGGTCGTCGAGCTTCGCAAAACTCTGCCGACGTTCGGCTCCCGCCGCCTGATCCGCGAATTCGATCTGCGCATCGGCCACAACGCGCTCGATCGCATCTGGCGCGAGCATGGCCTGATGGAAAAACGCCGCCGCAAATATCAGCGCAAGCAAGACCTCGCGCACATCAAAGCGCAGTGGGCCCTGTTCCAGCAAATCAGCGCCGATACCAAGGATTTAGACGATATCCCGCGCTACTGGTCGCAGGCCCAGCGCTTGCACTTGCCAGTGGTGCAGTACACCGCACGGGAAATTCGCAGCGGTCTGTTGTTCTGGTCGTTCTCGCAAACGCGCAGCGCTTCGGCCCGTGCGGTGTTCGCCGCGCGCATCCAGCAACATCTGCATCGTTACGGGGTATCGCTGCGGGACCTGGTCTGGCAAACCGACAACGGCGGCGAGTTCAAGGGCGATTTCCCCAAAGCTCTCGGCGATAGCCAGCACGTGCGCATCCCGCCCGCCGCTCACACTTATCAGAGCGATGTGGAAACCGTTCATCGCCTGGAAGAAGACGAGTTCTTCGACTTGGAAGACTTCTCCAGCCGCGGCGAGTTCCTGGCCAAAGTGCACACCTACCAGCTGTACTTCAACCTCGCTCGCCCCAACTCCCACAAAGAAAATCAAAGCCCCTGGCAAATCATCGAACGGCTCGCTCCTCGCTCGCTCCTCGAACTTTGCTTGCTTCCACCGGTCTTCCTGGATTACTACATCAACGTCTCAGGGGGATACGATGTGCCGGGGCATCCCTAGCTGGAAAAAGTTTCGTATTGTTAGCACATCTGGAAAAGTTTCGCTGGAAAAAATTTCGCCCGCAGGGATTTAGCGTGCTGGACAGGCGAGGGCAGTCTTCGTTTTCCGATTGCCGAGGCCGCGCCCAACGAGCGCGTCTACGCTCTCCCGAGCGTGCCCGACCGTTTGCGATTCTGGCAAAGGATGGTCCTTCATCTCCCCAACGCCTATCCGATAAACAATGTGCGCGTCGAATTTACGGAAAGTTTTCGCGCGGCAGCGAGATGGCGGAAGTGGAACGACCCTGACGCGCTCGCCAAACCAGGAAAGCAAATGTAATGCTCGTTACCAGTGGAACAAGCCGCTTGCAGCGCCCGCGCGTACTATTGCCACCGGCAGGCCCCGATGCTACAAACACTGTCAAAGAATGGTGACGTCGTGGGGACGGCATCCAATCGTAAAACTCCCGCAGGACACCGGGAGATGGTGTGGGTTGAAGCCAAGAACTTTCTGGGTTGGGCCTGCTCCGCGTGCGCCTGGCAGTTCCATCCTTCCCATATACCCACCGGCAACACCCTGGCGGAAATAAAACTGCAATACGAACAGGAGCGCGACAAGGCGTTTGAGTCGCACGCCTGTCCCGGGCACCCCAAGCCGTAAAGTTCGATTTTCTTGCCGCCCATCGCCGCCAAATAAAATCCTCTCAGAGTGTCCGCTTTGCGACAGTTTTACTTCCCGTTAATCTCTAATCTCATCGCATCATCGTTTGGCGAGGGCCGACCTCTCGCTAACCTATACGGGTGCCACCTCCAGCTCCCTATCGCTCATGTTCCGGCACCCGTTCCCCCCCTGTTAGCCCGCGACAGGCTTTCCCCCCTCCCGCGCAAAACCGCGGCTCCCGCAAATGGCCTCCCCAAAAACTTCCCACTCCCGAATTTCACCGCATCTCATTCAAACCATTCCACTTACAAGTTTACTATTGACATACGTCCAGACCTGTGGCACTCTCTCTTGTGTTATCTCGAGCAAATCTTTCTTACTCCCGCCGTCGCTCAACCTCTAACCCTCGACTTTACAATCATTTGCACGCTCTTGAACTCTCTTGCACCTTTTTTACCAGCTCCCGTCCTTTGTTTTCAATCGTTTACAGCCTCTTTTTGCAAAACACCCCGGGTGGGGTATCCCCACCCTTGACTCGACCGCTGCGGTGCCCGTCCGGAAGGAAACAGTCAATACCCATCGCAACAGGCCCACAGCGGCTCCCGAGCCGCGAGCCTAAACTCGGTTCCACTTTTCTCATGGAAGGCAACCCGCTAAGATGCTGGCCATGTCACATCGACTCGATCGTCGCAGTTTTATCATCGCCGGCGGGCTGACCGCGCTTGCGTCAACGCGAGTCCTCGGCGCCAATGACACCCTCCGCGTCGGAGTTATCGGCGCCGGCGGCCGCATGAATGACTTGCTAAATGCCGCCGACAAGGTTGGCGGCTACCAGATCGTCGCGGTGAGCGACGTCTATGGGCCGCGTCGGGAGGCCGTGAAACAACGCTTCAACGGCACGGCAACTACTCACGTCCATTATCACGAAGTTCTCGAGCAGCAACTCGACGTGGTCTTTATCGCCTCTCCCGACCATTGGCATGTGCGCATGGCCGTCGACGCTTTGGCGGCGGGCAAAGACGTCTATCTGGAAAAGCCGGTCACCCACACCATCGAAGAGGCCGCGGCGCTCACCCATGCCGTGCGCTCCGGCAAGCAAATCCTGCAATGCGGCATGCAGCAGCGCAGTTGGAGCCACTTTCGCGATGCCGTAGATCTCATTCAGGGCGGCAGCCTGGGCCGCGTACCACAGGTCCGAACCTATTGGTGGCAGAACTATCTGGCATTCACGTCGCACAAGGCCATTGACACCCAGGCCCTCGATTGGAAGCAGTGGCTCGGCGGCGCTCCCGATCAACCGTTCAGCGAAGACAAATTTTATCTCTGGCGTTGGTTTTGGAATTTTGGCGGTGGCGCCATGACCGATCTGTTCACTCACTGGATCGACGTGGTGCACTGGGCCATGAAATCCGACCAGCCCAGGGACGTGCAGATCCTCGCGGACAAATACGTCTTCGAGCACTGGGATTGCCCGGACACTGTTCAGGCCACCATGCGCTATCCCGGCTTCGATGTCGTTTACGAGGGCATGATGGCCTCCTCGATCGACGACGGTGGGCTTGAATTCCGCGGCACCGAGGCAACCCTGAAGCTCAACCGCGGCGGCTTCAGCATCCATCGCGAAGGCGTGCCTGGCAAAAACAACCCGGTGCTCAGGGCCGACAGTTTCCAGGACGGGACGATCTCCCACATGCAAAATTTCTTCGACTGTATCAAGTCCCGCAAAGAGCCAAACGCCCCGGTGGAAACCGGAGTCGCCGCAGCGCGCGCCGGGCACATAGCCAATATGGCTTACCACCGCGGCGGCCAGCTCGCCTGGCCGCTAAAGGCTTCGCTTGAACGCTAGGTTGCTTACCGGTCGAAAGATCGGCCACCCAACGGGAAATCAACCGCATCGGCCAAAGCGGTGAAGCCCAGTCGGCCTAGGCGACCGCGGACGGGGCCATAGGGCACCGCGGGGCACCGCCGGTACGCTCAGCTAAACGGCGGCAGCGTATCGGGGCCCTCCGTTTATGCCCCAGGCGACAGGCTGGTCGGAAGCGCTACAAGGTGGAATGGCTTAACCCTGGATGCCGGGGGCTTCTTATCTCGCGTAGGGACCTCAGGGATTTCCTGTATTGTATTGGGCAGACAATTGTATGAACCTAGGTCAAGTGCAAGGACTCCTACAACCCCAAAATTACCGTTTCTTACCGTCTGGAATAGCTGTCCCCCCGTCTCTCCTGATGGACCCTTTCCCGGGCCCGCTGAAAGAGCGTGCGCCGGAGTCCGGGCGGCTGGCCAGGGACGGCAGCTCCGAGCCGAAGAAGGACGCTCAGACGCGCTCGATTCTGCTGGTGGACGACAGCCACTTCGAGCGGACCGTAATTCGCTCGGCAGTAGAGGGCATGACCCGGTTCCAGATATGCGGGGAAGCGGCCAACGGCGTCGATGGCATCAAGATGGCCCGGGAGTTACGGCCCGACCTGGTGATCATGGACCTGGCCATGCCGCTCATGAGCGGCGTAGAGGCGGCAATGGTGTTGCGTGCCAACATGCCCAATATCCCCATCATTTTGTTTACGTTGTACGCCGAACAACTGCGCGGAACGATATCCCCGGGGTTCGGTATCACGATGATCCTATCCAAGGCGGACGGACTGGCACCTCTGCTCAAATCTCTGGAAGAGCTGCTCGGCGCGTAGTGCACCCGGATCCACCCTTACAACGCCGTCCCGGCCAGCATTAAGTGAATCGTCTGCGGAAATCCTGATCAGGACGCGCGCCCGTCTCGCGGCGTGTAACCACTTGCGCGACGCCACCCCTCCTAGTGGGACAACGCGCTGGCCGCTTTGAGCATTTCGTCGGGGCGCGCGCGGACGCGGAGGTCGCCGGTGAGGTTGATCCAGCGGACAATGCCTGCGGAGTCGACCAGGAATTCGGCCGGGCGGGCGATATCGTGGCCGTTGATGCCGGCCCCTTTGTGCAGCACATCGTAGCGGCGAATGACTTCGGCGTTAGGGTCGGAGAGGAACGGATAGGTGTAGCCGGCCTTGCGGCAAAGATCCGTCGATTCGGTGGGGGAATCCACACTGATGGCCACGGGCTTGACGCCTAGTTTCTGGAAGTCCTGCAGCTGTTTCTGTATACCCCGTAACTCGGAGTTGCAGAACGGTCACCAGTAGCCGCGGTAGAAAATGAGGACGACGCCCTTGGTCGGTTGGGACGAGGCGCTAGGCGTGGACAGAAGAGAGGCCAGCGTGACGATGGCGCCATTGGTGTCGGAGAGCGCGAAGTCCGGGGCTTTCTGGCCGATTTTTGGGGCCTGAGTCGAGGGCGGCAGGTGCTTGCCTAAAGAGAAGATTGTGAAGCAGAAGAAAACGAGGGCGGCGACGCTCAGGGTGGCCAGGATGGGGCCGAGGATTTTTCCGCCGTAGAGAGGGGCTTGCGCAAACGCGCGGCGCAGGCCGACGAACAGGAACACGAGTCCGACGGCGAAGAGTAGGAAATTGACCCAGGGCATGTCCCGAGTGCTGGGATAGCGGACGAAGATGGGGATATAGCTGAGGAAGGCGAACACACTGAGGAAGAAGCCCAGCCAGAGGGCGATGTTGGCGCGGGGCTTTACGTTCACTGCCGCGGGAGATGTGTTGGAGGGCAAATCTTCAGACATGCGATTCCCTCTTTTTCGTCGCGATGACTGGAATGTGTGCGGGCAAAGGCTAACACAAATTCGGCGGTCGTGCGTCGGAGGTTAGCGTCGCAGACGCCCCAAACGCAGTCCGGTGTCCAGGGACCGGCGCAGCATGCTGCGCCGCTACAATGGACGCTGTGCTGAGTAATAGCGCGAAGCAAGATAGGGAGCGGTAAGGGAGTTCCGTTAGGCATGGGGCAAAATAACTTTGGGCCGAGCGCATTTTGTTCTTGCGTGTAGAGAGGGAACTTGTATTCTTCGATTGCGAAGTTGCTCGGAGTTCGGTGAAGTGAGCGTTCGCTTTAGGAGGATCGAGAGTAAAAATTGAGTACGTTATCCCTCCCCGCCCCAGTTTCGTCCCACGCAATTCCCCAAGCGAAAAAAAGAATCGCCAAGCTGACGCTGTGGCCGCTGGTGGCCGCGACATTTTTCATGGTGTCTGGCGGCACGTATGGCACGGAACAAATCGTGCAAGGCGCCGGATACGGGCGCGCGATATTGATTTTGCTGCTGACGCCGGTGCTGTGGAGTTTGCCGACGGCGTTCATGATTGGCGAACTGTCCAGCGCGCTTCCGGCGGAGGGCGGATACTACGCGTGGGTGCGGCGCGGATTGGGAAATTTCTGGGGATTTCAGGAAGCGTGGCTGTCGCTGGTGGCCAGCGTCTTCGATATGGCGATTTATCCCACATTGTTCGTGGCCTACTTGACGCAGATCGCGCCGTGGTTTCGCGAAGGGCATCGCGGAGTGCTGGTCGGGCTGTTTGTGGTAGTGGCTTGCGCGGGGTTGAATATCGCGGGAATTCGGGTGGTGGGGATTACGTCGCTGTGGCTATTTTTCCTGCTGTCAATGCCATTCGCGCTGATTGTGCTGCTGGCGCCTTTCAAGTTGGCGGTGGCGAGTGGCGCGGCCGCGGCGCCGGTGGCGTCTGGCGCGGGCGCGGTGGGCTTACTGGGCGGAATGCTGATCGCTATGTGGAATTACATGGGTTGGGATAACGCCTCGACCATTGCGCAGGAAGTGGAACGGCCGCAGCGGACCTATCCCCGAGCGATGATTGCGGCCGTAATACTGGTTTCGCTGACGTATGTGGTGCCCTTCGTGGCGGTGTACCTGGCGGGCGTGCCGGCGGCAGCGTTCAACGGGGACGGTGCGTGGGCCCAGGTGGCCGGGCTGATCGGCGGAACCTGGCACGGCGCGAACTGGCTGGGATTTTTGCTGGTGCTGGGCGGAATGATGAGCGCGTTTGGAATGTTCAACGCGCTGGTGATGAGCTACTCGCGATTGCCGCTGGCGATGGCGCAGGACGGAATGCTGCCGCGCGTGTTTGGCAAGACGCATGCTAAGACGCGGGCGCCGTGGGTGGCGATTGTGGTGCTGGCGACGGGGTGGGCACTTTGTTTGGGACTGGGATTTGAGCGGCTGGTGACGCTGGATATTATTTTGTATGGGGCGAGCTTGATGCTGGAGTTTGTGACTTTGGTGGTGCTGAGGATTCGAGAGCCAGAGTTGAAGCGGGAGTTTCGCGTGCCGGGCGGATTGGCAGGCGCGATCTCGGTCGGGGTGTTTCCGCTGCTGGTGCTGGTGTTGGCGGTGGCGCATGGCGGTAGCGAGACGGTGCTGAGGATGAATGGGCTGGTATTTGGCACCGTCATCATCGTTACCGGGTTTGCGGTGTACTTCGGTACCGCCCGGCTGCGGCGGCGTGTGTTACGGCCGGCGATAGTGGAGCGCGTCGAAGCTTCTTAGGAAAAACTTTGTGTGCGGCGCCCGATTCGAAAGAATCGGGCATTTTTGTTTTTGGGATTAGGAGTTGACAGGACGACCGCCGAGTTCGGACACAGAGGCCACGGAGAAGAGGAAGAAGAGAGTGATATATACTCGCGGCGTTTTGGATGGAACGTCCCGGCGGAGAAAATCTCGTGAAATACTTCTGCGGTTTCCTGGTGTTGTGCGCGAGCGTATTGGGCGGATATGGAGTAATGGCTGCGCCCGACACCGCGCAGAAATTTGATGCGCGCTTGTTTCAGGAGATGCGCTGGAGATCGATTGGACCGTTTCGCGGAGGGCGGACGCTGGCGGTCACGGGTGTGCGCGGCCAAGCGGACGTCTATTATTTCGGTTCGGTGGGCGGCGGGGTTTGGCGCACGAACGATGCGGGTCGAACGTGGAAACCGATCTTTGATTCGCAACCGATCGCTTCGATTGGGGCGATTGCGGTGGCGCCTTCGAATCCGCAGATCATTTATGTAGGAACCGGCGAGTCGGACATGCGGTCGGACATTGCTTATGGGAATGGGATGTACAAATCCTTGGATGGCGGGAAGAACTGGACGCACATCGGGCTGGAGGACTCCCGGCAAATCGCTCGGATTGTGATCGATCCGCGCGACCCGGAAAAAGTTTTTGTGGCGGCGCTGGGACACGCGTACGGACCGAATGAACAGCGCGGCGTTTTCTATTCCAAGGATGGCGGGAAGAAGTGGAAGCGAGTGCTGTTCCGCGACGAAAATACGGGCGCTATCGATTTGGCGTTTGAGCCAGGAAATCCCAGGACAATTTTTGCGGCGCTGCTACAGACGCGGCGCCCGCCTTGGAATATTTATCCGCCGTCAAAAGGGCCGGGGACAGGGCTTTATCGCTCGAAGGATGGCGGCGAGCATTGGGAGCAGTTGAGCGGGCACGGATTGCCGGACGAAGCACTGGGGCGGATGGGGATTGCGTTTGCGCCGAGCAGTCCGCGGAGGGTTTATTTGATTGCAGATGCGAAGGAGGGCGGGCTGTATCGCTCCGACGATGGCGGGGAAAACTGGCAGCGCGTTTCCGAGGACAAGCGGATCTGGGGGCGCGGTTGGTATTTCTGCGAGGTCAGCGTGGATCCGAAAGATGCGGACACGGTGTATGTGCCAAACACGGGTCTGTATCGTTCACGCGACGGCGGGAAGACGTTCAGCGTGCTTAAGGGCGAACCGGGGGGCGATGACTATCATCAGTTGTGGATCGATCCGGATGAGCCGCAGAGAATGATTTTGGGCAACGATCAGGGCGCAGTGGTTACGCGCAACAGCGGGGAAACCTGGAGCAGTTGGTATAACCAGCCTACCGGGCAGTTTTATCACGTGGCCACGGACAATCGATTTCCTTATTGGGTTTATGGCGCACAGCAGGACAGCGGCTCGGCTGCTACACCGAGCCGCGGAGCATATCGTTCTCTGAATTTTCGTGATTGGCGGCCGATCGAAGCGGGAGACGAAAACGGCTACATCGCACCCGATCCGCTGAATCCGGAAGTGGTCTACGGCGGATTTGTGACAAGGGAGGATTTACGCACCGAGCAAATCGTGCCGTTGCCGCCGGGATTGGCGCAGACCGATAGGTTGCGGCGGACGTGGACTTTGCCGCTGGTGTTCTCGCCGCTCGACGCGCACGTTTTGTACTTTGGCTCGCAAATATTATTTCGGACCGCGGATGGCGGGAATTCGTGGCAGGCGATCAGCCCGGATTTGACGCGCGAGGATCCGGGTGTGCCGGCCAATGTGGACGCGGCGACGGCGGCGGAAGCGCCGGGTGAAAAGCGGCGGGGAGTTATTTATACGATTGCGCCATCGATGGTGGAGGCGAGAGAAATCTGGGCGGGCACGGACGACGGACAGCTTCAGGTTACGCGGGATGAGGGGAAAACGTGGAGCAATGTCACACCCGCGGAATTGACAGCGTGGAGCAAGGTGACGCTGATCGAGGCCTCGCATTTTGAGGCCGGCACGGCGTATGCGGCAGTGGACCGCCACCGATTGGAGGATTTGCACCCATATCTTTATCGGACGCGCGATTTTGGGAAGAGCTGGCAGCAGGCGGCGAATGGCATTCCGGAGGGCAGCTTCCTGAATTGCGTTCGTGAAGATCCGCTGCGGAAAGGATTGCTGTACGCGTGCACCGAAAAGGGCGTGTATGTCTCGTTCGATGACGGCGATTCCTGGCAGTCGCTGCAACTGAACATGCCGACGACATCCATTCGCGACCTGGTGGTGCACGGCGACGATTTGGTCATCGCCACGCACGGGCGTTCGTTCTGGATTTTGGATGATGCAAGTCCGCTGCGGCAGATGACCGCGCAGGTGGCGTCAGCGGATTTGTGGCTGTTCCAGCCGGCCGCCGCTTATCGCGTGCGACCGGGGTCGGACCAGGGAACGCCGGTGCCGATGGACGAACCGCTGGCGGAAAATCCACCGGATGGCGCGGTTGTCGATTATTGGCTAAAGGGAAAAACGAAGGGGCCAGTGGAATTGGAAATACTCGATAGCGAAGGCGCGCTGGTGCGCCGATTCTCGAGTAACGACGTGCTACCGAAGACCGACCCAAAGAATGTGCCGGTGGCCATGGCTTGGGTGCGGGAGGCGGCTCCCCTCTCGGCAGAAGCGGGAATGCACCGGTTCGTCTGGGATTTGCATTATGCGATGGCCCCTGGGATACGGCGTTCGTTCTACGGACCGGCTGGTGTTTGGGCGTTGCCCGGAAATTACACGGTGAAGCTGACGGCGAATGGAAAAAGTTCGTCGCAGCCGCTCGCGGTGAAGATGGACCCGCGAATCAGCGTGCCGGAAAATGCTTTGCGGCAGGAATTTGAGGCGGCTTCACGCGTATCCAATCAGCTGGGGGAAGTGGCGGCGGCGCGAGAGCGAGCCGACGAATTGCAAAAACAAATTGCTGCGCGGGCGGCAACGGCCTCCGGAAACGCGGAGGTTTCCGCTGCGCTTGCGGAACTGGCCCGCAAGGTCAATGAAGCAAACGGCGTGCAGGGAGAACAACCGTTCGGGTTTTTCACGCTGAGGCTGCCGGGAGCGGAACCTGCGACGTTGCACAGCGTTGCCGCAGCGTTAACGGGATTGTTGATGATCGTGGACGGATCGAACGCGGCGCCGACGACGGATGCACAGCGAGCAACGGCGGCGTGGGAAGCGGCAGCCGGGGATGCGCTGGCTAAATGGAAAGCGGTGCTGGGGGATTTGGCAGGCGTGAATGAGATGCTGCAGAGAGCGAAGCTGCAGCCGTTGCTGAAGTGACGCGGGAATGCCCCGGCTTGCCCGCAGACGGGGACGCACCCTTCCTTTTCCAGAATAGATGGAAGGGCCAACGCTACAACGGCGGTGTTGCAGTTGAGCAGCGGAGCGAGCGGCTTGTATAAGGGATGATTGGAAGATTTGGTATGCTGCTCGACGTGGGACTATTCCTTCACCAATCTATTCGCAGGAACGTATGGATAGCTCCGGCTGTAGCTGCTGCGTTTCTCGCGGCCGCAACTGGAGCAGCATCCTCATTTTCTGGAGGGACGAGTTCGCCCCTCGCGGCACAGCAGACACCACCGGCGGCGGCTCCGGCGCAACCGGCAACGACCCAGACCGGAAGCACGGCGCAAGACCCTGCCACGCAGGCGCGCGCAGGGCTGAACATTGTAGTGCTTGATCCGGCGCACGGCGGAACGGATTTGGGCGCGCGGGGTACCGGCGGAATCCACGAGAGCGATATTGTGCTGGACTTTGCGGCGCAGGTTCGCACAGCGCTGGAGTCGCAGGGATTTCAGGTGGTGCAGACGCGGCAAGGCAACGCGAATCCGTCGTTTGACGATCGTTCGGCGATGGCCAACGCGCAGCGCGGAGCAATTTTTGTGACCCTGCACATCGCCTCGACCGGCACCGCCGGCACCGCGCGCGTTTACGTAATGAGCGACATGCCGACGGGAACCGATGCGACCGGACTGATCCTGTGGGATCGCGCGCAGGCGCCTTTTGCGTCGTTGAGCCGCAAGTTAGGCGATCAGGTGCAAGGATTACTGGCGCAACGATTCAAAGGCTCGCCGGCCAACGCGCAAACCGCCAGCGTGCGGCAACTGCGCACCACCGCGGCGCCGGCCATAGCCGTCGAAATCTCGAGCGTCATTGTCGAAGACCGCGCTCAACTCGATCATATGGCGCCCGGAGTAGCTGACGCGATTGCCCGCGGGGCGGCGGCGTTTCGCCCGACGTACGTGGTTCCAGCGAATCCGGGAGAGCGGCCATGATGCCGCGCTGGCGCTGGTGGTTCCTGGGCGCGCTGGTGCTGGCCGTGGTGATCGCGGCGATTTACCTGCCGATTCTGCGGCGCAATATACGACAAGCAGCGAAATTACAGCAGCGCAGCGAAGAGCAGGCCCGGCGAGAACTAACCCAACCCACGGTGATCAATCCCAGCGATCCGCGGGTGAAGGCGAAATTATTCTGGGCCTCGGGCGCTGATGACGGAACGGTATCGGCAGTCACCGTGGAGTTGCCGCTCGCGAAGGATCCGGTGTTGCGCGCCAAACAAGTGCTGAACACTCTGCTGGCCGGCCCGGTAGATACGGAGTTACGCACTTTGCCGCCGGACGCGGCATTGCTGGCCTTCTACTTATTGCCGGACGGCACCGCGATTGCGGATTTTTCGGAAGCGGTGGCGACGTCGATACCGTCGGGGATCGAAAGTGAGCAGATGGCCGTGGATTCGATCGCTAAAACCCTGGAAGCAAATGTACCCCAGGTGCGCCGGCTGAAGATCCTGATTCACGGACAGGAGGTGGAGACGTTGGCGGGGCATCTGGATCTGACCCAGACATTTTTGGTAAACGCGAACGCAATGCTGGGGCCTCAAGCGGCGACTGCACCGGCGGCCACTGCGTTGACACCTGCGCCAGCCGCCGTCAAACTGGCCGAGCCGGCCAGGAAGCCATGAACACATGCGAGTAAGCGGCATTGCGGCAGCGGGAGGAAAATTGCGAAACGATGGACGCGGCGCGGACCAAATGCGCGCGCTGAAGATTACTCCCGATTTCATTTCCACCGCGGAAGGCAGCGTATTGATCGAGCTGGGAAACACGCGAGTGATTTGCACAGCGACGGTGGACGACGGCGTGCCCGGATTTCTGAAGGGCAGCGGCAAGGGTTGGGTGACCAGCGAGTATGGGATGCTGCCGCGGGCTACGGAAGAACGCACGGCGCGCGAGGCTACCCGCGGGAAGCAGTCCGGGCGCACGCTGGAGATTCAACGGCTGATCGGGCGGTCCTTGCGCGCGGTAACGGACCAGGAGGCACTGGGCGAGCGAACCGTCTGGCTTGATTGCGACGTGATTCAGGCCGACGGCGGAACGCGAACGGCTTCGATTACCGGTGCGTTCGTGGCGCTGGCGCTGGCGTTTGAACGAATGGTGGCCGCTGGAATGCTCAAACGCTCGCCGTTGATCGATACGGTGGCAGCCACCAGCGTTGGAATTGTGGACGACCGGGCGCTGCTCGATTTGAGCTACGAAGAAGATTCACGCGCGGAAGTGGACATGAACGTAGTGATGACCGGCACCGGCCATTTTGTGGAAATTCAGGCGACGGCAGAGGGGCGCCCGTTCAGCGGAAGCGAGATGCAGGATCTGCTGGCGCTGGCCGCGGCGGGAATACGCCGGCTGACCGATGAACAACGCGCGGTGCTGCCCGTGAAATTCAGTGCGCGCGCCCGTTAGGCTTTTTCTGGCATCTTCCAACCCCGGAAAACTTGCGGAATATCAGGCGCTGGCGCGAGCGGCGGATTTGCAGACACCGATCGAGTTGGAATTGCTCCCGGGATTCGAGTCCCTCCCGGCATTCGAGGAAAACGCAGCGACCTTCGCGGAGAACGCCGCAGGGAAAGCCTTGCACTACTCGCGATTGTGCGACGGGTTGGTGTTTGCGGATGATTCAGGATTGGTGGTGCCCGCCCTGGGCGGCGCGCCGGGGGTGCGGTCGGCGCGCTACGCGGGACCCGGAGCCAGCAGCGCGGCGCGCAATGCGAAACTGCTGGTAGAAATGCGCGCGAAGAAGGCCGAAGAGCGCGCCGCGTATTTTGTTTGCGGGATTGGGCTGGCGGAGCGCGGGCGGGCGCGGGCTATCGTCACCGGGCGGGTGGACGGGGAAATCATGGAAGCGCCGCGCGGGGACCGGGGATTTGGATACGATCCCGTTTTTTACGTGTCCGCGCTAAAGAAGGGATTCGCGGAGATTCCGGCGGAGGAGAAGAACCGGCATAGTCATCGCGGCCAAGCATTCCGGAAACTGTTGGCGTTTCTTTGGTGTGATACTCTGGCGGACGAACCATGAAAAAAGCGAACAGCAAGAAGGCGCGCGGCTCGAAGAGCTCCACCACCGGCAAACGCGCAAAAGTGGCGGTGATCGGCACCACGGCGGCGAAGCCGGCAAAGGCCGCAAAAGTGGCGCGAGCCGTGGGACGGGGAACCGATCCGAAGCGGGTAGCTGCGATTCTGGCCAAGTTAGATGAGGCCTACCCGGCGGCGACATGCGAACTGAAACATGAGAATGCTTTCCAACTGCTGATCTCCACAATTCTTTCGGCACAATGCACGGACGTGCGGGTGAACCAGGTGACGCAGACGCTGTATAAGAAATATCCGAATGCCGAGGCGTTTGCCCACGCCAATCCCAGGGAACTGGAGCAGGAGATCCGGCCGACGGGATTCTTTCGCAACAAGACGAAGTCGATCATGGGAGCGAGCAAGGGAGTCATCGAAACTTTTGGCGGCGAAGTGCCGCGGACCATGGAAGAAATCCTGACGCTGCCGGGAGTGGCGCGAAAAACGGGAAACGTGGTGCTGGGAACGGCGTATGGAATTGCCAGCGGCGTGGTGGTGGACACCCACGTGATCCGTTTGTCGCGGCGGCTGGACCTGACCAAGCACGAGGAGCCCAAAAAGATCGAACAGGATTTGATGCGGGTGATCCCCAACGAAAAATGGATTCAATTTTCACACCAACTGATTTGGCACGGGAGGCGGGTGTGCGTGGCCCGCTCGCCGCGTTGCGTGGATTGCAACCTGGAATCGATCTGCTACTCGAAGGATAAGACGGTCTAGCGGACGTCAAGCAGCCGCGCTCTGGCGGCTGCTGAATTCGGCAAAAGTTTTTCCTTGCTCGGCGAGGCGCTGCAGTAAAGGTGCGGGCTCCCACCAATTGCCGAGGCGTTGTTGAAATTCACGGATGCGCTCATAGACATTTTTCAGGCCAATGGTGTCGGCATACCACATGGGGCCGCCGCGATAAGCGGGAAAACCATAGCCATTAAGATAGATGATGTCGATATCCACTGCCCGGAGCGCGATGCCCTCTTCGAGAAGGCGGGCGCCTTCATTCACCAGCGTGTAGATGCAGCGTTCGACGATTTCGTCGGCCGAGACTTCGCGTTGTTGCATGCCGGCTTCGGAGGTCCACTGACGAATATAGCCAAAGACCTGCGGATCGGGAGATGGCTTGCGGTTTTCGTCGTACTTGTACCAGCCGGCGCCGGTTTTCTGGCCGAAGCGCCCAAGCTCGCAGAGACGGTCCTCGATAAACGCCTGCCGCATGCCGGGTTTTTGCAAGTGGCGAAATTCCTTGCGGATGCGCCAGCCGACGTCGAGGCCGGCGAGATCGCCGGTGGCTAGCGGGCCCATGGCCATGCCGAATTCGTAGAGCGCGTTATCGACCGCGGCGATGCTGGCTCCCTCCTCGACCAAAAATTGCGCTTCGCGGCGATAGGGGCCGAACATGCGATTACCCACAAAGCCCATGCAATTGCCGACCAGCACTCCGACTTTGCCAATACGCTTGGAGATCTGCATGCAGGTGGCGATCACTTCTTTGCCAGTGGCGGCGCCGCGCACGATTTCCAGCAAGCGCATCACGTTGGCGGGGCTGAAGAAGTGTGTGCCGACGACGGATGGCGGGCGCGACGTAGCGGAGGCGATTTCGTCGATGTCGAGGCTGGAGGTGTTGGTGGCAAGAATTGCTCCGGGCTTGCAGACGCGATCGAGCTGGCCAAAAATTTCTTTTTTAAGGGCCATGCTTTCGAAGACCGCCTCAACCACCAGATCGACGGAAGCAAATTCCGCAAAGTCGAGCGTGGGACGAATGAGCGCAAGACGTTCGTCGGCGAACTGCTGCGAGAACCGGTTGCGCTTCACCGAATGCGCGTAATTTCTCCGGATACCGGCCAAGCCACGATCCAGCGCGGCTTGATCGGTTTCCGTGAGGAACACCGGAATTCCCGCGTTGGCGAAAACCATGGCAATGCCTCCGCCCATGGTGCCGGCGCCGACGATGCCCACCGATTTGACGTCCAGGACAGGCGTGTCCTTGGGCAAATCCGGAATCTTGGCGACTTCGCGCTCGCCGAAGAAAGCGTGGATGAGGGCCTTGGATTGATCGGAGAAGAGGCATTTCGTAAACAGCTCTTCCTCTTTCTGGCAACCTTCCTCGAATGGGAGTCCAGCGGCGGCTTCGATGGCGTCGATAGCGGCGAGAGGGGCCAGCAAACCACGCTGTTTTTTGCGCGCCGCTTCGCGAGCAGCAGCGAAAACCGGCGCACTCTGCACTGGATTGCCCAGTTTGGAATTGCGCGCGCGGGTTTTCGGCGCGGCATTGCCAGCGACTTGCCGTGCGAAGGCAATCGCTTCCGGGAGTAATTCGCCTTCCACCAGGCGATCGAGAATGCCGGCCTGTAGGGCATCGTCCGCGCTTATCGGAGCACCTTCCGCGCACATCTCAACAGCTTTTGCCACACCAGCCAGGCGCGGCAAGCGTTGCGTTCCCCCGGCGCCGGGAATGATCCCCAGCTTCACTTCCGGCTGGCCCACCTGGGCCGTGGGCAAAGCAATGCGATAGTGCCCAGCCATGGCGAGCTCGAGGCCCCCGCCGAACGCTGTTCCGTGAATCGCCATGACCACCGGCTTTGCAAGATTCTCAATACGCAGCAGCAGAGGCTTGAGGCTTTCGCGGCAGATGATTTTTCCAGACGTTCGTTCGCCAAATTCCTTGATGTCCGCGCCGGCGATGAAGGTCCTTCCCGCGCCGATGAACACCACGGCTTTTACAGCATCGTCTTTTTCGATTTCCGTTACGGCGGCAGCGATGCCGGAAGCGACGGCGGAACTCAACGCGTTGACGGGCGGATTGTTGATGGTGACGACGGCAATGCCGTCCAGTTTTGTCAGCGGTACCAAATCGCTCATGAATTTGTCTGGATCACTCTCGCATCAGGATATCAGGAGAACGGGACGCCGGTTCGCTTGGAAATCGCGCGAAGCTCTTCGACCACCGGCAGGATCAACGGAACTCCCTGTTTTTTGCGAACTTTTTCCGCCTCGCGCTCGGGATCCCCGGGAATCAGCGGCCCGTTGGTGCCCGGCGCCGGTTTGGTAGCGCGAAAAGTGCGTATGTAATCGTCCATCTGACGTTTGAACTCATCCGCTTCGATGAAGCCATCGATGCGCATGGCGCCGAAAAAGTGGCCGATTCCCTTCCCTACACTGCGCGCTGGGATTTCCTGGCGCAGGGCAAACGGTGGCGTGAAGGGGCCCCAGTTGGCTCCGCTCAGCGCGCCACAGAGAACATCGACCATAATGGCGAGACCATAGCCTTTGTGTCCGCCACGTTCACGATCCGAGCCCAGCGGCAAAAGCGCGCCGCCGGCAACAATGTCGTCGGGATCGGTCGTGCCCCGCCCCTGATTGTCGATACCCCAGCCCTGCGGAATGGATTCACCGCGGCGGCGCGCCATCTCGATTTTGCCGTAAGCGGCCGCGCAAGTGGCCATGTCTACCACGATGGGCGGCTCCTCTTTTCCTGGAAAAGCGATGGCAATGGGATTGGTGCCCAGCATGCGCTCCGCACCCCACAACGGGGTGACCAACTTGGTCGAGTTGGTCATGGCCATACCGATCATGTCCCGCTCCAGCGCCCTCATTACGTAGTAGCCGGCGATACCGAAATGATTGCTATGGCCGATACTGACCCATCCGGAGCCCGCTTTTTCCGCCATGTTCATGGCCATTTCATTCGCTTGCGGGCCGACAACCAGGCCGAGGCCATTATCGCCGTCGATGGTTGCGGTGCTCGGCGTCGAACGCAGAATCCTGATCTTCGGAGTCGGGTTGATAAGGCCTTCGCTGAGCAGGTCGACATAGCTGGTCAAGCGCGCCACACCGTGCGAATCGATGCCGCGCAGATCCGCGGCGGCCAGCACGTCCGCAGCTTGCTTCGCGTCCTCTGGGGGAATGCCGAAATGCAGGAAGATGCGGGTGCTGAACTCGTGCAACTCTTCGCTGGGAAATATCTTGGCCTCGACGGTGGCCATGCTCCTCCTGTTTTCGTGGCGCAGTATTTGATTATGCGGGCAAGGCCTGCCCGCGCGTTTCCAATCCAAAGGGTATCAGCAGCAAGCCCGCGGCAAAAGCCAGCGAGGTGAGCGCGACCGGCATTCCAATCGAACCGTAGTGCTGCACTCCGGCACCGACCAGGAATGTAATCGCGGCGCCGCCAAAACGGGCGAAAGAAGTGGAAAATGCAAACGCGCTGGCCCGGCATTCGGTCGGATATTGTTCCGGCAACCACAAGGTGTAGACCGCAAAATTTGCCCCGCCCAACCCCAGAAAAAACAAGCACACGAAGAAGATGGGTAACGCCGACGGCCCCAGGTAGAAGACCTTGCCAAAGGTTAACGCGATGAATGTCAGCATCAGCGCGAAGTAAAACGCCAGCGCGCCGCGCCTTCCCAGCCGCTCGGCTAACCACGGCATCAAAATGCATCCCAGGATGGTGGCGAACGCCACCAGCATCGTTGCCCGGGAAGCAAGCTGCGCGGCGCCCGGGCCCACCCGCCCGCCTGCTTCGGCCAGCGCCGTAACCGCGGAAGGCACGTAGACCGTGCCGGCCCACAGCCCGCAAATGGATGCCAGCATGAACAAGGAGTTGAGAATCGTACGGCGGCGCAGCGCCTTGGAGAATAATGCGGCAAACGGCTGCCAGATGCGCCAAGACTGCACCACCCGCTCTTTGGCCTTCCAGCGCGAAGGCTCCGTAACGCCGTGACGAAGCGCCGCGAGCAACAATGCGGGTATTCCGCCGACAGCGAACATGACGCGCCATCCGTTGTGGCCGAAGCGGCCGCCAATCGCATAATTGGCAATGGCAGCAAGAAAGATCCCGACGTAATACCCGGTGTGCATGTACCCAGCGCCGGCGCGGCGCCGATGTTCCGGCCACTCCTCGGCCACGAACGTGCCGCCCATGGCCCATTCGCCACCAATGCCGATGCCGGCCAGCAAGCGCAGTACGGCCAACTGCCAGACATTGGTTACCAACGCGCTCAGAAAGGTGAAAGCCGAATACCACACGATGGTGATCATCAACGTGCGCACGCGTCCGAATTTGTCCCCAACCGGCCCCCACAGGAACGCCAGGCCCCACCCAATCAGAAACAGCGCGAATAGCAGGCCGCCGTAAAAACCCACGGTGCCTTTGGTTGCGGCAATGCCCGACCGCGGCAGCAAATCGCGCAGCGACGGCACCAGCACCAGCGCATAGATGAAAGAGTCCATGCCATCGAGCGCCCAGCCGCCCCAAGCGGCCCAGAACCCGCGAATCTGATTGCGATTCAGCGGTATTTTGACGTCATTTCCGTTGTGCAGACTTGTAGCAGACATAGCGGCGGGACTATATCACCTTTACGTGTGGCCTAAAGGTAGGCACGCGCAAAAAAATACAGGGTCATGCCCGAACCGACGAGGATCACGAACGCGCGAATCCAGGCCTGCGGCAAGCGTTGCGCATAATGCGCGGCGGAATAGCCGCCGGCAATGGCCCCGGCGGTCATTACCAACGCTTGCTTCCACACGATCGCTCCGTTGGCGATAAAAGTGAGCGTAGCGACGCCGTTGATGAATCCTCCGAGCACCACTTTGAGCGCGTTCATCGCATTCATATCGGTCATGCCCATGGCCGCCAGCATGGCTAAGTTCATGATGCCCATGCCCCCACCGAAGTAACCGCCATAAACCGCGACGATCAGCTCGAAAATGGAAGCGCCGGTGACCGCGCCGGCACTCGATTCATGCGAGATCCCGGCGGAGATGCGCCCGGTCAGGTGCTTGCCGAAAGCGAACAGCAGCGTGGCGCCCAGCAACAGCCAGGGAAGCACCCGCAGAAACGTCTGCGGCGGCGTCTTGATAAGCAGCAGCGCGCCCGCCAGGCCGCCGGCAATGCTGGTGGCGATCAGCGGAATCATCACACGCTTGGAAATATTGAGATGCTTGCGGTACGCCCCGCCGCTGGCGGTTACGCCAACCCACAGCGCCAGCGTATTGGTGGCGTTAGCGGCCACCGGCCCCACCCCCGTGAACAGCAAGGCGGGAAACGCGATAAAACTGCCGCCTCCGGCGACAGCATTGAGCGCACCGCCCAATACGCCAGCGGCAAACAGGAACATGGCCTGCGGGAGAGTCAAGGCTAGTCTTTTATCACGAATGCGCTACCCGCTCCACTTTCCCGGCACCCGTGAACTTAACGGCGTCCTTGACAATGAACGGCTCTACGTATATGAACGTGCGGTTCCGGTCATATTTGTGGGATACCTATCAGGCAGCGGTTTGCCTTTCCGATCCTCGTCGAGGTAACAGGAGGAAGTATGGCGACTCGTGCGGACGCAATCGCAGTCAGCAGCACGCCGGATTACAGCATCTGGCGCGTGATTATGGCTTCTGCTGTGGGCACCATGATCGAGTGGTACGACTTCTATATATTCGGCAGCCTGGCTGCCGTGCTGTCCACCAAGTTCTATCCCGCGGGCAATGACACCCTGGCGCTAATCGCCTATCTATCCACGTTCGCCGTGGGCTTTGTAGTGCGCCCCTTCGGAGCGCTCTTCTTTGGCCGAATTGGCGACCTGGTCGGCAGGAAGTACGCTTTCCTGGTGACTCTTAGTATCATGGGAGGAGCCACCGCGCTGATTGGCTTCTTGCCCACCTATGCCACCGCCGGCTGGTTTGCCCCGATTGCGCTGCTGGCCATTCGCGTACTGCAGGGCTTGGCGCTCGGCGGTGAATATGGCGGCGCAGCGGTGTACGTGGCCGAGCACGTCCCCGACCGCAAGCGCGGCTTCTACACCAGCTTCATCCAGATTACCGCCACGCTCGGACTCTTTGTTTCTCTCTTAGTTGTGCTGGCGACCCAGTCCTGGATGAGCAAGGAAGCCTTCTCCGATTGGGGCTGGCGCATTCCTTTCCTCATCTCCATCGTACTGGTCAGCGTCTCTCTTTATATTCGCTTGAAGATGAAGGAATCGCCTATCTTCACTTCCATCAAAAGTTCTGGCATGACCTCCGCTCAGCCACTGAAAGATGCCTTTGCCAAGTGGGACAATGCCAAGCGCGTTTTGATTTCCCTATTCGGCGCGACGGCGGGACAAGGCGTGGTGTGGTACACCGGCCAGTTCTATGCGCTGTTTTATCTGCAGACCATCTTGAAAGTAAACTTGCAGACCTCCGCGATTGTAGTGGCCGTGGCCCTGCTGGTTGGCATGCCATTTTTCACCGTCTTCGGCGCGCTTTCCGACCGCATTGGCCGCAAGTGGCTGATGATGGCGGCGTGCCTCCTGGCGGTAGTCACGTACATTCCGATTTACCACGCCATGCAGCAGGCCGCCGGCAACAATGTGGTCACCGTAAAATCAGCCAAGAACAAAGTGACCGGCGCGATCAGCCTGACTCCGCTCACCCCAGACGCAAGCGGAACGCTGGTGCCCGCCAAAGAAGCCTCCAATCCAAACGTGCCGATGCTGGTCCTGCTCGTTCTGATCCAGGTGATTTACGTTTGCATGATTTACGGACCAATCGCGGCATATCTGGTTGAAGCTTTCCCGGCCAAAATCCGCTACACCTCTCTCTCTCTGCCTTACCACATAGGAAACGGAGTTTTTGGCGGCTTGGTGCCGCTCATTGGCGTGTACATTTGCGCGAGCACCCAGAATATTTATGCCGGCTTGTACTATCCCATGATCGTGGCCGCGATCACCTTCGTGGTCGGAAGCCTGGCGCTGAAAGAAACGCACGGCACCAAGATCTGGGATGAAGTCGGCGGCCCAACGTCGGCCATGAGCCGCTGAAAACCAGGCGTACGCGATTGACTCCCGCGCTTTAGCGGGAGCATCATCGGCCTTACCAAGACCGGCAAGCCGCATTGTGGACGCTGCACGTTTGCCCGGACCTTCCGCGCATTTTCGCGCGCGCAGGTTCTTCATCGTCGTATGATTCTGTGCGGAATTCATTCCTCCAGGGGGAGCCATGGCCGTCGCCAAATCTCGCAAAGCCGCCAATAAAGCCAACGGAAAGCCGAAACCTGCATCCGGCGGGCGCAAACCCAGGGAGAACGAAGCGCAGATCGCCGTCCACTGGAAAGAGGAAGAGTATTTTCATCCCGCCCCGAAATTTATCGCCCAGGCCTACCTGAACGATCCCGCGATGGCCGAGCGGTTCAGCGAGAAACATTTCCCGGAATGCTTTCGTGATTACGCCGAGCTCTTGCACTGGGATAAGTATTGGCACACCACTTTGGACACCAGCAATCCACCGTTTTGGAAGTGGTTTGTAGGTGGCAAACTCAACGCCTGCTATAACTGCGTCGATCGCCATCTTGCCCGATACAAAAATAAGGCCGCGCTGATTTTCGTTCCCGAGCCGGAAAACGAATCCGCCGCCGTCATCACCTACCAGGAACTCTATCGCCGGGTGAACGAAGTAGCCGCCATGCTGCGCGATTTTGCCGGCCTCAAGAATGGCGATCGCGTCACCATTCACATGCCCATGATCCCGGAGTTGCCGATCACCATGCTGGCCTGCGCTCGCTTGGGCGTCGTCCACTCCGTGGTCTTTGGCGGATTCAGCGGCGAAGCCTGCGGATTGCGCGCCGCCGATTCCGGCAGCCGCGTCCTGATCTATGCCGATGGCTACCACCGCAACGGCAAATGGGTCGATCACAAGGGCAGCGCCGATATTGCCGTCGAAACCGCGAAGAAAGAGGGCCAGACCATCGACAAGGTCCTCATCTGGAAGCGTTACCCCGGCCATTTCCGCTCCGAATCGCCCATGATCATGGGCCGCGACTTCTTTGTCGACGAAGTTCTAAAGGACTATCGCAATCACGTCGTCGAACCCGTTTCGCAGGATGCCGAAGCCCCGCTCTTTTTGATGTACACCAGCGGCACCACCGGCAAGCCCAAAGGCTGCCAGCACCGTACCGGCGGCTATCTCGCCTATGTCACCGGTACCTCCAAGTATTACCAGGATATTCACCCCACAGACGTCTATTGGTGCATGGCCGATATTGGTTGGATCACCGGGCACTCCTACATCGTCTATGGCCCGCTCGCCCTCGCCGCCACCAGCGTGTTATATGAAGGCGTCCCACAATTCCCCGATGCCGGGCGTCCCTGGCGCATCGCCGAGCGCCTGGATATAAACATTTTCCATACGTCTCCCACCGCCATCCGCATGTTGCGCAAAGCCGGCGGCGACGAGCCCAAGAAATACGATTACCATTTCAAGCACATGACCACCGTCGGCGAACCCATCGAACCGGAAGTCTGGCGCTGGTATTACGACGTGGTCGGCAAAAAGGAAGCGGTTGTCGTCGATACTTGGTGGCAGACCGAGACTGGCGGTTTCCTCTGCACCACCAAGCCGGCGCTCGAGCCCATGAAACCCGGCAGCGCCGGGCCGCCCGCGCTCGGAATTTATCCCATCATTTGGGACGAAGAAGGAAAGGAAGTGCGCGCCGGCTCCGGCGCGGCGGGCAACATTTGCATACGCAATCCGTGGCCCGGGATTATGCAAACCATTTGGGGCAGCCCGGAGCGCTTCGTCAATCAGTACTACAAGAAATACAACAAGGATCCGCAAAGCAAGGATTGGCGCGATTGGCCTTACTACGCCGCCGACGGCGCCGTTCTACCCGCGGACGGCTACTTCCGAATTCTCGGCCGAGTCGATGACGTCATCAACGTAGCAGGCCACCGCCTCGGAACCAAGGAAGTCGAATCCGCCTGCCTAAGCTTGCCAGAAGTAGCCGAAGCCGCCGTCGTTCCCGCCGTGGACGACGTCAAAGGCCGCGTGCCCGTCGTTTATATTTCCCTCAAACCAGGCGTGGCGCCGACCAAGCAGGTACAAGAC
>Ga0209166_10000992_pt1 | contig 25672 bp, 24 predicted proteins | sample Coa_R1_3_FD_187151 | JGI IMG/M metagenome (GOLD analysis project Ga0209166, IMG submission 187151) | Surface soil microbial communities from Centralia Pennsylvania, which are recovering from an underground coalmine fire - Coalmine... | ecosystem: Environmental > Terrestrial > Soil >...
CAAAGATGAGAATGGACGCCGAAATCAATACGGTCACATATAAGAGGGCGTAAAGCGAATCCGAGAGAATCAGGGCGCCGGAAATCTTTTCACCGTGGGCAGTTCGGGTGATGAAATCAAAATCACTCAGATTGGGAAGCAGGTAATAAAGAACGGCGGTCACTTTCTTCACTACGGCACTGTGAGTTGCCTCACCGAGCCATCGCATCTCGCTCAACAAATGCCCAATCACAAAGACACAAAAGGTAAAAACGGCGGTCATGATGGGGGTGGATATACAGGAGAAGAATATCGCCAGGGCGACCACAATCGCCAACTGCAAAAGGATGAAGTAAATGGTGGCGAGGGGGGCGAGGTCGCCGGCGTCCAGGCGCCTAGTTTGATAGAAGAGGGCAATATAAAACCCAACGGTCATGATGATGGTATTGACGAAAAGCGTAAAAACAAGGCCCAGGTATTTACCGATAATAAATTCAAAACGCCGGACGGGCTTGGAGAGGATATGGAAAATTGTTCGCCGTTCGATTTCCTTCGATACCAGCCCGATGCCGATGAAGATGGCCATAATCAGCCCGAACACCGAGATCGAACTCAGGCCCAAATCGATAACGATGATTTCCTCAATGCCAACCGAAATGCTGCTGAAAAGGATCGCGCAACCAAACATTAACAAGGCAAAGATGATGAGGTTATAAAGAACCTTGTCTCGCACGGCTTCTTTGAAGGTATGAAAAGCAATTGGGATAATACGGTTCATCGATTTCATCGCCCTCCCGTTAATTGAGCCCTGCTTTCTTTCCCACCTGATTCCCGGCTGTCTTTCGCAACTTGAGCGAGAAAATAATCCTCAAGAGATATTTTGACGGGATTTACGGAAACGATTCTGGCGCCGGCCTGAAGAATTCTGCCCAGGACGGCCGGTACATCCGATTCTTTGGGAATTTCCACGCGGACGCGATCTCCTGTTCGCACGGAGTCGCCCCCATATGATTTCAGTTCGTCGAGTAGCTCCTGCCGGGGAGACTCAATGACGATTTCAGTGGAGGCTATGCCCATGGCCAGCATTTCCTTGAGCTCGCCGCACCCTTGCATCCGCCCCAGATTCAAGATGGCAACCCGGTCACAAAGCATTTCAGCGTCGGAAAGAATGTGGGTGGAAAAGAAAACAGTCTTGCCTTGTTCCTTAAGCCCAAGAATAAGGTCGCGAACTTCCCGTCGCCCCAGGGGATCAAGACCTGACATAGGCTCATCCAGAAAGACCAACTCCGGATCGTTGATGAGGGCCTGGGCAATGCCCAGCCTCTGCACCATTCCTTTGGAAAATTTTCGCACTTGAAGGTTGCGCGATCCGGTCAAGCCAACTTGCTCCAGCAACCGCCCTGTCCGGCTCCGCCTCTCTGCCGCCGGCAGGCTGAAAAGTGCGCCGGCATAATTCAAAAACTCTTCGGCGGTTAGATTGTCATAGAAATAAGGATTCTCGGGTAGAAAGCCAATTCGTTCGTGCGCCGACACATCATGTAGTTCTTTGCCCAGGATGCGGGCCGTTCCTGAAGAGGGGAAAACCAGGTGTAGAAGGATTTTCAACGTAGTACTTTTGCCGGCGCCATTCGGGCCCAGCAAACCGAATACTTCGCCTTTTTCCACCTGAATGCTTAACCCTTCCAGAACGCGTTTTGGCCGCTTGCGCCAAAATCCCACCGGATAATCTTTGGTCAAGTTTGTTGTTTCAATCGCCAGCATAAATCAAATTCAAGTCCTCTTTGGGATCCCCTTTTTCAAAGTAACAATTTAATGGAATTCTATCATTAACCGGCTAATGAAAACTGGCGCGCACTTTCGCCGCCGCGTCGCCCTCACCCAAAGCATCCAAGGCGCGCGCCTCGGACATATAAGCCACCTTGAGGGTGGGATCCACAATCCTCGCCGCATGGAACTCTTCGGCTGCCTCCCTGAATTTCCCCAGCTTCATCCAGCAACTGCCGAGATAAATCCGGGCACTGATATCCTGAGGATTGGCGGCGACCGCGCGCACAAAATTGGGCGCGGCCATAGCATAGTCGTGAATGGGGAAGAAAAGCGCACCCAAATAGTCATACGCAGGACTGGAACCGGGCAACAATCTTGTCGCCATCTGATAGCTGTCGAATGCTTGTTGGAACTGTCCTTTCCGCTGGGCAATGGTCCCAAGGCCAATATAAGCCGCATATTCCATCTGGGGAATTTTCAGCGTCGCCTCCTGGTTCAGCCTTATGGCAGTGCGGTACTCGCGTCCAGCTCCATCCATATCGCCCATCCGGAAGTAGAGAATGTCGCCTTGAACCAAATGGAGTTCGGGCGAGTCCGGGGCAAGCGGCATACTATAATCCTCCAGAGCTGACTCGGTGCGCCATTTTGGAATGTACATAATAGTCAGGAAAGTCCAGAAAACCATCACAACTCCCAGCGCAGGCGCCACCACGCGAACCAGCCGCTCCCCTGCTATGCGCGACGGCAACCGCACAATGACTGCCAGGGATATCGCCAGGCAAAGACCCACCGACGGGAGGTAGGAGAATCGGTCGGCTGACTGCGGAAAGCTAAGTTGATTAATATCCAGGCAAGGCAACAGCGTGACCGGCCACCAGGCAAGGAGAAAACTCATCTGTGGGTCCCGTTTCCTGAACCAGAGTGCCGCTGGCAGCACCAACATCCCTACGAATGGCCAAGGCGAGCGCAAGGCTGACTCGGCGATGAAGGCTCTAAAAGGATTAAGCCCGACCGGCCACAGGAATAATCGGGCGTGCTCCCCGAGGAGAGCGATCGCTGAAAGCATGGCATGGGGCGAAACTTTCCACAGTGGATTCGAACCTCCGAACGAGCCCAGTAGGACCACTCGAATTACGATGTATGTTGCCACGGCGCAAAAATACGGACTCCAACGAAACATCCGCTCCATCCAAACACGCGCCTTAAATTTCGGGGAAGGCGGAGCAAGGAAAAGCCAATAGGCAATTGTAATGAATGGGAAACTCAGCGCCATTTCCTTGAAGAAAAGAGATGGGAGGTAAATGAGGGCAGCCCCAATGTGGGGCCTGACTCCCGGCGATTCGGTTTTTTCCGCCCGCACGAACAGAAACAATGCCGCCAGGTAAAAATACCCGCAACCAACGTCGGCCATTCCGGCGATCCAAGTCACAGGCTCAACATGAAGGGGATGGAGGATCCAAAGCGCTGCGCCCAGCAAAGCGGCGGACTCGTGCTCGAGGATTTCACATCCCAGACGATATACCAGCCACGCAGTGGCGGCGTAAACTAGAATTTGGATAAGGTGGTAAACCCCTGGATTGGGCCCGGCGATACGATACACAATCCAGTAATACAAAATCTGAAGTGGTCGATAGAAGCTGCCGTTCTTCGAAGCCGAATTAAAGGACCAGACAGAACCGGTGAAGATCCTTGTCCATAAATGGGGGTTCACCACATATGGGTTAAGAAGAATCTGCGCCTGGTCGTCCATGACGAACGAGTTGCGGAGCGCTCCCCAATACGTTACAACCGTGAAAAGAGCCAGCAGAGCGCCGACTGTCCAAGGGTGGCTTTTCAAGCGTTCGTTCCACCCTCCCCCCAGTGAGCCTTCTCCCTCCCGCCCAATCGCTTCCAATGTTATGCACCCCGTTGGGTCAGCCTGTCTAATTTAGGACAGGCTCAATTACCCCGTTAACCAACCCCCAAATCAGGACCCTGCAAAGTTAAAACGGGGAGCCCATCCGGGCTCCCCGCCTTTAAACTCTTACTCAATAATCGAAAGCCCGAAATTAACCCGCGAGCGGTGCGTCCCCCGGGCCGGCCAGCGCGGTAGTATTTTGGCGGATGACACCTGAGGGATCGGTAAAATAAAAGTTTCCCGTCCCCATCCCTCCCACTGGATTGGCAGATACTTGGTAGTACAGGACGAGAGTACAGGCGCCGTTCGCCATGCCGCCAGCGTTGGGGCCAGGCGCCGCTGGGCACGCTACATAATAGAAGTTGTAGTTACTTTTTGTTCCGGCTGCCAGGATACTATCAATTAACTCTGCGTTAGTTATAGTAGCGACCCCTGTTCCCCCGAGGGCCGCAAGTGTAAAGCTGTAGCCCGTATTGTAAGTGGAAGCATAGGTCACTTCGGCCGTATTGAGGGTTCGCAATGACCCTACAGCGGACGCCTGGTTCGCCGCAGCCCGCGCCTTCAGCATGCTCGGAATTGCAATTGCAGCGATGATCAGAATAATCGCAACCACAATCAGCAACTCGACTAGCGAAAAACCTTTTTCTTGCGCCATGTTCATAATTCACCGCACCTTGAATTCACTTCATCGAGTATCTTTCCCCGAATGCCAGGCATTGCGCCAGTTCTTCAGACAATAATCATGGTCAATCTGTCTTGCCAGCGAGCGAAAAATAAGGGGGGCTTGACGCCCCCCTTTCTAAACTGACAGTAATAACTCTCATATAGCCGACTCCGGAAAACTAGCCGGCAAGAGGGCCGTCCGCTGGACCAGCCGGAGTGCTGGTATTGATACGGATGACGCCCGACATATCCGTAAAGTAGTAGTTTCCACTGGCGCATCCCAGAGGGTCGGCGCCGATGAAATACGAAGAATACGTTGTACCGGCCGCCGGAACCGTTCCAGTTGTGACAGCGGTGGGAGCTGCAACGCAAGTATCGGCAACCGCAGGAGTCACATTGGACACGTATTGGAAGTGGTAGTTGCTCTTAATCCCGCTGGCCAATACGCTGTCAATCAACCCTGCCGCCACGTTGGTTGAAGGCACCACGGTGCCATCCAAGTCAAACAAGTCAGGGCTAAACCCCTGTGTATATGTGGTGGAATAAGCCACTTCGGAAGTGTTGATGGTCCGCAATGACCCTACTGCTGACGCCTGATTGGCCGCCTGCCTTGATTTCAGCAGGTCGGGAATTGCAATCGCCGCGATGATCAAAATGATCGCCACAACGATCAACAGTTCAATCAACGAAAAGCCTTTTGAATTCTGTTTCATTTTTTCTCCTTAGAATGTCTTTGAGCAATCCTTAACTTTCTGGATAGCTGCCTGTTGTGGAGCAAGTGATTTGCCATCTCCAAAATTTTGTATTCGGAATACATGGCTATGTTAAGTCTATTGAATTCAACAAAAGCTTCCCAAGGAAAAAGCACGGCGGCAAGCATGCAATGACATTTCACGAAAAACTGTCCATTTTTGACATCCTTTTATGACAAATTGTGTCACATAGGTTGTCAGCCCCTCGACCCATCATGAGATATCGCTGCTGCGATCCGGACTTTCAGGCTATCCGAATATTGAAATTGTGAGGTGGAGGCTTTTCCGCCCTCCCAGCCCACGCGAGGCATGGAATAAAAGTCAAACATGGAGGATGGAAAGGCGAAAACTCAAACGGAGATAAGGCAACAAAGTGCCAGTCTGAAGCGCGGTTTAGTTTGAAATGTTTGCCACGGGTTTGGACTTGGCGACATACCTTTCAATACGCTTAAGGTCTTCGGGCGCCACATCAACGAATTGGACTCCCACGCCCATCTTGCCGACCTGATACGTTACTTCGGCTGCGGCCACGGTGATGGGGTCTTGCTCTTCAAGATTAAAGCGCAGGTTGAGGCGCGACCCGACCGGCAGCGGCTGGTCTGTCTCAACAAACATTCCACCCACGCTGATATCTCTGGCGAAGGCCAGGGTCATGCATTCCTTGCATTCGATTTGGGTGGCAAAGCTGGCGCGGGGATGTTTGCGTCTACTACCAATTTTGTTATGGATGAATTGAAGGAGCAGGCGGTGATGTTCCGGATCGATCCCCGAAAATTCGATTGCGGCGCCCTGGCCGGGCACAAAATAACGGACTTTACATCTAGCATCGATAAGCGGTAAGTGTTTTGCAGGGCGGAATTGGGCTGTAAATTCCCTTCCCGTGTCCAGCGCGATCGGTTGCTTAAAATTAAGGAAGAGGCCGCCACCGCCCAGGACCGAGGCACGCTCGCGGTGCTCCACGCCATCCAGATTGAATTGGACAATGAAGTCAACGGTAATCCGCGGGTATTTGCGAAAATATTTTCTGTTCAACTTCGCAGCTCCAATCCCTTAAAACAACCCGAAAAAGTAGCCGCATCTTATCACAGTTCGGTCTCGTGGCGGAAAAGGAGTTCATGATGGACGCACCCAAAATTTACAGCTAATGATTTATTTTTTGCATAACTTCCAAATTCGTGTTACTCTCTTCAGGTAAATTAATGGGAAAAGTAAAAAGAAACGAGGAACTTGCTGGATGCCGCTGACACGGGAATCCAAGTCGACTTTGATTGAGCGCTACAAGGTTAATGCTAAAGATACGGGCTCACCCGAAGTACAAATAGCCCTCTTGAGCGAGCGGATCACGTACCTGAATGATCACTTCCGCCTCCATCGCAAGGACCATTCGTCCAGGCGGGGATTGCTGATGATGGTCGGGCAACGGAGACGCTTGCTGGAGTATTTGAAACGACAGGATTCCGACCGCTATCAAGAGGTCATCGATAAGTTGGGAATCCGCAAGTAGTCCGGTTGTGATCCAAACATTCGGGAATCTGAGAATTGGCAGCCGCGACAGTCAAAGCGACCCTCCCGGCACCCGGCGGGGATCCTTTTTTGAGCTGAGGGCTGCATTCCCCACGGGTCGGGAGTCAGCGGCCCACTCCTTCCTGCCTCGATTCGCAACTCCCATATTAATGCACAATGGAATTTTCGACCTTGAATAAATTGCTTTGGCGCTCCATGAGCGCTGTGTGGGTCGGCGGTGGTCGACCACCGCTGCAAAACCGGATGCAAGCCTGACGGCGTTTGAACGAGCAACGATCGGGTTCATGCAACGGTGACGAGCATTACGGAGGATTACAATGCAACAAGTAAGCATACCTATCGGTGCAGGCACCCTCACGATTGAGGTGGGCAAGCTGGCCAAGCAGGCGCAGGGCTCAGCCTATGTCCGATTCGGCGACACGGTGGTCCTGGCTACAGTTTGTACGGCTGCTCCGCGGCCTGGAATTGATTTCTTTCCTTTAACGGTGGATTACCGCGAGTACAACTACGCCGCGGGAAAAATCCCTGGCGGCTTTTTCAAACGCGAAGGGCGTCCGACAGAAAAGGAAATCCTTACCAGTCGGTTGATTGACCGGCCCTGCCGCCCCCTGTTCGCTCCGGGATTTAATGACGAGACGCAGGTGATGGCGATGGTCTTATCCGCGGACTCCGACAACAACCCTGACGTCATTGGATTGGTGGCCGGAACCGCCGCCCTCTACTTATCCGAGATCCCCTTCCTCCACCCGGTGGCAGCGGTCCGCGTGGGTCTGGTGGACGGGCGCCTGATAACCAATCCCACTTATTCAGAAATCAAGACCAGCCTTTTGAACCTGGTCGTCGCCGGCAGCGAGGATGCCATCGTGATGGTGGAGGCATCGGCGCGCGAAGTTTCTGAAGCAACCATCAGCGATGCCATTCAATACGCACACGGCGAAATCAAGAAAATTGTCGCCGCTGAAAAAGAGCTGTTTGCGAAACTGGGCATCAAAAAGCAGGAGATTCCCCCTCCGGCGCGCGATGAGGCGCTGTATCGTGAGGTCGAAGAAAAAATCGGGAGTGCGCTCCACGAGGCCATGGACACTTCCAAGCGCAATAAAATGGAGAGCCAACACAAAATCAGCGAGATCAAGAAAGCACTGGTCGAAAGTTACCCCGAAGATGACGTTGAAAAGCGCCGGTCGGTGGGCCATTTTTTCTCCGAAGTCGAGGAAAAACTTTTTCGTGAAGATGTTCTGTCGAAACACCGGCGCCAGGACAACCGGGCATTCGATCAAGTCCGCCAGATTACGTGCGAGGTTGGCTTGCTCCCGCGCACTCACGGGTCGGCACTCTTCACCCGGGGTGAAACGCAGGCGTTGGTTACCACCACACTCGGCACGGGCGTTGACCAGCAACGGCTGGACGTGCTGGAAGGCGAATCCTTTAAACGATTCATGCTCCATTACAACTTCCCCCCCTTTAGCGTGGGCGAAGTGAAACCTGTGCGAGGTCCGGGGCGGCGGGAGATCGGGCATGGCGCGCTCGCCGAGCGGGCTCTCCTGAATATACTTCCCGAGGAAGCTGCGTTTCCCTACACCATCCGCGTAGTTTCCGACATTCTGGAATCAAACGGCTCATCGTCCATGGCAACGGTTTGCGGTGGATGCCTGGCGCTGATGGATGCCGGGGTCCCCTTGAAGTCGCCCGTGGCCGGAGTTGCCATGGGGCTGGTGAAGGAAGGCGACCAATATGCCATCCTCACGGACATTGCCGGCCCTGAAGACCACTACGGCGATATGGACTTCAAAGTGGCGGGAACCCAGGACGGCATCACCGCCCTGCAAATGGATATCAAGACTACGGGCATTACTCCGCAAATCATGGCGCAAGCGCTGGAGCAGGCCAAGGCGGGCCGGCTCCACATTCTGGGCAAAATGCTTGAATCAATGCCAGCCTCCCGCCAGAAAATTTCAGCCTTTGCTCCGCACATTACCACGCTCAAGATCAATCGCGCCAAAATCGGCGAGTTGATTGGGCCGGGTGGCAAAGTGATTCGCGGTATCGTCGAGCAAACGGGAGCGAAGATTGACGTGGAGGATGACGGCAGCGTGAATGTGGCGGCCGTGGATGAGGAGGCGGTCAACAAAGCCCTGAAGATGATCAAGGATTTAATGGCCGAGGCAGAAATCGGAAAAACCTATCTGGGCAAGGTGGTTCGTCTGGCGGACTTTGGAGCCTTCGTCGAAATTTTTCCCGGAACCGACGGCCTGCTTCACATCAGCGAAGTCGCTGAGACCCGAATCCGCGACATTCGCGACGAGCTCAAAGAAGGCGACCAGCTTTTGGTGAAAGTCATATCCATTGAAGGCAACAAAATTCGGCTGAGCCGCAAAGCGGTGCTGCGAGACCAGAAGCAGAAAGCCCCGGCGCAACCCGAAACAAAATAAAATCCGAAGCGAGGCAGGACGGCGGCTGCGCGCAAAAGGGCTGAAGGAAAGCCGTACGATTGCAGCGTTAAAAACCGCCTTCTTCACAGAAAAAGCTTATGCGCGCTGTCGCAGGGTTCAATGATAAAAGTATTTAGGTCAGGGGGGTAGAACGTGGCGATATTTGTCGTCGAGAAAATAGTCGGCAGTCTGCTGCTGCTCGACGTCCGTGGGCAGATCACCCTCGGCGAAGAAACCGGCGTGCTTCGGGAAAAAGGCAAAACCCTGCTGGATGCCGGGCACATCCGCATCATCGTGGACCTGGCGGAAGTGAATTATATTGATAGCGCCGGCCTTGCAACCTTGGTCTGGCTCTACACTTCGGCACGCAAGCAGGGTGGAGACGTCAAACTGGCCCACCTTACCAAGCGCGTGCGCGGGCTTATGCAGATTACCCACCTGAGCACAGTTTTTGAGATTTATGACAGCTTGGAGTCAGCGCAACAATCGTTTGATAACGCGCCCGCGTGAATTTGTCCGCTACCCGTTGCCACAACGTCGCCGCATTAAAACAATCATCCGTAAGTAAAACACACCTTTGACAAAAGAGTTTTGTGTTGATACAGTCCTCCACAGCGTAGGAGAGGTATGTCTGTCGGTTGCCAAAGGTTGCCGTTCGACCTGCCAGGAAGGCCCTTCAGTCTACGCAAATCGAGGTAAGCGATGCAAGGAACCATCAAGCGAGTGATTCGTGACCGCGGATTCGGATTTATTAAATCCACGGAGGGGCAGGAAGTTTTTTTCCACCGCAGCGGACTCCAGGAAATTAACTTTGACTCATTGAAAGAAGGGGAGAACGTCGAGTTTGAAGTGGAGAAAGGCGAAAAAGGCGACCGGGCAATTAATGTGCGCTCGGCGCAGGCATAGCCCTCTCGATACCGACCGTCCCTTAATTCGATTCTTTTCACACTACTGTTCCGTGAAACCCATCCCTTGATGGGTCTCCTCAGTTGCGCGAGCCGGTTCGCCTCTTTGGACCCACAGGAATACACCCATTACTCTCCCGTCTTATTACCCGATTCCCAAGCTATGCCGCAGCATCAGCAGAGTGCTCGGCTGGCGCATCCAAGACTTCCCGAACCTTCCTCGCCAGAGCTTGCGGTGTGAAGGGCTTTTCGATGAAAGCTGTACTTTTTTCAAGCAATCCGTCCTGGCCGATGGCCTTGTTCGTATAACCTGACATGAAGAGAACTTTAGTCTCCGGGCGCAGGCTCGCGATCTTGCCCGCCAGCTCCGGCCCGCTCATTCGCGGCATCACCACATCGGTGAGAAGCAGATGAATGGTGTGAGGGTGTTGCCGGCAAATCGAAAGGCCGCCAACGCCGCCATTGGCCTCAAGCACGGTATAGCCACGGGATACGAGGATGCCGCGAACCAGCGATCGGATGGTATCTTCGTCCTCAACAACCAATACCGTCTCCGTCCCGCGGCCATCGCCATCCACGGCGTGGGACAATTTCACCTGTGCCACCATATCGTCCACTCGCGGCAAATACACTTTGAATGTCGAGCCCCTGCCCAGCTCGCTGTACATCCAAATGCTTCCCCCACTTTGTTTTACGATTCCGTAGACGGTGGCCAGACCAAGGCCAGTTCCCTTGCCCGGCACTTTGGTGCTAAAGAAAGGCTCAAAGATGCGCGCCTGGGTTGCCGCGTCCATCCCGCATCCCGTGTCGCTTACTGCCAGCATCACATAGGGTCCGGGAGTGATAGCCAAATGTTTGTGGGCATAAGTGGCATCCAACACCACATCGGCAGTCTCAATCGTCAGCTTCCCGCCATTGGGCATGGCGTCGCGCGCGTTCACGGCCAAATTCATGATGACCTGCTCAATCTGCCCCGCGTCCGCCCTCACGCGCCCCAGTCCTCCGCTGGAAATGGGGACCAGGTTGATATCTTCGCCAATCAAGCGGCGCAACATCTTATCCACATTGCTGACCACCGCGTTCAGGTCCAACACTTGCGGCGCCAACACTTGCCGGCGGCCAAAGGCCAGCAGTTGCCGGGTTAGGCCGGCGGCGCGGTCCGCCGCGTTTTGAATCTCTTTCACATGGCCGATATGCGGGCTGTCGGGGCCGAGTCCATCCGCCACCATCTCGCCGTATCCGGAAATGATAGTGAGCAAGTTATTGAAATCATGCGCCACCCCGCCCGCAAGCTGCCCGATGGCCTCCATTTTTTGCGATTGGCGAAGCTGCAACTCAAGCTGCTTGCGCTCGGTCATATCCCGGATGTTGCACTGAATCACTTTTTTCTCGCCGCTGAAATAAGCATTGCTCACAAACTCGACATCGGCTCGCTTTCCGTCCTTGGTTTCGAGTGGTAAATCGTCGTAACGGATATATTCATTTTCTTGTAGTATTTGAAAGGACTCCTGGGAATTTCGTTTATCCGTGAATGGTCCAATCTCCCAGAGCCGTTTGCCCAGAAATTCCGGACGCGAATAGCCCAATAAATTCTCCAGGAACGGGTTCACATCGATGATTTCCCCCGTTTGTGCGTCCAGAATCAGTATTCCATCTTTGGCCGCTTCAAACAGTCTGCGGTAACGGACTTCAGAAAACCGCAGCTCCTTTTCGACTTGAATTCGCTCGTCCCGAAGGCTTTTATCGTTCAACGCCCTGCGGACAGCCGCCGGCAGGCGTGCGGGTCGATCTTTCAGGACATAGTCGGTTACTCCCTGTTTCATGCACTCGACGATGGCTTCGTCGCCTATTGACCCGGAAACCAGAATAAATGGAATGTCTTGCCCCTCACGTTGCGCGATTTCCAGGGCGCCCATCGCTGACCAGTTGGGCATTGAGTAGTCGGAGAGGATGAGGTCATAGCGATGAGAGCGTAACTTGTCCCGAAACGATTCCGGTGTATCCACAACCTCAGTGTGGAAATCAATGCCGGCCTTTTTCAATTGCAGCAAGATGAGCTCCGCATCTGCTGAGTTGTCCTCCGCGTAAAGTATGCGTAACTTTTCGGGTGAATCTTTTGTACTCCCCGCGTGGCCCAGTTTCATGATATTCGTCCCCTCTTAAGGCTGTAGCTGCGGTGAACGTGTCCCAATGTCCTTGCCTCGTAGGGCCGACTTTGGGGTCGGCCTTCGCGGTCTGTCTCTCTCCCTGGCCGGAACATGCCCCGGCCCTACACCAGCACGCCCGGGTCCTACGCCGCCCTGACGGGGGGCGCTGCCGCAAAAGCTTCCTCCGGCGGCGCTTGGTTTACCACCAGCCAGTAAAGCCCCACCGTCTTGATTGAATCTCGAAATTGTTCGAAGTCCACCGGCTTCTGGATGTAGCTATTCACCCCCAGCCTGTAACCCTCAACCAGGTCTTTCTCTTCCCGGGATGAAGTAAGAATCACAACAGGTATGGCCTTGGTTCGAGGGTCATCCTTGATCTCACGTAGAACTTGCAAACCATCCACTTTGGGGAGCTTCAGATCCAGTAAAATTAACCTGGGCTGATGGCTGAAATTGCGATGCGCGTATTTTCCGCGGCAAAAGATAAAGTCGAGGGCCTCTTCCCCGTCGCGCGCCACTTCAATGTGATTGGCCAGCTTTTCCCGCCGCAAAGCGTGAAGGGCCAGTTCCAAGTCGTCCGGATTGTCTTCCACCAGCAGAATTTCCACGTCATTTTGACTCATTGTCCACCTCATGGTTTTGTAGGGCCAACCTTTGGATCGGCCTTGCGCGTTGGGTCAGTGTGAGGTCGGGGCAAGCCCCGGCCCTACGTCTCTCACGCGACTTTTTGTCCATTTTCCACCGTTCCAACACTCACTGGTTCGGTTTCTTTGCCGCCTTCTGCTTTCTGCTTTCTGATTTCTCCCAGATCATTGCTGCTATCTGTTTTCCCATTTCCCAGAGTGAAATAAAAAGTGGCGCCCTTATCGAGTTCCGCTTCCGCCCAAACGCGCCCGCCGTGCTTGCGGACAATCCGTTGGACGGTTGCCAGTCCCACTCCGGTCCCTTCAAAATCCTCCTGCCGGTGCAATCGTTGAAACACCCCAAACAACTTATCGGCATATTTCATGCTGAACCCCACGCCATTGTCGCGAACCAGGATAATGATTTCGCCGTTCTCGCTTATCTGGCTTACTTCAATCGACGTGTTTTTGCGAGGCCGGGTGTATTTGAGGGCGTTGGAAAGCAGGTTTGAGAAGACCTGCCGCATCAAGCCAGGGTCGCACTCGACGAAGGGCAATGGCTGGATATTCCAATGGATCTCGCGGTCAGGGTTCTCCGCCTTCAGATCCTTCAGCACATCCTCTACCAGTGAGCTCAAACCCGTGACTTGCAGACTCAACTCCTGGCGCCCCAGACGCGCCAGGTTCAGCAAATCGTCCACCAATTGACCCATATGGCTGGTGCCCTGGCGGATGCGGTTGAGGTAGCGCTTCGCCTCATCGGATAAGGCGGCGCTGTCTTCCTCCATCAGCATTTTGGAAAAACCGTCGATGTGACGGAGCGGGGCGCGGAGGTCATGGGCCACGGAATAAGTAAAAGCTTCAAGCTCCTTGTTGGATCCCTCAAGCTCTTCGGTGCGGCGTTCCAAATCCTTGTTCAAAAGTTGAATTCCCGCTTCCGCCAGCTTTCGGCCCGCAATTTCTGCCTCCAACCTTTTATTAAATGCCCCAAGCTCTTTGTTCGAGGCTTCGAGCTCCGCGGCTCCTAGCTTCAAACCTTCATTCAAAACATTAATTTTTACCTCCGCGCGCGAGCGGACTTCGATCTCATTTCGAAGAAGAAAGAACGTCGAAAGGAGCAGCGCCATGGCAACAACGCCTCCCAGTAACACCACCTGGATGCTCCTTCGGGATGCGGCTTCCATGATTTGCTGATCGCGGTTGATTGATTTCTCAGCACGGTCGTTCATCCCGCCAATGATTTTCCGGATATCATCCATTATTTGCTTGCCTGCACTGGTTTGGACGACTTGACTCGCAGCCTCAAAGCCCGCTTTCCTGCGAAGCTCGATGGTCTGTTGAAGCTCTGCAAACTTTGCTGTCGTCAATGAATCGAGTGTTGCCAAGTCCCGCGCCTGATCGTCGTCCTGCCTGACCAAATTGCGAATGTCCTTCATGGTATTCACGACCTGACCGACGGCGGCGTTATAGGGTTCCAGATAGGGCTCCGCTCCTGTAATCAGATAACCCCTTTGCCCGGTCTCCGCATCCTGCAACTCCGAAAGCAAACGTTGGGTAGATTCCAATACCCTGTGGCTGTGCTGTCTCGAGTCCCCTGCATGAATCAGCAGTACGGTGCTCCGATAGGAATAGACAAAGATCAATGCCAAAATTCCCATTGCCAGCCCAAAGGCTCCTGAAATCGCCTTCCGGCTACCAACCCATTTCATTTTCATGTTTCGTGCTCCCCAACCCAGAAGGACGTGCTGCTGTTCCGAGGCCCCGAAATCAACATCTCAGACGTTCATAGGGTTATCGGCGGGTGGGTGTGGCAACATGAATAAAAATTAACTTTGGATGACGACACGGTTATTGCAGGGATGACAAAAAGGTTGGTGCGGGATGGATGCTTCCAGGTTGGCAAACCAAAACTTGAAAAGTTGCGATGTGTCGAATCAAGGGCGAATGCAGGCGGCTCGCGCCTTTACTTTCCACGGGACCGGCAACAATCTAAGCGGGATGCTGCGGGCGACCAAGAACCCGCAAAGTTTTTAACACCGTGCCGAGAAAGTTTTCTCGCTTCGCCCGTCGCGACCGCTTATTGAGGCTCTCTGCCGGCTTCTCGATCTTCTTAATCAGTTCCCACTTCGCCAAAGTGTAATGGTCTTGGGGAAAGGACAAACCCTTGATGTCTGTACTGAAGAATTTAGTGTGGGAGCATTTAGTGCATCTATAAATTCCTGGTTCTGGGATAATTTCTGAAGGATAGAAATACTGGCCCACGGTAGCCATGTTGTCCCCTCCATCTCCGAGATAAGAATGGAGTTGATTGCTCCGGCAATCAATCAGGTAAAAACCTGAAGCGGGGCAGGAAATTTACCTGAGGCGCAAAATTCCAACCTGAAACCACGCCGAATTCGTCCAAACGGATTCAACTTTAAGTTATTAACCCGCTGCGACTCTCGACCTCTCACACCACTGCGACTCCCAACCGATCACAAGCTGCCTTTCGAGGGCGTCAATACGATTTCTTCAATAGTGGCCCGTGCTGGCGCGAGCAGCGCGCCCAAAACCGCCAGAGCGACATCTTCGGGCTGGACAATTTCATCGCGATCAACCGGGAAACCGAACTCATTAATCATTCGGGTATTGGTGGCGCCCGGCAGAATCGCCGTGACGCGAATGTGATGCGCGCGAAGCTCCTTCGCCAGCACGCGCGTGAGCCCCAGAGCGCCGAATTTCGACGCGGTGTAAGCGGAACAGTTGGCAAAAGAATCGCGGCTGGAGATCGAAAGGATATTAACAAGATGGGGCATTTTACTCTTGCGAAACAGCGGCAACGCGGCACGGGTGGTAAGAAAGATGGACGTCAAGTTTGTTTCAATGTTGCGCCGCCAATCCGCCAGAGTGGTGCGCACGAGCGGCTTGTAGGTGAAAACGCCCGCGTTGTTCACAAGGACATCAACGCGCCCAAACTTCTCCCGCACGCGACGAAATGCGCGGCCTACGTCCGCCGGTCGAGTGACGTCCGCGACGATTGCCACGGTAGAACTCGAAATTTGGCGCGCCGCCGAGTTGAGTACAGCGCCATGCCTGCCCACCAGCACCACGCTCGCGCCTTCGCCGACACACGCGCGGGCAATGGCCAGTCCGATCCCGCGACCGCCGCCGGTGACGACAACCACTTTATCTTTTAGCTTGGTCATTGGCGGATTAGCCGGGGGCGGCCGTGCGGACCAGGCGCAGGAACTCGGCGCGCGTCTGGTCGCAATCCCGAAAGACGCCCAGCATGGCGGAAGTGACGGCCACGGAATTCTGCTTTTCAACGCCACGCATGATCATGCAAAGGTGCCGGGCCTCAATTACGACGCCCACTCCCTGCGGGTTGATTTTTTCCATAATCGTCTCGGCAATCTGAGTGGTGAGGCGTTCCTGAACTTGCAGGCGGCGCGCAAAAGCGTCCACCAGCCGGGGAATTTTGCTCAGGCCAATAACACGATCGGAAGGCACGTAGGCCACGTGGCAGCGCCCAAAAAACGGCAGCAGATGATGCTCGCAGAGACTGAAAACTTCAATATCCTTCACAATCACCATTTCGTCATAAGCCACGTGGAAAAGCGCGCCGTTCAAAATTTTATCCACATCCTGCTGGTAGCCCCGGGTCAAAAACCTGAGCGATTTCGCCACGCGGTCCGGCGTTTTCAGCAATCCCTCGCGTTCGGGATTTTCGCCCAACTGGCGCAGGACGCTTCGCATCAAGTCTTCAATCGGGTCAGGCTCCGATAATCCATTGGGATCCGCCGGCCTGATCATCGAGCCCGTTTTCGTTTCCTTCATCTCACTCTCCTCAGCGCCTCAAATTGGCTCTCCTCGCCAAAATATTCAAATGCATTGGAGTTCGTCTCTTCCAAACGAATGCGATCAAGGTGCGCCGTGGGCCAGTGGCTTCCGCCATTCAGCTTTTCGCGAAGCAAGCCATAAATCTCAATGCACACGTTTTCAGTAGTGGGAACGAGAGTTCGAAAACGGTCGCTATCCAGATTGAGATTCGAGAGGTCAAACCGGTCGATCACTTCGCGCTGCACGGCGCCGTCCAGAATCGCGAGGTCAAGAACCATGCCCGTCTCGGCGTCTACTTCGCCCGCCACAGTGACCTCCAAGACGTAATTGTGCCCGTGTCCGAAGGCATTATCACACTTGCCGTAGAGGCGCGAGTTTTCTTTCGCTGTCAGAGCGTCATTGTGCAACCGGTGGGAAGCTGAAAATCGATAGCGGCGCGTGAGGTAAACCATTATTCTCCGAAGTAATCCACAAAAAGATCCGGCGTCTCGTACAATCTGATTCGATGCAGCTTGCCGTGGGCAAGCTTCGGGGAAAGCAACTTCCATATCTCGATGGCGATATTTTCCGTGGTGGGAATAGTTTTCGCGAACACCGGCACTTCTTTGTTGAGGAAGCGGTGATCCATCAACTGCAGGACCTCTGACTCGAGCAACTTTTTCAAATCTTTCAGGTCCATCACCATGCCCGTCGTCACATCCACTTCGCCGGCCACGGTGACGTCAAGCGTGTAATTGTGCCCGTGCCCGTTGGGATTATTGGTCTTGCCAAAAATCCGACGGTTTTCCTCCGGGCTCAATTTCGGGTTGTGGTAAAAGTGCGAAGCGGAGAATTCCGCCCGGCGCGTGACATAAATCATTCGCCCCCCCTGGTTCGCTTGCCGGTTTCGTAATCGCGCCCCTTCCATCTGACGCGTCCTAGAAAATTGGCGCGCGCCGAGTTCAGAAGCAGCAGGCTGAACAACGGTGCGCCCAAGTACAAGTATTTGGCAAGGCCCAATTCAAAACCCAACCGGCCGATGGCGTGACGATACTTCCATTGTTCGTAAATGACGATCGGCAAACACACGCCCCCCCCCAGCCCGGCGCCAAGCGATGCCAGGTCCGTCGAGGATCGCAGGAACAAAAGAAAAACAAAAATCACCAGCGCCACCAAAGGCATCCAGGTTGTGAGCAAAACTTCCACGGCTGCGCCCGCGATGTTTTTCGTTTTCCCGCCGTAAAGAGCGTACAAATTTTTCGTCCATCCTTCCCACATTTCATGGAAGCTGCGGTACATCCGTGTCTCACTCCAAAGCGCGCCGGGCAGGAACATAAGTCGCCCACCCCTCGACTTCACACGACGCGCCAACGCGACATCATCCAATATTTCAGCCCGCACGGCCTCATGGCCTCCGGCGCGCTCATAGGCTTCGCGGCGGATCAGGATGTATTGCCCGTTCGCCGCCGCTGCAAGCGACGCAGGGTCGGAAACTTCTTCAAACTTATATCGACGCGCCAAGCTCACATAAACCAGCGGAATCACGGATTTCTCCCACCAGGTGGGAACGCGCTGCCCGGGCGAGAGGGAAAGCAGATCAATATTTTCACTTTCCGCCCGTGCGAGGAGGGTGGCCAAACTCCCAGCGCGATGTTCCGTGTCCGCGTCGGTAAAAAGGAACCACTCGCCCGTAGCGGCGCGACTCGCCGTGGCCAGCGCGTTTGCCTTTCCCATCCAACCTCGCGGCACCGACTCAATCCGAATCACCTTGAGCCGGGGAATCTCGCTCCCAAGCCTTTCGAGGATTTCCCCGGTGCGATCGCTCGACTGATCGTCCGCGACGATGATTTCCCGCACTCCGCGCTGTGCTGCGACGGACCGCACAGCGCGCTCAATGTTGGCTTCTTCGTTGCGGGCCGGGATTATCACCGAAACCCGGCCATCTGATTCATCCGTCATTGAGCAACTGAATATCCGGACGGAAACGCCGCCCGCAAGGTCCGGCTAAGGGAATGCGCGCTCCTGCCGGTTACGAACGAAAATGAAGCACGCCAACGCAAACCCTATTATAATAAACTAAATGAGCATGAGCAAAAGCGCCGGGATAAAAATCGCGATGGCCGCGTCAGTGATGGGTATTGTGATCGGGATCGCCTTATGGCAGCGAACACCCAACGTGGCCGAAGTGGGTGGATACCCACCTGACTTCACTTTGCCCGCTCTCGGCGTCGGGCCAGGCAATCGGACGCCCATCCATTTATCCGAGCATCGCGGCCATGTCGTGCTGGTGAATTTCTGGGCGACGTGGTGCCCTCCTTGCATTGAGGAGACGCCCAGCCTGGAAGCACTTTCGAATAACATGCGAAATCTGGGCGTTGAGGTGATTGGCGTGAGCGTGGATCAGGACCCTGCAGCCATTGAAACGTTTGTCGCCGAGCATCACTTGACGTTTCCCATTGTGCGCGACCCTGACCAAAAGGTGGCTTCACAGTATGGAACGTTCAAATTCCCCGAAACTTATATTCTTGATCGTGACGGAAGGGTGGCCGAGAAAATTATCGGCGCCACAAATTGGGCCGATCCTCAGATGGTAAGTTTTGTGGAAAATCTGGCCCATCCCACCAAAGCCTCCAATTGAGGGACGGAGAGCGATGGTGCCAAGACGTGAAAAAGGCGGAAGCATCCTGCGATTCATCTCGCGCCGGACGGCCTGACCGCAGAGGGGCAACCCAAACACAAATTACTTTTTGGGCCGGGCCAGGGCGTCCATCACCGTGCGCCACGTGCTGATGACGTCCGTTACAATTTCGTTCTCCGGAATATTGAGCTTGGCCTGGCGGTTCAGCAATCTCGACTGATAAATGACGCCGGCCAAAGTGGCCGCCACCACAGGGGTAATCGAATTATCAGCACTGCCAGAGCTTATGCTTGCTTTCTTTTCAGCCATTTTAGCCTCACCAGTTGGATTGAAGTCTCCGGGATTCTAACACAGAGCTTTCGCTTGGTGAGTCTATAACAGCTTTGCGATGAATGAGCGATATTACTTCATGCCCCACTCATCAAACCTGTAAAAGGTTGACTGGCATAAAGGGAGGCGGATGCTTCTGCATCAAAATTAAAAGCTGAGACATCCATTAGAGTATGGAAGAAAAGCAAGTCAAGGAATTGGTGAAAGACCCGGTATGTGGAATGACCATTGACCCGGCGCGGGCCGCCGCCCACTATGATTACGCTGGAGCAAAGTATTTCTTCTGCAATCCAAAATGCCTGGAGAAATTTCGAGCTGATCCTGAAAAGTATCTGGCGCAGCCTCCGCCCGCCGCCGAAAAGCACGTCCACGGCGCGCCGGGCATCGTAACAATAGGATTAGGAACAGGAATAGCACCCGCGGGACCGCGCTCCGCACCGCCTCCATCACACTCCCCCGCCCTTCATGTTGAACCAAGTGGACAAGTCTACACGTGTCCCATGGACCCTGAAGTCCTTCAAGCAACTCCCGGCGCTTGCCCGAAATGCGGCATGGGGCTCGAGCCTCTCGCCGGCGCGGCGATGTCCACCAAAACGGAATACGTTTGCCCAATGCATCCTGAAATTGTGAGGGACAAGGCGGGCTCCTGCCCTATTTGCGGGATGGCGCTTGAGCCCCGAACGGCGAGCGCCGTGGAAGACGCGAATCCCGAGCTTGCCAATATGACGCGGCGGTTTTGGGTGGGCGTCGCGCTGTCAGCGCCGGTGGTCTTGCTCGGCATGTCGGATTTGATTCCGGGCCACCCGGTTCAACAGGCTCTCTCCACCCGGGTCATCGCCGTGGTTCAGCTCCTGCTGGCCACGCCGGTTGTGCTCTGGTGCGGCTGGCCGTTCTTTGAGCGCGGTTGGGCGTCCATCGTTAATCGAAGTTTGAATATGTTCACCCTCATCGCCACCGGCACGGGAACGGCCTATCTCTATAGCGTGGTGGCCACCCTCCTACCCCACATATTTCCGGATTCATTCCGTGGTCCGAGTGGTGAGGTAGCAGTTTATTTTGAGGCAGCGGCAGCCATCACCACTCTGGTCTTGCTGGGGCAAGTTTTGGAGTTGCGCGCGCGCAGCCAAACCAGCAGCGCGATCAGGGCGCTGCTCGGCCTTGCGCCGAAGTCAGCCCGGGTATTGCGAAACGACGGAACAGAGGAAGATGTACCTCTCGATCGCGTAAAGCCCGGCGATTTGATCCGAGTCCGTCCGGGCGAAAAAATACCCGTGGATGGTACGGTGACGGAAGGCGAAAGTGCCGTTGACGAATCGATGATGACCGGCGAACCCATTCCCGTGCATAAACGAGTGGGAAACCGCGTGACCGGTGGAACAATGAACGGCCAACACACTGGTTTTGTGTTCAAGGCGGAACGGGTGGGGAGCGACACGCTCCTCGCGCAAATTGTGCGCCAGGTGAGCGACGCACAACGCAGCCGCGCGCCCATCCAACGACTGGCGGACGTTGTCGCATCTTATTTTGTTCCCGCGGTGGTGGGTGCGGCTGTAATCACTTTTATTGTCTGGGCCATTATTGGGCCCCAGCCCCGGCTGGCCTATGCTCTCTTGAACGCGATAGCGGTCCTCATCATCGCCTGCCCCTGCGCGCTGGGACTGGCCACGCCAATGTCCATCATGGTGGGCATGGGACGCGGCGCCACCTCCGGAGTGTTGATCAAAAACGCCGAGGCCCTTGAAATTCTCGAAAAAGTGGATACGCTGGTGGTTGACAAAACCGGAACACTCACCGAGGGCAAGCCGCAGCTCACCAGAATCCAGCGCTTGCCGCCCTGGAAAGAATCAGACCTGCTCCGCTTCGCCGCCAGCGTGGAGCGCGCCAGCGAGCACCCTCTGGCATCATCCATCGTAGAGGGCGCGCAAAAAGAAAATCTAAAGCTGGCAGAGGTTAAGGATTTTCGCGCGGTTTCTGGCAAGGGCGTTCTGGCGATTGTAGAGGGTCATGCTGTCGCGGTGGGCAACTCAAAATTGCTGGAAGAGGCGAAAATCGATCCTGGCGCCTTGCTCGGTCTCGCGGAGGACCTTCGTCGCGAAGGTCAGACAACCATTCTTGTCGCTGTTGACGGCAAAGCTGCCGGAGTTCTCAGCGTGGCCGACCCGATTAAACCTTCAACTGCTGAAGCTATCCAGATTCTGCACCGCGAAGGAATGCGAATTGTGATGCTGACCGGTGACAGCCGAACCACCGCGGAGGCTGTGGCCCGCCAACTTGGAATAGATGAAGTGCAGGCGGAAATATTGCCCGCCGGCAAAGGCGATGTGGTGAAGCAGCTCCAGGCGCAGGGCCGCGTGGTGGCCATGGCGGGCGACGGCATCAATGACGCTCCGGCTCTGGCGCAGGCCAATGTGGGCATCGCCATGGGTACGGGCACGGATGTGGCGATAGAAAGCGCCAGCGTCACGCTGGTGAAAGGCGATCTGCGCGGCATCGTGCGCGCTCTTAAACTGAGCCGCGGGACCATGAGCAATATCCGGCAAAATCTTTTTTTTGCGTTCATCTATAACGCACTCGGAATTCCTTTGGCCGCCGGCATTCTTTATCCGTTTGTGGGCGTGCTGCTTAGCCCGATGATCGCCGCCGCGGCCATGACCTTCAGTTCGGTTTCTGTTATTAGCAATGCGTTGCGCCTGCGGAAACTCTCCTTGTAGTATTTGTTTTGCGCGTTCCCAAATAATCCTATAATGTTGTCGGGCAGGATCATGAAAAAACCCCGATGATGTCATCCCGATCCAGCAGCCGCGGGAGAATGATCTCGCACTGGATTGAAATTAAAATCTGGATTCGAAATGACGGCGAACGATTCGGCGCTTTTGTTAGTGGAGACAGAATCCTATGACCTTTGTAAAGACGCGATTTCATTTGGAAAAACAACTCACTCCCATAGAGCTGGCAAACCTCCATCGGTTGTCAACTCACTATGGCATCCGTGGTCTTGCCATTGATGGCCACGACCTGGTGGTGGATTATGACGGGTCGAGAATGCACGAAGCCGAAGTGTTGGCCGAGGTTCGGAGGGTGGGAATCGATATTGCGCCCATCCAGCCACTCACTCCCGGTGGCTTCGATTATACGGGCGAATTTAAGGATTTTTCCTGGCCTATGGCCGGACTGAGTCCGGCAAATCAGAAACAGAAATAGCAGGCGTAGTGCAAACCTCCGTCAGTGAGGTCTGCGTGGATTGTAATGAAGAGCCGCGGACCCCAGGAAAGGGGGATCCGCGCCACCAACCGAGGAGATACCGAATGATCCAACGATTATTTTTGCTCGCAGCTTTCGCGTCACTCGCTTCGCTCGCTCTTGGCCTTCCGCCATCTGATTCAACTGGCGGAGAGCCTCCATCTCCCGCCGATGACGGCACCCTGCCCGGTCTCACCGCAATTGCGGGCCGCGGCATGATGGATTCGCATGTGATGGATTATCTTGAAGAATTGAGCGACAACATCGGCGGGCGCGTCACCGGCTCGCCGCAGGCCGCCCAGGCCATCGAATGGGGCGTGGCGAAAATGAAGGCGATTGGTCTGAGCAACGTCCACACGGAGAAGTGGAAAATGTCGCACGGATGGACACGCGGCGCGGCCAACGCGGAACTGCTCTCGCCCATTCACCGGCGCTTGATGGTGGATTCGATGGGATGGGTCGGCTCCACTCCCTCTGGCGGGATTGAGGCGGACGTGGTGGCGGTGAATATATATCACTTGGATGATGAGGTTAAAGAAAATGCCTCGCACTGGGCGGGCAAGGTGCTGCAAATTGTTGCCAAAGGAGAGCCTCCCAAAAATGCGGGGGAAATGTTTTCGCGGTTCGGCCCATTCCTCAAGGCGGCTGCTGCCGCTCACGCGGAGGCGGTGATCGGCGGGCAGGGTGGCCAAAAGGCCGCCGGCATGCACTTGACGCATACCGGGGTGATGGGTTTTGACACCGTCTATGAAATTCCTGTGGTCAGTATGATCGCCGAAGATCAGGACCAACTCGAGCGCTTCCTGGATCAGGGAAAGCCCGTGCGGATTAGAATTAACGTTCAGAATCAGGTGACGCCGGGACCGGTGGAATCGGCGAATGTGGTGGGTGATATCCGCGGCACTGAACATCCGGAACAAGTGATAGTGGTGGGCGGGCATCTCGACTCGTGGGATCTCGCCGAGGGCTCCACAGATAACGGTGTTGGCGCCACTTGTGCTTTGGAGGCCGCCCAGGCCATCATTTCCAGCGGCTTCAAACCCCGGCGGACAATTCGTTTTGTGCTCTTTACCGGCGAAGAACAGGGCCTGCTCGGCTCATTGGCCTACGTCAAAACTCATCAGGCTGAAATGACAAACCATCTCGCCGACCTTATCCTCGACAACGGACAAGGGCCGGTGGTCAGCCTCAACATGGGCGGTCGCGACGACTTAATTCCCGCCATGAAGAAGTTTGCCGATTCGGTAAAGTCGTTTGTGGACTTGAAAGTGGATGACCGCTTGGAATTCGGAACAGACACCGGACCGTTTACGCTCGCCGGGCTGCCGGGAATTAATATGGGCCAGGATTCACCGGAATATCGATTCACTCATCACTCGGCCGCCGATACTTTCGATAAGGTCAAACCGGAAATAGTAGATAAGGATGCCACCTTGATGGCGCTCACCGCCTATTGGATCGCCGACCGCCCCGAACGACTGGCCTCGCCGTGGCCGCCTGAAAAAACCGCCAAAATGCTGGTGGATAAAAAGGAAGATAAAATCCTGAAGGCGTTTGGCCTGTGGACCTTTGGTGATTTGGGCAAGGCGTCCGAAAAAGGCGATGAGCCGAAAAATTAGCGTTCAGTCAATCTAGGCGCGTCATACTCTCTTCGCAAATCGATATGTCAAGCGACGGACACAACTCTCTCGCGCCATTCCAATTTCTCGAAAGAGTCTCCGCCACCGTTCCGGCCATTGAGCGCCTGGACGACGAAATCCATCGCGTACTTTCCTCGCTTGATCTCCCGCCCGAAAAATTAAAAGGACGATCCATCGCGGTCACGGCGGGCAGCCGCGGGGTTGCCAGCATGAAACACATTGCGCGGGCCGTTTGCGGATGGCTTGTGGCGCAAGGCGCGCACCCTTTCGTTTTCCCCGCCATGGGCAGCCACGGGGGCGCAACTGCTGAGGGCCAGCGTAAGATTTTGCAGGACTACGGCGTGACGGAGGAATTCATTGACGCTCCCATAAGGGCATCGATGGAAACCGTATCTCTCGGCGTAACTCCCGAAGGCTTCCCCGCCTTCATGGACCGGCTGGCATGGGAGGCAGACGGCATCGTGGTGACGCATCGCGTCAAACCTCACACCAGCTTTTCCGGAACCATCGAAAGCGGGCTGCTGAAGATGATGGCGGTCGGAATGGGTAAGGAAGACGGCGCGCGCGAGTGCCACCGAGCGTTTCGTCGGCAGGGATTCGAGAAAGTGATTCGTGCCGTCTCAGCCATGACGCTCGCGACCGGAAAGATTCTGTGCGGAATGGGTGTGATCGAAAATGAATTGCACCAAATCTGCTCTGTGCGCGCCGCCCGGCCCGAGGACATGGTCGCCCTCGACGAAGCATGCCTCGCAGAAGCTCGCCGGCTGGTTCCCGGCATTCCCTTCCCCAATATCCAATTTTTGATCGTGGACGAGATCGGCAAAAACATCAGCGGCACGGGCATGGATGCCAAAGTGGTGGGCCGCGGCAGCCAACACGAGGCCGGTGAAGCTCCGGAAATTGACCTGATTTATGCCCGCGATTTGACGGCGGAAAGTGGCGGAAATGCTTTGGGCGTCGGGATGGCGGACTTCATTCATCAGCGGTTGCGCAGCAAGATTGATTTTGAAAAAATGTATGTGAACGGCCGCACCTCCATGAGCCACCAAATGGTCCGCCTGCCCATGGTCCTGCCGTCGGATCGCGACGCGATGGCTTTCGCAGTGGCTTCACTCGGCGGCCCGGCGCCCGCTGAGCAGGGCACGGTCTGGATTTCTAATACGCAGAACCTCAAGCGCATCGCCGTATCAGAGCGGCTGGCGCGCGAAGCTTCCGGCCTCCGCGGGTGGCGCATGAGTCCAGAAAGTTTTCATCCTCAATTTGACGCCGAGGGAAACTTCAGCACTCTGCTTTAACTGGTTGCTATAAAACGTCGATGCCCTGATATTCAGTGCGCGGCC